>OBJZ01000075.1_pt1 | contig 88248 bp, 70 predicted proteins | sample 1481641 | NCBI WGS metagenome assembly OBJZ01 (sample SAMN02364493, study PRJEB22542) | human gut metagenome | isolation source: fecal sample | host: premature infant | place: USA: Chicago, IL | collected 2012-01
TTGAGTTGGCTGCTGGTCAAAACGAGCGTTCTGTTGATGCCGGGTTGGTAAAGGCCGAGCCGAAGCCGGAACCCAAGCCGGAGCCGAAACCAGAGCCGAAACCGGAGCCGGGCGAGCCGAGTGGCCAGAACCATGGCGAGCAAAAGCAAGGTGAAGGCGATTCCAAGCAGGTCAAGAAGGTAGTTCACAAGAACGTTGTGAACAAACCGCTTGCGCAGACTGGTGCGTCCACCTTGGCCGCTGGGTCTGTTGCTGCACTGCTACTCGCGCTTGGCGGTTGTGCACTAGCTCGGAGCCGTCGCAACTAGGGCAGAGCACATGTAGCGTTCTAACGCTAAAAGGCATGTAAGTGTCTTTGGATGTTCCCCGGAAGGGAGTCGGAAATGACCACCCTCCGGGGAACGTTTTATCTACTGGCCGTGTAGCTTTGCCACAGGCGAACTGTTAAAACTACCTGCCTGGGCCTTGCGCGACTAAAATTAGCCCTGGTCATAACAGTTTTATTTGAGCGGGGTTTCTATGGCTGATTGTCCGCATTTTCGTCTTTCTTCCCCCTGGCTTATAGCGGTGGCTGGGATTGTTTGGGCAGTAGCAGGGGTGAACGTTGCCCGCATTGGGATTGGCGCCTTGCCTGGGGTTAGTTTGCATGCCCCCTGGGTCTGTGTTCTGCCGATAGTAGTATTTGCGGCATTTGGGGCAATGTTTTTGAAAGTGGTAGGCAAACATGTGAAGCGTATTCGTGCTTTTCCGCAGCCTGCCCGCCCGTTTTGGCATTTCTTCGACGCTCGCTCTTACCTGCTGATGGCTGTGATGATGGGGGCGGGGTTTGGTTTGCGTGCATTCTCCTTGCTGCCAGATGGGTTCGTAGCAGTGTTTTATACGGGGCTTGGGGCAGCCCTGGCTAGCGCCGGCGTGGCCTTCTTACTCGCCTCGGTGAAGACGCGTAAGGGATAAATACCTGCGGGCGGGCGCCAAGTAGGAAGTGCGCGAAGAAATCCGAGGCCGGATCGCCTCCAGACCATCTTTGTAAAACAAGCTCGACTTGCTCGAAAAGCTCAAACCTTTCGTCGACCGCTTCCACGTGCTTGGCTGATTTAGCCATGGCGCACTGTCGCCTCCGGCCTGCCAGCTTGTAGCCGGCTTGGAGGTCTAATCCGCTAGGACAAGTTCAGCCTCCGGAGTCCCTTTTTCAACCGGGTGAGAAGTTCCTATGCTGGTGCGGGAGAAGAAGTACATCACTGCCGCGGCGATGAAGGTAAGGAACTCAGTTGCGGTCATAGACCAGACAACGCCGCTCATGCCAATCCACTTGTGTGCTGCCAGCACTATGGGAATGTAAGCCACACCTTGGAAGATAGACAGTGCGGTTGCCTGCTTGCCGCGGTTCGTAGCCTGGAACACGGTGATCAGCAGGCTCGTCAAGCCGTTGAAAGCAGTGGACACCAGCATGGCCGTGAGGAAGGCACTGGACGCAGCAATAACCGAATCGTCAGAGCTGAACAGATGCAGGAACGGCATCCGGAAGGCATACAAGGAAACAGAGAACACGGCCACGATCGCCAGATTTATTAGAGCCACAGTGCGGATCGTGGCGTTCAGCCGGCGAGTTTTCCCAGCGCCGAAGCTATAGGAAAGAAGCGGCAAAGAACCCATCACGAGTCCGGTGACGACCATTTCAACCAGCTGGCTCACGCGCAGCGACAGGCCTAAAGAGGCTAAAAATGCCTCCGAATAAGACATAGCAATCCAGTTCATGATGAGCGAAGTGACAATGATAAAAGCGGACATTAGCAGTTCAGAGAGGCCGGTTGTCAAGACCGTCTTCACCAGCGGTAAGTCCACACTTAGGTCGTGCAGGCGCAGGGAGGAGTTATCCGACCGAGCGGTCAGCCACCAAATGAAGTAGCCGCAAACCACGGCGTTCGTGCAAGTTAGGGCGATGCCGGCACCCGCCATAGACCAGCCAAATCCAAGAATGAAAATGAAATCGAACGCGACGTTCGCGGCGGCGCCAAGGCTCATACCTACCATCGATTGAGCCGCGGCTCCTTCGGCACGAACGAGCTGCTCTAGGGAAAATGAGGCAATATGCAGGGGTGAGCCGATTGCCATAGCGATGATGTAGGTTGCGGTTGCCGTGGCTGTAGCCGTTCCGCTACCGCCACCCACTGCCCTCGTAATAGGACTAGCGAACAATGGTACGAAGATGGCGATCAGTAAGCCGGTGGCAAGGGAGGCCCAGAGGGTAAAGGACGAGACATTCCTGACGCGGGCTTTTAGCGCTATGTCCCCGGTTTTCTCGTATTCGCCGGCTAGGCGGGAGATATATGTTCCGCCGCCAACGCCGAAGAGATTGCCGAATCCCATAATGAGCGTATAGACGGGAAGCCCGAAAGTGAGGGCCGCTAGAAAATCGGTTCTATTGAGGTGGCCTATGATGCCTGCACCTATCACCCCGTATAGGGAGCTGGCGGCAAGGCCCGCGATCATAGGTAAACAAAGGTGTGCGAGGGCCCGTAAAATGGGCGCACTTGATAAAGTCTGGTTGCTTTCGGACATAGTTTTCTCCTTGTAAAGAGATGAAGTATTCGCGAAAAAGGGCGCAAAAAGTAGAGGTGGGGGTCTAACCCCAGGTGTGAATATTTGGGAGGCGCTAGAGGTTGTTCAGCAGCTGGTTGAGTAACTTAACCAGCGTGTCCTGATCTTCTTTCGGAAGAACTCCGAAAACCTCTTCATCAGCGCGCTTGAGATCATTTTGGAAATCTTGGTAGAGCTCTTCGCCCTTTTTGGTTGGGTGGAGTAGCTTGACTCGAGAATCCCGGGGCGATGGTGCACGCGTAACGATGCCACGTGATTCCATACCTTTGACAAGGCTGGCAACAGAGGCGGGTTTGGTCCGCGTTACGTCGGCTAGGTCGCGTGCTATAACGCCATCTTCATGATTTTCGATAACATACCCCAATGCGAACGCTTGCTCCGGCGTAAGGTCAGAGTCTGCGATCCACGCGTTAGCCTTCGCGCGGTGAGCGATGGCTATATGGCGGATGAGCGCTGCAATGTGGGCTGCCGTCGTTTCCATGGTTAGAACTCTAACAGTTAGAGATCTAACTGTAAAGGGTGATTTGGAAATTGCCTAGCCTGTGGGATGGTTGTTACGCCAGAAATGGTTGAACATGCGCAACTCAAAGGATGCTGTTCGCGTGTGTTTGTGAATGAAAATACTAAAGTCAGCATCGCTCTATCGCTACCGTTACCCGTGCCGCGCCAAAACGAGTAGGCTACGGCTTTGCTAACTAAGGCACATACAAACCGACCAACCTGCCTAATGCGCCTGCGTCCCAGGTGCCACCAAAGCTCAGCTGCTGGGGCTGGATAGGATGCAGGCGCATTCGCAGGCACAGAGGCAAAGCGTTACCGCTTCCGTCGGCGCAGCACTAGCGCTCCCACACCGCACAGCAGAGCTGCGCTAGCAGCTAACGCACAAACCTCAACCTCGCTGCCGGTGGCAGCCAGTTTTTCGGCTGTCTTCTTAGTCGGTGCAGGCTCTTTCTTTACGGCAGGCGCCTGCCGTGTAACGGGTTTCCGCTCCTGGAAACGCGGGGGAGTAGGCACAGATGCCGGCCTGGGGTCTACTTTAGGGGCGGGCGCAGGAGCGGGATCCGCCTTTGGGGTCGGTCCAGGCTCCGAAGGCGCGGGCGGTTCGGGTGCCGGTGGTGTCGGAGGTACGGGAGCTGGTGGAGCCGGTGGCTCGGGAGCCGGCGGTAGCGGAGGCTCATCTGGCACTGGCGGAGTCGGAACATCTACCGGCTCGTAGACGTAGGTAACTTCTAAAGCTTTCAGGGCCTCAACCTGGCCGTTAGCTGGAGCATTCCCCTCCCCGGTGGCCACGCCATCTGCGCCGTAAGCAATCTTGTTCTTGGTTACACCGGCGCTACCGACAAGCTGGTAAGCCTTACCGTCCTTTACGATCTTGGCGGGCTTTTCTTCGCCCTCGGCAGCGTCATAAGGCGAATTCGCATCACCCTTGGCAGTGTCAACCACCTTGTTTTTAATTACCAGCCCGTCCGTATTTATGTAATTGATATTCACATCCCCAAGCGCCTTGTACCAGTAGGTGAGCTGATCCGAGTTCGGCATCCAACTATTACTCCAAGTAGAGATGCGCACGCCCCCCGGCCCTGACCCATCCGGATTGGCAACAAGTCGCCTGTTCTTGTCGTCAAAGCGCATGATCCCCTTATCGTCCTTCCACAAAAAGCCGACCTTGGCGTAGGCGGCCTTCGACGGCAACTTCAAGTTGAACGGGCGAATCGGCTTGGAAACGTATTCGGTGTTAGGGGCAATGGGAGGCTCCGAAGTTTTCTTGCCCGGCAGCGTATATCCGATCACCGGCAGCTTCACTCCGGACTTCTTGTGCCACAGTTCCACGGTAATGTCGCCAGCATCGCTAACTACGGTGCGGCGGACCGCAAACTGGGCGGTAACCCCGCGGGCGGTGCTCGTAATCGTATTTACAGCAACGAAACCCTTCTTCCCCCAGTACGTGCCCTTCACGGTTCCGGAAGGGGCCGAGGGCGATTCGGCTAGCCTGTAGTAATTCTTATTCACGTGCGGGTAAAAACGGTCCTTGGAACCGTTAGTTTCGTAAGTATCGCCCATATAGGCAGGAAAATCGTTCGAATCTGCCAGCTGCTTCTTAGAATCGAGGTCTAAGTAGTTCACCTTTAGACGAGTGTTTGCGGGCATCATTTGGTTATACTGGCCAGTCGGTGGCACGGTGGCCTGGTATTGCCTAGCAATAGTTGGGGTGCCCAAGAAATACAAGTACCTAATGTCGTATCTGTTCACCTGTTCCCAGTTGGCGGCGCGAGTAAAAGACAAAAGGTCGGCACTATCTTTCATCTTCAATTCGAGCGTCGGCTTATCCGAGCCTTTGCCGAATAGGTCTGGGCTCAGATCCACCACGGTGTTGGAGGGGAGCTCGTAGGTCTTTTGCAGCTGCTTGTCTGGACCGTACAAGTAGGCCTTCATCTGGGCGGTTTCTACATTGCGCGTGGTAGCCAGATAGAAGGCATCCGTCTTTCCGTCTTTCGCAGAAATGGCAAACACGCTGGTAAGACGCGTAGTTTGAGCGGCAGGTAGGGCGAACTTCGCGTCCTCTGGCACCTCAGGGGCAATCACCTTGTTGCCGTGTCCGTCCTCGCCGTAGGTTAGGCCGGCTGGAATCCTAGGGTCTGGATCCGCATTTACGGCCTTTAGATTAGTCTCTGGGCCGGTGGGCATGGGGTCGTTTCCGTCAGCCGGGTCCGCCGTGTCGGGGCTCGCCGTATCGGCAGCCGCTGGTTTAGTGGCTGCTGGATTTGAGGTTGCGGCGCTAGTTGGGGGCTGGTCGGGCTGTGAGGCCGGGCTGGCCTGCGCTACCAAGGCGCCCGGCGCCGACAGGGAAGCTCCCAGCAACAGCGAGGTTGCGCTAAGAGAGAGTCTTTTGGCTGATAATCCCTGAGTTAGTTTGAATAGGTCTTTCACTTCTTCGTTTTCCTCTGGTCATACTGGTATATGCGGGCCACCGCGCAGGAGGCGGGCCGTGCCCGCATTCCCGGTTAGCCAGTACTTCCGAGGGGAATAAACTTCGCAAGCATACTTGACCGAGATAGCAACCTTGCTTAGAACACAATGTTTAGACGCAAGTAGCGCCTAAAACGTGGTCCTTCCCTGCCCGTTGACGGCTCCGTAATAGTAGCTCTGAGCTGGGAAAATATTAATAGTTTTAGGAAAAGACTCCCAGAAGTAAGAGTGGATAAAACCCGTTTCGCTCGCCCGGCTCGGAGGGGTTGCACCAGGGCGGGCATAGGAATGCTCCCCACTAATAAGTAACTGATTTTCCAGCCCTATAAGTGGGGAGCAGTTCAGAAAACGGGCACCCAAAAATGCTTGGCGCTAGTTTTGTTTGCGGCGCAGGGCGAGCGCTCCCACACCGCAAAGAATTGCGAGGCTTGCGCCCGCAATTCCGGCCTGGAAGCCCACCCCGGTATCGGCAAGCGAGCTAGAGGCATCCTGCTCTGAAGCAGGCTGGTCACCGTCTTGGTTCGAGTCCTGATCCTCGCCTTCTTGCGAATCCTGCACTTCGTCCTCTTGCGAGTCTGGCTCCGAAACGGAATCGTTATCCTCGCCAACCTGCTGCGCGTCGTGGTCTGCATGCTCGTTTCCGGCAGCGCCCTCTTGCTTGTCGTCGCCGTTGTCTGCGCCTGAGTGGCTAGGGGTAGTAGTCGTTCCCTCGGCAGTGGAGGGAGCAGTAATAGCCGGCGAGTCAGAAGGCCTTGCCGGCTGCGCGGGTTTAGTGTCCTTACCCTGCTTGTCACCTTCGGTGGGCTTAGTGTCCTTACCCTGCTTGTTTGAATCTGGAGTATTTGCAGGCTTAGTGTCCTCGGCCGGCTTGGTAGTTCCGCCCGGCTTATCGGCACCTTCTGCCTTGTCGTTTTCACTCGAGTACTCGGCGGGAACGCTCGGGGTGGCCTCTGTGGGCAGGTACAGGTACTTGGCGGCGTACTTATTTTCAGCCTTCCCCTCGCGCGCAGGAGTGAACACCAAAGTACCACCCTTATCGGTAGAGGTATTCACTTCTACCTTGGGCTTGTCCGCTCCCTCGCCAAAAAGCTTGCGGGAAATGTCAAGCGTGCTGCCCTTTTCCGCGTTCAAAATGTACCTGAGCTGTTTATCGGGGCCAAACACGCGGACCTTGATGTTGCCGGTTTCTAAATTGAGGGCAGTTGAAACGTAGAAGGCATCCGTCTTGCCATCTTTGTCAGAAAAGGCGTATACGCCGCTGACATGTTCGTAGTCGTTGCTTACATTGGCAAAGCCAACGGTGTCCGGTATGGCTGGGGCGCTCTGGCCTGCAGAGGGGGTAGTAGCGCCCGGAGCGGGATCGGCGTGAGCGGCCACGGCGCCTTGCGCTGCTAGGGCTGCGCCCAGTAGCAACGTCGTGGCTCCAACAGAGAGACGTTTAGCAGAAATGCTCACAGGCTTTCCAAGGAATTCGTTCACTTTAGTCCTTACGGATTCGATTAGTACAGATAAGCTGTCCCGCAGCGCGGAATAGAAACCGAAACGCGAGCGGAACAATATGGGGTTATGCGCTTGCCAAAATCAAAAGAAACTGGCAAAACTATGCGGTAAAACCCAACTAATACAGCTGGCGCGATTACGCAACATAGTGCTTTTGTATTAAATAGTTCTAATAAACTAGAGTCCAGTCTTGGCGCAGAACTGGGATATTGAACACTTGCTGACACGCAAAAGCGCGCTCGCGCGGTGTTTAGCTGGGGCGGCTACGCCGCCTGTAGCTGCGATCAGCTCACCGGGCAAGGGATCCCCTAGGGGGAAATCAGGGGCATTCCCTATATAAATAGCGCCTCCCAACTGATTGAGTAGAAATATGGAGAACAGCGCTGCCCCCACCCCTATCCCGATCGCCCTACCGAAGAACACTTGCATCCGCCAAAAATCTGCTTGGACATTTGTTCTACAAGCGGCATTGCGAACCGCCGTAGCGGTCAGCGTCCTCCTAGTAGCGATGGTTGCTCCGGTGGCAATCGTAGGTGCGATCCCCGAACTGCGCTCCCGCTTTTCCGGCACCAGCCAGATGGACCCATACGGGCAAGTAATGACCGCTGTGGGGATACACGCCCTCATAGTGGTACTGGTTGCCCTCGCCCTCGCCCTGTTAGTGCACTATTGGGACAAAACCACCCTGGACGTGCTGAGGGTTAGACCAACCGCAAAAGGTGTCGCCTGGTTTATGGCAATGCTTGTACTGGCGACCCTAATCGCGCTAGTTGCCCAGTTGTTTACCGGCGGATTAGGCGGGTATCGCGCCCCCGCGCACCTGCCCGTGTGTCTAGGGGCGGTGGCGGCGCTCAGCAGCGGGTTCTTCGCGCATGCCATCCCCGAAGAATTGGTTTTCCGGGGCTGGTTGCTGCACTATTTCCGCTCCCGTCCCAGCCTAGGGCTGTTCGTTGTCACCGCCGCATTTGCCGGCCTACACCTAGTTTTCCAGGGCGGTGGGGCAGAAGTTGGCGAACAGCTAGCCTACCTAACCATGCCCTTAGGGTTCGGCTTCGCCGCCGGAGCGGTGCGACTCAAAACGGCTAACCTGTGGCCCGCCATCGGTCTGCACGGCGGATTTTACTTAGGCAACTTCCTGGTCAGCCTCTTTGCGGCCAGCGCCCCAAACACGCGAACGTGGATCTTCATGGGCATCGCCTGGTTTGTAGTAGGCCTCGCAATAAAACCCAACAAGGAAGCCTTTACACGGCAACGCTAAGACCGGACCTGTGGGGCACAGCGCGCCTATGCAGGTGTCCACCCAGGTGGAAAGGCAGCCCTCAGGTTCCTACCCAGGCAGAAAGGCAGCCCTCAGGTTCCTACCCAGGCGGAAAAGCAGCGCTAGAACAGAAAAAGGGGTGGAACCCAGATGGGTCCCACCCCTTTTCGACCTTAGAAACTAAGGCCTAAGAAGTAGATTACTTGCCGGCCTCGGCGGTCTTGTAAGCAGCCTGCAGATCGGCAATAGCCTTGTCAACGTCAGCAACAGTGGCGTGAGAGTTGAACCAGACGCCAACAGCCTTGGTGATGTTGGAGTTCAAGGTGTTGTAGGTCTCGAAGGACTTCTTGCCCAGGATGTGCTTGTCGCGGTCGAAACGGGTGTTCCAGATGACCTTGTCAAGCTTCGCCTTTACGTAGATGGTGGCGGTGTCCTTGGCAGTCAGATCGGGGTACTGGGAAACCTTGGCGAGCACGCCCTTCAGTTCCTTCTGAGCGGCTTCAAGATCGGCGGAGGAGTTGGTCAGGTTGATCAACTTTAGAACAGCCTTGGTGGTGGCTAGGCCTAGCTCGATGTGGGTGGCCTGCACCTTGTTGGTCAGCTTGGTAGTAGCAGTCTTGATGGTGTCCGCAATGGTGATGGTCAGCTGGTAGCGGGCCTCGATAGTGGACATGTCGAAGGCGCTGAGGTCGCCCTTGACGATGGCGGCCAGGGTGTCCTTCAGGTCGAAGGCGGTCTTCAGAAGATCCTTTACCTGGGCCTTGTAATCGCCGGAAGGCAGGACAGCTTCCTGCTTCTTCAGGGTGTCGATGCGGCCGTTGACGTTGGTCAGCATCTTCTTAGCTTCGGTCTTAGTCTTTGCAGGAGCGGACGCAGCAGCTGCAGGAGCCGGAGCTGCTTCAGCGGAAGCAACTGCGGGCAGAGCAGGAGTTAGCAGGGCTGCTGCGAGGGCGGGAACTACGAGAACTCGAGATTTCATGGTTGAACTTTCTGAGTTGATTACGAAGGCACGCCGTGCGCACCAGTGGACAACACTGAAAACCTACCAGTTGGAGGTGATCAGTACGCGGCCATTCTAAACACGCTTCGACCAGCAAAACCATAGAAACAGAAAGATGAATTTTTCTAATGTTAAAAGGACTTTGAAAGATGAAAGAATCCCAATCTTAAATAACCTTAAAAGTTACTGACTACTAGCCGTTCCGGCACTTTCAGTAGCGGCTACTCACATTAAATTATTAGAAAAAATTAATGAATGTGATGTTAGCCAACGCGGGTTGACGTGCGCGATTCGTTAGCCAAAGTGCCCGCTTCGCTCTGCCAGAGGACGGCCCGGCCTGCCCCAAAAGACGACGCCACATCAATAATCCGCTGGTTAGCCGAACCCCTAAACGGCAAATTCGGGTCAAACTGGGCCTGAATAAAAGGCCCGTCCACCAGTACGTCGCACAGGGCCAGCAGTTCCCGCTTATCCTTATTCTCGAGTCGTAGCTGCTCCCAGGTGAACCCCGACCAAGCCCAAACAGTCTTGGCAGAGCCGAACTGCGCCCTCACCCGCTGCACTAGTGGCAGCAGGGTAGGGGTAGCCAAAAATGGTTCGCCACCAAGTAGGGAAAGGCCTGCCACATACGGCTTGGCCAAATCCGCCATGATGCGCTCTTCCAGCTCGTCCGTGTACGGGCTGCCATAACGGAACGACTGGGCCGCCTTGTTGTAACATCCCGGGCACTTAAACGGGCACCCCGACACGTATAGTGAACAGCGCACCCCCTCGCCGTCGACAAAATTAAACGGCTTGTAGTCGGCAATATACCCGCGCGAAAGCAACCGCCCATCCCACTGGCCGGCCTTCGGCTGACACACCCCCGCCTCGCGAGCAAAAGCAACCTGCTCGCGAACGGAAGGGGTAGGCAGAGCAACACTCATCTTGTAGGACCATCCATGTGCTTGACGCGCGAAGCGATCTCGGTGTGACGGCCATGAACCATCGGCCGCTTCTGCGGGTTCCCCAAATAACCGCAGGTGCGCTTCACCACGTCACACGACTCGGGATCGTCGTTGCCGCAGTCAGGGCACTTGAAACCTTCCTCGGTGGGGGAAAACTCGCCCTCAAAACCACACACAAAGCACTTGTCGATAGGAGTATTAGTGCCCAGGTAGGCAACCTTGTCGTAGGCGTAATCCCAAACCGCCTCGAGCGCCTTAGTGTTGTGCGTGAGCTTCGGGTATTCGCAGTAGTGAATAAACCCGCCCTTGGTGAACGGTTCGTACACAGACTCAAAATCGATCTTCTGGAACGGAGTGATCTTCTTGCGCACGTCGTAGTGGAACGAATTCGTGTAGTAATCCTTGTCGGTAACATCCGGGATCTTGCCGAACTTCTCCACATCCAAGCGGCAGAAACGATCCGTGAGCGACTCCGAAGGCGTCGAATAGACGCTGAACCAGTACGGGTACTCCTTCTTCCACTGATCGGCGTAGTCCGAAAGAGCGCGCACCACGTCCAAAGTGAATTCCTTAGCCTCTGCGTCGTGCTCCCAATTCGGCCCAAAGAAGCAGGTAGCCGCCTCGTACAAGCCGATGTAGCCAATCGACAGGGTAGAACGCTGACGGTGGAAGAACTGAGTTACAGACTGTTCGCCCTCGCCGGCGCGAATCCCAAAGGCGCCGTGCTTGTACAAAATCGGAGCGTTGTCAGGGGTAGCATCCTCGCAACGCTGGGCACGGAAGACCAGGGCCTCCTTTACAATCTGCATGCGTTCGGCAAAAATCTTCCAGAACCGGTCGATATCCCCGCGGGCCTCGATCGCAATGCGAGGAACATTCAGCGTCACCACGCCCAGGTTGTTGCGCCCGGCATTTACGGCCTCGCCAGTTTCTGGATCCACCCACTTAGGCAAGAACGAACGGCACCCCATAGGAGCCTTGTAGTCGCCCTCGATCTGAGTGAGCTTGTCGTAAGATAACACGTCAGGGTACATGCGCTTCGTGGAGCACTCCAGCGCAAGCTGCTTGATGTCGTAGTTAGGGTCGGAAGGAGCCATGTTCACCCCGCGGCGCAGACCAAACACCAGCTTCGGGAAAATCGCCGTGTAATGGTCTTTGCCGATGCCCTGAATACGCACCTGCAAAATCGCCTTCTGGATTTCGCGCTCGAACTCGGAAGTGCCCAGCCCAAAGCCCAAGGTCACGAACGGGGTCTGCCCGTTCGACGAATACAAGGTGTTGATCTCGTACTCCAAGGACTGCATGGCATCGTAAATGTCCTTAGAGGTCTTGGCCATCGCGTAGTCGTGCTGCTTTTCGGGAGCCACCCACTGGCGGGCGTCTTCCAAGTGCTTTTCGTAGTTAATCTGAGCGTAGGGGGCCAGCACCTCGTCGGTGCGATCCACCGAACAGCCGCCGTACTGGGAGGAAGCAACATTGGCAATGATCTGCGCGATCTGAGCAGTAGCGGTGTTAATCGAGCGTGGCGATTCTACCCGCGCGTTGCCAATCTGGAAGCCCTCGGCCAGCATGCCTTTGATGTCAATCAGGCAGCAGTTGGTCATGGGCTGGAAAGGATTGTAATCCAAGTCGTGGAAGTGGATGTCGCCCTTGATGTGAGCGTTCGCCACCGCCTTGGGCAGCAGATTCTTTAGGGCGTAAGCGCGCGCCACCGAACCGGCAGTCAGGTCGCGTTGCGTGTTGAAAACAGTAGAATCCTTGTTCGCGTTTTCGTTGACCACCGTCTTGTCGCGCTTCATCAGTTTGTCCAGGGAGGCCGACACGTCCATCGCGGCCTCGCGCGCATTGTCGCGGTCGTGGCGGTATTCGATATAGGCGCGGGCAACCTGAGGGTACTTGGAGGCCATCAGCGCGTCCTCGACGGAGTGCTGAATGGTGGGAATGTCTAGGGGCCCCTCCGGGAGGGAGGCAATGGCCGCTTCGGTCGTGTCGGAAACGAAGGTTGGATCGTCGATGCCCCGGTCATTCAGAGCGAGGTAAATGGCCCTATAAATTTTTGCCGAATCGAAGCTTACGGTACGGCCGTCGCGCTTGGTAACGGTGGTAGATATCCGAGTATTTGCGGGCGCGACAGCCATTTGTGTTACCTCCAAGTGAATCAAGATGTTGTGCCAACATTTTTGCCAGACCCCATATCTAGTGGTTGGCACACAGCTAGACTACATCATTGTCATTTCAAAAAAGCGCAACACTCCTGCATTTCGAAGTTGCCAGTTTTTGCTTTCTGGGCACCTTTCGCGTGCTGGCGCGGGAAACTTCAAAAGCGCCTTAAATGTGAGCTGTAACACGAGTTGTTCTATCCAGGGGGAACGCACGAATGGTGAGGTTTGGAACAAAAAAATGCCAGCAAAAAGAGCCCGTATTTGCCATGCGCTCCGGTAGGACAAAGCGGGGCAAATACGGGCTTGAAAAGGGCGGGTGGCCCCCTTGGGCGAGGGCGGGGCTACAGCCCCTGGGAAAGGCCGCTGAGGCGATCCAGCTCCTCCGGATCCAGCTCTAGCGTGGCCCCCACCATAGTCTGGCGCAGCTGCTCAGTGTTGCGAGCCGACGCCAGCGGAGCGGCCACCGTATCCTGAGCGCGCAACCAAGCCAGCGCCACGGCCCCCGGGGTAACCGCGCGCTTTTCAGCAATCTGCTTGAGGGCGTCGACAACGTCGAAGGCCTGCTCGGACACGTATGGCTCCACCATTGACTTGCGCTCGCCCGAAATGGGGGTATTTCGATCGTACTTGCCGGTGAGGAAACCAGAAGCAAGCGCGAAGTAAGGGAACACCGCCAAAGAATACTTCTTGGCAACACTTAGGCGCTCGGCCTCGAAATCAGAACGGAACACCAAGTTGTAATGCGGCTGCATGGCAACCGGAGCGTGCAAGCCATTTTGCTCCGCAATCTTCATCCACTCTTCAAAGCGAGCCGGAGCAAAATTCGACATGCCAATTTCGCGGATCAAACCCTTCTCGGCTAACTCGGAAAAAGCCTCGGCGAATTCGTTCATGGGAACATCCGGGTCATCCTCGTGTGCGTAATACAGGTCGATCTGTTCGACCCCCAGGCGCTCAGCCGATTCCTTGGCGGCACGCTCAATATTTTCTGGGCGCAACCCCTTCCGATCTGGCTTCTGGCCAACCTTAGTGGCGACCAAGAGGCGCTCGCGGTTGTTTCCAGTGTTCAGCCAGCGCTTCATTGCGGCCTCAGATTCGCCCCCGGAATTGCCGTTGGCCCAAGCCGAATAGACGTCGGCGGTGTCGACCATGTTGCCGCCGGCTTCGGTGAAGGCGTCCAAGATCTGGTAGGTGGTGTTTTCGTCTGCGGTCCACCCAAACGGGTTGGCCCCTAGCGCGATTCCTGAAACTTGTAGGTCAGATTTTCCAATGTTCATACAAAGAGTCTATGTAAGGCGGCTTTTCGGTGCAGGAAATCAGCCCTTGGCCAAAACTTTCCACATATTAGAAAATTTTCACAATCGCAGGTCAAAAGGGGTTGAAAGGGGCTATGGTAAAGCCATGGACAACTTCGATAGCTTTACCGGGTTGCCCGCCGAGGTAGGCAATGACGCCGCGCGGCGATGGGCAAGCCTGATTGTGAAAATTGTTTGGCCCGTAGTGGTAATAGGGGTAGTGGTTGGCCTAATATTCTGGGCCACCGCTTCCAGTGAAACCGGCCGGGACATTGGCGCCCTGTGCTGGTGCATGACTTTTGGGGCATCCGTCGCCCTTCTTTCGATCCGCCAGGCAATACTGGCTGAACGGAGCTAACCATGATTATGCAGGGGGTTACCTTTAACACCACCATGGCGCTGGTTGCAGGCACGATCATGATTATGGCCGTGGTTTTTGCCCGGACCGCCGCTCGCGTTCAGGCACTAGGTCCCGAGGGCGGTCGCACCCTTTCGGGGTGGGGCTGGGCGTTTGTGGCGCTAGGTGCGTATCTAGGCGTGACCGGTATGTACATGACGCTGACCTGGCCTCTAAAAGAGGTCGACGGCGCCTTCTGTTGCACGGTAGACAATGTGACCTTCGGTGAGCCGGCCGCCCTCTACGGCTTGCTCACCTTCATCGCCGGGCTGGCCGTCGTGGCCGCGCAGAGGGCCGCCGATCGCAAAGAGCGAGCCCTGGACTTAGTGGCCACATTGCGCCCGCTGCTATATGTAGGAGCCATTGGCGGGGTGGGGCTGGTCATGTTCGCCATCGCCGGGATGCATTTCGGCATGTGGCGGCCGCCGGACGTTGAGCCAATAGCCCGCCTGCTGGCTGGGCAGATTTGGGAACCGCTGATGGTGATGTGCTTATATGCCTTTACCGGTATTGCTGCGATGCTGGCGCCGTTTGCTCCCGAAAGTAAATGGGTGGCGCGAATAGCCACTCTCTTTACCTGGGGCTGCGGAGTGCTATGGGTATTTTTATCCTTTACCGTTTTCTACTCCCACGTGGGATTCTTCCCGCCGGCATAGCTGGAGGGCGCCACAAAGAAGGGCTCGAGCCGACCGGTTCGGGCTCTTCTTTTATGCCTGGCTTCGGGTAGGGGTGCGGCCCGGTGGGGTTGCGCTGGGAGGGGGCCCGGTGGGACTGCGCTGGGAGGGGGCGCTCCTGCTAGAGGCCGCAGCAAGCCCCAAGCTGTGGCGCCCAAGTTTGGTGGTAAACGCGCAGGCGTTGACTTCGCCCTCGACGGTAAATATATTTATATCTGAACAGTTGTTCAGATAAACAGAGGAGGCCGTTCATGGTGGCTACCACCACCGCTCAGGCAGAGTGTGCGGCAGACAAGCCGCGGTTCGAACTGCTGCAGGCTAACCTGCCCGGCGAGGGCGAAATTGAAGAAATTGCCCAAATGATGCGCCTATTTGGCGATCCCGCTCGCCTGCGGCTGTTGTTGGTGCTGCTGGAAGTAGACGAAATGTGTGTAGGCGATCTGGCGCAACTGACCCAAATGAACGAATCAGCCACCTCGCACGCACTGCGCCTGTTGCGAGCGCACCGAATCGTAGCTGTTCGACGCGAAGGGCGCATGGCCTATTACCGCATCTTCGATACGCATGTGAAAGCCTCGCTGCAATTAACTCTCGACCACGTAAGGCACGAACGCGAGGCAGATGAGGCTCGCCCTCGCTAAACAAAATGCCGGCCGGGTATGAGCGGCACAAGCCGCGCAACCGGGTTGGCAACGTAAAAAAATATGGAATTAAGTAAAAGGAATAGCCATGGCACATTCTCACGATCATGGAATTGGCGAACAGACCCCCACAGGGGCACACCGCACCCGACTGCTAATAGTCTTCTTCATCTACCTGGTAATCATCGTCTCGGAACTGATAGGGGCCTGGTGGGCTAACTCGCTGGCGCTAGTTGCCGAGGCTATGCACATGACAGTCGATTCTTCCGGCATCCTAATCGCGCTGATTGCCGCCTGGCTGGCTACCCGCAAGGCCTCCCCGCGGCGCACGTACGGGTGGATGAGGGCGGAAATTATTGCCGTGCTCATCAATTGCTTCCTGCTAATCGGGGTGGGCTGCTTCATTGCCTACGAAGCCGTAGAACGCTGGATAAATCCGCCGGCGGTGCACGGAGGCGGGGTAGTTGGTTTTGCTGTTGTGGGTGTTGTGGGATCAGCTATTTCGCTATTTTTGCTGGCCGGGGGGCAAAAGGAATCGCTGAATGTAAAAGCCGCCTTCTTGGAAGTGATGAGCGACGGGATTGGGGCCGCCGGCATTATCCTGTCTGGTATATTGAACATTGCTTTCGGGTGGACTCGCGTTGACGCCATTGCCGCCGCCCTGGTGGGCCTGATCATTTTGCCGCGCACGTTCATTCTGCTCAAGAAGGCAGTCAACATAATCATGCAGGGGGTGCCGGATGGGCTGAACGTGCCCGAGATCCGCTCCGCGCTCGCTGCCACCGAGGGCGTGGACGCCATCCACTCGCTGCACGTGTGGGCGCTAACCTCCGGCGTGCCCGTACTGAGTGCGCATGTGCGCGTCAGTGAGCAGGCCTGGAAAGACGGTTCCGGGCCGCGCATTCTGGATGAACTGACCCACATCTCCCAGCACGACTTCGAAATCGATCACTGCACATTCCAGCTAGAAGAACCCGGCCACGAGCAGCACGAAGCGTCTGTGCACGCCGAAGAATTCAACGGGTGAAACGGCCCTGGGGGCTGCCTTTGAATAGGGTAAAGCAGGGCAAATGTACCCACTCTCACTAGCGCAATCACTGTTTTAGCAGCGGCGGACCTTCTATCCTGTATAAGAAGTTCCCCACCGAAAGCGCAAAGGTGACCATGTCGGTAAAGAAAGCTTTTTCCCTGGCGGCGGCTGCCGCCCTCGCCCTAACGACGAGCGTGAGCGCGTTCGGGTACGCCCACGCCGACGAGGCCGATGTCCCCGCAAACAGCCCCAGTGAGGATCCAGCCCAGGTAGCCCAATACTGGACCCCGGAGCGGATGAGACGGGCCCAGCCGGCTCCACTGCCCAGACGTTCTTCGCTGCGCTTTCGCAACCGTGCGGTAGCTCCGAAACCGCAGCTGCCTAGCGGGTATACGGAAAAGGAAACGGTACTCACCGCCCCGCAGCCAGCCCCCGGTTCTCCCGCCTACGGCCGCCGCGACGACAAAACGGTCACAGCTGTAGCCGCGGTCAACGGCAAAGTGTTCTTTCGCGACAAAGGAATGGACCACGATTCTAAATGCTCGGCCTCGGCGGTTAACACCCCCAAGAAAACCGTGGTGATTACGGCGGGCCACTGCGTGCTCTCGGCGCAAACCAAAGCGTGGGTGAAGAACTGGGTGTTCGTGCCGGGCTACCACGACGGGCAGGCCCCCTACGGCAAATTTGCTGCCGTGCGCATGCGCACCACCCCAACCTGGATCAAGTACAACTTCGGGTCCATGGGCACGGGCGGGGATATCGCCCTCGTTGAAACCGCCCCTAACGCGGCGGGCAAAAAAGTGGTGGAAACCGTGGGAGGGCATGGGCTTATGCTGGGCGGAAAACTCGACTACCACGCGCTCATGGTGGGCTATCCCACGCGTCTGCAGCGGGGCGAAAAAGTAAGCTTCTGCGACAAAGACACCGGCCAGTACGTGTGGGAAAACAAAAAGTTTCCAATCCTTTCGGGGTGCAACTTTGGCGTGGGCGGTTCAGGTGGGCCTTGGCTCAGCCACTACTCCAAAGCGTCCGGGGTGGGCTATGTGCGTGGCGTGAGCTCGTTCGGGCCCGACGACGACGCTTTCATGGGGAGCCCTTACTTTAGCGACCAACTAAAAGCCCTCTACGCGCAGGTCGAAAGCAAGTAGTCGACTCGTCTGGGGAGCGGCCCTGTTCTGGGCGGTGGCCAAGGCCCCGAGTCAAGTGGCGAAATCGCGGCGCGCGGGGCGTTAGCGTAGTGTTCAGTAATTGGCGGGCGTGCTCAAGTGGGGCGCCAGGGCGGGCTTGTGTTTTCTGGGAGCCCGCCCGCGGTGCCCGCCGACAGTCACGCAAGAGTCAAAGAAAAGTAAAATGATACCCCTGTAAAGGTTGACATCTTTTACCTTCGTTTTGTACAACTATAAAAGTGTATTGACCCACTGCTGCGTCGCCACATCTAGTCCTTTATCCCCCAAAAGGATTGGGCGGGCGGGGGACAGACTTTATAGCTAGTGGAGGACTAGGTATGGATGCGAAACACGTCGGTTTTGCGCTGCTTTTGCTGGGCATATTTTTACTGATAGGCAAGATCCTGCGCGTAAAAGTTAAATGGATCCAAAAGATCTTCTTGCCCTCGTCAATCGTGGGCGGGTTCGTGGCGCTGCTTGTAGGGCCCGGAGTCTTCGGGGCTATCGCCGCCAAGCTTGGCTACAGCCAATTCGCGGAAGGAGGTCTGCTCGGACAAGATGTGCTAAGCGTATGGTCCGCCCTCCCCGGCCTGCTAATCTCAGTCGTTTTTGCCACTCTCTTCATGGGCCAGGAACTGCCGGGACCCAAAAAAATCGTCAACATTGCCGGGCCGCAGCTTTCGGTGGGCGTAGCCTACGGAACAGGCCAATACCTGGTGGGGCTGCTACTCACGGTCCTGGTTCTGGTACCCCTATTCGGTATTTCCCCCATGGCAGGGGCACTAATCGAAATTGGCTACGAGGGCGGACACGGTACCGCCGCAGGCATGATCCCCGTTTTTAAAGAGCTAGGTTGGCCCGAGGGCGGCGACCTCTCTATAGGTGTGGCAACCGTAGGGTTAGTTGGTGGCGTAGTTTTTGGTGTGGCTCTGATCAACTGGGCTGTGCGCACCGGCCGCACCCAGATCGTGAAAGAGACTGCGGGACGCTCAGTCGAAGAACAACAGGGCCTGTTCCGGGAGGACGAAAACTATGTGGCCGCACACATGACCGTGCGCCCGTCCTCGATCGAACCATTGTCCTTGCACGTCGCGTTCTTGGCGCTGGCCATCTTGATCGGCCAGGCAATGCTTTCTGGGTTGCAATGGATCGAACAGATGCTGTGGATCGACCACATCAAACTGCTGGCATTCGTACCGCTGTTCCCGCTGGCCATGATCGGTGGCATTATTGTGCAGCTGCTGCTAAAAGCAGTAGGCTACGAACACATTATTGACTCGCAGATGATGCTGCGCATCCAAGGTCTAGCACTGGACATCTTAGTGTTGGCCGCGATGGCAACAATCTCACTCAAAGCCATCTCGCAGAACCTGGTGCCCTTCTTAGTGCTGTGCGTCGGCGGGGTGCTGATAAACCTGCTGGTGCTACTGTGGCTGACCCCGCGCACCATTCCCGAATACTGGTTCGAACGCGGCATTGGCGACTTCGGGCAAGGCATGGGCGTTACCGCCACAGGCCTAATCCTAATGCGCATCGTAGACCCGGAAGGCAAATCCCCCTGCTTCGAAGCCTTCGGCTTCAAACAGCTAGTTTTCGAACCCTTCTTCGGGGGTGGCATCGTCACGGCCATGGTCACCCCTCTGATCTTCACCGTGGGGCCCTGGCCCGTACTGATCGTAATGGCCATCCTGTTCTTGGCTTCAGTCCTGTCGGGCCTTTTCTACTGGGGCAAGAATGGGCGCGGATGGATCAACCCCGAAGCGGCAATCGAACATGAAGAAGAAACTGTCCGCCGTGACTGGCGTCCCTCTGAAGAACTAGCTAATCCACGCAAAAAAGCAGATTAGACAAAAGTAAAATGGTGGATTTTTACCCCACCCCCTGCGAGCTGCTCCCCGCTAGTTGGACTGAAAATCAGCCACTTACTAGTGGGGAGCAGCTCGCTGCTAGGGGCGGGGCCAAACTTACAGCTTCTTCTGGCCGCACAGCTGCCGCAAACGGGACTTCGTCCTCGAAAAATGTAAGGGCTAGAAAATTTCTGCAGCGGACTTTCCCAGCAGGGCTGTAGCCAACACCAGCATGATCACGCCAGTGCCCCCATCCATCAGGGCCCGGTAGCGGCTCACCCACCGCTGGGCCGCAGGCGTAGAGATCAGCAGGGCCACGGCACCGAACCAGATGACCTCCATGCTAATCAGATAAACGACCATTGCCGTCATTGACCAGAAAGACAAATTGGTGGGCAGAAAATGCGACAAAATCGCCCCAAAGAAAATGATCGCCTTAGGGTTAGTCAAATTCGTTAGCAGGCCCGACCTGAAAGGATGCGAATAAAGCTGGTCCCTATGTTCGCCCTCGGACCCCTGGGCAGGGCGGCGGGCGGCCAGTGCGGAACGGATCGCCTGCCAACCCAACCAGATCAAATAAAAACCACCCAGAATAGAAATGGTGGTTATAGCCCACGGGAAGGCCTTAGCTATCGCCCCGAGCCCGGCAATGGCAGCGGCCAGCCAAAGCAAAACCCCGCAAACCACTCCGGCCGCAGTGAAAAGGCCGTGGCGGCGCGAAATAGTGCCAGAACGCAACGTCAAGAAAAAATCGGGTCCCGGCGTAATAATCACGGCCACCCAGGCTGCGGTCAAAGCGGTGAACTGGCCAAAATCCATGCTGCTCCTAGTTCTTAAAACCGTGCACCGGGGACGGAATCCTGCCCCCGCGGGCAACGAGCTTTTGGGAAGAATACTTAGAAACCTCCATTACGGGCGCACGCCCCAAGAGGCCCCCAAATTCTACCGTCTCGCCCACCGACTTGCCCGGAACAGGAATCACGCGCACGGCAGTAGTCTTGTGATTTATCATGCCGATTGCGGCCTCATCTGCGATCATTCCCGAAATAGTGGCGGGGGAGGTGTCGCCAGGAATCGCCACCATATCCAGGCCCACCGAGCAGATCGCCGTCATCGCTTCGAGCTTGTCAATGCTAATAGCACCCATCTGCGCGGCCTCGATCATGCCGATGTCCTCGGAAACTGGAATGAATGAACCAGAAAGGCCCCCCACGTGCCCACAAGCCATAAGGCCGCCCTTCTTCACCGCGTCGTTCAACAGTGCGAGGGCGGCAGTAGTGCCGGGAGCCCCCACCCGTTCGACACCCATCTCCTCTAAAATGCGTGCCACCGAATCGCCTACCTCGGCGGTAGGCGCCAGCGAAAGATCCACAATCCCGAAAGGCACATCCAGGCGGGAAGCCGCCATATTGCCAACCAACTGGCCTACGCGGGTGATCTGGAAGGCCGCCCTCTTAATCGTTTCGGCGCACTTGCCGAAAGAAAGCCCGGAGGCCTTCTCGAGGGCGCGGCGCACCACCCCGGGGCCGGAAACGCCCACGGAAAGCACCACGTCCGGTTCGGCCACCCCGTGGAAGGCGCCCGCCATAAACGGGTTGTCGCCAACCGAATTGCAGAAAACTACCAGCTTGGCCGCGCCAATGGCACTGCGGTCGGCGGTAGCCTGGGCTGCGTCCTTCACAACCTGGCCCATCTTGGCCACCGCGCTCATGTTTATGCCACTGCGTGAAGAACCGATTGAAACCGACGAGCACACAAACTCCGTTTCGGCCAAAGCCTGCGGGATAGATTCAATCAGTAGCTCGTCAGCCGTAGTGGCATCTTTGTCGACAATGGCGGAATAGCCGCCAATAAAATCCACCCCAACCGAGCGAGCGGCCTCGTCGAGCGTCTTAGCTACCTTCACCATGTCCGCAGGTGAATGGGCCGCACTAGCCGCAACCAGCGCAATAGGGGTAACAGCCACGCGCTTGTTGACAATGGGAATGCCAAGTTCGCCCTCAATATCTTCAGCCACCTGAACCAGATTCTTAGCCTGGGTGGTGATCCGCTGAAAAATGTTGTCGCAAAGGCGCGACAAATCTGAATCGGCGCACTCGAGCAGCGAAATACCCATGGTGACAGTGCGAATGTCCAGACGATCCTCGTCGATCATCTGGATCGTGTCCAAGATCTTGTTGTAAGTAGCCAAATTACACCTCGTGCATGGCGTCGAAAATAGCTTCGGACTGGACTTTGATAACCAAATTTTCGGCCTCTGCGACCTGGCGCATACGCTGTTGCAACGCCGAAATTGGCAGCCTGTCAGCATCAAATTCGCAGTGCACGATCATGGTGAAATACTGTTCCATGAGCGTTTGCGAAATATTCACAATATTTACTTTTTCCTCAGCCAACGCGTTGGCCACGGCCGCCACAATTCCGGTGTGATCGACCCCTGCCACAGTAATAATCGCATCCATGCCAACCATTGTAGGGGGCAACAATTGTCAGCGCCGAACGCAAATTGCAGGCTAATTTCAAGGTGGCCCACTGCGCTGGGTGGGTGCCCTGGGCCCTGTGGGTTGGCTCAGAGCGGGGAGCGGCGTTGGCGGCCTCGCCCGCCCCGGCTTAGGCGAGCAGCAGCACTACGCCGCCTCCCAAAGTAACCACGTACGCCAGAATATTGAACACCTTCTGGTCTATGCGTTTAGCTAGGTAGTACCCCAAAACAGCCCCGATGGCCACGGCTGGGATCAAGGGGAGGGCGTAGCTAAAGGTATTCGTGCTAAGCACCCCTGCGTACACCGAAAAGGGAGTTTTGATGACGTTTACGAGGAAGAAAAACCAGGTGGAAGTGCCCAGGAACGTGCGCACGTCGATGTGGCGGGAAAGTAGGTAGAGCGTGAGAGGCGGAGAACCGGCGTTGGCAACCATGGTGGTAAACCCGCTGAGCGTGCCATAGAAGATGCCCGAAATTCGGCGTGCGCTTCCGGAAGCCGGCAGTGCCTCCTTCTTAGGCAGGTAGGTGACGGCAAGTTGCATCAGGGTGAGCAAAATTAGCGCCACCCCAATTACGTACTGCACAACCGCATTAGAGGCCAGGCGCAAAAATACGGTACCCAAAATTACGCCTAAAACCACCACTGGCATCAGTTTTCGCAGTATCTGCCAATTCGCATCCTTGCGGTAGAAAGTCAGCGCTAAAATATCGCCGAACAGCAATATTACGAGCAAAACGCCCACTGATTCTTTGGCGGGAATAACCAGTGCCGCTAGTGCGACGGCAATCATGGAAGCCCCGGGAATGAGCCCCTTGGAAAGGCCGGCTCCTATGCCGGCTATAAACAAAATTATCCAGGCGGTTGCAGTCATGCTTACAGGTTTAGCATGCCGCGGGGACGGGCCCAAACCGCATTTATGTCAACAGGGCGCAGATCTCGGTGCGTGCGGCCGCTCCGGCCCTCGTGGGCAAAAGTGGGTACACGTGTAAACCGCCCGGTTCTTCCACCAGGTTGTAGCGGCCGCCCTCGAGCGCAATTTTATGGGCGAGGGCGTGTGCATCAGGGTTGAAAATATCTGCGGTGCCCGTAAAGATTGTTACTCGCCCTAGCCGGGCTAGCGCCTTGGCGGGAGCCAAGAGGGGGGACACTTTCGGGTCGGTGAGTGCCAGCGGGCCCGCCCATTTCTTCAAAAATACCTGGCAGCCGGGCACCCCCAACCACGGATCGTGCTTTTGTGCTTCGGCAATTCTGGGGTTGGAAAAGGTGGCGTCGAGGGCGGGTGAGATCAGGATTAGTTGGTCAGGTTTAGCGGTTTCGGGGGTATTCTTTTGAGGGTGGCTTTGCGTTTCGAGGGCGGCCGACAAGGCAATCTGCCCGCCTGCGGAATCGCCACCCAGAGCGGCCGAGCCGAACTTTTCTTTTGCTGCGGCTACAATTTTTGCGATCGCGGGAACTACCTTATCGGCAGTGCCGAAGGGGATTAGCGGGTAAATGGGCATGATTGCGGCGCGACCTGTGTGGTGGGCGATTTGGGCGCACAGTTGCCAATGCTGAACCGTGATCTGATTGACCCAGCCGCCGCCGTGAACGTAGATGAAAGCGCCTTCTACTGGCCACGTACGCGGCTCCAACACATAAATTCTCATGCCCACCGCGTTGGCGACTTTTACCTTCACCTTGTCCTGGCCAGGGAAAAAACGGGGAACTATCCGCTGGGGGCGCAGCGCGCGCTTGGCTATCCGCTGGAGGGCCACCTGCGGGTTCAGGTAGGCGCGGTTTGCTCTGGCGATCTTCAAAAAGGCGCTGACTGCGCTTTGAGGCACGTACATTTTCCTCCTAGGGGCCGACGCTTCGACATGCCTTTGAACTCTACACCGCCTGTTGCCTCTAGCCAGGAGGGCGAACCCCCGGTATTTCAATGGCCTAGAACCTAGGGGCTTCTTAGCGGGCAGAGCTTCATTGGCGTCGATAGGCGAAGCCCTGTCAGGGCGTTCTGCGGCGCGGGAAAGCTGCTACGCAGGTCGCTTAAGGGGTTCGTCAACGTGACTTTATGCGCCAACGTCTACGCGATGATTGCGGCAGAGGCCGCCTCTACCTCGCAGAACGCGATTATAAGGAAGTACTGGCCGGGGTATGCTTCTTGGAAGACATCAGTGGGTCGGGAAGGTTTCAGGAGGGTCGAATGACTGATTACGAAGATGCTTTCTGGCAGGCCTGCGATGAGGTCCGCACCCAGTTTACTGATGAGGAATGGGAAGGTACATACGGGGACATTCTGGTCGCCGACGGCCCATACAAGCCTGCGTGGGATGCGGGAATGTGGAAGGCTAAAGAGGTCGGTTTTACCTACAGTGACGCTTTGTTAGCGAAGCTCGATAAGCTCGTTCCTGCCCTAGATGATCCAGAGGCTGACGGCTTCGACGACATAATGCGGCAGACAATTGATCTTATGAAAGAAATCAAGAAAAAGGCCTAAGCCCACACCACATAATTCTATTTTTACCCGCCTGGGATTTTCCCGGGTGACCATAACCCGTATTTCCCGCATTAGGGCAACGAAAAACCCCGGTATTTCAATGAATACCGGGGCTCTAGCGGAGGATGGGGGAATAAAAATAATCCGCACCATTATAGGCAAAACTAGCGGCGTGCCCTAACCATGCCCCTAGCGAAAAAGAGGAAGGGGCCTAACCGGCATATTGCCGACTAGACCCCTGCTCGAAAACGCACCTACTGGGCTAGCGAGATCAATCCCTTTTCAGTGCCAAACAGCCCCGTTTGTACCTGCACGGAAAGCTTGCCAAGATCCGCTGCCACGTCATCGGGCACGTCAAAAGCTATCTTGCCGGTAGCAGAATTGCCGGGGTTGATTTGCTTGTACAAGAACTCGCTTTTATCAGCAGCTAGCGCAACGGAGGCGTTAGTACTTGCCGAATATTCCTTATCACCGAGCTTGAGCTTAAAAAAGTCATCGGCAACCGAGAGTGACTCATTTTCATTATTTTTAACAGTAACGTCCAAGATAATGAACTGCCCATTCGCAGTTTCTTTCATGTACTCGTTTTCGCCTGCATCCTTGCTAACATTGACAGCATTCACCGTGAATTCAGTCTTACCGACTGTGAGCGGCTGGCCAATCTTGCCTGTCTTATCCTTGCCTTCGTCCTTGGCGGCGCTAGCTGTTTCGCTTGCTGCTGCGGCGGGCTCGGGCTTGGCGGCGTTCTCAGTTTTCTTATCGCCGCCGCCCTTAGTAGCTGTGGCCACTACGATCACAAGAACAATTACCGCTAGAACGATAAACCAAGCGCGCTTGTAGAACGGCTTTTTCGGCTTGGCGGTTACCGCTTGTGGTGGGGTTGTACTCATTGGTTTTCTCCATTACTAGAGTTGCTGGGGTTTTATTAACGCGCTCTCATTTGAGCAGCTGAAGCCGATCATATCACCGGGCTATGACAGATCAGACACCCCCTGCGGGGTGCATTCTAGGATTTGCTGATAATCGCGTATTAGCCATGCGGGCGCGTCTAGTTCTTCGGCGATACCGAATAGATCGCCGTCTGCTAGTTTTTCTGCCCTCGCATACGCATTACGGCTAATTAGTATGCGCGCTACGTCGCGCCGTATCCTGCGTTCCACTGCTGCAGGCTGGGGGCCTATATGCCCGGCCTGCATGTGCAGCACCTCGTGCAAGAGCACTGGGACGCGCTCGCGGCCCGTCAGGTGAGAATTAAGCCAGATGATGCGGTGTTCTGCATCCCATATTCCCACGTAGCGCAAGCGGGGCGTTTCACGCACTACTACACCCTGGCTTTCACAGTATGCAATTAGCTGTTCATACAATTTGCCCCGCCTTATCCTGCTCTCAGCTTTCAAGGGTAAAGCGGGGGTCTGACAGATGATGCGCTTACCGGCGCGGCGGCCCGCTGGGTAGGTGAAGATAATTTTTATCTTTGCTCTACCTCTGGTGGTAGGTGAAGATAAAAGTTATCTTTACACCCTCTATTGTTCGTCTAAGTTATATTGTTCGCCCTGTAGGGTTTCGGGGATTTCGTCGAGGGCGGCGGCATTGTCGACGTCCAAATATTTTTCAGCCTCTAGGTCTGAAAGGCCAATCACATTACTAGCTGGGTGCGAGCTATCCAGCGGGGCCGTTAGGCTGCTATGGGCTAGGCCTCCATCCTTTCGCACGCGGTCCAAAAGCTCGGTTAATAGTTCTTCGTCTGTAGCGCGCGCTAGGGCCTCACGGGTCGTTTCATACCCCGCCCGCCCCGCTTCCGCCTCGCTAATTAACCCGGCTATGACAAGCCCTCGTATCGGGGCTGCTCCATACCGTCTAGCTATAGCGACTATTGACGCGGGGGGAATTTTCCCCGCGTCCCACTGCCTTTTTAGGGTGCCACTGTTTAGGCCAGATTCGCGCGCCATTACCGAGTAGCCGACGCCTCCGGCTATCTCGGTTAACCACTGTTTTATATCCATAACCCCACTATATAGCCAAATGTTGCGCTATGCAACACGTAAACTGCAAACCGTTTGACACGGGCGCAAAAGATGTGTACGTTGTAATTACCAGTTCAAAACCTGCGAAATACAACAGAGGTGAGAAATGAGCAGACTAGTTTTCCGCTCGGGCTTTTTAGAGAGGGCGAAAAAGATCCAGGGCATCAAATCAGATGATGCAATGGCGCGGGTACTCGGAGTTTCGCGCCCAACCTACATAGCGCTTAGAGAGCAAGAAAGCGCGCCTAACGGAGTAACCATCGCAAACATTTTCGATACGTGGGGATACACCCCCGGCGAATGCCTAGCGATCATTCCAGATGAAACCTCAACAGGAAAAAAGATCGCCTAACTGATGAGGCAGCTAGGCGATCAGGAAGAAGGAAATGTAATGAATAAAATTATCCCCTTCAGCTTTGAGGGTACCAAAGTCCGCATATTAGAGGAAGGCGGCAAAGTCTTTTTCTGTGGTAAGGACGTAGCAACAGCCCTTGGATACACCAACACAAATAAGGCGCTCGCGGATCACTGCAAGGGGGTAACGAAACGGTACCCCCTTCAGACGGCGGGCGGTGTGCAGCAAGTCCGCTTTATTACCGAGGGCGATTTGTACCGGCTAACCGCGTCATCGAAGCTACCAAGCGCGCAAGCCTTCGAAGCAAAAGTATTCGACGAAGTACTACCCACGATCCGTAAGACCGGCTCGTACGGCATTCCTGCTAATCAGCTAAGCGGACCGGAACTCATGGCCAAAGCCCTCATAGAGGCAGATAAAACCCTCAAAGCATTAGAAGCAGAAAACGCGCGGCTAGAACCCAAAGCCAAAAGCTTTGACCATTTCCTCGCAACCGGCAAAGACCTAAGCGTTAAACAGGCCGCGCAAATGCTCTGCAGGGCAGGCCTTGAGACAGGGCAAAACCGGCTGTTTAAAACCCTGGATGCCCTCGGATGGGTGTACAAGCCAGCCGGTCGTAAAAGCTGGAGCGTCTACCAAAAGGTAATCGACGCGGGGCATATGGCGGTTATCGCTTCCACCTGGGAGGATCCGGCCACCGGGGAACGGTTCGTTACTACGACCCCTCGGATTACTGCTAAGGGCCTGTACAGGCTCGCAAGGATTTTCGGGCTAACCATCCCCGCGGGTTCGCGGCTTCCACAGCTGACTGGCAAGAACTAACAAACCAAAACAACCAATTTGAGCATGTTAAAAGCCCCCTGGCAGCGACGCCACCAGGGAGCAACAACATGAAAGGAAAGTAAAATGACTAAACCTTACTCCCCTGTCAGACAGGCTATCACGCAAACCGCGCTAGATGAAAAAACCGGGCTCCTGCAGTATCGGGCATCCAAAAAGCAGGTTATCCCGTGGACCTCGCTTATCTGCCACAACAAATTAATCAAGCTAACGAATTGGCGGGGCCGTTGGGTGGCTAAGGCAGTCGACCTTGTTGTTGCCCTCGGACTTGATACGCAAGTATCGGGGAAAATCTGTAGGCAGTTAGACCCGAAAATGATAGCTAAGACTTCACCAGGCAGGGTTGGGCATTGGTTAGTGTATGCCGATGGGCTGCACAAGTTTTTGCAGCTTGCGACAACTTATGGGGCCAATTTTGAGGCAGCGCGCCAGCTTGAAAAAGCTGTACGTAATGCGATCGTTGATTTGGCTACTCCGAGTGTAAAAGAAAAAGAAATGCCCTCGGATGGTGCCAGGGGCTACCAGCAGGAGCCTAAGCAAGCAGCAAAGCCGGAAACGCAAGCCGCTGAACCTGCCAAGGCTCCAACGCCGCCCGCTCCTGCTCCTGTAGAGCCGATCACATGCGCGCACCTGGCAGTCATGTTCAAAGCTATTTCCGAGGTGGAAGGCAAAGTACCAGACCGCGCAACCAAAGCGCTACTAGACGCTGTGGTTAAAGTCAGCAATGGAGCGGTCAAATGAGCTTGCCAAAATACCTTACAACCCGGCAGGTAGCAGAATATCTAGGTGTTTCTCCCCATACGGTACGCGCATACATTACCTGCGGGGTTCTAAAAGCTGAGAGGCTGGGTACCTCTAAGCGGGGCCAGTTTCGCATAAAAACCGATGATGTTAAGCGTCTGCTAGTGCCAGCTACCGAGGCGGTGCAGCATGAGCGCTAGGCGAGTATTTCATGCGCTTATGCCGGTAGCTTTTGGCGTTATCACAGCTTATTTGGGTTATGCGCTGTGGTATGCAGCCCCCGCTGTTTCGGCGGGGCTGATAGTCGCCGCTTTTTTCTCTCCATTACTTTACTGCCCACCAGATGAAAAGAACTTACTGATGAAACCTATTTTTAAAGAGGGTGAAGCCCTCGCCGGTTGCCGTGACCTGCAGGAATTGCCAGCAGGCGCGCAAGTCAAATTATTTCGCCGTTCCAGTGTTGAAGGCGGTTATGTTGCTACTCGCTTAGGCGGGTTGGGTTCGCGCCCTTACGCTTTCGTGAAAATGCCGACGGGTAGTTGGAAATGTTTCAGCCATGCCGGGTACCTGGAAAAGACCGTGTACACCTCGCAGGAGCTCGCTAATATTGCGGCGGCTCCCACCGTTGCCCGCTTGCAGCTTACGCACTTGCCAAAGCAGGAGGTGGCAGCATGAGCGAAAAACTAAAGCTGCCACCCGATCCGGGTATTTACTCGAATATTCCTAATAGTGAATACCATGCAGACCCTAATAGTCTGTCGTCTTCGGGGGCGAAACTTTTGGCGATGCCCGGCGGGCCTGCCAAGTTCAAAGCCAAGCAAGTTATCCCGCCGGTTCCCTCTGAGGCGCTCATGTTTGGTACCGCCGCGCACGCTTACATCCTGGAAGGCGTAAAGCCTGAAGTATTCACCAAAACCAAAACGCTCACATCCAAGGCGGCACAAGACCGGATTAAAGACCTCGGTGACACGCCTTTGGTTACCGCTGAAGGTTGGGAGCGCCTGCAAGCAATGAAAGAGGCAGTGCTAGCAAATCCGCTGGCAGCTAGGCTCCTGCAAGCTAAGGGAAAAGCAGAGCAGTCTATCTATTGGAAGCACGCTAACGGGGCGATGCTGCGTTGCCGCCCTGACTGGCTCCCATGCGAGGAAGACGAGGCCCTCGGGTTTTTGCCGATAGTGGATCTAAAAACCACCTCGGATGCAACCCCGGCGGGGTTTAGGCGTTCCTGTTTCCAACTCGGTTACCACCAAAGCGCGGCATGGTACGCATCCGGGCTGGCAGCAACAAATATCAGCACTAACGCTCGCATGGTGTTTATTGCCGTGGAAAAGACCCCACCCTACCTGGTGGGAGTGTACACGCCCTCCGAGGAAGCCTTACGAGTAGGGGCAGCGCTAAATGAAAAAGCTATAAGCATTTGGCAACGATGCAGACTATTTGACGAATGGCCTGGTCTTAGCAGCGGGATAAAACAATTAGACATTAAACCGTATGAAATACCCGCTAATATTTCTAATGAATTGGGTGAAACATGGCAACTCTAAAGCCAATAACAGACGCTCTAAAAAGCTTTAGCATTATCAAAAAGGACGGGTTCAACCAGCACTCACGTTATCAGTTTCGCGGCATTGACGGTGTGTTAGATGTTATTGGTCCAGTATTTCGTAAATACGGAATTATCGTAACCTCGAATATTGATAAAATCGAATATGCGGAAAAGGTCGCTAATGGGAAAGTGTCTACCGTTACGCGGGGTATTGTCACCTATACTTTTCACTTTGGAGACGGCGACAGCCTCGCTACTACGGTTGCTGCAGAGGCGCAAGACTGGGGCGATAAGGGTACCTCTAAGTTTATGTCTGTAGCCTTACGTACGGCCATTTTGCAGACTTTTACGGCTCCTACTGGTGAGGCAGACCCGGATAGTTTCACCTACCAAAACCAGGCGCAACCATCCCCGGCGCAAGGCCAGCAGCCGACCCCTGGCACGGTCACAGCAGCGGATATTGAAACGCTTTTCACCCAATGCGGTTTTAGTGAGGAAAAGCGCGCCCAATTCTGTCAATGGGCAGGAGGAAAGCAAATAACAAAACCTGAGCAATTAAACGCCGGGCAAGCACAAATGTTAGCTACAACCCTGCAAAATCATTTGAAAGGGGCGAAATAGTGCGAGTCGGAAATATTGAAGGCAAAGAGTATATGGCCTGGGTTGAGGCCATGCAAGACAAATTTAACGATCCTGAAGTTGGGTGTGTTAGCGGTTCTGCGATGCTGCCGCTTTATTACCTGGTGGATCAAACGCTTTCTCCTGATGCGCTATTGGTTTTACTCGTTGCTTATTTATCTACTTCCACGCCGGATGTTTATAACGGGGAATGCTCGCTTGAAGATCTGGTGTTTTTGACTCACTTGCCAGCTGAGGATATCGCGCGGGCCGTTTCCGAGTTGAACCGCTCTGGGCTGGTCCCGTTCAAGGTGGTGTTAGCAGAAAATGGGCGATAAGACTACGCGGGGTTACGCAAGCGTAGAAAACTGGATCATACGGCAATGTGAGGGCCTTACTGAGCATGAGCTTGTTGTTTTCCTGGTGCTGCGCTCTTACGCCGGGAATAAGCCGTTTTGCAGTCCTTCTAGGGAGACTATAGCCGCTAACGCTAGAGTCTCAGTTAGGACGGCTGATAAGGCCCTGCGTGGGCTCGCTGCTAAGGGTTTTATTACTTGGCGGCAGCAGAGCGAGGCGGGTCGTAAAAAGTCGTCAGCTTACACGATTCGGGTTGATCTGAAAGACTGCATCAATGGGACTTTAGGCCCAGGATTAGATGTGCAGGAGCTGCACATCAGAGGTGCAGGAGCTGCACATCAAAACCATTTAGATGTGCAAATCGAGCAGATTAGATGTGCAGGAGCTGCACATAAAGAAAATCATATTAATAAAATTAATAATATTAACGTCTGCACTCCTGGCGGAGATGCAGACCCTTCGAAGAATGAACGCGCTGACGTTGATAAAGTCTGCAACGCTCTAGCTACTCGTATCGAAGCTAATGGTGCTAAGCGTCCAACCATCTCTAAGCGGTGGAAAGACGAAGCCAGGAGGCTAATCGACCTGGACGGTCATCCAGTCCCGGAAATACTCGAAGTCATCGCCTGGTGCCAGGCATCAACATTTTGGCGCTCAAACATTCTCAGCTTGCCAACACTGCGTAAGCAATATGACCGCCTCAAAATGCAAATGCGAGACCGCGCAACCACTGGCAGCAGGGTAGAGCAAATGCAAGCATTCTGGCAGCAAGGGCAGCAACTAGACGCTGAAACCCACGCCGACCCTAAAGCGATCGGATGGTAACCGCCATGAGCCAGACAGCAGCAAGCCAGTTAACAGGCCGTGCGGTAGCAACCGCACTAGCAAGACTCGCCGCTTGCGGGGCAATGCTCCAAGGCGTAGACGTGAGGCTAGCGAGTAGGGAAATACTAACCGCCGTGCCAACCGCCTCCGATAGCGACGTAACCGCCGGTACAAGCGCCCTGATAAAAGCGAATCCGCCGTTTATCAAACTACCCGACCTAATCGAGCGGGTAGGGATAGAAAACCGTAAACGCCGGAACAATAAAACCGTGGATGCCCCAATAAGGGGTCTACCCGCCAATCTGAGCGCCGAACAGACCCGCCAATGGGTAAGGACATACCAAAGCACAATTAAGGCCGGAATAGACCCCATAGAGGCCGTAAACGCTGCCAACTACGAAGCGGGCATTGTGCAGCCCGCTAACACGCTGCCACCAAGCAGGCAGCAATACCTAAACCACAAAATCAACACATTTGGGAAAACGCTATGAAAGAAAAACAACTCGCAACTAATTTGCAAACCGCCGTAGCAAACCTCGCTACCCAAATAGGCGAAATAAATAACTACCTCGCAGTAGAAAATGAAACGCCTGGCACTAAGGAAGAAAGAAATAAAATCGCCTGCCAAACCTTAGACGCTGAAACCGCACTAGACTACCTGAACCTAATAGCAAGCAAATGTGAGGGGCTATTCGCACGCATAGAAAAAATCAAAGACCCCCAACCGCCAAAGCCCACCCCCTCGTACATAGATCTCGCAAAAGACCTTAGCGACATAGACGAAAACGAAGAAATGGTAGTCGGCTACTGCCTGCTAACGGTCGCTCCCAGCCAGGTCAAAAAAGCATACGAAAACCACCCAGACAACCCCAAAGCAGACATGATACAGCGCACAAACGCTAATGAGCAGCTAAGCAAAGACGTTCGCCTATACGTCCTAAACCAAATGGCAGAAGGCATGAGTGCAACCAAAAAAGCAATACGCAAAGGAGAATACTAAATGATAAACGCAACCGTAACCGGCAACCTCGGACAAAACCTAGAGCAACGCTTTACCGGCTCAGGCAAAGCTGTTGTAAACCTCAGCATTTGCGCAACCCCACAACGCAAAGACCCCCAAACCGGACAATACGCGGATTTCGGCTTGCCTATCTGGGTGGAAGCCCCAATCTGGGGTTATGAGGCCGAAGCCCTATTAGACGCTGGCGTAGGCAAAGGCTGGAAGGTGACCGTAACCGGCGTGCTAGCGCATGAAACCTACCAGGCAAGAGACGGGCAAACCAAACAGAAAACCACCTTATTCAACACCCGCCTACTCGGTGTAATGCCCCCCAAACAGCAACAACAAGGCGGGACACCAGGACAGCCGCCGCAACAGCCAGCCCCGGCGCAAGGGTACAGCCAGCAACCCCAACAACAGGCGCAACCACCAGCGCAACAGCCGCCGCAACAACTACAACAGCCCGCGCTACAAGCCGCCTGGCCGCAAGTAGCACAACCACCCTTCTAAGCACTGAGGAGAAAACCAAAGAATGTTAGACAACCAGAGATTGCGCGCAAACCGCAGGCTCGCAGAAATAGACCAAGAATTCAGAAAAGCATGGCACAGGTTAGAAACCTGCAAAGCCAACCTAGACATTCTGACATGCATAACCGGCAACATGGCGGCTATTAAGCCTACCCGTCGCACAAAAGAAATGGTCGACCAACGAATATTACAAACCCTGGATGCAATAAACGCCCTCGAAGAACAAATCTATGACCTATGCCAACTAACACACACAGAAGAATAAGCCAATGAGTAAAATCAAGGTCGAATGCGCAACCTGCCATAAAACAATGGAACTAACCGACACATCCAGCCTCTACAGGCCAGACGGCAAAATGTATAGATTCTATTGCGCAGACTGCTACAACAAAACCAAACAAGCAAACAAAGAAAAGGATACCCAAAATGAGTGAAACAATCCGCGAAAGCTTAATCCACAGCTGCGACTACCTGGCAGAAAATATCGGCCGCGCCTTAGAAATAGTCCAAACCGCTAAACATAACATCGAAAAAGCCCCCGGTCTGGATACACCCTTCCAGTATCCCTTACCGAACCCCATTGACAATCTTACAGATGACTTTGACGATGCGACGTACTGGAGCAAAAGCATTGATGCACTAGGGAGCGTCGAACGGGAATGCAGGGCTCTAGCAGCGGGGAAACCCAATGACGCCGCGTAAAAGGTCTAACGCCTCTGCAAAAGCAGCAGGCAGAAACTTCGAAAAGCTCGTAGCAAACTATCTCGCTGAAACCGTCGACGACAGGATAGAACGCCGCCGACAAGCAGGAGCGTTAGACCGAGGCGACATCGCAGCAGTACGAACCAAAAACGGGCAACGAGTAGTAATCGAATGCAAAAACACAACCCGCCCCGCCCTCGCTGCCTGGCTCAAAGAAGCCGAAACCGAGCGGCAAAACGACAACGCTGCCATAGGCGTCATAGCGCACAAGAGGCGCGGCAATAACAAGCCAGGTGAGCAACTAATAACGATGACACTAAAAAATTTCGCAACCCTACTAAAAGATCGAAGGGAGGGAAACTAAATACCGGATATGCAAACAGCAAAGAAGATAAGACGTACTAACTGGGCGCTAGCATTTCTAGGCGCAGCACATTGGGTAACGCTAATGGTATTTCTAACCTACGCATACACCCCAGACCAGGTAGGACCAACCATTAGCCTAATACTGCTACTAATCTACTCATGGGGTGCAACCTGCTGCAGCGCTGAACTGAAAAAAGCAGTAATCAAAAAAGACCACGCCCTTGCGCTCACCGCGAGCGCTATAAAACAGTTACTAGCTGAAAATAAAACACCCAATGATAAACTAAAACCGTAGCAAAATATGGGGACAGCTACAGCCCCGCGCTAAATGTTTAGGTATCGCTCATGTACTCCTGGCTAAACACAAGGCGCGGGGCAAACCGTAAAAGCAGGAGGCGTATTTGAAATGGCAGAAGCAAAAAGATCAAGCAGCAGAAGATTCAAAAAGCTATACCGCCAATTCAAACAGGCCTGCACCCAAACCAACGCCCCATGCTGGCTATGCGGCCAACCAATTGATTACACCGCCGAATCAACCAACCAAGCCAACGGCGATCGCTTTCAACTAGACCACTTCTACCCGGTCTCAAAGCGCCCTGACCTGGCAGAAGACCCCGCAAACTTTAGACCAGCACACGCCGACTGCAACAGGCTACGAGGCAACGGCCAACCACACCCCGGAATAGGAATAACATCCCGCGAATGGTAAACAAAATGAAACCACACATCACAAGCAAAGTGAATAATTATGCGCCCATAGGGGGCGTTACAATCACAAAAATAACAGGCACCCGGCCTACCCCCCGCCTGCCAATGGGCCGCTCTCCCCAAGGGGACACCCTCCTACTAAATGGGGCCGCTGACGGCGTTTTGGGGGCCGAAAATGGCTAAGGGCGTATCTAAGCAGGCTAAGGCGCTAGAACTGTGGCGTAAGGGTAGTACAGCGGCCACAATAGCTAAAAAACTCGGTTACACAAGCGAGGGCGCGGCCCTGAAAGCCTGTGTAAAGGAATTAGCTAAAGCTCCTGCTACTACTGTGCAGCAGCAAAGGGCTATAGAGCGCGAAAGGCTAGACCTGGTGGCAGCGCGGGTAATGATTTCCGCGCTTGACGGCGACGCGATTGCCGCTAAGCAGCTTTTGGATATTCAGCGGCGGCGTGAGGAACTGGCGGCGGCTGCAGCCTCTAAAACAGGACCGCTAGTGGAGGCCGTGCAGGCTACCGCTAAGGCCTGCGAGGGATTAGAGGCGGGCGGGGCTGACGCTGCCCTCGTTAGAGCCTGTCTAAAGATTGCTGAACACGTCGATAACATCGACAGGTTCGGCACGGCTGCAGAGCAAACTAAGGCGCGCTACCTTATTCCGCATCTTACGAATATGCTGCGTGAAATGGGGGCTACTCCTGCAGCGAGGGCGGCTAGGGAGGCTGGCAAGGCACCAGAAAAGTCGAAGCTAGCGCAAATGCAGCAGGCGCGCGATAGGCTCAGGGCTGTCTAGTGGGTGTCAAAGGCTGCAAGATACCGCAGGTGTGGACTAAACCGCTGCGTAAGCTCACGCCTGCTACCTCGCGCGGTTTTGAGTGCATTAAGTTCGCGCGCGATATTTTGCAAATCGAGCTTTTGCCGTGGCAGGAATGGGCACTAGTACACCTCCTGGAAACGCGCCCTAATGGTGAGCTACGCTTTAGAACCGTAATCATTGAGGTTGCTAGGCAGAATGGGAAAACCACCCTCGCTATCGTTCTTTGCCTTTGGCGCATGTTCCTAGATGGTTCCGCGCTCGTACTCGGTACAGCGCAAAGCCTGGAAACCTCCGAGGATACTTGGGGTGAAGCTGTTGAAATCGTTGAGTCTAACCCGGAATTAGCGCCGCTCATTGCCCCAAAGGGGGTAAAGTCCCAAAACGGGAAAAAGGAATTGAAGCTCGTTTCTGGCGCTAAGTGGAAGGTAGCACCCACAAACCGACGCGGGGGCCGTTCAAAGTCTGCTGATACGGTTCTTTTTGACGAGCTGCGCGAACATTCCTCCTGGGAGGCGTGGAGTGCTATCGCTAATACCACTATTGCTAAGAAAAACGCGATAGTTCTTGGTATTTCTAACGCGGGCGATAAGACCTCGGTAGTTCTAAAAGAATTACGCAAAAAGGGTATTGAGCAGGCAGAAAAAGGCACCGCGTTAGGGTATTTCGGGTGGGCAGCTGCCAAAGATGATGACATTTCGGACCCTAAAACCTGGGCAAAGGCTAATCCGGGGCTCGGTTACACCGTTTCGGAGGAAGCGCTAGCTGACGCGCTGGCAACACAGCCAGAAACCGAGTTTAAAACAGAAAACCTGTGCATGTGGGTCGAGTCTGTGCAGGAAACCGCGATTAAACCTGAGGACTGGCAGGCCCTCGCTGATAAGAATTCTGTTATTGATCCCGCATCGCCGCTTAGCGTGGGCGTGGATGTTTCCTCGGATCGCCTGTACACCTCGGTTTGCGTTGCCGGGTGGCGTGACGATGGTTTGCCGCATGTGGAGGTTGTCGCCTGTAGGGCGGGCATGTTGTGGGTTGCCGATTGGCTTACTGTGTTTGCGCGCAAGTGGGATCCGGCAAGCGTGCTGGTGCAGGCGCGCGGGTGTGGCGCGTCTGAGCTTATAGATCCGATAGAAAAAACCGGCCTGCAGGTTAGGCCCGTTGGTGGGTCCATGTTAGGGGCGGCAACAGGGCAGTTTTTAGATCGCGTAAGAGATGGCACGCTAGCGCACTTGGGGCAACCCGCGTTAGATGTGGCAGTAGCAGGCAGTATCGCTAAAGGCCTTGGCGAAAGCAAAGTTATTACTCGTAAAGACTCTCCTGCAGATGCGGCCCCGCTGATTGCCGCAATGTGGGCAGTGTACGGGCTGGCGCATGAGCAGGCAGAAGATACCCGTCTTAGCGCCTATTCCTCTATGGCCTCGGACTGGTGGAACAGCCCCCCGGTCCCAACAGTGTCTGAACCCCCGAATAAGAGTGAAAGCCAGTCGCGCCCGTGGTGGGCATAGAAAGGAAAACAAATTGAGTTTTATGGATGCTATAGCCCGTTTCCTTGGGCGTACCGGGGCGGGCACACCAGGCCAGGAGGTTGCTTTAGCCCCTGGTGGTATGCCTGTGAACCTTATTGCTTTGCCTTCGGGCGGCGGGTGGCTGAACCCGGAAAAAATGAGTGTCGCGCAACTGTGGCGCACCCAACCGCACCTAAGGACCGTAGTTGATTTTCTTGCGGGCAACGTAGCACAACTGTCATTGCACGCCTTTACCGAAAATGCTGCAGGAGAACAGGAGCGAGACAAAACTAGTCCGGTTGCTGCCTGGGTGCAGCAGCCTAACGACTACCAGACTATGCCCGATTTCCTGCGCGCGTTCACTATCGAGCGTCTGCTATACGATCAGGCGTTTATCTGGGTGCTAACCGGCCCTGATGGGGCCTTACAGACCCGCGTTTTGCCCTCGGAGGCAGTCACTGTAACCCGTGACGCGTTCGGGGTGCCCACCAGGTACGAATACGCTATAGCGGATACTGCAGGAGTAAAAAGCAGTCACACTATCCCAACCAATGAGGTTATCGAGTTCAAGGGGTGGACTCCCTCGGAGCCGGGGGCAACATCATCGCCTGTAGAAACGCTTAGACAGATCCTTAGCGAGCAGTACTATTCCTGGTGGCGCAGGGCCGCTATGAGTAAGCGGGGCGGGCGTTTCCAAGGGTTCTTTTCGCGCCCTAAGGACGCGCCAATGTGGACTGACGACGACCGGCGGCGGTGGGATGAAATGCGGCAAGCGTTCGCTATTGGAGGTGAACGCGCCGGCGATGACATGCTTCTCGAAGATGGGATGACTTATCAGCAGGCCGCGCCCTCAGCGCAAGAAACACAATGGGCAGAATCAGTCACTCTATCCTTGCTGACTATCTGCCAAGTTTTCCACGTAAACCCCACAATGGTAGGCGTATTAGACAACGCAAACTACTCGAATGTGCGTGAGTTCCGGCGTGCCCTCTACACTGACACATTGGGCCCTCTGCTGCGTGAAATCGAAGCCCGCCTATCCCGCTTCGTGCTACCTCTGTTGGGCGCTCCTGATGGGGCCTGGGTGCAATTCAATGTAGAGGGCAAGCTGAGGGGCTCATTCGAAGAGCAAGCGCGGGTAATGTCTGCAGCTATTGGCGCGCCGTTCATGACAAGGAACGAGGGGCGGCGTATGCGCGGCCTGCCCCCTGTAGAGGGTGGAGACGAGCTCATTACCCCGCTAAATGTGGCTATTGGCGGGCAGGCAAGCCCGTTAGATGGGGGCGAGGGCAGGCCCTCCGAGGGCGAAAAAGACGCGCTCGCGGTTGTGCGGGGTTTTCTTAGCAGGCAGGAAAGATCAGTACAGGCGAAAAAGCAAGCTGGCTTAACCGAGTGGTGGCAGGCGGGGCGTTGGCAAAAAGAATTAACAGCGGACCTTGCTAACGCCGGGGTTACTGATGCTGCAGAGAGGGCAGCAATCATAAATGAAATTGCCTATAGTGCATATGTGGAAGGCAAGCAGGTTCAAACCTCGCAAATATTGGGGGCGTTAGAGTAAATGACTATTCATATTATTATGGGGCCGCCATGTGCGGGTAAAACGACTTTTCTAAATCAGAATGCGCGCCCTGGTGAACCGCGCGTTGATTATGACGCGATTTGTAAGACTCTAGGCAGCACATTAGATCACGCGAAAAGTGAACCGATAAAACAGGTCTCCTGGGCAGCAAGAGCTGCGGCGATAGCCCGCATTTTTGAGGGCGTAGACTCTGACGCTTGGATTATCCAACACAACGCAACTAGCGAGCAGATAGGACGCTGGAAAAAGCAAGGCTGCGAGTTCCATATTGTCGATCCCGGTATTGATGTTTGTTTGCAACGCGCAAAGGAAGAAAAACGAGGCAAAGAGGTAGAACAGGCTATAGAATCATGGTATAAGAATAGGCCTGATATTTCGGATGAAAAGGTTAGAGGCGTGCGCACTAAGACTATTAATGTAAAGCTAAAGGCAGCGGGCGATACTACTACTGGTGGTAGTGAAAACGGCAAGTTTTCCGGGTATTGCTCAGTCTTTAATAATATTGACTCGTATGGTGAAATAGTGGCCCCTGGGGCCTTTGCTGAAACCATTAAAGAGGACGGCCCTGTGTTCCCTTGCTATTGGGGGCATAGGATGGATGACCCCCTATTCAACATTGGTAAGACCACGGCTATTAGCGAGGACGACCACGGCCTTCTAGTGGAAGTAGAGCTAGACGTTAAGAATAACGAGCGCGCCGCATATGTTAACCGGCTGATAAATGAGGGCCGCGTAAAGCAAATGTCGTTTGCTTTTGACGTTGTGGAATACAAGCAGACGAATGAGGCTGTGATCTTAACCGAGGTCAAATTACATGAAGTTTCTGTAGTTCCGGTTGGTGCTAACCAGGAAACAGAAATAAATCCGGGCAAGCCGGATAAGCCAGACAAGCCTGATAATGACGACAATAACGGTAATGCTGACGAGGGCGATAATGAGCAACCAGAAGGTAAACCAGAAGGCGACGAGGAAAAGCCTAAAGGTGAGGCCGCTAAGGGTGCTAAACTAAAGCCAGACGCCGCGTTAGCCGATTTCTACGCACATATTTTTGAATCGATTTAAGGATAATTCTAAATGCCAAAGAACATTAAGAAGCTGCTAGCTGAAAAATCAGCCGCTGGCATTGCTATAGCTGAAAAGGCAAAGGCAGAAGGCCGCGATTTTACCGCTGAAGAGCTCGCAGAGCTTTCAAACCTTAAGGATGAGATCAGCGGCCTTGAAGCCAAGGCTAAAGCCGCTGATAACGCCACTAGCTTTATTGAATCCCTTGGAACCAAAAAGTATTCGGCAACCGACGGCCAGGCTAAGAGCCTTGGCGATCAGTTCCTAAAATACGGGCTCGAAGAAACAAAGCAGGTCGTAGCCTCTGCTAAGAACTTTTCTGTAGTCACTCCTGAGTTTAAGGCCGCGGCTACTGATAGTCACCTCGTTGGGGATGCTGGTCTAGTACAGCAGGATACGACGGTTGCGCACGCTACCCCGCATAGGGATTACATTTCGGATTGGCTAACCTCTGGCACAATGGCAGGCTCTATCCTGCGCTACGTGGTGGAGGGCGCGCGTACCGGCGATTTTGCTACGGTTGCAGAGGGCGGCAAGAAACCCCAGCTTAATTTCGGGTACAAGCAACAGACTGACACCCTCGCAAAAATCGCAGGGTACATCAAGGTGTCTACCGAAATGCTGGAAGATACCGCATATATTGCCTCCGATATCAACACGCGCCTGCTCGAACAGCTGCGTATTTTTGAAGAAACTCAGCTACTTTCAGGCGATGGAGAGGGGTCTAACCTTAAGGGTCTGCTAAACCGTGAAGGCCTGCTAAAGGTGCAGGCGGACGAGTTTGTGCCCTCGCTGATTAAGGCTTTCAGCCAGGTCGAGGTTACCTCCGGCCTGCGTGCTGACGGCATTGTCATTAACCCCGCCGATTATGCGGCCCTGCTGGCCTCTAAAGATAAGAATGGGCAGTATTTCGCGGGTGGCCCGTTCGTTGGGCAGTACGGTAACGGGACGGTGCCTGTAGACCCGCCAATTCTGGGCAGGCGCACTATCGTTACGCCTGCAATTGCTGAAGGCAAGGTGTTGGTAGGTTCTTCGGCTGCTGCCACCGTCTACCGCAAGGGCGGGGTAACGCTTACCTCTACCAATTCCAACGAGGATGACTTCGTACACAACCTTTTCCTAATTCTGGCTGAGGAACGCCTCGCTTTTGCGGTACGTCAGCCCTCGGCTTTCGCCCTTCTAGAGCTGAAAAAGCCGGTAACTGAAGCCGCCTAAAAGAGGTTTAGGCATCATGGCCCCGCCTGTTTGTCACTTGGCAGGCGGGGCCTAACCACACAATTAGGGGGAATTATGCAAGACGTGCAAGTTTTAGTGCATGGCGTAAAAATGCGTATGCAGCTAAGCAGTGAGCGAGTCGAAGAATACCGCGCGCGGGGCCTACTCGTGGAAGAAAAAGCAACCGTGCCTAATAAGAGCGTGCCAGCAGAAAAACCACGCAAACCGAGGAATAAAAAAGCCTCTGGAGCGGTCAAATGAGCGAGGCTAGCGCCCTAGCGAGGGCGGATGTTTTCCCCGGCTCTACGGCGGCAGCAACAGCCGCTATTAGGCGATATTGTGGCTGGCATATCGCGCCGGTAAAAAAGGAAACCATCATATTAGATGGTAGGTACCGGTACGGGCTGGCGTTGCCCACTAAAAAGCTTGTTGAGCTTATCAGCGTGGAAGTATCCGACGGGGCCGGGGCATGGAATGATATTACCGATTCTGTTAGCTGGTCTGACGCTGGGATGCTTTCACGTAACGGCGCGCCGTTTCCGGGGCGTTTCCGTTCGGTGCGGGTAACCTTTGGGCACGGCTACACCCTGGAGGAAGCCGCCGATGTGGTGGCTGTTGCTGCAGAGCTTGGCAAGCGGGCAAGCGCTGGCGCGTCAAATATTGTGCGCAAGCAAGCGGGGCCGTTCTCAGTAACCTTTGGCTCTCAAAACGGCGTAGTTGGCGGGCTCGGACTGCTAGAGCAGGAAAAAGCAATTCTAGAGCCGTACCAGGTGAAAGTGCATTTAATATGAGCATCTGGGATGACTTTTTTAGCACTCCCGGCGCGCTACCTGAGCGAAAGCTACTCGTACTAATCCCGAACACGGAGACTGTGCGAGGCATAAGCCAGCGCAAGCGGTGGGGGGATCCGACTAACCGGCCTGACGAGGTGCTAATAACAGGGTTTTTCTTTGCCCCCGATACCCCAGAATTTGGGGCAAGCTTAGGCCGCGTGCAAAGCCAGATGAGCGGAAAACTTTACTTTTCTGCAGCTCTAACCGCGAAAGAACGCGCCGCGTTAGTACCGGGTAACCGCTGCAAACTAACCGATGATACCAGCGCGGATTTGCCTATCTGGGAGCGGGAATCTACCGCGCTATGGGAGATTACATCATTCCCACAAATGTATGAAATCCCTGGGCAATGGGCGGCAGGGTACGTCGTAACCGTGCAAGCTGTAGAGGGGTAAAAGTGGGAACGCGAATTAGCGTAGATGTAGAACTATCAGGTATGGACGATTTTATAAACGAGGTCGGAAAATCGCCTCATATGAAGCGGATTATAGAGGAAATAGCGAACAGCGTTGCTGCAGAGGCGCGCCTTATCGCTCCCTATGACACCGGCGATTATGAGCGCTCTATACACGTGGAAATGGAATCTACACCTCATCGTTATGTGGGAAAGGTTGTAGCTGATGATTGGAAGAGCGGCATATTAGAGGCTAAATACGGGGTATTAGCTAAGGCTCTACGAAAGGGTAAAAAGCTATGACAAGCCGCGAAATACCATTATTTGAAAATCCTACTAACTGGCTTGCCGACTACATCTATAAGCAATTAGAGGAGAAAATCCCGGTAGGGTTTGAGTGGCGGGACCCTGCAAGTGACAGGCTCGCTCGTGAGATTTCCCAATTTGCTAGTCTGACCAACCCTTTCGTTGTTGTTCGCTGTGACGGCGGTATACCCGTAGATAGATTTACAAGGTATTTTGCATACGGTATAAGCGTTCACGACTCTACAGTTGAAACAGCTGCCGCGCTTGCTAATAAAGTTGCTGCCCTTTTTGAGGCGTGCTTTTATGCCGAACATTCACCTATTGCTGATGCTAGAATTATTTCAGGGCCAGCACCTATCAAAGATAAAAACTATGATGACGGCACATTGTTTTATCTAACGGGTAATGTTACGGTGCAGGCCAAGCCGCTAAAAACTAGTTTTTAGGAGAAATAAAAGATTATGGCTAAAGATGAATATGGCAATGATCTTAGCGCTGTACTAGTCCCGGTTACCGGGCAGATCGGGTATTGCAGGCTGAAAGATTTCACCCTACCGGATATTGCAGAGGTTGGGAAAGCAGAATTTAAATTCGCTAAAGGCAAGATGAAACCGCTAGGTCTGCTAACCGACGATGGCGGGCCCGAATGGGAGGAAAAGCAGGATGGCGATCCGATCCAGTTCTGGCAGGATGGGTATTCTCTACCCACCGGGAAAGCTGATGTTACCTGCAAGATCACGCTCGCAGAGTCTAACGCCGAATCCCAGGAATTTATCAGAGGGCGCGCATACGATACCAACCATCACATGCTCGTTAATGCGGGATCTTTTGGTGAGCCTTTCGCGTTTTACACTGAAGAAATTGCCGCTAATGGTACTATTCGCCGTCGCCTTGGTGAGCGTGCCTCTGTAACTGAGATGAAGCCGGTGAAGTCCGAGCGCGGCAAGGTGCAGGGTTACGAGGTGACGATCACCCTTGGCGCTGTAAATGGTGGGCACTTCCACGAGTGGCTAATTCCCAAGGAAGATCAGACTGGCGGGGGTTCTACTCCGGTTCGCACTCCTGGTGAAACCAGCGAGAGCCACTAATAAATTAAGCTGCAGCGCGGGGCGTTTTCTGGGGTAATTGTGGCGGGGGTTTTCATAGGTTTTACCTGCCATATTGTCCCGCGCTGCTAAACGCCCCATAACCTATCTACTCTAAAATCTTTATCTTTTTGAGGAATAAAATATTATGAATAAAAAACTACCCGGAACCAGTAAAGTCATCGAAGATACCCTAATCTATGAAACCACAGAGGGCACTATTAAGCTGCCTCTAAAGATGAAGCTCAAGCAGTCCCGCAAGCTTAACAATCTGCCTGACGAAGACAGGCTAGATTTTATGATTAGTATTTTCCCTGAAAAAGCACAGCACATCCTAGACGAGCTAGACATTTTGGAGGCAACGGAGATCCTGCAGGAGTGGGATAAGGCTTTTGAAAAGCGTATTAATGAGCGTACCGGGGCAGACGATAGCCTGGGAAAATCTGGGGAATAATAAGAGACACTCTAAAGCTTTCATCGGCTCTCACGGCTGACCTTGCGCGTTTCTACCGGGTGCGGTTCAGCGAGTTTTTAGAATGGGATACGGCGGATGCTTACGCGGTTATCATCCATTTAGTAAATGATACTGGCACGCTTACAGGCGCGGCTATCGTGGGACTAAGTTACCCGCTATCTATAACCGAGCTATTGGAGCGCGTACAGGCAGCGGCGGTTATTAATAGTTTCATGGATAAGGGCGGTAAGCCTTTGAAGCCGCCAATACCTGAAATAAGGCAGGCTAAAAAGCCTAATAGGCCCACCGTGTCCAAGAGTGAAAAAGCTAAGCTAAAATTACAATTGCAAGCTAATAGCGCGTTTCCAGAATAATTGTTTAGGGGTTAATTAGGTGGCAGGCAGAAATATTTTAGTTGGTAGTGCTGCTGTAAGCGTATTCCCTACTTTCAAAGGGGTACGCTCTGCCACTAATAAGGCTGCGAAAAAAACCGGCGAAATGTTCGGGAGCCAGCTTAAAAAGAGTGTTGGCGCGGCCTCTAAAGGGATAGGTTCCCCTGCCCTTGAAGAGCTGCAAAAGAGCTCTAATAAGGCAGCTAAGGAGCTCTCTACCCTGCAAGCTCTGGCAGGTAAAGCCGGGGGGCGCGTGTCTGCTGCGAGGGCGGCGGCTGCGAACGCTGAGCGCGCTTTAGCGAACGCGCGCCGGCAGTCCGCTAATGCGAATGGTGCTATTAGGGTTGCAGAAACCAAGCTAGCTGAGGCAGTCAAAAAGTATGGGGATGAAAGTTCGCAGGCTGTCGCCGCCGCTGAGAGACTGCAGGCAGCAAAGCGTAAGGCAGCTACCGCATCCGATAATGTGCGCGCTAAGGAAGAGGCGCTAGAGCGGGCACAGCACAAGGTTAGCCAGGCGGAACGCTCGCAGGCTGAAGCTACCGCAAAAGTCGCTAAAGCTCAGGAAGAAGCTAAGGCAGCAGCCACCAGGTACGCTAGCGCGCAAGAAAAAGTAGCAGCAGAAGCAAGAAAGGCAGCAGCAGAAGCAAGGGCGCTCAGGCAGTCCATGCAGCTACCTAGCTTGCACATGCCTAAAGCGGTAGCTGAGGCTTTCGGGCGCGTTAGCGGGGCTGTCACCAATGCGGCAAGTGCGATTAGCACAAGGTTCAATAATGCTACCGCGCCGGTTATGCGAGTAGGCAAAGCTGTAGACCGAGGCGTAAATAGTACGCTACGGGCAGCGGGGAAAGTCGCTATCGGCGCGGCGGCAGCAATAGGCACGACCTTAACCGGCTCTATCGGTTCTGCAGTCTCTAGGGTGGATACGCTTAATAATTTCCCTCGGATTATGGCTAACCTGGGGTATTCGGCCTCGGATGCGGCAAAGTCTGCTAAAAAGCTCTCTGAAAAGCTACGCGGCTTGCCCACCAGCTTGCAGGATATTATGCCGCTGGTGCAGCAGATAGCGCCGCTGACAGGCTCGCTAGACGAGGCGACTAACGTCGGACTTGCCTTTAATAACATGCTCGTCGCATCCGGCAAGTCTACGGCGGATCAATCCCGCGCGATGCAGCAGTACACGCAAATGCTTGCAACGGGCAAAGTTGACATGCTGAGCTGGAAGACCCTTATGGAGGTTATGCCAGCGCAAATGAATCAGCTTGCCGAATCGCTTTTAGGGGCTGGCAAGAGCGGTTTTGACCTGTACGATGCGCTGCGAGATGGCAAGCTCACCATGGAAGATGTAAATAAAGCCATGGTGAAACTAAATGACGAGGGTGGGAGCAATTTCGCCTCGTTTGCCAAGCAAGCTAAAGACGCATCAAAGGGCATTCAAACCGCCTGGACCAACCTCAAGACCCGCATAACGGGCGCTATGGCCTCTATTATCCAGGCTATAGGCCCTGAAAAAATATCGGGCGCGCTTGACCGGGTTGGGGCAGCAATAGGCAAAATAGGCGATGCCTTCGATAGGGCAGCATCCGGCCCCGGCGCTAAAGCATTTTCTGCAACCATCGGGCACATAGCTAGCCTTATGCCAATGGTAGGGGCAGCTGTAACGCCCTTGCTTACTAAACTGCCTCTAATTGGGGGCGCGTTCAGGGGCGTTGGCGGGCCGGGCCTGTGGGTTATCGCTATTTTCGGTTCAATGGTCGCGAACTCGAAAAAGCTGCAGGATGCGCTAAGCAAGGTAGCTAATAAGCTTGCTACGGCGTTTAGTGGTAGCGGTGCGGGCGCGCAAAATGCCCTCGGTGGCATTTCTGACCTGCTCGGTAGGCTTGGCGATACTATCGCTCCGATTGTGGGGTTGGTGGGGTCGCTTGCTGCCTCCCTCGGTGGGGTGCTGTTGAATGCGGCGCTTAGCGTGCTAGGTGCCCTCGCGGATTTGGCAGCAAAGATCAGCGGCAACAAGGTCGCTATGACTGCCCTGCAGGTAGTGCTAACTGGCCTGGTGGGCGCGTGGGGGCTGTACAAGACCGTTACTACCGCTGCCACCGCCGCTACTGCTATAACTAAAGCAGCATTCGGTACCCTCTCGTTTGCGCTAAAGGGCGCGGCTGTTGCGCAAAGAGCTATCACGGCTGCAACTGCCCTAACCAAGGTTGCTCTCGGAGGGCTGTCAAGCAAGCTAAGAATAGCGGCGGTAGCTCAGGCAGCGTTTAACGCGGTAATGGCAATTAACCCGATAGTTTTGGTTGTGGCAGGTATCGCGGCCTTGGTTGCGGCGTTGGTTTGGTTTTTCACGCAAACCGAGGCAGGCAGGAAGGCGTGGAGAGTTTTCACTGTCTACCTAACTACCGCCTGGCAGGCGATCAAAGCCACCGCCGTTGCTATATGGCAGGGCTTGGCGGCGTTCCTTAGCGGCCTGTGGGAAAACATCAAAACGGTCGTGTTTACCGCATGGGAAGCTATCAAAGCCATTTTTGCCCCCGCCATAGAATTCATTAAGAACCTCATAATCGTGTTCGCGGCGGTGCTATTAACCATCTGGCAGGGTATTAGCGCGGCGGTAATGTGGGTGTGGAATGGTATAGTCGCATTTTTAACCCCAATCATTACGACTATAACCACAGTTATAAGTACTGGCATTGAGTTTGTGCGCGGTATTTGGGCAAGCGTATGGGGATGGGTAGCCTCATTTTTCACCGCCATTTGGAACAACCTAGTAGCCTTTTTCACGCCTATTATCAACCGTATTCGCTCCATTATTGCCGCTGTTACGGGCGCTATTAGGGGTATATGGGCAAGCGTGTGGGGATGGGTTTCATCGTTCTTTAGTGGCGTGTGGAATAACCTTGTAGGGTTTGCCTCTGGTGCGATTAGTCGCCTGGCAGGCGTTTTAGGGCGCATCCGTTCGGCGGTGTGGGGCGCTGTCTCGGGTGCTGGCAGCTGGCTAGTGCAAACCGGCAGGAATATTATTACCGGGCTTTGGCGGGGCATTTCCGGGGCTATCGGATGGTTGCGCTCGCTCGTATCTAATGCCCTCGGTTCTATTGTTTCTTGGGCAAAAAGCAAGCTAGGTATACATTCGCCCTCGCGGGTTTTCCGCGATCAGGTAGGCGCGATGATCTCAGAGGGTATCGCCGTTGGTATTACCACTCGGATAAGTAGCGCTCGCGGGGCAATGAGCGATCTCGTAGACGGTGCGCAAGAGGAATTGCAGGGCTTGCAAGGCGTGCGCGCGGCAGTCTCGGTAGCTGGAAATGCTGCAGCAGGTGGCCCTGGTGTGGCTCGCAATGTTGTCACGCAGACGTTCAACGTGCGGGCGGATGATCCAGAGGCGGCGGCAAGGTATTTCAATACTCGCACAAGGCAGGAGCTAGGGGTTATCGCATGAACGTGACGGTTGTTGTTGGCGGTAAAAGTCTTTTTACTGCGCAGGGCGCACCAGAGGCGGCGGCAAGCTTTTACGGGCTCGCTACCCACTCGGACGGGGCGCTGGCTGGGTGGTATGAGGCACCGGCCCCGCGCGTGGAAGAGGTGCTGCGACCTCAGGCGAACGGGGCTTTTATGCCCCATAATCTGCTACTTGGCGCAAGGGTTATAACCTTACATTTTTATTATGTTGCTACCTCGCTAAATGACGGGGTGGCATCCCACCAGAAGGTTATGAGTGTCGCTAATCAGAAAATCCGCCTCGTTGTCCTTGATGACGATGGGCAGTATTACCATGTGAGAGGGTATGTTTCCCAGCAGCCGGTTATAAAACGGCTTGGCCCGCTTACCTGGGCGTACACTCTAATTATTACTTGTGCGGATCCGCTCAAATACGCTGGGGTTGGTTTTGACGACCTACTTGATTTTAGCGAGTTTGAGCATCTCGGGGGCCGGTGGGGTGCAGCCACCGAGGGCGGTTTACTTTTCCCGCTGTTCGACCAGGCATACCACGATCTCGTAGCTTCCACGCGCGGTCCTACAGCTCGGTTCACGGATGCGGGCTACACGAACGCGCTAGCGCCGCATAATCGGGGCAACCTTGCCGTATGGCCTATCCTTGAGGCCGACGGCCCCCTTTATTGGGCAGAATGGGCGCATAACGGGCGCGCTATCCGCTATGAGGGCAGCATAAGCAGTGGGCAGTCGGTGCGCGTGGATTCTCGCACCGGGCGCGTCTATGTGGGCGAGGGTGAAGTCTCTACAGCGCACCTTACTAAAGATGAATTTTTCCAGCTCGAACCGGGCGATAACACGGTGACTTTTTCCGCCTCGGATTCTACAAATTGGCGTGTAAGGTGGCTTGCCTCATGGACGTAATAGAAGTATTTGACACTCTAACCGGAGCGTATCTTATGCGCTTGCCTGCAAGCTCTTGGAGCTGGAAGGAACAAGTTAATTCGCCCGGCTCCCTCTCGGTCACAGTACCGTTCACCGAGGACACGAAGGGTATGCATCTTAGGGCAGATACCGCACCTTGGCGCACTATCCTAGCGCTAGTTTCTGCAGGGCGGATAATTCACGCCGGCCCGGTATTTAAGCGTGACTGGGATGCTGCCAAGCAGGTTTTAACCCTTGATTGTGGGGGCTTTCAGGATCTTTTGAAACGGCGTCTAGTGCTGCCTGCAGCCCTGCGAGGGTTTACCTCTGCTACCTTAGAGGGCGGCGAAAATGGGTTACCGAAAGATTGGACGCTCAACCTAGCCGGTTCGCTAAGAAATATTATGCGGGCGCTCGTTTTAGAGGCGAAAAAATGGGGTAACCTGCCCTGCAGCGTGCCACCTCCTGATAGCTCAGGGTGGAACCAACGAAGCTACCTGGGTGCAGATCTCGCAACCGTGGCGACCCGTATAGATGACCTCGCTAATGTTCTCGGAGGGCCGGAATATCGTTTTACCCCTCGGTTGATAGATGGGGGCCAGCGGATTAATTTTCTGCTAGAAATGGGCAATCCTGAGCTTGTGACGGGTAGGCACTCTTGGGATCAACGCCGCGCGCTCACGCCCGTCACTGACGTTAAAGTATCCGAGGACGCGGCGGAAATAGGAACGGATATTTGGGCGAAAGCTGGCGGGCAAGCCGACAAGATCCTAATGGCGCGCTCCCACGATACGACGCTAGAACGGGCTGGGTGGCCCCTCCTGCAGCTCGCAGATTCTACGCATTCCACCGTAAAGGAATTAGACACCTTGCGGGGGTATGCGCAAGCTGGCACGCAATCCGCATCGCAAAGCCTAGAGGCGATCAGTTTTAAAGCCGCGCGGTGGGATGAAACCGGGCGGGCATTTGGCGATCTCGTACGGGTGGGCGATCACCTCGCTTTACAGCTTGAAGATGAATACCTAGGCAGCAAACGCTACCGTCTGAAGGTTCTTGAGCTTAGCGGGGATGCCTCGGAGTGGATCATATTCGCTTGCAGGGAGGTAAAAGCATAATGGAGTACAGGCCGATTAGCTCGGATGCTTCGGCGGTACCTGACCGCTTGCGTTCGCACGCTAACGCTATCGCGGATTTGCAGGCGGTAACCTCTGGGCAGCTCAACGGAACTTTGAAAGGCCTTGAGGCGCGGGCAGAAGTCATTAGCTACCACTGGGAGGCGGCAAAATGGACCGCCAAAGGCAACATAATTTCTAATCGCATTATTATTCCTGAGGGTAAAAGTAAGCTCCAAGTATTCGCCGCGCTTACTGGGTTTTACAATTCGGCGGGCGCGCCACATTCGGATCAGGCAAGTTTTAGAATAATAATTCGCGGCAATCAGTCTAGGCCGCTGCCAAGAGTGCCAGATAATATGGGCACTTTTCACCTTTTAGGCCAATTTTCAACCGTGCTGCAGGTGCAGCCACGCGATGAAATATCTATTATTTTGCAGGCGCGCGCGGGTAATAATCCGGGTAGTTATACTGGTGATAACTGGGCTGCGTTAGACGTTTTCGCGGCTGTAAGCAAATAAAATCTTTTAGGTTGGGTGTGAAAGTTGGCTAATAAGCGCGGCATAGTTTCAGGATTTGACAAGAGCCGGAACATTCCTAAAGGCGTGGTATCTCCTGCAGAGCTAAGGAGCTCCCTAAGCATGGTTGCCTCGCACGAGGGAATTATAGGGGCTCAAAATAGCCGTAATTTTACTTGCTCTGACAATTCAATGGATGTTATTTTCAGTGCGGAAACCTTAGCGATAAAGGATGGGCAAGAAGGTTGGTATATCCCGACTATTGGGCGTTTTACGCAAAGGTTAGAGCCGGGGCATAGCGTTTATGATCGTATAGATTCTATTTATGTTGTGCAGCATGATTACCAGGTAGATAACCATGATGACTCAGAGGTAGAGGTTATCTACAAGGTCGGTACGCCCTCTATTAGTCCTTCTCCTGCTCGTTTGGATACCCCGAACGCGCTGCGACTTGTGACTATCCGGGTGCCTAAGAATACGCAACGGGCTATAGATATTCCTCGCTCGTACTTCCAGTTTGCGCCTGCAACCGGCGTTAGTGGCAGCATTATTTACACGCATGACGCTAATGAAACCCTGGATGTGTCTACCGCGTTTATTCAAAATAAGGGCGATGGTTCTAAGCGGGGCGGCTGTTTCATCTACCAAAAGAGCGATAATGGCCTGTATTTTGCTAATGCTGAAACCCCTATGAGGCAGATTAACGAGGTCCCAAGTATTCAGGAAATGATTACTACTGCCCGCCTTCAAGAGGGGAATGGGTGGTGGAGCCGCGCAACCCTATTCAAAATTGGCAACCTTGTCATAATGCCCTCTGCTAATTTCAACGCGCGCTCGCAAAAGTCATTACGCGCTAATAGTGGGTGGTATTCGATGGGCACTATTATTCCTGCAGGGTTTAGGCCTAAGCATCAGTTTAAATCTACTTTTTCGCCGTTCACCGGGGACGCGGTTATAAATAACGTGGCTAATATTATTACTGTGCAGTCTGACGGGGTGATACAGCTGCGTCCCGGTACTAATGCGACTATTAATACTGACGGGTATAGTGGCCTGGCTATTCCTACGCTCTCTTGGGAGTGCAACTAATTTCAGATATCCTATAAGGGATATTTATGTTAGTTGTAAGGATAATTGAATGTCTACCACTGATGAATATAAGGCGCTTTTAGCGCAAGGTGACACGGGCGATAAGTCCCCTAATGATACTGCTGAAATTCTAGAGATTGATTATAAATAATTATGGGTACTGCTGTAGATTTACTTAGAGTTGCTGCCTCTCAGCTTGGCTATAACAGGTGGAATGATCCGGCTGAGGGCACGAAGTATGGGCGCGATTATGGGGCCCGGCATGGCGCATATTTCGGCGCATCCGGGGTGCCATACTGTGACATGTTCGTGACTTGGTGCCTGCGTCAGGTGGGGGTTACTAATTTTGATTCTGCCTACGTGCCAGGGCGGATCGCAACCGCGCGCGCTAACGGGTGGCTTGTCAGCTGGGGGAATGCCCGGCCCGGCGACCTAGTTTGCTTCGACTGGGATGGGGACGGCATAGCCGACCACATCGGCATTCTAGAAATCAAATATTGGGGCAAGCTCCAAACCATCGAGGGCAACACCAGCTCCGGCGCTTACGGCTCACAGTCAAACGGGGGCGGGGTTTACCGGAGAGTGCGAGATCGCGAGGATGTTTGCGCGCTAATTCACCCACCCTACACGGGCGCGCCCGCCCCGGCAGCATACCCGGTTGGGGTACTCGCTGTTGATGGGGATTGGGGCAAGAGTACCACGGCAGCATGGCAAAAAATCATGGGATCACCCCGCGACGGCATGGTATCTAGCCAATACGCACCGAATCGTGAATACTACCCGGCTGCGGATTTCCCCGGCTCTGGGTGGCAGTGGGAAGGCGAAACTGCGCAAGGTTCCCAGCTCATCGCAAAAATGCAGGAATGGTTACGCCGCGAAAAATGCTACTGGGGCGAAAAAGACGGCATAGCCGGCCCCGCCCTGGCACGCGCAATCCAAAAATTCTACGGGCAAACCCAAGACTCCTACGTTGGTCCTGCCACGGTAAAAGCAATGCAGCGCGCAATCAACAAGCAACTTTTTAAGAGGTAGGCATAAATGGATAGCACGGCGATTCTACAACACATTGACCCGATAGCGCTTGCTGCTATCTGTGGCCCTATAGCGAATTTTATTATCAGCTTGTGCACAACCTACCGGATGCGCAAAAACGTGAAGCTCGCAATCGTTTACACGGTGTACGTAGCCGTTGCTATAGCGGTTTTCATTTTCGTGAAATACCCGGATGCCTGGCAATTCGTACTAATGAATTTCGGGCTCGTGGCCGGGGCCGGACAGCTGGCCTATCACGCGCTACCGGCTGCATTCTGGGACCTTATCCGCGATAAGACTACCCTGCCCTCAGGTAGGCATGTGGCAAGCCGCGAAAGGGATGAAAAGCAGGAGTGAGCGGTTTTATAGACGCGGTTGTAGCCCTCGGAGGGTTCGGGGGCTGTGCAGCCTTTATTACTGCAATTGCTGGAGTGAGCAAAATAAAGCGCGTTGAGCATAACACCAAGGAACTAAAAACCAACCACGGATCGAGCCTGCGAGACGCGGTTAACCGCATTGAAAAGCTTCTAGTGCAAAACGAGGAACGCCTCGACAAGGCGCTAGTGCAGATCAAAGGTCTTGGACACCAGGTTGGAGAGGTGAAAAAAGATATGGAGTCTTACCGGCGTGAGCAGGCCATACAAGATGAGGACGTGCACGCGCGCATGAGGAATCTTGAGCTAAAAACGGATCGTTGTAAACGCCACTGAGGCGGGCAAGATTAGCGGGGGCTGGGTTTTCGGCCCTCGCTTTTCTATGCCCCTTTTATGGCTCTACTGGCACCCAATCTAGCCGGGTTTCATAGCCTCCAGCCTGCAAGGCGGCGGCAATTATCCCTACGCTAATAGCGTGTCGTTTAGCATCAGTTCCGAGCCCGTTTACGCGCTGGCAAGACGCATCGGTTTTAAACCGCTGCATTTCCACGGCCTCGGGGGCGCTGCCCTGCTCCTGCTCTTGTTGGTCTAAATACTCTAAAGCTGAGCTAATGGAGAAAATTAGCCGGTCCCAGCGCTCTAGCATTTTTCGTGCTGCCCACGCCGGGACATCGCCCGCTTGCGGGTTTTCCCACCTTTGCACGGTTTTTCGGTCGACGCCCATCCAGGCTGCGAGGTCTTTAACCTCTAATCCTAGGGTTTCACGGTAAGTTTTGAAGGTTGCTGAGTTCAATCTTATTCTGCCTCTCGCTGCCTTTTAGGCGGCTCGCTAACAGCGTGGATACTGCTAGCGAGCCTACCTGCCTGTTTAGTTGCCCGCTGGCTTTTCTAGGGCCTCGGTGGCCTTGAGGAAGCCTTGCGTGAAAGCGGTTTTACCGGCGGGGGATTCTAGCCACGCCTGCAGAATACTAGCGGTTACGCTATCGCCGCCATTTGGCTTGCCTAGCATTTCCCAGGTTGCTTGTTCGGTTTCAAACACGGCAAAAGATGCCTCTAGTGCCTCTAGGGTGCTGGCTGTAACGTCTTCTCGCATGAGGTCGCTTATCCCAGCCTTGCGGGCCTGTTCAGCGGCTAGGTCGGTATCTTTGAGCCATTCGGTAAAGGCTTCGGTTACAGCATCTTGCAGGAGGAAGGAAATGTGAGTTAGGGCGATAGTGCGGTTTTCCATTTTCGGGGCCTTTCATGTTGTTGTGTGGCTTTTGCCTTACACCATTATTATATGTCGCACCGTGCGACATTGCAAGTCTATTTGGGATGTATTTTTTACTGCCCTGGGTGGGTGGGCTTGCCAGCCTTGTTTAGACCAGCAAGCCCGCGTCGGTTACACGTAAACGGGTTCGCCGCATTCAGCAGATTCAAACAGATCTAGCTGCTCCCAGTTTTCATCGAAGTCGAAAGGCCCGAACTGACTGCCAATTTCGTCAACTTCGTTGAAGTAGTAGAACATGCCAACGTAGGGTTCTTCGCTGTTTTCATCGGGGTTTGGCTCGCGAGTTAGAACTCCAAAGCAGGTGCCAGACCAGCCAATCTCTTTGATGTCTTCTAGGGTCCAGTACTCGAACCTAGTGTAGGCTGCGCCATTGCCTTCTAGGGATAGTTCGACGCGTTCGCCGGCGAGTAGCTTTTTGATTTTGGTGTTGTAGTCGATAGCCATTTTTATTTCCTTTCATGTTGTGCTGTAAGGCTTTGAACTGCCTTACGAGTACTAGTATATGTCGCACCGTGCGACATTGCAAGGTGTAAACAAGTGACCTACGCAACAAAAAAATAAGGCCCGGCCAAAACGACCAGACCTCACAAGTACCCCCGCTTTCGCGGGGAATATGAAATAACAACACTTTCGCGTTGCCCCTGTTACGGGTTACCCCCGCTTTCGCGGGGAATGCCTACACTGTACCACCCCTAAATAACCGTGTCCATAGCGGCGGCAAGCTGTTTATCTCGCGCTAATTCTGCGTGCTGATAGATCATCGCAGTTTCTATATCGCTATGCCCCGCGCGGTGCATAAGCTCAGCAGCAGTAGCCCCAGCACGCGCGAAAGCCGTAAGCCCCGTATGCCGCAAATCATGGAAGCGCATACGCGGCAACCCTGCAGCCTTTACCGCTTTATCGAAGCGGTTTTTTAGATGCTTGCCCCGCATGAATTCATCCGGTTTGCCTGGGTAGTGAATAATTAGGCCCTCTCTGGAGCTTTGCACATACTTGCTCATGTGATCTTTTAGACGCGCTAGGATCGAGGGCGGCAAGGCAACGTCACGCACGCCTGCAGCACTTTTCGGGGGCCCCTCGAACCATTCCCCCCGGACCCCCTGTTTTACTGCCCTGCGCACCTTTATAACGCCTTCCACAAGGTCAATATCCTTGCGCCGCAAGGCGCATACCTCACCAGAGCGTAAAGCGCACCAAGCGCCTAAATCTACTGCGATAGCACAGGCAGGAGGCATCGCGGCGCGGATAGCCTCTAGCTGGGCGTGCGTCAAAATTGGGTAGGATCGGCGCGCGGCTTTTTTACGCCCCCCGGTTGCGTGTACATCTTTGGCGGGATTCTCATATAACCATTTTTGCTCTACAGCCGCTTGTAAGATGCGTTGGAGGGTGGATAACGATTCTGCCTTTTTCTTATCCGAGGTGGAACGTTTCCCCTGCAGCCAGCCTTTGATCACATCTTCGGTTATCGCCTGTAGCTGCATTTTCCCTAGCGCAGGGGCTATATGCGCGTTCCAGTGGCTCCGATAGGAGCGCAGGGTCCCTGGGGACAGCCCACGCCGCTCGCAGGCATCAAAATATAAATTGTAGGCTTGCTGCAAAGTCTTATCGGGTAGGGGCGGCTTTTCAGCCTGTTTTGGTGCCATCCCGTTTTCTTCCGCGCTTATGCGCGCTTGCTGGGTGGCGAGCCAGGCCCGCGCGGCCCTTTTGGTTGTGAAAGTTGCTGGCGCGTTTACTCGCCTTCCACCCTCTGCAATATACGATGCTTGAAAATTTCCTGATGGTAGCTTGCGGACTTTTCCCCATGATGCGCGGCTCATTTTTCGTGCCTCCTGCGTGCCCTAACGTGCCCTTAACATACTCACACATCCCTACACTTAGCAACACTTACTAACATTGCCAACCGAGCTTTTCCCGCGTCCTAGCAACGAAAAACCCCGCCATTCCAACGGAACAGCGGGGCGAACGCGGAGGATGGGGGAATAAAAATAATCCGCACCATTATAGGCAAAACTAGCGGCGTGCCCTAACCATGCCCCTAGCGAAAAAGAGGAAGGGGCCTAACCGGCATATTGCCGACTAGACCCCTGCTCGAAAACGCACCTACTGGGCTAGCGAGATCAATCCCTTTTCAGTGCCAAACAGCCCCGTTTGTACCTGCACGGAAAGCTTGCCAAGATCCGCTGCCACGTCATCGGGCACGTCAAAAGCTATCTTGCCGGTAGCAGAATTGCCGGGGTTGATTTGCTTGTACAAGAACTCGCTTTTATCAGCAGCTAGCGCAACGGAGGCGTTAGTACTTGCCGAATATTCCTTATCACCGAGCTTGAGCTTAAAAAAGTCATCGGCAACCGAGAGTGACTCATTTTCATTATTTTTAACAGTAACGTCCAAGATAATGAACTGCCCATTCGCAGTTTCTTTCATGTACTCGTTTTCGCCTGCATCCTTGCTAACATTGACAGCATTCACCGTGAATTCAGTCTTACCGACTGTGAGCGGCTGGCCAATCTTGCCTGTCTTATCCTTGCCTTCGTCCTTGGCGGCGCTAGCTGTTTCGCTTGCTGCTGCGGCGGGCTCGGGCTTGGCGGCGTTCTCAGTTTTCTTATCGCCGCCGCCCTTAGTAGCTGTGGCCACTACGATCACAAGAACAATTACCGCTAGAACGATAAACCAAGCGCGCTTGTAGAACGGCTTTTTCGGCTTGGCGGTTACCGCTTGTGGTGGGGTTGTACTCATTGGTTTTCTCCATTACTAGAGTTGCTGGGGTTTTATTAACGCGCTCTCATTTGAGCAGCTGAAGCCGATCATATCACCGGGCTATGACAGATCAGACACCCCCTGCGGGGTGCATTCTAGGATTTGCTGATAATCGCGTATTAGCCATGCGGGCGCGTCTAGTTCTTCGGCGATACCGAATAGATCGCCGTCTGCTAGTTTTTCTGCCCTCGCATACGCATTACGGCTAATTAGTATGCGCGCTACGTCGCGCCGTATCCTGCGTTCCACTGCTGCAGGCTGGGGGCCTATATGCCCGGCCTGCATGTGCAGCACCTCGTGCAAGAGCACTGGGACGCGCTCGCGGCCCGTCAGGTGAGAATTAAGCCAGATGATGCGGTGTTCTGCATCCCATATTCCCACGTAGCGCAAGCGGGGCGTTTCACGCACTACTACACCCTGGCTTTCACAGTATGCAATTAGCTGTTCATACAATTTGCCCCGCCTTATCCTGCTCTCAGCTTTCAAGGGTAAAGCGGGGGTCTGACAGATGATGCGCTTACCGGCGCGGCGGCCCGCTGGGTAGGTGAAGATAATTTTTATCTTTGCTCTACCTCTGGTGGTAGGTGAAGATAAAAGTTATCTTTACACCCTCTATTGTTCGTCTAAGTTATATTGTTCGCCCTGTAGGGTTTCGGGGATTTCGTCGAGGGCGGCGGCATTGTCGACGTCCAAATATTTTTCAGCCTCTAGGTCTGAAAGGCCAATCACATTACTAGCTGGGTGCGAGCTATCCAGCGGGGCCGTTAGGCTGCTATGGGCTAGGCCTCCATCCTTTCGCACGCGGTCCAAAAGCTCGGTTAATAGTTCTTCGTCTGTAGCGCGCGCTAGGGCCTCACGGGTCGTTTCATACCCCGCCCGCCCCGCTTCCGCCTCGCTAATTAACCCGGCTATGACAAGCCCTCGTATCGGGGCTGCTCCATACCGTCTAGCTATAGCGACTATTGACGCGGGGGGAATTTTCCCCGCGTCCCACTGCCTTTTTAGGGTGCCACTGTTTAGGCCAGATTCGCGCGCCATTACCGAGTAGCCGACGCCTCCGGCTATCTCGGTTAACCACTGTTTTATATCCATAACCCCACTATATAGCCAAATGTTGCGCTATGCAACACGTAAACTGCAAACCGTTTGACACGGGCGCAAAAGATGTGTACGTTGTAATTACCAGTTCAAAACCTGCGAAATACAACAGAGGTGAGAAATGAGCAGACTAGTTTTCCGCTCGGGCTTTTTAGAGAGGGCGAAAAAGATCCAGGGCATCAAATCAGATGATGCAATGGCGCGGGTACTCGGAGTTTCGCGCCCAACCTACATAGCGCTTAGAGAGCAAGAAAGCGCGCCTAACGGAGTAACCATCGCAAACATTTTCGATACGTGGGGATACACCCCCGGCGAATGCCTAGCGATCATTCCAGATGAAACCTCAACAGGAAAAAAGATCGCCTAACTGATGAGGCAGCTAGGCGATCAGGAAGAAGGAAATGTAATGAATAAAATTATCCCCTTCAGCTTTGAGGGTACCAAAGTCCGCATATTAGAGGAAGGCGGCAAAGTCTTTTTCTGTGGTAAGGACGTAGCAACAGCCCTTGGATACACCAACACAAATAAGGCGCTCGCGGATCACTGCAAGGGGGTAACGAAACGGTACCCCCTTCAGACGGCGGGCGGTGTGCAGCAAGTCCGCTTTATTACCGAGGGCGATTTGTACCGGCTAACCGCGTCATCGAAGCTACCAAGCGCGCAAGCCTTCGAAGCAAAAGTATTCGACGAAGTACTACCCACGATCCGTAAGACCGGCTCGTACGGCATTCCTGCTAATCAGCTAAGCGGACCGGAACTCATGGCCAAAGCCCTCATAGAGGCAGATAAAACCCTCAAAGCATTAGAAGCAGAAAACGCGCGGCTAGAACCCAAAGCCAAAAGCTTTGACCATTTCCTCGCAACCGGCAAAGACCTAAGCGTTAAACAGGCCGCGCAAATGCTCTGCAGGGCAGGCCTTGAGACAGGGCAAAACCGGCTGTTTAAAACCCTGGATGCCCTCGGATGGGTGTACAAGCCAGCCGGTCGTAAAAGCTGGAGCGTCTACCAAAAGGTAATCGACGCGGGGCATATGGCGGTTATCGCTTCCACCTGGGAGGATCCGGCCACCGGGGAACGGTTCGTTACTACGACCCCTCGGATTACTGCTAAGGGCCTGTACAGGCTCGCAAGGATTTTCGGGCTAACCATCCCCGCGGGTTCGCGGCTTCCACAGCTGACTGGCAAGAACTAACAAACCAAAACAACCAATTTGAGCATGTTAAAAGCCCCCTGGCAGCGACGCCACCAGGGAGCAACAACATGAAAGGAAAGTAAAATGACTAAACCTTACTCCCCTGTCAGACAGGCTATCACGCAAACCGCGCTAGATGAAAAAACCGGGCTCCTGCAGTATCGGGCATCCAAAAAGCAGGTTATCCCGTGGACCTCGCTTATCTGCCACAACAAATTAATCAAGCTAACGAATTGGCGGGGCCGTTGGGTGGCTAAGGCAGTCGACCTTGTTGTTGCCCTCGGACTTGATACGCAAGTATCGGGGAAAATCTGTAGGCAGTTAGACCCGAAAATGATAGCTAAGACTTCACCAGGCAGGGTTGGGCATTGGTTAGTGTATGCCGATGGGCTGCACAAGTTTTTGCAGCTTGCGACAACTTATGGGGCCAATTTTGAGGCAGCGCGCCAGCTTGAAAAAGCTGTACGTAATGCGATCGTTGATTTGGCTACTCCGAGTGTAAAAGAAAAAGAAATGCCCTCGGATGGTGCCAGGGGCTACCAGCAGGAGCCTAAGCAAGCAGCAAAGCCGGAAACGCAAGCCGCTGAACCTGCCAAGGCTCCAACGCCGCCCGCTCCTGCTCCTGTAGAGCCGATCACATGCGCGCACCTGGCAGTCATGTTCAAAGCTATTTCCGAGGTGGAAGGCAAAGTACCAGACCGCGCAACCAAAGCGCTACTAGACGCTGTGGTTAAAGTCAGCAATGGAGCGGTCAAATGAGCTTGCCAAAATACCTTACAACCCGGCAGGTAGCAGAATATCTAGGTGTTTCTCCCCATACGGTACGCGCATACATTACCTGCGGGGTTCTAAAAGCTGAGAGGCTGGGTACCTCTAAGCGGGGCCAGTTTCGCATAAAAACCGATGATGTTAAGCGTCTGCTAGTGCCAGCTACCGAGGCGGTGCAGCATGAGCGCTAGGCGAGTATTTCATGCGCTTATGCCGGTAGCTTTTGGCGTTATCACAGCTTATTTGGGTTATGCGCTGTGGTATGCAGCCCCCGCTGTTTCGGCGGGGCTGATAGTCGCCGCTTTTTTCTCTCCATTACTTTACTGCCCACCAGATGAAAAGAACTTACTGATGAAACCTATTTTTAAAGAGGGTGAAGCCCTCGCCGGTTGCCGTGACCTGCAGGAATTGCCAGCAGGCGCGCAAGTCAAATTATTTCGCCGTTCCAGTGTTGAAGGCGGTTATGTTGCTACTCGCTTAGGCGGGTTGGGTTCGCGCCCTTACGCTTTCGTGAAAATGCCGACGGGTAGTTGGAAATGTTTCAGCCATGCCGGGTACCTGGAAAAGACCGTGTACACCTCGCAGGAGCTCGCTAATATTGCGGCGGCTCCCACCGTTGCCCGCTTGCAGCTTACGCACTTGCCAAAGCAGGAGGTGGCAGCATGAGCGAAAAACTAAAGCTGCCACCCGATCCGGGTATTTACTCGAATATTCCTAATAGTGAATACCATGCAGACCCTAATAGTCTGTCGTCTTCGGGGGCGAAACTTTTGGCGATGCCCGGCGGGCCTGCCAAGTTCAAAGCCAAGCAAGTTATCCCGCCGGTTCCCTCTGAGGCGCTCATGTTTGGTACCGCCGCGCACGCTTACATCCTGGAAGGCGTAAAGCCTGAAGTATTCACCAAAACCAAAACGCTCACATCCAAGGCGGCACAAGACCGGATTAAAGACCTCGGTGACACGCCTTTGGTTACCGCTGAAGGTTGGGAGCGCCTGCAAGCAATGAAAGAGGCAGTGCTAGCAAATCCGCTGGCAGCTAGGCTCCTGCAAGCTAAGGGAAAAGCAGAGCAGTCTATCTATTGGAAGCACGCTAACGGGGCGATGCTGCGTTGCCGCCCTGACTGGCTCCCATGCGAGGAAGACGAGGCCCTCGGGTTTTTGCCGATAGTGGATCTAAAAACCACCTCGGATGCAACCCCGGCGGGGTTTAGGCGTTCCTGTTTCCAACTCGGTTACCACCAAAGCGCGGCATGGTACGCATCCGGGCTGGCAGCAACAAATATCAGCACTAACGCTCGCATGGTGTTTATTGCCGTGGAAAAGACCCCACCCTACCTGGTGGGAGTGTACACGCCCTCCGAGGAAGCCTTACGAGTAGGGGCAGCGCTAAATGAAAAAGCTATAAGCATTTGGCAACGATGCAGACTATTTGACGAATGGCCTGGTCTTAGCAGCGGGATAAAACAATTAGACATTAAACCGTATGAAATACCCGCTAATATTTCTAATGAATTGGGTGAAACATGGCAACTCTAAAGCCAATAACAGACGCTCTAAAAAGCTTTAGCATTATCAAAAAGGACGGGTTCAACCAGCACTCACGTTATCAGTTTCGCGGCATTGACGGTGTGTTAGATGTTATTGGTCCAGTATTTCGTAAATACGGAATTATCGTAACCTCGAATATTGATAAAATCGAATATGCGGAAAAGGTCGCTAATGGGAAAGTGTCTACCGTTACGCGGGGTATTGTCACCTATACTTTTCACTTTGGAGACGGCGACAGCCTCGCTACTACGGTTGCTGCAGAGGCGCAAGACTGGGGCGATAAGGGTACCTCTAAGTTTATGTCTGTAGCCTTACGTACGGCCATTTTGCAGACTTTTACGGCTCCTACTGGTGAGGCAGACCCGGATAGTTTCACCTACCAAAACCAGGCGCAACCATCCCCGGCGCAAGGCCAGCAGCCGACCCCTGGCACGGTCACAGCAGCGGATATTGAAACGCTTTTCACCCAATGCGGTTTTAGTGAGGAAAAGCGCGCCCAATTCTGTCAATGGGCAGGAGGAAAGCAAATAACAAAACCTGAGCAATTAAACGCCGGGCAAGCACAAATGTTAGCTACAACCCTGCAAAATCATTTGAAAGGGGCGAAATAGTGCGAGTCGGAAATATTGAAGGCAAAGAGTATATGGCCTGGGTTGAGGCCATGCAAGACAAATTTAACGATCCTGAAGTTGGGTGTGTTAGCGGTTCTGCGATGCTGCCGCTTTATTACCTGGTGGATCAAACGCTTTCTCCTGATGCGCTATTGGTTTTACTCGTTGCTTATTTATCTACTTCCACGCCGGATGTTTATAACGGGGAATGCTCGCTTGAAGATCTGGTGTTTTTGACTCACTTGCCAGCTGAGGATATCGCGCGGGCCGTTTCCGAGTTGAACCGCTCTGGGCTGGTCCCGTTCAAGGTGGTGTTAGCAGAAAATGGGCGATAAGACTACGCGGGGTTACGCAAGCGTAGAAAACTGGATCATACGGCAATGTGAGGGCCTTACTGAGCATGAGCTTGTTGTTTTCCTGGTGCTGCGCTCTTACGCCGGGAATAAGCCGTTTTGCAGTCCTTCTAGGGAGACTATAGCCGCTAACGCTAGAGTCTCAGTTAGGACGGCTGATAAGGCCCTGCGTGGGCTCGCTGCTAAGGGTTTTATTACTTGGCGGCAGCAGAGCGAGGCGGGTCGTAAAAAGTCGTCAGCTTACACGATTCGGGTTGATCTGAAAGACTGCATCAATGGGACTTTAGGCCCAGGATTAGATGTGCAGGAGCTGCACATCAGAGGTGCAGGAGCTGCACATCAAAACCATTTAGATGTGCAAATCGAGCAGATTAGATGTGCAGGAGCTGCACATAAAGAAAATCATATTAATAAAATTAATAATATTAACGTCTGCACTCCTGGCGGAGATGCAGACCCTTCGAAGAATGAACGCGCTGACGTTGATAAAGTCTGCAACGCTCTAGCTACTCGTATCGAAGCTAATGGTGCTAAGCGTCCAACCATCTCTAAGCGGTGGAAAGACGAAGCCAGGAGGCTAATCGACCTGGACGGTCATCCAGTCCCGGAAATACTCGAAGTCATCGCCTGGTGCCAGGCATCAACATTTTGGCGCTCAAACATTCTCAGCTTGCCAACACTGCGTAAGCAATATGACCGCCTCAAAATGCAAATGCGAGACCGCGCAACCACTGGCAGCAGGGTAGAGCAAATGCAAGCATTCTGGCAGCAAGGGCAGCAACTAGACGCTGAAACCCACGCCGACCCTAAAGCGATCGGATGGTAACCGCCATGAGCCAGACAGCAGCAAGCCAGTTAACAGGCCGTGCGGTAGCAACCGCACTAGCAAGACTCGCCGCTTGCGGGGCAATGCTCCAAGGCGTAGACGTGAGGCTAGCGAGTAGGGAAATACTAACCGCCGTGCCAACCGCCTCCGATAGCGACGTAACCGCCGGTACAAGCGCCCTGATAAAAGCGAATCCGCCGTTTATCAAACTACCCGACCTAATCGAGCGGGTAGGGATAGAAAACCGTAAACGCCGGAACAATAAAACCGTGGATGCCCCAATAAGGGGTCTACCCGCCAATCTGAGCGCCGAACAGACCCGCCAATGGGTAAGGACATACCAAAGCACAATTAAGGCCGGAATAGACCCCATAGAGGCCGTAAACGCTGCCAACTACGAAGCGGGCATTGTGCAGCCCGCTAACACGCTGCCACCAAGCAGGCAGCAATACCTAAACCACAAAATCAACACATTTGGGAAAACGCTATGAAAGAAAAACAACTCGCAACTAATTTGCAAACCGCCGTAGCAAACCTCGCTACCCAAATAGGCGAAATAAATAACTACCTCGCAGTAGAAAATGAAACGCCTGGCACTAAGGAAGAAAGAAATAAAATCGCCTGCCAAACCTTAGACGCTGAAACCGCACTAGACTACCTGAACCTAATAGCAAGCAAATGTGAGGGGCTATTCGCACGCATAGAAAAAATCAAAGACCCCCAACCGCCAAAGCCCACCCCCTCGTACATAGATCTCGCAAAAGACCTTAGCGACATAGACGAAAACGAAGAAATGGTAGTCGGCTACTGCCTGCTAACGGTCGCTCCCAGCCAGGTCAAAAAAGCATACGAAAACCACCCAGACAACCCCAAAGCAGACATGATACAGCGCACAAACGCTAATGAGCAGCTAAGCAAAGACGTTCGCCTATACGTCCTAAACCAAATGGCAGAAGGCATGAGTGCAACCAAAAAAGCAATACGCAAAGGAGAATACTAAATGATAAACGCAACCGTAACCGGCAACCTCGGACAAAACCTAGAGCAACGCTTTACCGGCTCAGGCAAAGCTGTTGTAAACCTCAGCATTTGCGCAACCCCACAACGCAAAGACCCCCAAACCGGACAATACGCGGATTTCGGCTTGCCTATCTGGGTGGAAGCCCCAATCTGGGGTTATGAGGCCGAAGCCCTATTAGACGCTGGCGTAGGCAAAGGCTGGAAGGTGACCGTAACCGGCGTGCTAGCGCATGAAACCTACCAGGCAAGAGACGGGCAAACCAAACAGAAAACCACCTTATTCAACACCCGCCTACTCGGTGTAATGCCCCCCAAACAGCAACAACAAGGCGGGACACCAGGACAGCCGCCGCAACAGCCAGCCCCGGCGCAAGGGTACAGCCAGCAACCCCAACAACAGGCGCAACCACCAGCGCAACAGCCGCCGCAACAACTACAACAGCCCGCGCTACAAGCCGCCTGGCCGCAAGTAGCACAACCACCCTTCTAAGCACTGAGGAGAAAACCAAAGAATGTTAGACAACCAGAGATTGCGCGCAAACCGCAGGCTCGCAGAAATAGACCAAGAATTCAGAAAAGCATGGCACAGGTTAGAAACCTGCAAAGCCAACCTAGACATTCTGACATGCATAACCGGCAACATGGCGGCTATTAAGCCTACCCGTCGCACAAAAGAAATGGTCGACCAACGAATATTACAAACCCTGGATGCAATAAACGCCCTCGAAGAACAAATCTATGACCTATGCCAACTAACACACACAGAAGAATAAGCCAATGAGTAAAATCAAGGTCGAATGCGCAACCTGCCATAAAACAATGGAACTAACCGACACATCCAGCCTCTACAGGCCAGACGGCAAAATGTATAGATTCTATTGCGCAGACTGCTACAACAAAACCAAACAAGCAAACAAAGAAAAGGATACCCAAAATGAGTGAAACAATCCGCGAAAGCTTAATCCACAGCTGCGACTACCTGGCAGAAAATATCGGCCGCGCCTTAGAAATAGTCCAAACCGCTAAACATAACATCGAAAAAGCCCCCGGTCTGGATACACCCTTCCAGTATCCCTTACCGAACCCCATTGACAATCTTACAGATGACTTTGACGATGCGACGTACTGGAGCAAAAGCATTGATGCACTAGGGAGCGTCGAACGGGAATGCAGGGCTCTAGCAGCGGGGAAACCCAATGACGCCGCGTAAAAGGTCTAACGCCTCTGCAAAAGCAGCAGGCAGAAACTTCGAAAAGCTCGTAGCAAACTATCTCGCTGAAACCGTCGACGACAGGATAGAACGCCGCCGACAAGCAGGAGCGTTAGACCGAGGCGACATCGCAGCAGTACGAACCAAAAACGGGCAACGAGTAGTAATCGAATGCAAAAACACAACCCGCCCCGCCCTCGCTGCCTGGCTCAAAGAAGCCGAAACCGAGCGGCAAAACGACAACGCTGCCATAGGCGTCATAGCGCACAAGAGGCGCGGCAATAACAAGCCAGGTGAGCAACTAATAACGATGACACTAAAAAATTTCGCAACCCTACTAAAAGATCGAAGGGAGGGAAACTAAATACCGGATATGCAAACAGCAAAGAAGATAAGACGTACTAACTGGGCGCTAGCATTTCTAGGCGCAGCACATTGGGTAACGCTAATGGTATTTCTAACCTACGCATACACCCCAGACCAGGTAGGACCAACCATTAGCCTAATACTGCTACTAATCTACTCATGGGGTGCAACCTGCTGCAGCGCTGAACTGAAAAAAGCAGTAATCAAAAAAGACCACGCCCTTGCGCTCACCGCGAGCGCTATAAAACAGTTACTAGCTGAAAATAAAACACCCAATGATAAACTAAAACCGTAGCAAAATATGGGGACAGCTACAGCCCCGCGCTAAATGTTTAGGTATCGCTCATGTACTCCTGGCTAAACACAAGGCGCGGGGCAAACCGTAAAAGCAGGAGGCGTATTTGAAATGGCAGAAGCAAAAAGATCAAGCAGCAGAAGATTCAAAAAGCTATACCGCCAATTCAAACAGGCCTGCACCCAAACCAACGCCCCATGCTGGCTATGCGGCCAACCAATTGATTACACCGCCGAATCAACCAACCAAGCCAACGGCGATCGCTTTCAACTAGACCACTTCTACCCGGTCTCAAAGCGCCCTGACCTGGCAGAAGACCCCGCAAACTTTAGACCAGCACACGCCGACTGCAACAGGCTACGAGGCAACGGCCAACCACACCCCGGAATAGGAATAACATCCCGCGAATGGTAAACAAAATGAAACCACACATCACAAGCAAAGTGAATAATTATGCGCCCATAGGGGGCGTTACAATCACAAAAATAACAGGCACCCGGCCTACCCCCCGCCTGCCAATGGGCCGCTCTCCCCAAGGGGACACCCTCCTACTAAATGGGGCCGCTGACGGCGTTTTGGGGGCCGAAAATGGCTAAGGGCGTATCTAAGCAGGCTAAGGCGCTAGAACTGTGGCGTAAGGGTAGTACAGCGGCCACAATAGCTAAAAAACTCGGTTACACAAGCGAGGGCGCGGCCCTGAAAGCCTGTGTAAAGGAATTAGCTAAAGCTCCTGCTACTACTGTGCAGCAGCAAAGGGCTATAGAGCGCGAAAGGCTAGACCTGGTGGCAGCGCGGGTAATGATTTCCGCGCTTGACGGCGACGCGATTGCCGCTAAGCAGCTTTTGGATATTCAGCGGCGGCGTGAGGAACTGGCGGCGGCTGCAGCCTCTAAAACAGGACCGCTAGTGGAGGCCGTGCAGGCTACCGCTAAGGCCTGCGAGGGATTAGAGGCGGGCGGGGCTGACGCTGCCCTCGTTAGAGCCTGTCTAAAGATTGCTGAACACGTCGATAACATCGACAGGTTCGGCACGGCTGCAGAGCAAACTAAGGCGCGCTACCTTATTCCGCATCTTACGAATATGCTGCGTGAAATGGGGGCTACTCCTGCAGCGAGGGCGGCTAGGGAGGCTGGCAAGGCACCAGAAAAGTCGAAGCTAGCGCAAATGCAGCAGGCGCGCGATAGGCTCAGGGCTGTCTAGTGGGTGTCAAAGGCTGCAAGATACCGCAGGTGTGGACTAAACCGCTGCGTAAGCTCACGCCTGCTACCTCGCGCGGTTTTGAGTGCATTAAGTTCGCGCGCGATATTTTGCAAATCGAGCTTTTGCCGTGGCAGGAATGGGCACTAGTACACCTCCTGGAAACGCGCCCTAATGGTGAGCTACGCTTTAGAACCGTAATCATTGAGGTTGCTAGGCAGAATGGGAAAACCACCCTCGCTATCGTTCTTTGCCTTTGGCGCATGTTCCTAGATGGTTCCGCGCTCGTACTCGGTACAGCGCAAAGCCTGGAAACCTCCGAGGATACTTGGGGTGAAGCTGTTGAAATCGTTGAGTCTAACCCGGAATTAGCGCCGCTCATTGCCCCAAAGGGGGTAAAGTCCCAAAACGGGAAAAAGGAATTGAAGCTCGTTTCTGGCGCTAAGTGGAAGGTAGCACCCACAAACCGACGCGGGGGCCGTTCAAAGTCTGCTGATACGGTTCTTTTTGACGAGCTGCGCGAACATTCCTCCTGGGAGGCGTGGAGTGCTATCGCTAATACCACTATTGCTAAGAAAAACGCGATAGTTCTTGGTATTTCTAACGCGGGCGATAAGACCTCGGTAGTTCTAAAAGAATTACGCAAAAAGGGTATTGAGCAGGCAGAAAAAGGCACCGCGTTAGGGTATTTCGGGTGGGCAGCTGCCAAAGATGATGACATTTCGGACCCTAAAACCTGGGCAAAGGCTAATCCGGGGCTCGGTTACACCGTTTCGGAGGAAGCGCTAGCTGACGCGCTGGCAACACAGCCAGAAACCGAGTTTAAAACAGAAAACCTGTGCATGTGGGTCGAGTCTGTGCAGGAAACCGCGATTAAACCTGAGGACTGGCAGGCCCTCGCTGATAAGAATTCTGTTATTGATCCCGCATCGCCGCTTAGCGTGGGCGTGGATGTTTCCTCGGATCGCCTGTACACCTCGGTTTGCGTTGCCGGGTGGCGTGACGATGGTTTGCCGCATGTGGAGGTTGTCGCCTGTAGGGCGGGCATGTTGTGGGTTGCCGATTGGCTTACTGTGTTTGCGCGCAAGTGGGATCCGGCAAGCGTGCTGGTGCAGGCGCGCGGGTGTGGCGCGTCTGAGCTTATAGATCCGATAGAAAAAACCGGCCTGCAGGTTAGGCCCGTTGGTGGGTCCATGTTAGGGGCGGCAACAGGGCAGTTTTTAGATCGCGTAAGAGATGGCACGCTAGCGCACTTGGGGCAACCCGCGTTAGATGTGGCAGTAGCAGGCAGTATCGCTAAAGGCCTTGGCGAAAGCAAAGTTATTACTCGTAAAGACTCTCCTGCAGATGCGGCCCCGCTGATTGCCGCAATGTGGGCAGTGTACGGGCTGGCGCATGAGCAGGCAGAAGATACCCGTCTTAGCGCCTATTCCTCTATGGCCTCGGACTGGTGGAACAGCCCCCCGGTCCCAACAGTGTCTGAACCCCCGAATAAGAGTGAAAGCCAGTCGCGCCCGTGGTGGGCATAGAAAGGAAAACAAATTGAGTTTTATGGATGCTATAGCCCGTTTCCTTGGGCGTACCGGGGCGGGCACACCAGGCCAGGAGGTTGCTTTAGCCCCTGGTGGTATGCCTGTGAACCTTATTGCTTTGCCTTCGGGCGGCGGGTGGCTGAACCCGGAAAAAATGAGTGTCGCGCAACTGTGGCGCACCCAACCGCACCTAAGGACCGTAGTTGATTTTCTTGCGGGCAACGTAGCACAACTGTCATTGCACGCCTTTACCGAAAATGCTGCAGGAGAACAGGAGCGAGACAAAACTAGTCCGGTTGCTGCCTGGGTGCAGCAGCCTAACGACTACCAGACTATGCCCGATTTCCTGCGCGCGTTCACTATCGAGCGTCTGCTATACGATCAGGCGTTTATCTGGGTGCTAACCGGCCCTGATGGGGCCTTACAGACCCGCGTTTTGCCCTCGGAGGCAGTCACTGTAACCCGTGACGCGTTCGGGGTGCCCACCAGGTACGAATACGCTATAGCGGATACTGCAGGAGTAAAAAGCAGTCACACTATCCCAACCAATGAGGTTATCGAGTTCAAGGGGTGGACTCCCTCGGAGCCGGGGGCAACATCATCGCCTGTAGAAACGCTTAGACAGATCCTTAGCGAGCAGTACTATTCCTGGTGGCGCAGGGCCGCTATGAGTAAGCGGGGCGGGCGTTTCCAAGGGTTCTTTTCGCGCCCTAAGGACGCGCCAATGTGGACTGACGACGACCGGCGGCGGTGGGATGAAATGCGGCAAGCGTTCGCTATTGGAGGTGAACGCGCCGGCGATGACATGCTTCTCGAAGATGGGATGACTTATCAGCAGGCCGCGCCCTCAGCGCAAGAAACACAATGGGCAGAATCAGTCACTCTATCCTTGCTGACTATCTGCCAAGTTTTCCACGTAAACCCCACAATGGTAGGCGTATTAGACAACGCAAACTACTCGAATGTGCGTGAGTTCCGGCGTGCCCTCTACACTGACACATTGGGCCCTCTGCTGCGTGAAATCGAAGCCCGCCTATCCCGCTTCGTGCTACCTCTGTTGGGCGCTCCTGATGGGGCCTGGGTGCAATTCAATGTAGAGGGCAAGCTGAGGGGCTCATTCGAAGAGCAAGCGCGGGTAATGTCTGCAGCTATTGGCGCGCCGTTCATGACAAGGAACGAGGGGCGGCGTATGCGCGGCCTGCCCCCTGTAGAGGGTGGAGACGAGCTCATTACCCCGCTAAATGTGGCTATTGGCGGGCAGGCAAGCCCGTTAGATGGGGGCGAGGGCAGGCCCTCCGAGGGCGAAAAAGACGCGCTCGCGGTTGTGCGGGGTTTTCTTAGCAGGCAGGAAAGATCAGTACAGGCGAAAAAGCAAGCTGGCTTAACCGAGTGGTGGCAGGCGGGGCGTTGGCAAAAAGAATTAACAGCGGACCTTGCTAACGCCGGGGTTACTGATGCTGCAGAGAGGGCAGCAATCATAAATGAAATTGCCTATAGTGCATATGTGGAAGGCAAGCAGGTTCAAACCTCGCAAATATTGGGGGCGTTAGAGTAAATGACTATTCATATTATTATGGGGCCGCCATGTGCGGGTAAAACGACTTTTCTAAATCAGAATGCGCGCCCTGGTGAACCGCGCGTTGATTATGACGCGATTTGTAAGACTCTAGGCAGCACATTAGATCACGCGAAAAGTGAACCGATAAAACAGGTCTCCTGGGCAGCAAGAGCTGCGGCGATAGCCCGCATTTTTGAGGGCGTAGACTCTGACGCTTGGATTATCCAACACAACGCAACTAGCGAGCAGATAGGACGCTGGAAAAAGCAAGGCTGCGAGTTCCATATTGTCGATCCCGGTATTGATGTTTGTTTGCAACGCGCAAAGGAAGAAAAACGAGGCAAAGAGGTAGAACAGGCTATAGAATCATGGTATAAGAATAGGCCTGATATTTCGGATGAAAAGGTTAGAGGCGTGCGCACTAAGACTATTAATGTAAAGCTAAAGGCAGCGGGCGATACTACTACTGGTGGTAGTGAAAACGGCAAGTTTTCCGGGTATTGCTCAGTCTTTAATAATATTGACTCGTATGGTGAAATAGTGGCCCCTGGGGCCTTTGCTGAAACCATTAAAGAGGACGGCCCTGTGTTCCCTTGCTATTGGGGGCATAGGATGGATGACCCCCTATTCAACATTGGTAAGACCACGGCTATTAGCGAGGACGACCACGGCCTTCTAGTGGAAGTAGAGCTAGACGTTAAGAATAACGAGCGCGCCGCATATGTTAACCGGCTGATAAATGAGGGCCGCGTAAAGCAAATGTCGTTTGCTTTTGACGTTGTGGAATACAAGCAGACGAATGAGGCTGTGATCTTAACCGAGGTCAAATTACATGAAGTTTCTGTAGTTCCGGTTGGTGCTAACCAGGAAACAGAAATAAATCCGGGCAAGCCGGATAAGCCAGACAAGCCTGATAATGACGACAATAACGGTAATGCTGACGAGGGCGATAATGAGCAACCAGAAGGTAAACCAGAAGGCGACGAGGAAAAGCCTAAAGGTGAGGCCGCTAAGGGTGCTAAACTAAAGCCAGACGCCGCGTTAGCCGATTTCTACGCACATATTTTTGAATCGATTTAAGGATAATTCTAAATGCCAAAGAACATTAAGAAGCTGCTAGCTGAAAAATCAGCCGCTGGCATTGCTATAGCTGAAAAGGCAAAGGCAGAAGGCCGCGATTTTACCGCTGAAGAGCTCGCAGAGCTTTCAAACCTTAAGGATGAGATCAGCGGCCTTGAAGCCAAGGCTAAAGCCGCTGATAACGCCACTAGCTTTATTGAATCCCTTGGAACCAAAAAGTATTCGGCAACCGACGGCCAGGCTAAGAGCCTTGGCGATCAGTTCCTAAAATACGGGCTCGAAGAAACAAAGCAGGTCGTAGCCTCTGCTAAGAACTTTTCTGTAGTCACTCCTGAGTTTAAGGCCGCGGCTACTGATAGTCACCTCGTTGGGGATGCTGGTCTAGTACAGCAGGATACGACGGTTGCGCACGCTACCCCGCATAGGGATTACATTTCGGATTGGCTAACCTCTGGCACAATGGCAGGCTCTATCCTGCGCTACGTGGTGGAGGGCGCGCGTACCGGCGATTTTGCTACGGTTGCAGAGGGCGGCAAGAAACCCCAGCTTAATTTCGGGTACAAGCAACAGACTGACACCCTCGCAAAAATCGCAGGGTACATCAAGGTGTCTACCGAAATGCTGGAAGATACCGCATATATTGCCTCCGATATCAACACGCGCCTGCTCGAACAGCTGCGTATTTTTGAAGAAACTCAGCTACTTTCAGGCGATGGAGAGGGGTCTAACCTTAAGGGTCTGCTAAACCGTGAAGGCCTGCTAAAGGTGCAGGCGGACGAGTTTGTGCCCTCGCTGATTAAGGCTTTCAGCCAGGTCGAGGTTACCTCCGGCCTGCGTGCTGACGGCATTGTCATTAACCCCGCCGATTATGCGGCCCTGCTGGCCTCTAAAGATAAGAATGGGCAGTATTTCGCGGGTGGCCCGTTCGTTGGGCAGTACGGTAACGGGACGGTGCCTGTAGACCCGCCAATTCTGGGCAGGCGCACTATCGTTACGCCTGCAATTGCTGAAGGCAAGGTGTTGGTAGGTTCTTCGGCTGCTGCCACCGTCTACCGCAAGGGCGGGGTAACGCTTACCTCTACCAATTCCAACGAGGATGACTTCGTACACAACCTTTTCCTAATTCTGGCTGAGGAACGCCTCGCTTTTGCGGTACGTCAGCCCTCGGCTTTCGCCCTTCTAGAGCTGAAAAAGCCGGTAACTGAAGCCGCCTAAAAGAGGTTTAGGCATCATGGCCCCGCCTGTTTGTCACTTGGCAGGCGGGGCCTAACCACACAATTAGGGGGAATTATGCAAGACGTGCAAGTTTTAGTGCATGGCGTAAAAATGCGTATGCAGCTAAGCAGTGAGCGAGTCGAAGAATACCGCGCGCGGGGCCTACTCGTGGAAGAAAAAGCAACCGTGCCTAATAAGAGCGTGCCAGCAGAAAAACCACGCAAACCGAGGAATAAAAAAGCCTCTGGAGCGGTCAAATGAGCGAGGCTAGCGCCCTAGCGAGGGCGGATGTTTTCCCCGGCTCTACGGCGGCAGCAACAGCCGCTATTAGGCGATATTGTGGCTGGCATATCGCGCCGGTAAAAAAGGAAACCATCATATTAGATGGTAGGTACCGGTACGGGCTGGCGTTGCCCACTAAAAAGCTTGTTGAGCTTATCAGCGTGGAAGTATCCGACGGGGCCGGGGCATGGAATGATATTACCGATTCTGTTAGCTGGTCTGACGCTGGGATGCTTTCACGTAACGGCGCGCCGTTTCCGGGGCGTTTCCGTTCGGTGCGGGTAACCTTTGGGCACGGCTACACCCTGGAGGAAGCCGCCGATGTGGTGGCTGTTGCTGCAGAGCTTGGCAAGCGGGCAAGCGCTGGCGCGTCAAATATTGTGCGCAAGCAAGCGGGGCCGTTCTCAGTAACCTTTGGCTCTCAAAACGGCGTAGTTGGCGGGCTCGGACTGCTAGAGCAGGAAAAAGCAATTCTAGAGCCGTACCAGGTGAAAGTGCATTTAATATGAGCATCTGGGATGACTTTTTTAGCACTCCCGGCGCGCTACCTGAGCGAAAGCTACTCGTACTAATCCCGAACACGGAGACTGTGCGAGGCATAAGCCAGCGCAAGCGGTGGGGGGATCCGACTAACCGGCCTGACGAGGTGCTAATAACAGGGTTTTTCTTTGCCCCCGATACCCCAGAATTTGGGGCAAGCTTAGGCCGCGTGCAAAGCCAGATGAGCGGAAAACTTTACTTTTCTGCAGCTCTAACCGCGAAAGAACGCGCCGCGTTAGTACCGGGTAACCGCTGCAAACTAACCGATGATACCAGCGCGGATTTGCCTATCTGGGAGCGGGAATCTACCGCGCTATGGGAGATTACATCATTCCCACAAATGTATGAAATCCCTGGGCAATGGGCGGCAGGGTACGTCGTAACCGTGCAAGCTGTAGAGGGGTAAAAGTGGGAACGCGAATTAGCGTAGATGTAGAACTATCAGGTATGGACGATTTTATAAACGAGGTCGGAAAATCGCCTCATATGAAGCGGATTATAGAGGAAATAGCGAACAGCGTTGCTGCAGAGGCGCGCCTTATCGCTCCCTATGACACCGGCGATTATGAGCGCTCTATACACGTGGAAATGGAATCTACACCTCATCGTTATGTGGGAAAGGTTGTAGCTGATGATTGGAAGAGCGGCATATTAGAGGCTAAATACGGGGTATTAGCTAAGGCTCTACGAAAGGGTAAAAAGCTATGACAAGCCGCGAAATACCATTATTTGAAAATCCTACTAACTGGCTTGCCGACTACATCTATAAGCAATTAGAGGAGAAAATCCCGGTAGGGTTTGAGTGGCGGGACCCTGCAAGTGACAGGCTCGCTCGTGAGATTTCCCAATTTGCTAGTCTGACCAACCCTTTCGTTGTTGTTCGCTGTGACGGCGGTATACCCGTAGATAGATTTACAAGGTATTTTGCATACGGTATAAGCGTTCACGACTCTACAGTTGAAACAGCTGCCGCGCTTGCTAATAAAGTTGCTGCCCTTTTTGAGGCGTGCTTTTATGCCGAACATTCACCTATTGCTGATGCTAGAATTATTTCAGGGCCAGCACCTATCAAAGATAAAAACTATGATGACGGCACATTGTTTTATCTAACGGGTAATGTTACGGTGCAGGCCAAGCCGCTAAAAACTAGTTTTTAGGAGAAATAAAAGATTATGGCTAAAGATGAATATGGCAATGATCTTAGCGCTGTACTAGTCCCGGTTACCGGGCAGATCGGGTATTGCAGGCTGAAAGATTTCACCCTACCGGATATTGCAGAGGTTGGGAAAGCAGAATTTAAATTCGCTAAAGGCAAGATGAAACCGCTAGGTCTGCTAACCGACGATGGCGGGCCCGAATGGGAGGAAAAGCAGGATGGCGATCCGATCCAGTTCTGGCAGGATGGGTATTCTCTACCCACCGGGAAAGCTGATGTTACCTGCAAGATCACGCTCGCAGAGTCTAACGCCGAATCCCAGGAATTTATCAGAGGGCGCGCATACGATACCAACCATCACATGCTCGTTAATGCGGGATCTTTTGGTGAGCCTTTCGCGTTTTACACTGAAGAAATTGCCGCTAATGGTACTATTCGCCGTCGCCTTGGTGAGCGTGCCTCTGTAACTGAGATGAAGCCGGTGAAGTCCGAGCGCGGCAAGGTGCAGGGTTACGAGGTGACGATCACCCTTGGCGCTGTAAATGGTGGGCACTTCCACGAGTGGCTAATTCCCAAGGAAGATCAGACTGGCGGGGGTTCTACTCCGGTTCGCACTCCTGGTGAAACCAGCGAGAGCCACTAATAAATTAAGCTGCAGCGCGGGGCGTTTTCTGGGGTAATTGTGGCGGGGGTTTTCATAGGTTTTACCTGCCATATTGTCCCGCGCTGCTAAACGCCCCATAACCTATCTACTCTAAAATCTTTATCTTTTTGAGGAATAAAATATTATGAATAAAAAACTACCCGGAACCAGTAAAGTCATCGAAGATACCCTAATCTATGAAACCACAGAGGGCACTATTAAGCTGCCTCTAAAGATGAAGCTCAAGCAGTCCCGCAAGCTTAACAATCTGCCTGACGAAGACAGGCTAGATTTTATGATTAGTATTTTCCCTGAAAAAGCACAGCACATCCTAGACGAGCTAGACATTTTGGAGGCAACGGAGATCCTGCAGGAGTGGGATAAGGCTTTTGAAAAGCGTATTAATGAGCGTACCGGGGCAGACGATAGCCTGGGAAAATCTGGGGAATAATAAGAGACACTCTAAAGCTTTCATCGGCTCTCACGGCTGACCTTGCGCGTTTCTACCGGGTGCGGTTCAGCGAGTTTTTAGAATGGGATACGGCGGATGCTTACGCGGTTATCATCCATTTAGTAAATGATACTGGCACGCTTACAGGCGCGGCTATCGTGGGACTAAGTTACCCGCTATCTATAACCGAGCTATTGGAGCGCGTACAGGCAGCGGCGGTTATTAATAGTTTCATGGATAAGGGCGGTAAGCCTTTGAAGCCGCCAATACCTGAAATAAGGCAGGCTAAAAAGCCTAATAGGCCCACCGTGTCCAAGAGTGAAAAAGCTAAGCTAAAATTACAATTGCAAGCTAATAGCGCGTTTCCAGAATAATTGTTTAGGGGTTAATTAGGTGGCAGGCAGAAATATTTTAGTTGGTAGTGCTGCTGTAAGCGTATTCCCTACTTTCAAAGGGGTACGCTCTGCCACTAATAAGGCTGCGAAAAAAACCGGCGAAATGTTCGGGAGCCAGCTTAAAAAGAGTGTTGGCGCGGCCTCTAAAGGGATAGGTTCCCCTGCCCTTGAAGAGCTGCAAAAGAGCTCTAATAAGGCAGCTAAGGAGCTCTCTACCCTGCAAGCTCTGGCAGGTAAAGCCGGGGGGCGCGTGTCTGCTGCGAGGGCGGCGGCTGCGAACGCTGAGCGCGCTTTAGCGAACGCGCGCCGGCAGTCCGCTAATGCGAATGGTGCTATTAGGGTTGCAGAAACCAAGCTAGCTGAGGCAGTCAAAAAGTATGGGGATGAAAGTTCGCAGGCTGTCGCCGCCGCTGAGAGACTGCAGGCAGCAAAGCGTAAGGCAGCTACCGCATCCGATAATGTGCGCGCTAAGGAAGAGGCGCTAGAGCGGGCACAGCACAAGGTTAGCCAGGCGGAACGCTCGCAGGCTGAAGCTACCGCAAAAGTCGCTAAAGCTCAGGAAGAAGCTAAGGCAGCAGCCACCAGGTACGCTAGCGCGCAAGAAAAAGTAGCAGCAGAAGCAAGAAAGGCAGCAGCAGAAGCAAGGGCGCTCAGGCAGTCCATGCAGCTACCTAGCTTGCACATGCCTAAAGCGGTAGCTGAGGCTTTCGGGCGCGTTAGCGGGGCTGTCACCAATGCGGCAAGTGCGATTAGCACAAGGTTCAATAATGCTACCGCGCCGGTTATGCGAGTAGGCAAAGCTGTAGACCGAGGCGTAAATAGTACGCTACGGGCAGCGGGGAAAGTCGCTATCGGCGCGGCGGCAGCAATAGGCACGACCTTAACCGGCTCTATCGGTTCTGCAGTCTCTAGGGTGGATACGCTTAATAATTTCCCTCGGATTATGGCTAACCTGGGGTATTCGGCCTCGGATGCGGCAAAGTCTGCTAAAAAGCTCTCTGAAAAGCTACGCGGCTTGCCCACCAGCTTGCAGGATATTATGCCGCTGGTGCAGCAGATAGCGCCGCTGACAGGCTCGCTAGACGAGGCGACTAACGTCGGACTTGCCTTTAATAACATGCTCGTCGCATCCGGCAAGTCTACGGCGGATCAATCCCGCGCGATGCAGCAGTACACGCAAATGCTTGCAACGGGCAAAGTTGACATGCTGAGCTGGAAGACCCTTATGGAGGTTATGCCAGCGCAAATGAATCAGCTTGCCGAATCGCTTTTAGGGGCTGGCAAGAGCGGTTTTGACCTGTACGATGCGCTGCGAGATGGCAAGCTCACCATGGAAGATGTAAATAAAGCCATGGTGAAACTAAATGACGAGGGTGGGAGCAATTTCGCCTCGTTTGCCAAGCAAGCTAAAGACGCATCAAAGGGCATTCAAACCGCCTGGACCAACCTCAAGACCCGCATAACGGGCGCTATGGCCTCTATTATCCAGGCTATAGGCCCTGAAAAAATATCGGGCGCGCTTGACCGGGTTGGGGCAGCAATAGGCAAAATAGGCGATGCCTTCGATAGGGCAGCATCCGGCCCCGGCGCTAAAGCATTTTCTGCAACCATCGGGCACATAGCTAGCCTTATGCCAATGGTAGGGGCAGCTGTAACGCCCTTGCTTACTAAACTGCCTCTAATTGGGGGCGCGTTCAGGGGCGTTGGCGGGCCGGGCCTGTGGGTTATCGCTATTTTCGGTTCAATGGTCGCGAACTCGAAAAAGCTGCAGGATGCGCTAAGCAAGGTAGCTAATAAGCTTGCTACGGCGTTTAGTGGTAGCGGTGCGGGCGCGCAAAATGCCCTCGGTGGCATTTCTGACCTGCTCGGTAGGCTTGGCGATACTATCGCTCCGATTGTGGGGTTGGTGGGGTCGCTTGCTGCCTCCCTCGGTGGGGTGCTGTTGAATGCGGCGCTTAGCGTGCTAGGTGCCCTCGCGGATTTGGCAGCAAAGATCAGCGGCAACAAGGTCGCTATGACTGCCCTGCAGGTAGTGCTAACTGGCCTGGTGGGCGCGTGGGGGCTGTACAAGACCGTTACTACCGCTGCCACCGCCGCTACTGCTATAACTAAAGCAGCATTCGGTACCCTCTCGTTTGCGCTAAAGGGCGCGGCTGTTGCGCAAAGAGCTATCACGGCTGCAACTGCCCTAACCAAGGTTGCTCTCGGAGGGCTGTCAAGCAAGCTAAGAATAGCGGCGGTAGCTCAGGCAGCGTTTAACGCGGTAATGGCAATTAACCCGATAGTTTTGGTTGTGGCAGGTATCGCGGCCTTGGTTGCGGCGTTGGTTTGGTTTTTCACGCAAACCGAGGCAGGCAGGAAGGCGTGGAGAGTTTTCACTGTCTACCTAACTACCGCCTGGCAGGCGATCAAAGCCACCGCCGTTGCTATATGGCAGGGCTTGGCGGCGTTCCTTAGCGGCCTGTGGGAAAACATCAAAACGGTCGTGTTTACCGCATGGGAAGCTATCAAAGCCATTTTTGCCCCCGCCATAGAATTCATTAAGAACCTCATAATCGTGTTCGCGGCGGTGCTATTAACCATCTGGCAGGGTATTAGCGCGGCGGTAATGTGGGTGTGGAATGGTATAGTCGCATTTTTAACCCCAATCATTACGACTATAACCACAGTTATAAGTACTGGCATTGAGTTTGTGCGCGGTATTTGGGCAAGCGTATGGGGATGGGTAGCCTCATTTTTCACCGCCATTTGGAACAACCTAGTAGCCTTTTTCACGCCTATTATCAACCGTATTCGCTCCATTATTGCCGCTGTTACGGGCGCTATTAGGGGTATATGGGCAAGCGTGTGGGGATGGGTTTCATCGTTCTTTAGTGGCGTGTGGAATAACCTTGTAGGGTTTGCCTCTGGTGCGATTAGTCGCCTGGCAGGCGTTTTAGGGCGCATCCGTTCGGCGGTGTGGGGCGCTGTCTCGGGTGCTGGCAGCTGGCTAGTGCAAACCGGCAGGAATATTATTACCGGGCTTTGGCGGGGCATTTCCGGGGCTATCGGATGGTTGCGCTCGCTCGTATCTAATGCCCTCGGTTCTATTGTTTCTTGGGCAAAAAGCAAGCTAGGTATACATTCGCCCTCGCGGGTTTTCCGCGATCAGGTAGGCGCGATGATCTCAGAGGGTATCGCCGTTGGTATTACCACTCGGATAAGTAGCGCTCGCGGGGCAATGAGCGATCTCGTAGACGGTGCGCAAGAGGAATTGCAGGGCTTGCAAGGCGTGCGCGCGGCAGTCTCGGTAGCTGGAAATGCTGCAGCAGGTGGCCCTGGTGTGGCTCGCAATGTTGTCACGCAGACGTTCAACGTGCGGGCGGATGATCCAGAGGCGGCGGCAAGGTATTTCAATACTCGCACAAGGCAGGAGCTAGGGGTTATCGCATGAACGTGACGGTTGTTGTTGGCGGTAAAAGTCTTTTTACTGCGCAGGGCGCACCAGAGGCGGCGGCAAGCTTTTACGGGCTCGCTACCCACTCGGACGGGGCGCTGGCTGGGTGGTATGAGGCACCGGCCCCGCGCGTGGAAGAGGTGCTGCGACCTCAGGCGAACGGGGCTTTTATGCCCCATAATCTGCTACTTGGCGCAAGGGTTATAACCTTACATTTTTATTATGTTGCTACCTCGCTAAATGACGGGGTGGCATCCCACCAGAAGGTTATGAGTGTCGCTAATCAGAAAATCCGCCTCGTTGTCCTTGATGACGATGGGCAGTATTACCATGTGAGAGGGTATGTTTCCCAGCAGCCGGTTATAAAACGGCTTGGCCCGCTTACCTGGGCGTACACTCTAATTATTACTTGTGCGGATCCGCTCAAATACGCTGGGGTTGGTTTTGACGACCTACTTGATTTTAGCGAGTTTGAGCATCTCGGGGGCCGGTGGGGTGCAGCCACCGAGGGCGGTTTACTTTTCCCGCTGTTCGACCAGGCATACCACGATCTCGTAGCTTCCACGCGCGGTCCTACAGCTCGGTTCACGGATGCGGGCTACACGAACGCGCTAGCGCCGCATAATCGGGGCAACCTTGCCGTATGGCCTATCCTTGAGGCCGACGGCCCCCTTTATTGGGCAGAATGGGCGCATAACGGGCGCGCTATCCGCTATGAGGGCAGCATAAGCAGTGGGCAGTCGGTGCGCGTGGATTCTCGCACCGGGCGCGTCTATGTGGGCGAGGGTGAAGTCTCTACAGCGCACCTTACTAAAGATGAATTTTTCCAGCTCGAACCGGGCGATAACACGGTGACTTTTTCCGCCTCGGATTCTACAAATTGGCGTGTAAGGTGGCTTGCCTCATGGACGTAATAGAAGTATTTGACACTCTAACCGGAGCGTATCTTATGCGCTTGCCTGCAAGCTCTTGGAGCTGGAAGGAACAAGTTAATTCGCCCGGCTCCCTCTCGGTCACAGTACCGTTCACCGAGGACACGAAGGGTATGCATCTTAGGGCAGATACCGCACCTTGGCGCACTATCCTAGCGCTAGTTTCTGCAGGGCGGATAATTCACGCCGGCCCGGTATTTAAGCGTGACTGGGATGCTGCCAAGCAGGTTTTAACCCTTGATTGTGGGGGCTTTCAGGATCTTTTGAAACGGCGTCTAGTGCTGCCTGCAGCCCTGCGAGGGTTTACCTCTGCTACCTTAGAGGGCGGCGAAAATGGGTTACCGAAAGATTGGACGCTCAACCTAGCCGGTTCGCTAAGAAATATTATGCGGGCGCTCGTTTTAGAGGCGAAAAAATGGGGTAACCTGCCCTGCAGCGTGCCACCTCCTGATAGCTCAGGGTGGAACCAACGAAGCTACCTGGGTGCAGATCTCGCAACCGTGGCGACCCGTATAGATGACCTCGCTAATGTTCTCGGAGGGCCGGAATATCGTTTTACCCCTCGGTTGATAGATGGGGGCCAGCGGATTAATTTTCTGCTAGAAATGGGCAATCCTGAGCTTGTGACGGGTAGGCACTCTTGGGATCAACGCCGCGCGCTCACGCCCGTCACTGACGTTAAAGTATCCGAGGACGCGGCGGAAATAGGAACGGATATTTGGGCGAAAGCTGGCGGGCAAGCCGACAAGATCCTAATGGCGCGCTCCCACGATACGACGCTAGAACGGGCTGGGTGGCCCCTCCTGCAGCTCGCAGATTCTACGCATTCCACCGTAAAGGAATTAGACACCTTGCGGGGGTATGCGCAAGCTGGCACGCAATCCGCATCGCAAAGCCTAGAGGCGATCAGTTTTAAAGCCGCGCGGTGGGATGAAACCGGGCGGGCATTTGGCGATCTCGTACGGGTGGGCGATCACCTCGCTTTACAGCTTGAAGATGAATACCTAGGCAGCAAACGCTACCGTCTGAAGGTTCTTGAGCTTAGCGGGGATGCCTCGGAGTGGATCATATTCGCTTGCAGGGAGGTAAAAGCATAATGGAGTACAGGCCGATTAGCTCGGATGCTTCGGCGGTACCTGACCGCTTGCGTTCGCACGCTAACGCTATCGCGGATTTGCAGGCGGTAACCTCTGGGCAGCTCAACGGAACTTTGAAAGGCCTTGAGGCGCGGGCAGAAGTCATTAGCTACCACTGGGAGGCGGCAAAATGGACCGCCAAAGGCAACATAATTTCTAATCGCATTATTATTCCTGAGGGTAAAAGTAAGCTCCAAGTATTCGCCGCGCTTACTGGGTTTTACAATTCGGCGGGCGCGCCACATTCGGATCAGGCAAGTTTTAGAATAATAATTCGCGGCAATCAGTCTAGGCCGCTGCCAAGAGTGCCAGATAATATGGGCACTTTTCACCTTTTAGGCCAATTTTCAACCGTGCTGCAGGTGCAGCCACGCGATGAAATATCTATTATTTTGCAGGCGCGCGCGGGTAATAATCCGGGTAGTTATACTGGTGATAACTGGGCTGCGTTAGACGTTTTCGCGGCTGTAAGCAAATAAAATCTTTTAGGTTGGGTGTGAAAGTTGGCTAATAAGCGCGGCATAGTTTCAGGATTTGACAAGAGCCGGAACATTCCTAAAGGCGTGGTATCTCCTGCAGAGCTAAGGAGCTCCCTAAGCATGGTTGCCTCGCACGAGGGAATTATAGGGGCTCAAAATAGCCGTAATTTTACTTGCTCTGACAATTCAATGGATGTTATTTTCAGTGCGGAAACCTTAGCGATAAAGGATGGGCAAGAAGGTTGGTATATCCCGACTATTGGGCGTTTTACGCAAAGGTTAGAGCCGGGGCATAGCGTTTATGATCGTATAGATTCTATTTATGTTGTGCAGCATGATTACCAGGTAGATAACCATGATGACTCAGAGGTAGAGGTTATCTACAAGGTCGGTACGCCCTCTATTAGTCCTTCTCCTGCTCGTTTGGATACCCCGAACGCGCTGCGACTTGTGACTATCCGGGTGCCTAAGAATACGCAACGGGCTATAGATATTCCTCGCTCGTACTTCCAGTTTGCGCCTGCAACCGGCGTTAGTGGCAGCATTATTTACACGCATGACGCTAATGAAACCCTGGATGTGTCTACCGCGTTTATTCAAAATAAGGGCGATGGTTCTAAGCGGGGCGGCTGTTTCATCTACCAAAAGAGCGATAATGGCCTGTATTTTGCTAATGCTGAAACCCCTATGAGGCAGATTAACGAGGTCCCAAGTATTCAGGAAATGATTACTACTGCCCGCCTTCAAGAGGGGAATGGGTGGTGGAGCCGCGCAACCCTATTCAAAATTGGCAACCTTGTCATAATGCCCTCTGCTAATTTCAACGCGCGCTCGCAAAAGTCATTACGCGCTAATAGTGGGTGGTATTCGATGGGCACTATTATTCCTGCAGGGTTTAGGCCTAAGCATCAGTTTAAATCTACTTTTTCGCCGTTCACCGGGGACGCGGTTATAAATAACGTGGCTAATATTATTACTGTGCAGTCTGACGGGGTGATACAGCTGCGTCCCGGTACTAATGCGACTATTAATACTGACGGGTATAGTGGCCTGGCTATTCCTACGCTCTCTTGGGAGTGCAACTAATTTCAGATATCCTATAAGGGATATTTATGTTAGTTGTAAGGATAATTGAATGTCTACCACTGATGAATATAAGGCGCTTTTAGCGCAAGGTGACACGGGCGATAAGTCCCCTAATGATACTGCTGAAATTCTAGAGATTGATTATAAATAATTATGGGTACTGCTGTAGATTTACTTAGAGTTGCTGCCTCTCAGCTTGGCTATAACAGGTGGAATGATCCGGCTGAGGGCACGAAGTATGGGCGCGATTATGGGGCCCGGCATGGCGCATATTTCGGCGCATCCGGGGTGCCATACTGTGACATGTTCGTGACTTGGTGCCTGCGTCAGGTGGGGGTTACTAATTTTGATTCTGCCTACGTGCCAGGGCGGATCGCAACCGCGCGCGCTAACGGGTGGCTTGTCAGCTGGGGGAATGCCCGGCCCGGCGACCTAGTTTGCTTCGACTGGGATGGGGACGGCATAGCCGACCACATCGGCATTCTAGAAATCAAATATTGGGGCAAGCTCCAAACCATCGAGGGCAACACCAGCTCCGGCGCTTACGGCTCACAGTCAAACGGGGGCGGGGTTTACCGGAGAGTGCGAGATCGCGAGGATGTTTGCGCGCTAATTCACCCACCCTACACGGGCGCGCCCGCCCCGGCAGCATACCCGGTTGGGGTACTCGCTGTTGATGGGGATTGGGGCAAGAGTACCACGGCAGCATGGCAAAAAATCATGGGATCACCCCGCGACGGCATGGTATCTAGCCAATACGCACCGAATCGTGAATACTACCCGGCTGCGGATTTCCCCGGCTCTGGGTGGCAGTGGGAAGGCGAAACTGCGCAAGGTTCCCAGCTCATCGCAAAAATGCAGGAATGGTTACGCCGCGAAAAATGCTACTGGGGCGAAAAAGACGGCATAGCCGGCCCCGCCCTGGCACGCGCAATCCAAAAATTCTACGGGCAAACCCAAGACTCCTACGTTGGTCCTGCCACGGTAAAAGCAATGCAGCGCGCAATCAACAAGCAACTTTTTAAGAGGTAGGCATAAATGGATAGCACGGCGATTCTACAACACATTGACCCGATAGCGCTTGCTGCTATCTGTGGCCCTATAGCGAATTTTATTATCAGCTTGTGCACAACCTACCGGATGCGCAAAAACGTGAAGCTCGCAATCGTTTACACGGTGTACGTAGCCGTTGCTATAGCGGTTTTCATTTTCGTGAAATACCCGGATGCCTGGCAATTCGTACTAATGAATTTCGGGCTCGTGGCCGGGGCCGGACAGCTGGCCTATCACGCGCTACCGGCTGCATTCTGGGACCTTATCCGCGATAAGACTACCCTGCCCTCAGGTAGGCATGTGGCAAGCCGCGAAAGGGATGAAAAGCAGGAGTGAGCGGTTTTATAGACGCGGTTGTAGCCCTCGGAGGGTTCGGGGGCTGTGCAGCCTTTATTACTGCAATTGCTGGAGTGAGCAAAATAAAGCGCGTTGAGCATAACACCAAGGAACTAAAAACCAACCACGGATCGAGCCTGCGAGACGCGGTTAACCGCATTGAAAAGCTTCTAGTGCAAAACGAGGAACGCCTCGACAAGGCGCTAGTGCAGATCAAAGGTCTTGGACACCAGGTTGGAGAGGTGAAAAAAGATATGGAGTCTTACCGGCGTGAGCAGGCCATACAAGATGAGGACGTGCACGCGCGCATGAGGAATCTTGAGCTAAAAACGGATCGTTGTAAACGCCACTGAGGCGGGCAAGATTAGCGGGGGCTGGGTTTTCGGCCCTCGCTTTTCTATGCCCCTTTTATGGCTCTACTGGCACCCAATCTAGCCGGGTTTCATAGCCTCCAGCCTGCAAGGCGGCGGCAATTATCCCTACGCTAATAGCGTGTCGTTTAGCATCAGTTCCGAGCCCGTTTACGCGCTGGCAAGACGCATCGGTTTTAAACCGCTGCATTTCCACGGCCTCGGGGGCGCTGCCCTGCTCCTGCTCTTGTTGGTCTAAATACTCTAAAGCTGAGCTAATGGAGAAAATTAGCCGGTCCCAGCGCTCTAGCATTTTTCGTGCTGCCCACGCCGGGACATCGCCCGCTTGCGGGTTTTCCCACCTTTGCACGGTTTTTCGGTCGACGCCCATCCAGGCTGCGAGGTCTTTAACCTCTAATCCTAGGGTTTCACGGTAAGTTTTGAAGGTTGCTGAGTTCAATCTTATTCTGCCTCTCGCTGCCTTTTAGGCGGCTCGCTAACAGCGTGGATACTGCTAGCGAGCCTACCTGCCTGTTTAGTTGCCCGCTGGCTTTTCTAGGGCCTCGGTGGCCTTGAGGAAGCCTTGCGTGAAAGCGGTTTTACCGGCGGGGGATTCTAGCCACGCCTGCAGAATACTAGCGGTTACGCTATCGCCGCCATTTGGCTTGCCTAGCATTTCCCAGGTTGCTTGTTCGGTTTCAAACACGGCAAAAGATGCCTCTAGTGCCTCTAGGGTGCTGGCTGTAACGTCTTCTCGCATGAGGTCGCTTATCCCAGCCTTGCGGGCCTGTTCAGCGGCTAGGTCGGTATCTTTGAGCCATTCGGTAAAGGCTTCGGTTACAGCATCTTGCAGGAGGAAGGAAATGTGAGTTAGGGCGATAGTGCGGTTTTCCATTTTCGGGGCCTTTCATGTTGTTGTGTGGCTTTTGCCTTACACCATTATTATATGTCGCACCGTGCGACATTGCAAGTCTATTTGGGATGTATTTTTTACTGCCCTGGGTGGGTGGGCTTGCCAGCCTTGTTTAGACCAGCAAGCCCGCGTCGGTTACACGTAAACGGGTTCGCCGCATTCAGCAGATTCAAACAGATCTAGCTGCTCCCAGTTTTCATCGAAGTCGAAAGGCCCGAACTGACTGCCAATTTCGTCAACTTCGTTGAAGTAGTAGAACATGCCAACGTAGGGTTCTTCGCTGTTTTCATCGGGGTTTGGCTCGCGAGTTAGAACTCCAAAGCAGGTGCCAGACCAGCCAATCTCTTTGATGTCTTCTAGGGTCCAGTACTCGAACCTAGTGTAGGCTGCGCCATTGCCTTCTAGGGATAGTTCGACGCGTTCGCCGGCGAGTAGCTTTTTGATTTTGGTGTTGTAGTCGATAGCCATTTTTATTTCCTTTCATGTTGTGCTGTAAGGCTTTGAACTGCCTTACGAGTACTAGTATATGTCGCACCGTGCGACATTGCAAGGTGTAAACAAGTGACCTACGCAACAAAAAAATAAGGCCCGGCCAAAACGACCAGACCTCACAAGTACCCCCGCTTTCGCGGGGAATATGAAATAACAACACTTTCGCGTTGCCCCTGTTACGGGTTACCCCCGCTTTCGCGGGGAATGCCTACACTGTACCACCCCTAAATAACCGTGTCCATAGCGGCGGCAAGCTGTTTATCTCGCGCTAATTCTGCGTGCTGATAGATCATCGCAGTTTCTATATCGCTATGCCCCGCGCGGTGCATAAGCTCAGCAGCAGTAGCCCCAGCACGCGCGAAAGCCGTAAGCCCCGTATGCCGCAAATCATGGAAGCGCATACGCGGCAACCCTGCAGCCTTTACCGCTTTATCGAAGCGGTTTTTTAGATGCTTGCCCCGCATGAATTCATCCGGTTTGCCTGGGTAGTGAATAATTAGGCCCTCTCTGGAGCTTTGCACATACTTGCTCATGTGATCTTTTAGACGCGCTAGGATCGAGGGCGGCAAGGCAACGTCACGCACGCCTGCAGCACTTTTCGGGGGCCCCTCGAACCATTCCCCCCGGACCCCCTGTTTTACTGCCCTGCGCACCTTTATAACGCCTTCCACAAGGTCAATATCCTTGCGCCGCAAGGCGCATACCTCACCAGAGCGTAAAGCGCACCAAGCGCCTAAATCTACTGCGATAGCACAGGCAGGAGGCATCGCGGCGCGGATAGCCTCTAGCTGGGCGTGCGTCAAAATTGGGTAGGATCGGCGCGCGGCTTTTTTACGCCCCCCGGTTGCGTGTACATCTTTGGCGGGATTCTCATATAACCATTTTTGCTCTACAGCCGCTTGTAAGATGCGTTGGAGGGTGGATAACGATTCTGCCTTTTTCTTATCCGAGGTGGAACGTTTCCCCTGCAGCCAGCCTTTGATCACATCTTCGGTTATCGCCTGTAGCTGCATTTTCCCTAGCGCAGGGGCTATATGCGCGTTCCAGTGGCTCCGATAGGAGCGCAGGGTCCCTGGGGACAGCCCACGCCGCTCGCAGGCATCAAAATATAAATTGTAGGCTTGCTGCAAAGTCTTATCGGGTAGGGGCGGCTTTTCAGCCTGTTTTGGTGCCATCCCGTTTTCTTCCGCGCTTATGCGCGCTTGCTGGGTGGCGAGCCAGGCCCGCGCGGCCCTTTTGGTTGTGAAAGTTGCTGGCGCGTTTACTCGCCTTCCACCCTCTGCAATATACGATGCTTGAAAATTTCCTGATGGTAGCTTGCGGACTTTTCCCCATGATGCGCGGCTCATTTTTCGTGCCTCCTGCGTGCCCTAACGTGCCCTTAACATACTCACACATCCCTACACTTAGCAACACTTACTAACATTGCCAACCGAGCTTTTCCCGCGTCCTAGCAACGAAAAACCCCGCCATTCCAACGGAACAGCGGGGCGAACGCGGAGGATGGGGGA
>OBJZ01000079.1_pt1 | contig 82325 bp, 80 predicted proteins | sample 1481641 | NCBI WGS metagenome assembly OBJZ01 (sample SAMN02364493, study PRJEB22542) | human gut metagenome | isolation source: fecal sample | host: premature infant | place: USA: Chicago, IL | collected 2012-01
AAATGGGCCAATTTCAAACAATGTGTAACTCATTAGCAATCACCTCCTTTCGAAGGCGTGGTATTATTGCATGGGTTTATCCCTATTTTCTGATATAATAAACTGCCATTTTTTGTTCCTACAATTTTAAATGGTAATCCTGGCGTGTACTTAATCCAGTAAGCAAAACGACGTCCTACTTCACGTTGATCATTCGTGCTACAAACCACATTATATTTCTTTCTTAATTCACCATAAGTGAACGTACTTCCAACTGGTTGTTGAAAAGATTTAGCAATTATAAAATTATAAAGCTTTTCTTGCTGCTTAGATTTCTTATTCATTTTAAAATTCCTCCAATAATTTTTAAGGAGTCAATCAATATCATATAGGTTAAACTATCTTCAATTGATTGCTATAATAAGCATAAATGAAGCATTATGATTAGACGCGGAACAAAAAATGGGGAGGGGGGGTATATATTGATACCTACGCTAGAAGAAATTATTGATAAGTATGGAAACTTAGTTGATTATTTGAAATTTGATGTAACAGTTGAGGTTTATGAAGATTTGTTGTTATTAAGAAGTTTAAGCGATTTAAATGAACATCAAAAGATGGATAGAGTTTCATTTATAAAAAAACATTTAAACTCAAATTTCGATTATTTATTAGATGATACTGAGTTTAGAAGTATCAATAAGATTTACAGTAATTTAAATATCATGACGCATATCAATAGTCAAAATAATAATTTTAAACGTAATCCATTTATAAATGAAGAACAATTGAAATCACTACTCGCGATAAAGAAAGTAGATGCACATATGAGTTATGATTCAAATATTACTTCAAAAGCATTGGCAGAAATAAACAAAACGCAAAAAAGATTAGTTACAAAGATAGACACACTCTATAATCAGTCAAAAAAAGAAAATGAATATGTACGGTTAGGAGAAAAAATATCGTATACAAAATTGGAGAATCATTGGAAATATTTATATAATGAGATTCAGTTTTATAATCTTAATAATCAATTGATTAGTTATGTTGCATTAGAACAGGAATATGCTTGGGCTTTTTTAAATGAACTATTTTATTTGATAGAATTGTATTTGAAGGCATTTAAAGGACAAAAGAAAACAGATTATGAGTTTGGGAAAAAATTAAACGAATTTATTCAATCATATGTCATTATTTTACTTATAGATATACGATTACCTGTTGTTAGATTATATATTATTAGAGACATTGTAGATACATGTGAAGGAGAAAAAGATAATTACAAAAGAATTACACTGATAGAAGAATCTATTAAAAAGTATAGATACGTAAAAGATCAGATTAAAAGATTTAAAAATGGATTAGAAGAATCGTTATTAAATGCAACTTTATCTATTGAACAAAATATGTTGAAAGTTAAAATTGATTATTATAAAGCCTACTGCTTTCCTAGAGAAAAAACAAAGCATAACAATATTGAGTACAATGTATCGTTGTTTTTTAAAGCATTAGATGCCTTAAAGAAATAGTTTTTCACTGAAAATATTTATAGATATAATTAAAATTAATTAATATTAAGCCAGGATAATGTAGTCTTAATCGTTCTGAAATACGAAAAATGTTGTGGAAATCGCGTGAAATAATCAGAGGAATCGTTTGAAATCATCGTAGTAATCGCGCGAAAATCACGTGAAATAATCAGAGGAATCGTTTGAAATCATCGTAGTAATCGCGCGAAAATCACGTGAAATAATCAGAGGAATCGTTTGAAATCATCGTAGTAATCGCGCGAAAATCACGTGAAATAATCAGAGGAATCGTTTGAAATCATCGTAGTAATCGCGCGAAAATCACGTGAAATAATCAGAGGAATCGTTTGAAATCATCGTAGTAATCGCGCGAAAATCACGTGAAATAATCAGAGGAATCGTTTGAAATCATCGTAGTAATCGCGCGAAAATCACGTGAAATAATCAGAGGAATCGTTTGAAATCATCGTAGTAATCGCGCGAAAATCACGTGAAATAATCAGAGGAATCGTTTGAAATCATCGTAGTAATCGCGCGAAAATCGCGTGAAATACTATGGTAGACGGTTTGAGTAAATTAATGGAGTATTTTAATATTTATGGTTTGGAGGAATTGCGTTGCATAGAGAAAGTAAATATATAGAGTATAAGAAATCACGAAAAGGATTATCTAATGATATTTGGTCTACGTATAGTGCTTTTGCAAATACTGAAGGTGGTACTATATATTTAGGAATTGAAGAAAAAAAGATCGAGGACAAAAAAGTCTTTGTTTCAGTTGGTGTTGAAGATCCAGAGAAAATGATTGAAGATTTTTGGAATGCACTATATGGAAGAAGTAAAGTTAGTCAAAATATTTTATCAAATAAAGATGTTAAAATTGTTAATATTGAAAATAAAGCGTGCATTGAAATTCATGTACCAGAAGCGCCTTATTCGAAGAAACCGATATATGTAGATAATAAAAAAGATTTAGTATATAAAAGAGTTGATGATGCTGATAGAATTGCGACTGAAGAAGAGTATAAATTCATGATTGTAAATTCTCAAGACGATATAGATACAGAATTATTAGATAACTATGACATGTCTGATTTAAATCACGAATCTATCGAAAATTATAGGAAACTTCTATTAAAAAATACTAATGATGAGAGATATGCGAATATGAGCCAACTGGATTTAATGATAGATTTAGGAGCATATAGAAAAGATAGAAGTTCGAAAGACAAACAGTATAAAATGACTACAGCATGTTTATTATTCTTTGGTAAGTATAATGCGATTAGTGATAGATTCCCAGGATTTCAATTAGATTATTTTAAGAAAACAAATTACCTAGATACTGATTGGAAAGATAGAATATCAAGTGGAGATTTAGGTAATGAAGATTTAAACGTGTATAGTTTTTTTGAAAAAGTATTGATAAAATTAACTGATAACATTGAGGAATCATTTAGCCTAAATGATGGTTTGACTAGACAAAATTATGCAAGAGATTTAAAAGTAGCAATTCGCGAAGCACTGGTTAATACATTAATGCATGCGTATTATGATACTAAGCAAAGTATTAAAATAGTTAATTGTGAAGATTTTATAGAGTTTTATAATCCGGGTAATATGAGAATAAATAAAGAAGATTTTATTCATGGAGGGCATTCAAAGGACAGAAATAGTATATTATCGACGCTTTTCAGAAGAGTAGGATATTCAGAAAAAGCTGGATCTGGAGGACCAAGGATATTCGATGTAGTTAATAGACATAAGCTTAAAACGCCTGAAATAGAATTAACGGACATGGACACTAATGTAGTACTTTGGAAACAAGATTTAATGAAGGAGTTTGAAAAATATCCTGAGTTAGACAAAAAAGTAATAAAGTATATTATTGACTATGGATCAATAAGTAAGGGTGAAGCCTTAAAAATGGAAAATATGACAGAATATCAGTTTAGAAATATTTTAAAAAAACTAAAAGATGATAACTTGATAAAAAAAGAAGGTGAAGGTCCGGCTACTAAATATGTGTTAATAGAATCAAAAGAAGCTGATATATTGCGAACTAAAAAAGTAATTAAAAGTTTAGAGTCTTTCTTTAGGAATAAATAAAAAAACAAGAGATAGGTGCGAAGTGTTTGGATTATACAAATGCTTCGCATCTTATATTTATTAATAAATATCATAGAAAACCGTATCATTAACCGATACGCAGAGATGCGGTTTTTTAGACACTTCATAAAGGGATTTTGAACGTATCAGAACATATGAGGTTTATAGGAATTGCTGTTATGTTTTTTGATCACATCAATAAACAAAAAAGGTATGTACTATGTAAAATATTTATTAAATGATATAAAGCGAGGGTATATAAATGATTTTTAAATAGATATTTATCCAATAATATAAAAAGGAACTATAAGCTATATCTAAAAGCTATATCTAACTACTTATAGTCCTTCTTCATTAGTATAAATATAATTATTAAGAAAGGTATATATCTTTGTAACCTTCGTTTACATTAATAATGTTGTGATAACCTTTGTGTTCTAAAATACCAATAGCTATAGAACTTCTAATGCCAGACTGACAGTCTACATAAATAACATCGTTTCTATTGAAAGGTAAATCTGTTTCTAAAAGTTTGCCGTGTGGCACATGAACCGCTTGGGATAAGTGGCCATTATTCCATTCATTATCATTACGTACATCTAAGACATGTGCTTCATTACCAGTTATGTCTTTACTATGAACAGATTGTGTTTGAATTTGAGCTTGTGGTAACTGATATCCAGACACATTATCATATCCAATAAGTTGTAAAGTATGTTATGTGTTGCTTTTGAAACAAGGTGATAGTCTCCAATCAAGTTAATTTCTTGATTATAGTTTAGATACCAGCCAATTTGATTGATGAAATTTTTATCATATGGAATATTGATTGTACCTTCAATATGTCCACCATGATAAGCCTCCTTACTGCGGAGATCAAAAGTTAATCTGTTTGTACTTGTAGCTGGATAAACCGTATAAGGTTGATATAAATTCATACCGAATTGATTAATTTTTTTCATTTGTGCAAAATGATGTGGTGGTGCAGGTTGGTCAGAAATTAGTTTATCGATAAAGGTAGCTTCATTATTTTCAGAAAAAGCCCAGTTCGTTTGTTTTTCATAGCCAAGCGTAGATGTTGGAATAGCACCTAAAGATTTACCACAAGGACTACCAGCGCCATGGCCAGGCCAAATTTGAATGTAGTCTGGCAAGTCTTTAATACTTTCAATAGATTTAAACATTTGTTTAGCGCCTATTTCAGATGATCCTCCTACTTTAACAGCTTTTTCTAGTAAATCAGGTCTACCGATATCTCCTACAAAAATAAAATCACCACTGAATAGTCCCATTGGAACTTGTGCTCCAGCACCTTCGTCAGTAAGTAAAAAACTTATACTTTCTGGCGTGTGACCAGGTGTATGAAGCACTTTTAATTTTATATTTCCTACATAAATATCATCATTATGTTGAACAAAATGAGTGTGGTTAGGCATATTTTTATAACCTAACATGTCATCACTTTCGCCCGATACATAAATACTAGCATTTAACTTTATAGCAACATCTCTAATTCCTGAAGCAAAATCTGCATGTATATGTGTTTCAGCTGCATGAGTAATGGTTAAACCTTCTTCATCAGCAACTCGAATATATGAAGATAAGTCACGAATAGGATCAATAATCATGGCTTCTCCAGTTTTTTGACAACCGATTAAATAAGATGCTTGAGATAAATGTTTATCATAAATTGATGATAGTCAATTTGTTATCAAGGGTGATAATTATATTAACTATGGTAATTACATGGAATTAAAGTTATTAAACAAACTTGATGATGACCAATTAGATTTAGAATTTTTACAAGATAATGGGTTAAAAGGTAATGTTCAAGGTCCTATGACTTTAAAGGAACCTTTAAAAAGTTATATACAAAAGTCTTGAAAACGAATATTTTAAATTTAGATAATGAGTTAGAAAACACTGAATATGTCGAAGGTAAACCATATGTACAGTACGGTATTAAATATGAAAGAAATCAGGCATTAAGAAATGAAGCTATTAAAATTCATGGAACTACATGTAAAGTATGTGGATTTGATTTTAAAGCTAAGTATGGCGATTTAGGTGAGGGTTTTATTGAAATTCATCATTTAAAACCAATGTTTTCAATAAAAAGAGAAATAAAAGTAAATCCACAAAAAGATTTAGTCCCACTATGTTCTAATTGCCATAAAATGATTCATAGAAATACTAAAAAACCTTTAACGATTAAAGAATTAACCAAAATAGTTAATTATAATAGCAAATAATTTAATATTTTATAAACTATCATTCAACCCTCTTAATTTATTAGGAGGTTTTTTGTATTTATGCTTTCAAATGTGTGATATACTTTGTTTGTTGAAATATAGAGTATCTATAGATAGGGTGATTGAGTATGAAATTCACTGAAGTGGAAGTTATCGAACATCTTGTAAAGGCATATAAAGAAGCAGGAAAGCCTACTTATCCTCATGAAAATTTATATCGAGGACGTAATCATAGTATTTCAGGTATTGGAGAAGACTTGCTGGGTGCTTATTTGATTAGTAGATTGGAAGGTGTCCAAATATTTATTGATCAGCCTTTATCTATGATTGATAAATCTTTAAGTACAAGATATCCGGATTTATTAATTTGTGAAGATAATGAAATTAAAAATATACTAGAAGTTAAAATGGACTTAGGATATCAAAGAAAAGATTTTATAGATTATTGCCGAAAGAAAGAAGAATGGATTTCAAATATCGTAGGAAAACAGTGTGTATTGTCTAGAAAGAGAGAAGACAAAATTCCTATGAATATAGCTGATGATATTAAATTTCATGTTGTGATTTACAGTGAAAACAATGGACCGAAGCGGTTTGATGAAGAAATCATGCCTATCGTTAATGAAACATGTCCACATATTGAAGTATATGTCCTAACAAGCGGTCAACACCCTAATTTAGTAAATGTTAATCTTGAAGGTATTAATATTAATAAAGATGAATTTGAAATATTAGTAAATGCGTTATAAAAAAATAGAGCATCCTCCACGTTATGGAGGTGCTCTGTTTTTTATTGAAAAGTATCAAGTTAATTAATTTAATATGCTTAATAAGTTCTACCTTGACCTTTTTCTCTAGCTTCTGTTCGATCTCTTATGTACTCAGTACATACTGGATTTTCTGTTAATTCATCAACTGTATTAGTTTAATCAGAAGACGTGTCTACTTTGTAAGCTTCTAAGAACTTATTATATGATATAGCGTTTGAGTTTTGTTGTTCTTCTATAAATTTCTGTAGTTATTTTTCAAAAACCGCATCATTAACTGATAAGCAGAAGCGTATCAGATATTGATGCGGTTTTATCTATAATTTTAATGTAAAATAATAGATAGACAATAAATTAATACATATTTAGGAGATAAAAAATGAACCAAATTGACCAATGGAAACATAAATTTAACGCATTACCACGTTTACCTAGATCACAATCTAAATTTGGGTATGTAGATACAATAAAGACTATTTTTCATAAAATAATTACTAACACAGAACTAGAAACTGTTGTAAAAATTGAAGGTAGCGAAACAGAACATACATTAAAACATTACATAGAAATACTATTAAGATATCAATTTATAAAAAAGATAATGAAAATAAGTATTACCTCACAGAGAGTTTAATAAATTTTGAAGAAGAAAGTATTAGAGAAAATTTAGCTGAATTTTTGCAATTACATGTGAAATATATATCTGAGTTATTGTTTTTTATAAAAGAACCTAAAACTACTAAAGAAGTCTTAAACTATGCAAATGAAAATTATAATATGTCTTGGAAACAAAACGGACAGATTCATGAGCGACTAGCGTGGTTAAATGATTTAGGTTTAATTAATTCAATGAGTTATAAAAAGTTATATGTTATTAACCAAGAGGGAAGAAATTTTATAGAAAAATATCCTCCTTTGAAATCTTTTAATATATCTGAATATGTTCAAGATATAACTGCAAAAGAAAAATTAATTAAATTACCAGAATGGATTGAGGAGTTAGGTTGGAACGTCAACAACATTGATAGAAAAGATGGATTAGGTTATATTCCAGGAGGTAGAGCAAAAGCAACTGAACTGATATTAAACATAATAGAATTTACTTTAAATGCTAAAGATACAGAGTCATTAAGTAATTATATTAATGATAAGTTCAAGTGCAAGGAATCATCTGTAAATAGTTTTTTAACATTTCTAACTAATTTAAAAATTATAGATAGAATTGGAGAAAAAGTTTACGAAACTTCAGATTATGGTATTAAACTTTTAAATTCTGACCATCCAGATTTATATCTATTATTTTTTATAAACAAAGAATATAAGTATATTTTTGAAATACTTTTCGTGTTAGAAGAGTCCCCTCAAGAGCCTAAAGAATTAATTGCTAGAGGTGTAACTGAGTTTAATATGAATTCTGAAAGACTTGATAGAATTAGAGAAAGAATAGCCCATTTAAAAAATGCTAAATTGATTTTGAATGATAAAGGTAAAAAGTTAAAATTATCAAATCGTGGTCAGTTATTATTATCAGTATTAAAAGGTAAAATGAGTATTAATAACTCTTCAAATAAAGGAGTTGGGTTATTAAAAAATAATGAAGGTAGTTATCAAAATTTATTAAAAGAAGTTCGCTTAGCTTCAACTAAATCTTCTAGTCCGCACGATTTCGAAAAATTATTAGAAAAAACATTTATTGAACTAGGTTTTAAAACTAAATTGTTAGCGCAATCAGGCACTACAGATATTTTATTAACTGCTAGAACAGTTCCAGATTATACGTATAAGGTAGCTATTGAGGCAAAGACAAATAAGGAAGGTATAATTACTGAAAACTTAGTGAATTTTGATGCGCTTAAAGAACATAAAAAGAAGCATGATGCAGATTTTATAGTAATAGTTGGCAAAAATTTTAATGGAAGATTGAAAAGATTTGCTGAAAACAATCAAGTTTTATTATTGGATATTGATAATCTTGAATTATTAGTGAAAAGGCATCAAGTATATCCTTTACAAGCAATTGAATATAAAAAATTATTTAATCAAGTAGGAGAAGTAGATATAAGCGTTTTGGATAGTACATATAATAGAATGCGTAGATATAATGTATTATTTAAATCGATTATAAAAACTTTAATAGAAAATAGTGATGACGAATTTACAAAAGGTATATTAACTATACGTGAAATTTATATGCTTATAAAAAGCATAGATGAGTTTAATGATGAAGATTTAACTAAAGAAGAAGTAGATAATATGTTAAATTTACTTTCAAATCCATTAATTGGGTGTGTAGGAAAGGAAAAAAATGGTTATTATGCGAAAGGATCTTTAGTTGACGCTCAATTAAAATTTGGGTTTTATTATTCTGCATCAATAAAATAAGACATTATTTATGATTTTATGCTTTTTAATCATTGGATACCTTATTTAATTTGAGATGTTTTTGTATAATTTTATCTAGTTGCTGCTATTCTATATCTAATATTTCTATATTTTCTTTTATTGATCTTATTATGATAGTTATTTTCTTTTTACTTTACAGTGTCGAAAGTTTCTATAAATCCGCAAAAATTAAACCAAGATTTATTTCACTCGTAAGTGTTAATGTAAATCTTGGTTTTTTGATTATAATTCAATTTTAGTTTCATAGTCTATAGATGTTTTAGGACCATTCCAAATTTGCACCGTTCCATCATCTTTAACTACGATAGTATTAGCTCCTGCACCGGATTTATTATTAGCGTTAATTGTCCATTCTTAACCATTGTATTCAGGTTCTTGAAATTTTAATAAATCTGCATTTCCCACTTTATTTATAGCTGCAATAGCATAATCAAAAACGTTATCTCTAGTTACCTTTTGTTGATTCTTTGCAGCTTCGTGGGTTGTAGTTTGCGTTTTTTCTTGACTATTACTTGGACTTTCATTTGATTGATTCTCTTTATTAGAGGGTTCACTAATACTTCGAGAGTTACTTCCAATATTTTCTTTTTGCTTAGCCTGTAATTTATTTTTTGCAAATTCTACTTCTTGATATTTGTTGTAACCAAAAAAACCAATAGATGCTAATATACCAACGATTGCAATCATTGTAATTATACTTAATAATTTATTCATAGTTTAGTCACCTTTAAGTTTAATAAGTGCCGCCTTGGCCATTGGCACGTGCTTCTACTTGACCTCTTAAATAGTTGATATAATCTCCAGAGCCTTTAGCTTTGCTATCAACAGCTGCAGCTTCTTTTTCGCTCATTCCTTCTTTATATGCAGCTAAAAATTCATCATCAGACATGTTTTTAGCATCTTCTGCTGTATATTTTGATTGTCCCTTACCTTCACTAGAGGGAGTTGCACCTCCCGCAGCTGGTTGGAATTTCCCTGCTTCTGAAAATTTTTGTAAGGTAGGTGTCATTTCTTGTGTTGTAATAATCCCATCTCCATTTGTATCTGCTGCATCTATTTCGTTTGCTAATATTCGTGCTTCTTCACTGTTAATATTAAAAGCTTTTTCAAGTTGTTTCGCTTTTTCATTATTTACTTCATTTGTGACATTATCTTGTTGTATGTTTTCTGTTGATACTTGGTTTTGATTTTCATTTTCTGTATTTTTATTTTTATCGATTTTCTTATTCTTCTTATCCTCTAGCTTAGCTTCTTCTTTTTTAAGTTCTAAATCTTTGTAACTCCCATATGCAAATACAACAGCAACGCCCAATATTACAACTAATAAAATAACCCCTAAACTTGCGAAAACTTTCTTCACATAATCATCCCCATTCAATAATTAGTTTAAATTTATATTAATATATTTTGCCACGCTTTTCTATATAAATTTTAAAAATTAATATAGAAAAGATGTATTTATAAAAACAATTGTTTTGCTAGATAAATTTAGATTCATTTAATTTTTCAGATTGAAAAGTATGCTTAAATATATAGAATTAGTTTTGATATGACTATTCTAATGAAAACTCAAATCTTTATTAACTTGCGTGAAATACTTAGACATCAATAGAAACACTTGATAATTCGTATAAAGATGATTATGAAGAAGGTAGTTTTATTAAAAATATAGGTGATATGTATAAACGTATAATTGTTGTGTATAAATAATATAAAACAATCCCCTGTTAATTAAATGATTAACAGGGGATTGTTATGTGTTGAAATTGATTATGATTCTGTATGTTTTTCTCTTTGTGCTTCGAATTCATCTAGTAATTCGCGTGCTTCAGCGATGGATTGTGTATTCATTAATTGATGACGTAGTTGACTCGCACCTTTAATGCCACGTACGTAAATTTTAAAGAATCTACGTAAACTTTTGAATTGTCGGTCTTCATCTTTATCATATTTTTGGAATAATGATAGATGTAATCGTAATAGACCAAGTAGTTCTTCGCTAGTATGTTCACGTGGTTCTTTTTCAAAGGCAAATGGGTTGTGGAATATGCCTCTACCAATCATCACACCATCAATGCCATATTTTTCGGCAAGTTCAAGTCCAGTTTGTCTATCTGGAATATCGCCATTAATTGTTAATAAAGTATTTGGTGCTATCTCATCACGTAGTTGTTTAATCGCTTCAATTAATTCCCAATGCGCATCAACTTTACTCATTTCTTTACGTGTACGTAGATGGATCGATAAGTTCGCGATGTCTTGTTCGAAGACATGTTTTAACCAATCACGCCATTCATCTATTTCATAGAAACCAAGACGTGTTTTAACACTTACCGGTAGACCTCCCGCTTTCGTTGCTTGAATAATTTCAGCCGCCACTTCAGGTCTAAGAATAAGGCCAGATCCTTTACCTTTTTGAGCAACGTTTGCAACAGGACATCCCATATTTAAATCAATACCTTTAAATCCCATCTCCGCTAAACCAATACTCATTTCACGGAACTGTTCAGGTTGATCGCCCCAAATATGTGCTACCATAGGCTGTTCATCTTCACTAAAAGTTAAGCGACCACGCACACTGTGAATACCTTCAGGGTGACAAAAGCTTGCAGTATTAGTAAATTCAGTGAAAAACACATCAGGTCTCGCTGCTTCACTTACCACATGACGAAAGACAATATCCGTCACGTCCTCCATAGGTGCCAAAATAAAAAATGGCCGTGGCAATTCACTCCAAAAATTTTCCTTCATAATATATTTAAACCTTCTTCTTTATTAGTATCTCGCATTTTTACGCATAATGATATTACCACAAAGGGGGGAGATATACAAAGTGAAGTTGACTAATTGTAGAGTGTGAGAGGGGTGTATGATTTAATGATTGTACAAAAACCCCCTTCAAAATTGTTCGTTGTAGCAACTACTTTTATATACTATGAAAGATAGGCTCAGGTAAAACTGTGGATAATAATTTTGAAAGTCTATTAGTATATTTAATTTATTTGTTAAAATAGCGATAAGTATAAATTAAATATTTAAGGATGGGGTCATATGAAATATTTAGTTAAAGATACATTATCTTCATGGTTATTAATCGAATCTTTAAGTCCGGGAAAGGTAGATTATACGACAGAAGATACATTATCTGAAGAACATTTTAAGAATGGTAATAAGCAAACTCAGTTACAAACTTTCAATGAATATTTTGATATTTGGAATGAAGAACGTTTTGTTATATCAGATGAAAAGAGAAAAAGTGGGGAAATAATCTTTAAGTTCTATAGAAGCTGTTTTCGTTATAACGAAATTAATTTAAAGATTCAAGATATCTTTAATAGCCATTCTGAAATATATAACCCTAACTCAACACATTGTTATGGTTATACATTTAATACTGATGAGAATGGCTATGTTTTGATGGATAGTATACACATTCCAATGATTATGAGTGCTTTAAAGGAAATTGAAAAAGATAAAAATGCTGATATTGAAAAAAAGTTTGAGGATTCAGTAGAAAAATTTAAGCAAAAGGTAAATGAGATTTTAGCCGATGAACCTATCAATGAACGAAAACTTAATCAAATAGATAAAGTATATGATAAGTATTTTTCAGTTTTACATAGTGACAATAGTGGCTTGTTTCCTAATTATGTTGCAATTGAATTTATTGGAAAAGATGAATTACCAAAACCAGAATTTAACAGTTTCTTTATTACAGATATAGAAATGGCTAGAAAATCTCCTAATCAAACGTTAATTAAATATATAGAAGGCATAGATGAGCAACAACGGGTAGAAATTGATGAAAATAAAGAAGAAATTGAGAAATTTCTACATCCATCAAATCTTCCTGACGGACGTTGGCCTTCCCAAACTGAACATAGACTTTCACTAATGCAACAAGTTGCAGTTAATCAAATAACAAGTTGCAATCAACAAATTAATTCAGTTAATGGCCCTCCTGGAACTGGGAAGACTACACTATTAAAAGATATTTTTGCACATTTTGTAGTTGAACGTGGTAAAGAATTAGCTCAATTAAGCCACCCTAAACAAGCATTTAAACCAACTAAAATACATGAAACTGATGAGAAACCGGTATATTTACTTAAAGATTCGATTGCTCGATATAAAATGGTTGTTGCTTCAAGTAATAACGGAGCTGTTGAAAATATTTCTAAAGATTTACCTAAAATAGATGAAATAATTAGAAACCCAAAAGATTGTGCGTTTCCGGAGTATGAAACAGATTATGCAGAATTAATAGCAGAATTACAGGATTTTGCTAGTATAGCGAAAGATTTGATTGGTGAAGATGCGTGGGGATTATTCTCTGGTGTATTTGGAAAAAGTGAAAATATTAATGAAGTTTTAAATCACTTGTTAAAAAATGATCAAGATAATGTGGGACTTGCTAAGTTACTTCAAAATGAAAATAATCAATTAAGTAATGAAGATATCAAGAAAGAATGGAAATATCATAAGAAAGCATTTTTAGATGAATTAGAGAATGTGAAAAAATTAAAAGAGAAGTCTATTGAAGCATATAAGGTATACAAAAAATATGAAAAAGCTTTAACTGAAAATCAAAATTTAAATGTAAGAGAACAAAAATCAAGTGAAAAATTAGAGGAAATAGAAAATGAATTAGAGAAATATAAAGAAGAAATTAATCAGTTAAATAAACAAATGAACGATAAAGATAAACAGATTGATATAATAAATGAATATTTGCATACATCTGGACAACATAGCTTAATGAATAAGATAAAGTCAATGTTTAGTTCCGAAACTGATGAAAAGTACCAAAAATATTTAGAAGAGAAAAAGCAAATTTTAGAGCGAAAAATTGAATTTGAAAAAGATAAACAAGATAAAGAAAATGATATTGCTAACAAATCTAAAGAAAAGGATTATTTAAATAACGAATTAGCAAAAGTTTATAAACAACAAAAAAGTTATAATGAAGTTGTTCAAAGATATAATGAATTCTGTACTCAGACTAGTATTGATATGCCGACAAAAGATTTTTGGAATAATGGGAAAAAAATTTATGCTAAGAGACAGATGTCAAATTTATGGACAAGTGATGAATTACAGTATAGAAGAGCTATGCTTTTCGTAAGATCAATGATATTGCACAAGTTATTGTTGATTGCCAATTCTACGACCATATTTGCAAATTTAAATAACTTTAAAAATCGACGTAAATTAATAGATGCCAAGCCTGAAGTAGTATGTAACGCATGGAATGTAATACATTTAATATTCCCAATTGTTAGTACTACGTTCGCAAGTTTTAAGTCTATGTATCAAGGCATTCCAAAAGATTTTATTGATTACTTGTTTATTGATGAAGCAGGTCAAGCCGTTCCACAATCAGCGGTTGGAGCATTGTACCGTTCCAAAAACGTAGTGGCTGTTGGAGATCCAATACAAATCGAACCAGTAGTAACATTAGAAAGTCATCTTATTGATAACATTAGAAAAAGTTATAACATTCCAGAACGATTATTATCTAAAGTGTCTTCCGTTCAATCTGTAGCCGATTATGCTAATCAATACGGATTTTGGAAAGAAGATACTTCAGAAGAACAACAAAAAACATGGATAGGTATTCCTTTGTGGGTACATAGACGTTGTTTAAATCCAATGTTTACAATTGCAAATCAGATTGCTTATACTAACAAAATGGTATTACCAGAATACATGCAAAAGCCAGGTAAAGCAGGATGGTATCATGTTACTGGAAAAAGTATTAATAAACAATATGTAAAAGAGCAGGGTATTAAAGTAGTTGAATTACTAATTAATGACTGGAAAGAGGCGCTAAACAATAATGAAAATGAACCGAGTTCATTTGTAATATCGCCGTTTTCAGCTGTTCAACAACGAGTAAAAGCTTTAGCTAAGAAAGAATTACCTAAATGCTTAAATATAGAAAAAAGTAAAATTAATAAATGGATAGATAAGTCAATCGGAACTGTTCATACATTTCAAGGTAAAGAAGCACAGAAAGTATATTTTGTAGTAGGTACAGATAATACACAAGATGGGGCAGTAAATTGGTCATGCGAAAAACCTAATTTGCTTAACGTGGCGGTCACAAGAGCTAAAAAGGAATTCTACGTTATAGGAGACTTAAATAGAATCCACCTCAAACCATATTATGAAATTATATATAAAGAATTGAATGATATATATGAAGTTCACTAGTTATGCTAAAATGAATTGAATAATCTATTTACTATAAGTTAAATAGTGAAGGGTTCATTAAGGAGAAAAGATGAAGAAATTTACGCCTGAAAAGATAAGTGAACAGTTTTCGAAATTGTTGTTATTAGCGGTTAATATTTGTATTGGTCTCATTGCGATAACACTTGTTATATTTTTATTTACCGAATGTTTTGGTTTCTTTCAAAACTTATTTTTACAAGATAAAGACTTGAAATATAGCCAAGTGATTGAAGATTTATTGGTATCGTTCATGTATATTGAGTTTATTCTACTCATTATTCAATATTTCAAACACAATTATCATTTTTCGTTACAATACTTTATTTATATCGGTATTACAGCGATTGTCAGAATTATTATAGTAGAACATAGCGATGCTACTGAGACAATCTTGTTAGTCGCAAGTATATTTATACTAACGATTTCACTATACTGTTTACGAAAATTTACGATTGATTAAAATCAAATACTAAACTTTAAGAGGGAAGCATGTGTGAACGCACTGTTTCCTTTTTTAAGTTATAAAAGTAAATGTAATAACTATGACTTATCTTTAGTATTGTCTTTCGTATTTGGAACTAAACAATATAGTGTCAGTAATATTGTAAAAGCATAGCCGAAATATTGTCTGCCGCTATAGGGCATATCAGTGAACCCTATAATTATAAGCACGGTAATTAAATCTATAGCCATGAGGGCAAGATAAATACGCTTTCTTGTTTTTCGTTTCATACGCATCTTCCTTTTGTTTAAGGATAAAAATCATATCCTTAACGAATAATTACTATAACACCCAATATTATAAATAAAGAACATAATACAGGCTGGGACATAAATATATATTTCAAGTTACATTCATATTTAGGCAGTAGTTGACTGAAATGAAAATGTCCTTGTAGCAAGCTTTTTCATTTCTAGTCAACCTTGCCGAGGTGGGACATCGAAATAAATTTTAATAAAATATTATTTCTGTCCCACTCCCTTTATATCTAATCAATTTTAACGATTTAATCCGTATTCATAAGAAACATCAAGTTCATCTCGTAAAGTTTCTCCTTCATAGTCTAAATGGAAAAGCCCTCTTTCTTGTAAAATAGGAATAACCTTATCAACAAAGTCTTCTACACCATCATGAGTGCTATCTGGAACAATAGAAAATCCATCGGCAGCATCAGATAGATACCAGTCCTCTAGAAAATCTGCGATCATTTCTGGAGTACCAACAACTACAGGGTGATAATTGATCACACCATGTGCCAAGACATCTTTAATTGATAGTCCACTTTGTAACAATTCAAGTGCTCTATTTGAACGTGGATCCATTAAGGAAGGTCGAGCTTGACTGAGCAATGTTTCAGGTAATGGCTGATTGATATCTATAGTATTAATATTAAAAGATAACCCAACCATTTGTCCCAAATAAGCTACATGTTGTTCAGTTTCTTTAGGTGCAAAATCAAGTAGCATTCGTCTTCTATTTAGTGCCTCTTCTTTGGTCTTACCAATTGAAAACATAAATCCAGCGAACATTTTAATATCATTTGGATTACGACCATATGCTTCTGCACTTTCCCGTAATAATGTTCGTTGTAAAAGAGCTTCTTCTTTAGTAAATGGATTTGCGTATACACCTGATGCAAATCTACCCGCAAGTTCAATACCTTTTTCACCACCACCTGCTTGGAATATAGGAGGTTGATATTGAGGGGATGGAGGTATGGGTAGAGGACCTCTTGTTTGATAATATTGTCCATTATAATTTGCAAGATTTACTTCATTAGTATCTATAAATTGACCAGAAGTAGCATCAAGTTTATAAGCATTTTTACCAAAGCTTCCCCAAAGTGATTGAACAGCACTAATATGTTCATGCGCCATATCATATCTGACATTTCGACTTGGTAAGTGTTGACCGAAATTTAATGCAGTAGTGGGATTAGATGTGGTAACCGCATTCCAACCTGCTCGACCATTGCTCATGATATCTAATGTTTTTAAATGACGTGCTAAATTGTATGGTTCATTAAAAGTCGTCGAGTAAGTAGCTACTAAGCCAATGTGTTTCGTTTCTCTAGCGACAGCTGTTAAAAGTAAAAGTGGATCTAATGAATGCATAGGAGAATTTATGCTTATATCATTTGTAAGAGATGGTGTATCTGCTATGAATAAAGAATGTATCTTACCTCTTTCAGCAATTTTGGCTTTTTCAACATAATTATCTATATTCGTATAAGCATCCACAACGGCACCTGGCATACGCCATGATTTAAATTCTCCACCGTATCCAGAGACCATTTGCAGTACGATTTTCATTTTTCTATCTCTTGCATTTTTCATATAGACACGCTCCTTTTTGAGGTTTAGTTAATATGTTAATGAGTATATGTATGATAATATGTTTTGAAAAGAAGGCAATTTTAAAATACTAGGTATATTATTTCGTACCTTTGTAAAAGGATAAGATATAATGGCTAAAATATGTAAATATGGATTTGATGAATCCTTTATAAAAAATAAAAGCGACCTTTATCATTTAGGGTTTTCACAAAATTTACTTGAAGGTCGATGGAAACATTTTATTTTATGGTATTTATCAGATGAACCTCAACGATATAGTGATATTAAACGATTTTTATCAGGTATTTCTCAAGGGTCATTAACGAAACAGTTGCGCGAACTTGAATATGATGGACTTGTTCATAGAGAGGTCTATCCGGAAGTTCCTCCCAAAGTGGAATATTCACTTACTGAAATGGGTAAAGATATCATTCCAATTATTGAGTTGATGAAAGAATATGGTGCTAAATATGGCAATGATTAATTTAGATCATACAAATTTGTGTGATAGATAATAAAATGACGCGTTATTAAAACATTCGATAAGCTACAAAAGTACAATTTTTAGTACTAAGGCAATATTTATTTCCTACTTCTCTAACTTTTTTAGATGTATTAATATAATTTAAATCAAATCAAGTTAGAAAGGGCTATAAATATGCAAAATAGAGTAACTAGTATTTTGAATATAGAAAAACCGCTACTCCAAGGCGCGATGAATTCATTAACTAATCCAGAATTTATAAGTGCAGTAAGTGAAGCGGGAGGATTAGGTATTTTAGGACCTAATTCTGGTGAAGCGAGAAACACGCAATCAGCTATTGAAACGACTGAACGTATCCGAAAAGAAATTAAAAAGATAAAAGCATTAACAGATAAACCATTTGCATCAACGATTATGGTAAATGAAAATCTAACATTTACGGATTATATTATTGATATGCTGATAGAGGAGCAAATTCATGCAGTGTTAATTAACGGCCTGTTGGATGAGAATATATTTAATAAATTAATAGCCAATGATATTAAAATTATATTTCGACCTAATACGCCGACAACTGAAAATGCAATTGCAGCTGAAAAATTAGGAGCTGATGTTTTTGTGGCAACTGGTTTTGATGAAGGAGGGTCTGTACCAGAAAATATCATTGGTACTTTTTCAATAGTGCCAATGATTGTCGATGTAATTAATATCCCTGTAATTGCTGCAGGCGGTGTGAGTGACGTGAGAGGTGTTAGAGCAGCATTTAGTTTAGGAGCTGAAGGTGTATATGTAGGTAGTGCGTTGATTCCTACTGTAGAAAATCCAGCTGCTGAAAATGTGAAACAGTATATTGTAGATTCAGAGGCAGAAGACTTAATATTGTTTAGAAATCTGCCAGCCTATTATCGCTCACTTCCAGGTAAATTAGCACGAGAACTTAAAGAAATGGACGAAAATGGAGCGACTAACGAAGCACTGGCAAAACATATGGGTGCAGGTAAAAATATGAGGTTAGGCATGGTTGAAGGAGATACAGAGAATGGGTATGTATCAGTAGGAACTGGCATAAGTTCTATTAAATCTATTCGAAGCGTTAAGGAAGTCATTGATGATATGATGCAGGATTTCAATTCAAACACCTAATCTAATTTAGTAGTTGAAAAATTTATTTAACATATTCGAAGAGCGTTGATACTCAACATATATTTTTTACTTATAGTCTATGTAATAGGTGCTTTCATATTGTAGTATGGGGCTTTTTAACAACATACATTATATAGCTCAAACAATCATATCAAATAACTGTTGCTATTCTAAAAAATCATGGTATTATAATCATAACTTAAAACACTTTCGTATAAATTCATACGTTTCTGTATGAGTTCGACGAGAGTGTTTTTTTATTAAAAGGTTCGTTGTCACGTACTTTAAAATAAAGAAAGAAACTATGAGGTATTTGAATTATGGGCGAAAAACAATGGATTACACCCAGATCATTTTTATTTAATATATTAAATGGATTAGCGATAGCAATCGTTGTAGGTATGCTTCCTAACGCGATTTTAGGAGATTTGAGTAAATACTTCAGTCAGTATAATGAGATATTTTCAAAAATAGCAGTTGTAGTTCAAGGCATTCAATATACGATTCCCATATTAACGGGTGTCTTAATTGCGATACAGTTTAATTTAACACAATTACAAACAGCTGTGGTTGGTGCAGCAACATTTGTCGGTTCTGGTGCAACGACAATTACAAATCACCAATGGGTCATTACAGGTATCGGAGATTTAATTAATACCATGATTACCGGAGCGATTGCAGTAGGTATTATTTTAATCATCGGAGATCGTGCAGGCAGTTTAAATATGATTATCTTACCCATCGTTGCCGGTGGTATTCCTGGTCTCTTAGGATTATTATTACTGCCTTATACCAAATTGATAACAGTGGGCATAGGTAGTGTTGTTAATAGCTTAACAAATACACAACCTATCATTATGACAATTCTAATTGCAGTGATATTCTCTATTCTTATTGTGTCACCGATATCTGCGATTGGTATTGGTATTGCCATTGGTATTTCAGGGCTCGCAGCAGGTTCAGCCGCTGTAGGTGTCTCTGCCAGTGCTATTATGCTAGCACTAGGGGCATGGCGTGTTAACAAAGTAGGTGTTCCTATTTCAGTGTTACTCGGTGCCGTTAAATTAATGATGCCGAATACCATTCGACATCCTATTATATTTTTACCAGTTACATGTACCGCTGCAGTATCAGGACTCGTAGGCGGGTTGCTTAATATTAAAGGTACACCTGATTCGGCTGGGTTTGGTTTAATCGGATTAGTAGGCCCAATTAAGTCATTAAACTTATTAGGTACTAGTATGGGTAGTGGCTTGCTACTGATTGCGATAACTTATGTCATCGTACCAATCATATCAGCTATCTTTTTCAATTATCTATTTGTGAAAATATTGAAACTCTATAAACCAGATGTATTTATTTTTAAATAACTTTATATAAGCCAAAGGCAATTTCTATGAATGAGATAGAAGTTGCCTTTTTTCTATATAAAATGACTATTTCAAATATATTTTAGGGTATAGTTTTATTAAGAAACAAATAATCATAAATAGTTTAAAATTTCAGTCTGATCAGAATATTATTAAGCATAGTTAATAAATTAATGATAGGAGAGATAGGATGGAAATTAATTTAGAGCACCCAGTGTATAAAGTTCAAGTTTCAATGAAATTACTTACATCTCAAGGCGTTCCCGGGACACTATATTTACTAAAAGACGTGATTTATTTTGAAGCAGATGGATTACTGAAAGGTTCAGAGATTAAAAACGAATTTCACTTTAATGAAATAAAGAGTTTGAAATTTGGTTTATCATTTAGTCCGTATAGAATAGTAATAACTGAAAACAATAATGAAAATTGGATATTTGATTACGTGTCACGTAAAGAAGGTAAAAAATTTGTAGAATTATATGAGGCTATCAAAGAAAGTAACGCATAGATAACGTGCAATAGTAAAAATGCCAATTCACCTTTAATAATAGGTGGATTGGCATTTGTTTTATATTATGACTTTCTACAACTCACACTATTGTACAGTCACTTTTTAATTTCTTTCAACATCGTTTTTATAACATATAGCAAAAGGTTTATATATCAACATGTGAACCTTTTTAATTTGTAAATAAAAAAGTTTGAATTATAAGAAATATTTATACATAACTTTAAAAAATATGTAGTAAGTTGTGACAAAATAAGTTAATATATTTTTATTAGAATTATATTTATAAAAAGGAGCGCAACTAAATGATTTGTCCATCATGTGCAAATGAAGTAGGTCAGAATGATAAATTTTGTCAACATTGTGGTACCAATTTAACTGTGGAAAAGCCCATTATGAAGGAAAACGTAGATACAAATAATAATTTAACATGTCCTAATTGTAATGAAAACGTCCAATCTAATGATAAATTCTGTATTAATTGTGGATTTAAATTAAATGAATCTATGCAATATTCATCTAATGAAACCTATAATCATAGTCATCAACATATTGAAAGAGAAGTTGCTAATAATACCAATATTACTGAGGAAGCTAAAAATCTATTCAATAATACGACAAAATCAATAGGTAGATTAGCTGGAAATGATGAAATTCTTAAATTAAATTTGAGAGATATGTTTTCCCAAGTGTTTAAGTTTCATTCAAAGCATGAATCAGATGATGTGTTTATAGCTGGTACACAAAGTACTACACCACATATTACAGAGGTTTCAGAAGAATGGGGAAAACCATGGGTATTTTCACGCGTATTCATATCACTATTAATTACTTTTATTGGCTTGTGGTTTTTAGCAAAAATGTTTGGTAATGAAAATAGTATTCCAGGTATGATATTTATTGGAGCACTAATCGTTCCTATTTCTGGAGTAATATTTTTCTTTGAATCCAATGCATTTCGTAATATTAGTTTTTTTGAAGTCTTGAAAATGTTCTTTGTTGGTGGGGTCTTTTCTTTAATAAGCACGCTTGTGCTATATCAATTTGTATCTTTTAGTGATGATCTTGAAATGTATGGAATTATGACAACGGGTGATGCATTTTTAATTGGATTAGTTGAGGAAATAGGCAAAGCTATTATAGTTGTTTTATTTATTAACTATCAAAGAACCAATAAAATTTTGAATGGTATATTAATAGGTGCTTCTATTGGTGCTGGTTTTGCTGTATTTGAAACGGCAGGATATATATTGAAACTTAGTTTCATGAGTGATCAAACAGTTGATCTTAATGTAATGATTGAAATTATCATTTTAAGAGGATGGTCTGCTTTAGGTGGTCATTTAGTATGGGCAGCGATTATTGGAGCAGCAGTGGTTATTGTGAAAAATACTAGTCAGTTTACTTGGTCTAATATCCTTGATAAACGATTTCTATTTTTCTTCTTTATCTCTGTTGTTTTACATTTTATTTGGGATGCACCAATCACATTCTTAGGAAGTTATAACTTAAAATTAATTATTTTAATAGTTATTGCATGGATTTTTATATTTATATTAATGAAATCTGGATTGACTCAAGTAAATGTATTGCAGAAAGAATATATTGAAAATAAAGAAAAACAATGAAAATTTATCAATGAATAGTATAGCTATTTTTTTTATAGAGAAATATAGCTAGTTCGGTGACATTTAAAGTTACACCATATGAAGGTACTGTAATAGTTTGCAACAATATGAATAGGGTTTTGGAAGAATTAAAATAAACGGGGGGAAACGATGAAAATATTTTTGTCTATCTTAGCATGTGTATGCTTAGTTATTATAATCTTGGCAACTGGTTTATGGGGATATTCTTCTTATAAAAATATCATAACTAAAGAGAAAGAAGTGCATAAAGCAGAACATAAAGAATCTAAAAAGAAAACAACTAAAGAAAGTAATAAACAAACACCTGAAGATACAATGCAAAATAATCAAAATACTGTTAATCAACCAGTAAGCCAACCTCAACAGCCTGTAACAAATACAGCAGATACTCAATCTAAAACAGAAAGAAAAATCGATGAAAAGGAAGAACATTCTGATGAAACGATGCCTGAAATAGAGGTTTATGACTATACGGATGATAACGGAGATGGTAAACCAGAAACGATTAATGGTAGTCCAGCTGGGGATGTTGGCCAAGGTGGTGTCCCAGGAGAAACCGTTCATTAGATAAAGCATTTAGATAGTTTCAAGATTAAAAGTAAATCATTAAATATATCTTTAAAATAGAATAATAACCCCTTCTATATTGGCTATTTGTTTAAATATAGAAGGGGTCTTAATTTTTATAAATGTTTATTGATCAGTCACTTTTTCGGTTCTTATAGCATCGTTTAATAGGTTATCCCAGAAGCCTTGGAATTGCTCGATTGAGATGCCGTTTTCATCTTTTTGCGTTCCGACAAAGTCGCCGTGGTCCCAATCGTGTTGGACAGGTGTGACTTGCCATACGCCTTTTTGAATTTGATCTGTAGCATCGACATATTTTTGATTAGATGGATGTTGTGCCGAAATTACTGATACTAGACCGTCATTTTCTCGCCAAGCTTTATCGTCTAATTTACCAATTACATTGGTTGTTGGTAAATACTTAATATTCATATGACTATTACGATGATGGATACCGTTGTTATCTGGGTCAGATGATTCGCCAGTATATGTTTTATAAACAATATTTGGGTTGAGTGACGTATGATTATTCAACTCTTGTGCACCTTCAGTTGTTAAATCATAGAATCCATTATCTTTTGTCTTCCATAAGTTACTATTTTCAACGCGTTTTACATAGTCTATATAAGTTTCATCAGGTCTCTGTTTTAATCCCCATTGAGTTAAACCAAGATCGGCACGAGAGAATTTATTACCTTGTGATTTCGCAAAATCATAAACAGCTTGTCTTACAATCGCTTCATTACCTAGTAAATCAGAGGCGTGTGTGCCGTTATGAGGTGACGCTAACGTAGTAATGGAAGAAATCATGTTATCTTGTCCACCTTTATATAATGGTGAAATCTCACCACCATGTTGCTTTTGATATTCGATTTCTTCAGGATTTCCATTACGTAACATTTCTTCTAATAAACGAACAGTTTGTCCACCCATACTATGGCCGATTAAATGAATTTTCTGGCCTGGTTTCCAATCTCTATAGGCCCCTGCATAAGACTTGCCATAACGTTCATGACCATATTTAGCTGCATGTGCCGCACCATAATCTACAGTGCCACCTTTGATATAGTAGTACAATTCAACCGCACGATCATAGTTACTACCTAATGCACTTACACTTGCTTCACTCACGTTATAACCTTTTGCACGTGCTTCTTGTGTGATGTTAAGACGTTCGCCACCCCAATAATTACTATCTCCTAAACCAGGTCCATTATCAGCTGTAAAACCATTAAATCCATGTACAAGTATAATAGGGTCATGATTTTTATATTGTTGTTGAGGCGCTACCTTATTCGTCTGATCTTTAGTAGGTTGAGTAGCCTGTGCTTTGGATTTGTTGTTATGTATGGCTACCGCATTTTTAGTTAATGTATTTAAACCATCTTTAGATTGATCATCGTTGTTATCTGTAGGTGTACTATCTTTAGTCGCTTGTTTATCTAGGTTATCTAAATTGATATGGCTCTCAGTCGATGTTGTGTGATCTTGTTTAGATGAATCTAGTGAATGAACTGGCACCTCTTGTGAAGCACTAGAATCTTTAGCTGTAATGTGTTGTGTTGTAGATAGTTGTTGTTCTGATGATGACTTTGAAGGTGTTACATTGACATCTTTATGTGTGTCAGTCTGCGGGACCTCTTGTGTACCTTGTTTCTCTATAGATGAATCTTCTTGTGATACATGTTTATCTTTTTGAGCATTATCCTCAACAGGTTCTTTAGAAGACTGTTCTTGTTTATCTGCTTTAGATGTTATATTTGACTTTGATGGTACAAGTTTTGAATCTTCATTAGGTTTAGATGTTTCATCAATATCTTGCTTTGAATTAGTAGGTTCTTGTTTGGTTGGAGTTGATTTGTCATTTGAAGCTGGTGCCTCATTTGAGTCGACTTCAAGAGATTGTTCTGAATTGTCTTGAGATGACGTTTGATCTGTATCATTTGTCTTTGTAGTTTCATGTGAAACGTCATTAGTTTTATCAATAATATGTTTAGAATTTTCGTTTGTTTGATTAGTTGATGTATCCTGCATTTTGTCAGTGTCTTGATTTGATGTTTGTGTCGAATTCGATTCAGGACGTTCAACATTCGTATTATTTGTATCAGAATCTTTCGCTTTTGTTGGTTCTGAAGGTTGTTGTTGTGTTTGATTAGAGTTAGATGATTCAGTTGTTTCTTTAACATTTTGTACAGTAGTTTGATCTTGTGATTCAGTTTCTGCTGCTTGTGCAGATTCCGCTCCGACAAATAACATAGATGCAACGATGATTGAAGATGCACCTACACTTAACTTACGAATACTATAAGAATTCTTTCTGTTTTTCATGTTATTAGCACCTCTATCTGTTAAATCTGGATTATGAGCAACATTTAATATGAAATGCCGACAGATTAACAACGTACTTCAGAAAATCCGACGACACCCCCATCATAAATTAAGATTATGAACGTAATATAAATTTCTCTTTACAACTTCTTAAAGTTCCATCAAACAAAGGTAGGGGTGAGTAACAATACGCTTTACTTATTGTACGGGTTTTTGTACAATTTATTAAAAGGAGGTACAGATTATGGCAATAGTATCGTACTCAATAGCTAGAAAAAATTTTAGAAGTTTAATAGATAAAGTTAACAATGATTCAGATGCGGTGACTATAACAACTAATGATAGCAATGCTGTACTGATTTCGGAGTCAGATTACAATGCGATGATGGAGACATTATACCTCCAACAATCCCCTGCTAATGCCCAACACTTGGCTAAATCTATAGAAGATGCTGAGCGTGGAAATACAATAGAGGTAGATTTAGAATCATATGAGTAGATTAAATATTTTATTTACACCTGATGCATTTGAAGATTATAAATATTGGCAAATTCATGATAAAAAATTATTAAAAAAGATTAACCAATTGATAAAATGTATAAATCGTAATGGCCCACTCGAAGGTGAAGGAAAACCTGAAGCTTTGAAAGGTAATTTTAAAGGATATTATAGTAGAAGAATCAATTTTGAACATAGGTTAGTTTATAAAGTACATGATTCAGAAATAATTATTGTTTCTTGTAAATATCATTATTTTAAATAATTTACTATGGTCTCTAAACAACAGATTGATGTATTTGAATTCAAGGGAGAGGGACAGAAATAATATTTTCTTAAAATTTATTTCGTTGTCCCACCCCGGCAAGGTTGACTAGAAATGAAAAAGCTTGGTACAAGCACATTTTCATTTCAGTCAACTACTGCCTAAATATGAATGTAACTTGAAATATATATTTATGTCCTAGACTGTTTTAATATAGATGTGTAATGATCCAATCTATTTCCCATACGAATTACATATTTCCTCATAAACCATGTTATGATAAAATATTTTAAAGCGCTTACATTTTCTAAAAATTAAACCGATTTGGTATTTAAGTATTTTGTAAACAAATGCAATATCGTCGTTTCATTATTTAAAGGGGGATGTTAATCATGCAAGGGGATAGTATGTGGTTAACGATTGTTGGTTTAGCAATTATTATTTCAATTGTAGGATTGCTAATTGCTAAGAAGATTAGTCCGGTTGTGGGTATGACATTGATTCCATGTATCGGTGCTTTAATTTTAGGCTATAGTGTTGCCGATTTGGTTAAGTTCTTTGATAAAGGGTTAGCGCAAGTGATGAACGTTGTCATTATGTTCATTTTTGCGATTATTTTCTTTGGTATTATGAACGATAGTGGTCTGTTTAAACCACTTGTGAAGCGGTTGTTACTGATGACACGTGGTAATGTAGTTGTCGTTTGTATTATGACGGCATTACTTGGAACGATTGCACAACTCGATGGCGCAGGTGCGGTGACATTTTTATTATGTATTCCTGCCTTATTACCATTATACAAAGCATTAAATATGAGTCGCTATTTACTCATTTTATTATTAGCGCTCAGTGCAGCAGTGATGAATATGGTGCCTTGGGGTGGTCCAATGGCGCGTGTCGCAACCGTTTTAAAAGCTAAAAGTGTCAATGAATTATGGTATGGTTTAATACCAATTCAAATAATTGGTTTTATTCTCGTTATGTTACTTGCAGTGTATTTAGGTTTTAGAGAAAAGAAACGTATTCAAAAAGGGATCGCAAAGGGAGAAATTGAACAAACTCAAGATATTGATATACATAAACTTGTTGCGCATTATGAACATGAACAAGATATTAAGTTTCCAGTAAGAGGTCGTGCCAGAGAGCATGGGTCTATTAAGTGGATTAATACATTGTTAACTTTATTAGTTATGGTTGCCATGTTAACGAATATCGCTCCGCCAGAATTCGCATTTATGATAGGTGTTTCTATTGCTTTAATCATTAACTATAAGAGTGTAGACGAACAAATGGATCGCTTAAAAGCACATGCACCTAATGCATTAATGATGGCTGTTGTCATTGTAGGAGCAGGGATGTTCTTAGGTATTCTCGATGAGACGGGTATGCTTAAAGCAATCTCTACAAGTTTCATTCATATTATTCCGCAACCAGTCGGACCGTATATTCACATTATTGTAGGTATCTTTGGTGTACCACTTGATTTATTAACAAGTACGGACGCCTACTATTTTGCATTGTTACCTATTGTTAAGCAAACAGCCGCTGAATTTGGCGTATCACAAGTGTCTACTGCTTATTCAATGGTGATTGGTAATATTATAGGTACTTTCGTAAGTCCATTTGCGCCAGCAGTATGGCTTGCACTTGGTTTAGCCGAAGCCAACATGGGCACATATATTAAATATGCCTTCTTCTGGGTATGGGGCTTTGCTATTGTATTGTTACTTATTGCAATGTTAATAGGTACAGTAGCCTTTTAACTACAGGGAAGTGTTAAGGCAGTCTAAAAAATAAGCGTAGTACAGAACATGATGGTTAAGTACTACGCTTGATTTATGCGATTATTGATATTTTATGAATAAAATGCGTCAAAGACTTGATCGATATCTTTAGCTGCGTCTTTGATAATATCTTCTTTAGGTAAAATGGATGTACCTTGTGCACGTGCAATGTAGAATTCATCAAAGCCCATAACTTCTTTGAACATTTCTCTTAAATAATGGTATGAAAATTCAAGTGGTGTATAACGATCTTCATTGGTATAAATACCACCACTTGCTTGTAATAGTAATGCTTTATAATCATCTGTCATTAGTCCAACTGAGCCATCGTCTGTATATTTAAATGTTTCTCTAGGAATCATAATATTATCGATGTAATCTTTTAAACGAGATGTGATATTGAAGTTGTGTAATGGTGTCAAAATCACAATACGATGATGTGCTTTAAATTGTTGTACTAAAAATGTAGATTTGTCAGCAACTTGTTGCTCTTCCTCAGATAATGGTGTACCCGCGCCAAGTTTATTCCACACGTTTAACAATTGTTCGCTATCAAGACGAGGTAATAAACCTTCATATAAGTTAAATTCTTCAATCTCTCCATTAGGAAATGCTTCATTATATTTTTCTAAAAACATAGCTTTCATTTGAGCAGTATAGGTACTGTCATTATTAAAATCAGGGTGTGCGTTAATAAGTAACGTCTTCATAGTTAAATACTCCTTTGTATGTAATATGACAAGTATACACGGTTACATCATAAATTCCTATTACTATTGATTCTCAAATACATTAAAAGTAATTAGCATCCTATTCACATTAAAAATAAACGACCATAACATTCACGTCGTTCAATTTCACACATTTTATTTCAACAAACACAAATATTTTCAACAGTTAGGAATAATTTAGCGTCTTTTAAGTAAAATGGTTTGCTAAGCTAACTAAAAATGATACAGTTTTTCGTGGACAATTTTAAGAAAGGAGTAGGGTGTCGTGTCGAGTAGTGAAATGACAATAGCAAAACGAAATACGATTGTAGTAGTGATGTTAATCAGTGCATTCGTAGCTATGTTAAATCAAACCATTTTAAATACTGCCTTACCAGCGATTATTTCCGGCTTAGGTATTCCTGAAACGACAGCACAATGGTTGATTACAGGATTTATGTTAGTTAACGGTGTTATGATTCCACTTACTGCATTTTTAATGGATAGATATTCTACACGAGGTTTATATATTTTCTCTATGGCTGCCTTTTTAATTGGATCTTTAGTTGCAGCACTTTCCCCAAACTTTAGTATTTTAATGGTGGCTCGTGTGATTCAAGCAATTGGTGCAGGTATTTTATTACCACTCATGCAATTTACAGTGTTCACCTTATTCCCAGTAGAAAAACGTGGATTTGCGATGGGACTAACAGGTATAGTCGCACAATCTGCACCTGCGATTGGACCAACGTTAACGGGCTTGCTCATTGATGCGTTTAGTTGGAGAATGCCGTTTTACGTCGTCGCAACGATTGCTATTATTGCCTTCGTGATTGGTTACTTCTTCGTTGAAAACCATAGTTCTCCAAAAGATACTGCTTTAGACAAGATTTCTGTTGTATATTCTACCTTTGGTTTCGGCCTCATTTTATTCGCGTTTAGTAGTATCAGTACGTTGGGTATCACGTCACCAGCTGTAATCATTACATTTATATTAGGTGTAATCGTGATTGCCATCTTTACATTCCGTCAGTTAAAAATTGACCATCCATTGTTAAATTTACGTGTCTTTAGAAGTAAGACATTTACCTTATCAGCAGTAGCATCTATGTTGCTATTTATTGGTATCGTTGGTCCTGCATTACTCATTCCTATGTATGTACAAACAGGTTTAGGACTATCAGCAGTATTATCAGGGCTTGTGATTTTACCAGGTGCTGTGTTTAATGCATTTATTTCTGTTTATACAGGTAAGGTATTTGACCGTTTCGGATTACGTGTCCTAGTGATACCTGGCTTCACACTGTTGATTATTATGACGATTCTTCATACATTTTTATCAACAGATACGCCATTTTGGTATGTAGTCGTTATTTATGCGATTCGTATGTTCTCAGTCGGTTTATTAATCATGCCATTGAATACTGCAGGACTGAATGCATTACAATCGGAAGAAATTTCTCATGGTACAGCAATTATGAATTCATTACGTATTATCGCTGGGGCAATGGGTACCGCAGTGAGTATTACGATTCTTTCCATTGTATCTAAAAATGATTTAGCAGGTAGTCATACCGGTCAGTCTAAAACTGAAATGATGCGTGCAGCTACTGTACATGGTGTAGATGCAGCATTTATATTTACAACCATCTTGATTGTGATTGCATTTATTCTATGTTTATTCATCAAAGATAAGACAAAAACTTCTAGAAAATAATAAAATTATAAAGGAGTATTTGACATGAGTGTATTTACAAAAGAGGACCATTTACAAATTTTAAAAGATATCGTAGAAATCAAAACAGTGAATGATAATGAAATAGAAGTAGCAAAATATTTAAAAGATTTATTAGAAAAGCATGATATCAAAGCAGATATCGATGAAATTAAAGGTCATGACAATCGTGCTAACCTAATTGCTTCCATTGGTGAAGGTCACCCAGTCGTGGCGATTTCAGGACATATGGACGTGGTATCAGAAGGCGATCCTAATAATTGGCAATTCCCACCATTTGAATTAACAGAACAAGATGGCTATTTATATGGTCGTGGTACATCAGATATGAAAGCAGGCTTAGCTGCACTAGTCATTGCAATGATTGAAATCTATCAAAGTGGCGCGTTAAAACAAGGTACTATCAAGTTAATGGCGACAGCTGGAGAAGAAATGCAACAACTAGGTTCAGAACAATTATATAAAGAAGGCTATATGGATGATGTGGATGCATTAGTATTGCTGAACCATCCGAATCAGGTATTGTCTATGCGCATAAAGGTTCTATGGACTATCAAATTGTATCTCGCGGACAAGCAGCACACAGTTCTATGCCTGTGGTCGGACAAAATGCGATTAAGCCATTACTAGATTTTGTGCGAAATATTGATGAGGAATACGAATCCATTAGAAAAGAATTACAGTGTGAACAATTTGATTTCAAACATGTGATTGAGAGAATAAAAGGACGTGTGGGCGACAAAGTTGAGGAAGAAGAAATCGAGCGCGTCATTAATGGATTGGTTATTAACCATACAATTATTCAAGGTGGTAACCAAGTCAATTCTGTACCTGATATGGCAACAACAGACTATAACATTCGTACCGTTCCAGAGTTTAATAATGATCAGGTGAAAGCCTTATTTAAAAAGCATATTGAACAGATTAATAACGAAGGCGGTCAACTGGAAGAAGACATGTACCTAGACTTAGATCCAGTGCTTACAACAGGGGAAAATCGTTTAATCGCGCTAGGTCAACAAGTGGCAGCTCATATTTTCAAGAGGGATGTCGTTGCAACACCAACAGTTGGTGTGACTGACGCATCTAATTTACTACGTGATAAAGATGAACATTTCTCATTCTTAATGTTTGGTCCAGGTACCGTACCACATCAAGTCAATGAACATGTAAATAAAGAAACATATCATCAATTTGTTGATTATTATATTGAATTATTAACATCATATTTAAATGAAGTATAAATAAAGATGTATAGGAGTAGCTAGTGATTGCGTGATGCACGAATGATCAGAGGCTACTCCTTTTATATTATGATAATAAGAGTGGCGTAGAAAATAGGATGAGTAAGATGATATTTAAAACACCTAATAAACTGGTGACTAATTTTTGTTTACATTTTGAAAGTAAGGTTAATTGGATAATTATAGTAATGAAAATGAGAATAGCGCCTGGCCAATACCAGAAAGAGAATGTAGAATTGTTAAACAAGTTCGTGAAAAAGGTCGTATAAACGATAAAAAGATTCAATACTGTTAAAATAATTGAAGTGACATAGAGTAAGCGGGTGTTGATCATGATGTTTATCCTTTCTAATCATGTAGTTATATTTATATCATATTATATATAGTTAATACTCAAATTTCAAATCAATTTAATTATTAAATTATATAAAAGTCGCTACGGTTATAGGAAAACGGGATTTTTAAAAAGGGAGAGAGATGTATGAATGAACGTAATGAGGTTATCATCAAGTTGCTAGATAGAGCAAATATTAAACCAGGCATGCGCATATTAGATATCGGATGTGCGACTGGGGAAGTCACTCAATTAGTAGCTGAACGTGTTGGATCACAAGGTGAAGTGATTGGTATTGATATGAATCAAACACTGTTGGAAAAAGCAGTTGAAAATAATCAATATAATCATGTGTCTTATCAACAACATGATATTTATCAATTACCGGAAACATTAGGCCAATTCGATGTCATTATTGGTAGAAGGGTACTCATGTATTTACCAGATGTGGTACAAGCGTTACGTATATTAAAGGACTTTTTAAAACCAGAAGGTATATTCTGCTTTCGGGAAAGTGATGCTATCAATGGCCGTACGGGTGCAGATGAACTACCTCTACATCAAACAGCGATACAATGGATATGGCAAACTGTAGCACAAGAAGGTGGCGATATTCATATCGGCCAAAAGTTATACAATTTGTTGAACGAAATAGGTATGAAAGACATTGATTACTTTGCGGAAGCGGTTATTCATACATCCGACGACAATGATTTAGAATGGCTTGTAGGTATTATGCTACCTAGAATGAAGGCACATCATATTGTGGATGAGACCTTCTCAATAGAAACATTCAAAGAAGAATTAAAAGCAGAGGCACAACACAATCATAGTGCCTTCATAAGAGATATGGCATACGGAATTATAGGGAAAATAAAGTGATAAAGAAGGGAGAGGGACAGAAATAATAAAGAACCACTAATCATTGAATATGAAGTGGTTCTTACGCATTAGCCACAGCTAATGTGTACTTTAAAATAGGAATACATGAGTGAAACTCATGCATAAGAAATACTAATTTCTAAAGAAAAAGTATTTCTTTATCGTTGTCCCACCCCGGCAAGGTTGACTAGAAATGAAAAAGCTTGGTACATTAGACCGTCTTTGTAATTTATTACTTAGACGGTTTTATGCATGAACTTTAGTTCATGTATACCTCTAAAGCTTAATTTGAACACATGAGTCAATACGCATGTGTAAGTCATTCTAATTTCTATAAGAAAAAGAATGACTTTACAGTCAACTACGACCTAAATATGAATGTAACTTGAAATATATATTTATATCCTAGCTTCTCTTTTATATATGGAAGGTATAAATTTCCAATATTTTTGAAAGCGCTTTATAATAAGGAGACATGTAGAATATACATCATAATTATTCTAAATGAACCTTGAAAGTAGGTATTTTTATGACGAATAATAACATTCATTCACAATTATTAAATAAGGTTAAGAAGGGAACAAAATTGGTAGGTGTCAGTGTAGGATCTGGAATATCGGCAGTTAATGCTAGTAAAAATAATGCAGATTTAATTCTCTTTTTAAGCTCTGGTATTTTTCGAAACAGAGGAGTGAGTTCTTTAGGAGCATACTTAGCTGCATCAAACAGTAATGATTTGAATTTGTCTATATTTGATAGAGACATTGCTACTAAAAAAATAGATACTCCAATCATTTTTGGTTTAATGGCAACGGATCCTACTATTAATATAGAAAATTTTATTTCGTGTTTAAAGGATAGAGGTATATTTGGTATTAATAATTATCCAACGGTTGGTTTGATTGATGGTCAATTTAGAAATTATTTAGAAGAAAATAATTTAGGTTACGATCAAGAAGTTAGGGCAATTAGGATAGCCAAACAAAAGGGAATGTTTACTACTGCATTTGTTTTTAATGAAATTCAAACTAAACAAATGCTTGATGCGGGAGCTGATATCATATGTTTACATCTTGGGTTGTCAGTTGGAGGTGATTTGGGAACAAAACAAATTAAATCACTTCAATATACAAATCATTTGATTCAACAAATATTTCACTCATTTAATGAAGGTATTCTCCAAGAAAAAATGATTATGCTATATGGCGGACCTATTAAAACTCAACAAGATTTTCAATATTTATGTGATCAGAATGAATTTATTAATGGTTATATTGGAGGTTCATTATTTGAACGTATTCCTACTGAAGAAGGCTTAAAAGTAGCAATTGATAACTTTAAATATTCAAGTGACGAACATATGATTTCGTTTATGAATAAGAAGGATAAAAGTCCTGAAGAGTATATTGATTTTGTGCAAGCATACATTCATCAACATTATTATGAATATATTTCTTTAAATGAACTTGCTGACATTTTATATATATCACGCCCTTATTTGAGTAAATTATTTAAACAAGTCATAGGTAAATCATTTAAAGAATATTTAGTGATGTACCGCTTAGCCAGAGCTGAACATATGTTGCTTAATACAAATCAGTCGGTTAAAGAAATTGCAGATTCGGTTGGTTACAATGATTATGCACATTTTAGTAAACTATTTAAGCAAAAATATGGATTGTCACCTACTCATTACAAAACAACAAATTGAGAATACTTAAACACATGTTTATCAATTAATGAAAGCGCTACAATATCCTTGATAGTTCATTTAAAAGGGGGTTGTAGTATAAATGAAAACAGTCGCAATTATTGGTACATTTGATACAAAAGCAAAAGAATTTAGCTATGTTAAGGATGAAATTGAAAGACTCGGTTTTAACACACTAATGATTCATACAGGCGTGTATGATTCGTTAATTTCAGTAGATATTACAAATCAACAGGTTTTAGATGAAGTAGATGTAGACATAACGGAATTAATCAGAAAGTCGGATAGAGCGTATGCTACGGATATGTTAGCCAAAGGTATGCAATCACTATTATTAAAATTATTCGAAGCACAGAAGTTTGATGGTGTAATATCATTGGGAGGATCTAGTGGAACTGCTATAGCAACTGCTGGTATGAAAGAATTACCTATAGGAATACCTAAAGTAATGGTATCTACTATGACTTCTGGCGACATCTCCCAATACGTAGGTACTTCAGATATATTTATGATGCCGTCCATAGTAGACATAGCAGGTTTAAATAAAATTTCAAAACAAATTTTCATGAATGCTATCAATGCTCTGGGAGGGATGTTGTCTGATTATGAACTTGATTTCAACGAAGACAAACCATTGATTGCAGCAAGTATGTTTGGTGTAACTACACCTGTTGTGACTCAGGCAACGGAAATACTAGAACAGCACGGTTATGAAGTTGTTATATTTCATGCAACAGGTACAGGTGGCAAAGCTATGGAGGATTTGATTCGAAGTGGTTACTTTGAAGGAGTGTTAGATTTAACAACAACAGAATGGGCAGACCAGTTATGTGGTGGTGTATTATCTGCAGGTGAATCACGCTTAGATGCTGCTATAGAAAATAATATACCTCAAGTAGTTTCATTAGGGGCGTTAGATATGGTGAATTTTGGTCCTAAAGAAACAGTTCCCGAACAATATAAAAATAGATTGTTATATCAACATAACCCTTCAGTGACACTAATGAGAACAACGGTAGAAGAAAATATAAAAATAGGACACAAAATAGCTGAAAAATTGAACAAGGCAGATACAAATACTGCTTTAGTAATACCAGTTAAGGGTATTTCTGCTATAGATAAAGATGGTGAAATATTTTATGATGAGAAAGCGACTCAAGCATTAATCAATACTATTAAAGAAAATCTGAACTCTAATATTACAATTCATGAACTAGATTATCACATTAATGATAAGACATTTTCAAATGAGGTTTCTAGAATATTAATCAATGCGATTGAGAAATGAGAGGGAGATACGTATGAATAGAAAACATATTAAAGAAAATTTTAATCAAAAAATTAAAGATAATAATATTATCTTAGGTGTAGGTGCAGGTACTGGTATTACTGCTAAGAGCAGTGAAGCGGGTGGAGCTGATTTATTAATTATATATAATTCAGGACGATACAGAATGGCAGGTCGTGGTTCATTAGCAGGGTTATTAGCTTATGGAGACGCTAACCAAATTGTACAAGAAATGGGTAATGAAGTATTACCAGTAGTTAATCACACACCTGTTCTTGCAGGAGTGAATGGCAGTGATCCTTTCAGAGTTATGGATGTTTTTCTTAAAGATTTAAAAGCACAAGGTTTTGCAGGCGTACAAAATTTCCCAACTGTTGGTCTGATTGATGGTACTTTTAGACAAAATTTAGAAGAAACAGGTATGGGATATGATACAGAAGTAGAAATGATACGTAAAGCACACGAATTAGATATGTTTACAGCACCATATGTTTTTGATGAAGAGCAAGCTAAAGATATGGCTAATGCAGGTGCGGATATGTTAGTAGCACATATGGGATTAACTACTAAAGGTAGTATTGGTGCTAAAACAGCATTGACACTAGATGATTGTGTAGAACGCATACAAAAAATTGTTGAAGCCGGAAAATCAGTAAATGAAAATGTATTAGTTATTTGTCATGGCGGACCAATTGCAGAACCAGATGACGCTGAATATATTATTTCTAAAGTAGATGGAATTGTAGGATTCTTTGGTGCTTCAAGTATTGAGAGATTTGCAGCAGAAAATGGAATTAAAAAACAAACAGAAGCATTTAAAAAGATTGTTAAATAAATCGAATATAATTTTAGAAGTGCTATAAATGTGTATTAACAGTTATAAAGAAGCTAGGACAACTTGCCATTGTCCTAGCTTCTCTTTTATATATGGAAGGTATAATATTAAACTAGCTCAAAGACGTTTATGATACGTTGGCTTTAGTGACATATCCGTTTTCAATTGCAAACGCAATATGACCTTTACCTACTTGATAACTATAAATGCCATCGCCTTTCTTTTTAGCAGGCCCTGTTAACGGATTTTGATAATCATAGTTATTACCATATTTTTGTTTTACTTGTTTTAAGCTAATTGAGTTTGGTTTTACTTTAATATCTACATTGCTTGCTTTGTGATTTTTATACTGTTGGAATGTTTGATCATAAATGACTTTAGAGTTAGTAGGTGCTTGATATTTACCGCTAACTTTAACACCATTGAACTCTAAATTATCCGCTTTTAAACCATTATAGAATGATTGGCTTAATAGAAAGTTACCTCCTGAAGCAGTGTAACCGTTATATTTATACCAATACTGTGATGACGCTGCGTGTGCTTGGTGAGATGATACATTATCTGTAGAAACGCTTACTCCTAGTGCTGTGCCTAATACAATGCTTCCCGCAACAAAAGTTTTAGTTAATTTCTTCATAAAGCATCACTCCTGTGTATTTTTTGGTAGTGAAAACGCTACCAACTTTAAATTACAACAAATTTATAAAAGATTCAAATTTAAAGTATAAAATGATTGTCGATTTTAGCGTAGGAATTATTAATTTAAAAAATACATTTTTGCATATACGGTATAAATATAAATAATTTCTGTTTGTTGGCCATATTTTTACAAAAATATAGTATAATCGCCTTGTATAAAGAAGTATTAATAATATATATTTTAGAATTTTAAAAAACATTAAACAAAGGGGATTTATCATTGAAGAAATTTTTATTTTTAAGTGGAACAGCATTATTACTTTTGTCAGCTTGTAACAATGGCGATTCATCTAGTGATTCAAAAGGAGCATCGAAAGTAGAAGATACACAAAAGAGTGAAGACAGTAAAAAACAGAACAATTCTAAGTCATCATCAAGTAAAGAAAGTTCAAACCAATCAAGCAAGTCTAAACAATCATCTACTAATGATATTTCGAATCTATCTGAAAAAGAAAAGTTGGCGTTAGTATTTTTAGCAAATGAATCTGGTGAGTATGCCATAACTAAAAATGATATTTTAACAGGAAGATACACGACACAAACGTCGGATGGTAAAAAAACAGAAGAATTAAAACATTTTGCTATATCTCGAGATATGGAATCTATTCCCAATGCGCCTGAAGGTATGAAATTTTATGTTGTTTCACCTTCAATTGGTCAATTCTCGTCTGTTATCGGTGTAAGTGATGAAAAAATTTATTTAGGAGGAACTCAAAGTCAAATTCCTTCATATAAAGATGCCTTAAAAACTGGTGAAGAACACGATACGAAAGAAGTCTATGATAAATATAAAGACTCTAATGAGTTTAAGCAAATAGCTAATAAGATTAATATTTATGATAAAATGCCAACATTCTCTGACGACGAAACTGATGACGATTCAAGTTCAGACGACAATAGTTCATCTGATAGTAGTTCAGATTCTGAAGAAGTGACACGTGATAATGTCATCGACAAAGTAGAATCTTACGAAGGTGAAAAGTTAGATACAGATACGTATACATTTAAAGAACCTGAAAAAACAAGTGACGGTAAATGGGGATTCTCATATGATGATAAAGACGGTAATTTAGCCGGCTCATATACTGTTGATACAGATGATGGTTATGTGACTAAATATGACGAAAACGGGGACAAAATTGGTTCAGGATATTAGGACTTGAATTAAATTAGAAAAGTCCGCTAAATATGTAAAACTATATGTATGTCTTGATTGTTAACTAGATATAAAAATAACTCCCAGCCACGATAATAATCGCATGGTTGGGAGTTGTTTTTGTATTATGAGTGTTTAGTATGTTTTTGCCAAGGCATTGGTATGTGTAAGTGCATTAAATCGAATTTTTTAATAAGTGTACCAATAATAAAGGCGAGTACTAGACTTGTGATAGCTACGGCGATGATTGTAATCGCTGATGAAACTGGATTGTTAAAGCCAAATAAGACAATCGCACCTGCAATAGGTGTTGCCATACCTGTGACACCAATTTTAAGTCCACTAAATGCAATAATACAAGCATTGACCATACCGATAAGAGCATTCGTACCATATAAAACGGGCGCATATCTAACGATTAAATCAATTTGTGTTAAAGGCTCGATAAAGACTGCAAATCGATTTGGTTTCTCCCCAATTTTCAAAATGTTGAATAATGTGAAGTTTACAAATGACGCACCTGTACAAGTAATAGCACCAATGGCCATTGGGAGTCCTGTAAGGCCTAAGATACTTGCGAGAACCATTGAACTTAATGGCGTCATACTTGTAACTGGAATAATTAAGCCTAAGATGATCGCTAGAGCATATGGACTACTGTCGCCAACTGAGTTCACGGCACCTGCAATTTGATTTAATACGGCTGTAACACCTGGATTAATCAGTGATGCAAGTCCATATACTAATGCCGGTGCAATGAGTATCACTGCGATTAAATCTAAACCTTCAGGCACTTTCTTCTGAATCAATTTAATAATAAATGCAACTATATATGAAGCGATAAATGCTGGTAATAAACTGAAATCCTTTAATACAAGACCGACGATAATAGCGAAGACAGGTGATACACCTAAATTGATGCATGCGAGTATACCTACCGCAATACCACCTAGACTACCCGCAAGGTCCCCGATGTCTTGTAAGAATTTAATATGTAAGATACCACCAATTGCATAACTTAAGAATGCTTGAGGTAGGAATGTAGCACAAGCAGCACCAGATAACGCTTGTAAGCCTTCCTTACCGTATGGTGCGAATTTAAGGAACAATGTCATAATGACCAACACAATAACGAGTGTTCCGACGCCTAATATAATATTCATGTCATTAAACCCCTTTAGTAGAAATAAGAATTGTTCTATAAAAAATCATTTGACAATTGTAACATAATGTTCAAAAAATTAAATCGCCCACAAAACATTGTTAATCAATATTTAATTTTTTTGAAAATTCAAATGAAATGGTTGTTCCCTTCCTTTAGAGTTGTATTGAGAGAATAGAAATGAAACAATATACTTCAATATTCAAAATAATATTTTTAACAATATAGACAAAAAAGATGGCAATTTACATGAATAAAATGATGATTTGGGGTATATAATAAACACGTAAAGAGGGGGAGATTGTCATGAAATTTTTTAAATTAGATTATCAACATCATAAAGATATTGTTGATGATAATGTGTTAACAATGTTTGTTCTTGCGAAAGACAAAGATGAAGTAGAAGCATTCGCAAAGAAATTAGGGTATGCGGTAGAAAATATTAAGAAATTAACTGAAAAAGAATTCGAACATGAAAAAGAAGTGACAGAACATTATAGATTAGAGCATGCAGATCAATATTTATAATGTTGTAATACGACAAATGAGGCATTAAAACGGGGAGCTGTGGATCATTCATCTACAGCTTTTTGAATATAAAAAAAGGTTCGATGTTGAATAAGACGAATTCATTAAAAGGGTGTGTGATATCATGTATATTGGAAAGCATTCACAAATCAATGATTATGAAGAAATTAAACAATTTATACAGCATAATAATTTTGCGACAATTGTAACGAGTAACGACGTAAAACCCATCGCGTCACATATTCCAGTGATGATTTCAGAACAAGATGATCAATTAGTGATTACAGGACATTTAGCAAAACAAAATGAATTGGTACAAACGATAGAACATAACGCACAGGTATTAGTGATTTTCCAAGGACCAGACGCCTATATATCCTCTACATGGTATGAAACAGAAGACGTACCGTCATGGGATTATCAAAGTATACATGTATATGGTGAAGGGCGATTATTGAATCATGATGAACTAGTATCTGATTTGAAGCAATTATTGAATCACTATGAAGGCCATAAAGATGATGGTGCAACTTGGGATCATTTATCAGAAGATACTAAGAAACAAATACATGGGATTGTCGGATTTCAAGTTAAAGTAAATGATATAGAAGCCGCATACAAACTTAGTCAAAATAGAAGTAAGCAGGAAAAAGTGAATATTGTTAAGCAATTAAAGGCGTCGGTCAATCAAAAGGAAAGTAAAATTGCTAAAGAAATAGAGAAGTATTAAGCCGTTTTTTTATAAAAAACATGAATAATATGAACTTGAGAGGATTAGATAGCAATGAGAGAAATAGAAAAATTAGATAAAGGTATGCCATATCATTTTGATGATAAAGAAGTGGCGGAACGTAAAGCTAGAGCAGCGCAATTATGCCAAGAATTTAATGCCATTCCTGCTACAGAACCGGCACAACAAGAAAGTAAAATCCGCCAAATATTAGGTTCTGCTGGTGAAAACATTTCATTCCAAGCGACATTCAATTGTGATAACGGGAAAAATATACATGTCGGACATGACGTATTAACAAACTATAACCTTACCATTCTAGATATAGCACCAGTGAACATTGGAAATCATGTGATGATAGGTCCTAATGTTGATATATATACAGTTAACCATCCATTAAGCGCAAAAGGAAGACGAGAATATTTAGCTCAAGCAAGTCCTGTAAATATAGGCGACGATGTTTGGATAGGTGGCAAAGTCACGATTACTCCTGGAGTGTCTATTGGAAATAATGTAGTGATCGCTTCAGGTGCCGTAGTCACAAAGGATATACCAGATAATACCCTTGCAGCAGGTGTACCGGCTAAAGTTATTAAAGAATTAGAAGAATAATAGTTTGATAACTGATTAGTAACACAAAGATGAGTGTAAATTTTTATTAAATAATACTAAAGTGCTATGCAGATGGTGTATAGTACTTTAGTATTATTTAATGTGTTATTTTACAATTTATAAAGTAATAATGATGTATTATTGTCTAATTTTTTAAAATTTTCTTGTTATTTACATTTTTCCTTTACAAAATATCATGTATAATGAATAAAAAATAACTAGGAGAATAAACAGACATGATGAAAAACAAATTGACTTTAAAAGAGAACATTTTTATCGGATCAATGCTATTTGGTTTATTCTTTGGTGCTGGGAATATCATCTTCCCAATTCATCTTGGACAAACAGCAGGGTCAAACGTATTTATTGCCAATTTAGGCTTTTTAATTACTGCTATTGGATTACCGTTTTTAGGTATTATTGCTATCGGTATGTCTAAAACAAACGGTATTTTTGAAATTACATCAAGAGTCAGTAAAACGTATGCATACATATTTACGATTGGATTATATCTAGTCATTGGACCATTCTTTGCGTTACCTAGGTTAGCGACAACATCTTTTGAAATTGCATTTTCACCATTCATTTCACCTGATGTTGCGAAGATTTACTTACCCATCTTTAGTATTATCTTCTTCTTATTAGCGTGGTTCTTTGCGAGAAAGCCGTCTAAAATTTTAGATTACATAGGTAAATTTTTAAATCCAGTCTTTTTAGTTTTATTAGGTATTGTCGTAGTCTTAGCGTTCATTCATCCATTAGGTGGGTTAACGAATGCGCCTGTGAGTGCTGATTATGATAAGAGTCCATTACTTAAAGGATTCATTGATGGTTATAACACGTTAGATGCGTTGGCATCATTAGCCTTTGGTATTATTATTGTATCTACGATTAAAAAGTTAGGTATCACAAATCCTAACAGTATCGCCAAAGAAACATTTAAATCAGGAACAATCAGTATTGTTTTAATGGGGATTATCTATAGTTTACTTGCGTTTATGGGTACGATGAGTATCGGTAAATTTAAAGTGAGTGAAAATGGTGGTATTGCATTAGCTCAAATTGCGAGACACTATCTTGGGGATTACGGAATTATCGTATTATCTCTGATCGTTATTGTCGCATGTTTAAAAACAGCGATTGGTTTAATCACTGCGTTCTCTGAAACATTTACAGAGTTATTCCCGAAACGTAGTTACTTAATGTTTGCGACAGTGGTCAGTATCTTAGCATGTATTTTTGCTAATGTTGGTTTAACTAAAATCATTATGTATTCAACGCCAGTATTGATGTTCATTTATCCATTGGCCATTACAATTATTTTATTAACTTTAGTAAGTCCATTATTCAATCATTCGAAAATTGTATATCGATTTACGATTTTCTTCACAATGATTGCGTCATTTATTGATGGTGTTAAGGCTAGTCCAGAGCCATTTTTGAAAACATCATTCGCTAAATTTATCATTTCATTAGGTGAAAAATACCTACCATTCTTTGATATTGGTATGGGTTGGATTCTACCGGCATTAATTGGATTTATCATTGGATTAATTGTTTATAAAATCCGTTCTAACAAGTCAACGACGACAGAATAATTAACTATATAGCGTCTATCTTACATTTGAGATAGACGCTATTTTTTTAAAACTATGACGGAGCTGAAAGCATATGACTTAAATAAATATTTATTTGCACTTAACAATGAGTTAATAATCATTAATTACGCTTAATCTAAAATAAAATAAGGGATGATTAATATGGAAATTGTGAAGTCAAAGCAAGATTTGTATCGAATCATTGATGATGCGGACAAGCAACATACATCTAATATGTTGTTATTGATGATATTAGGAACGATATTTTTAGATGCGTATGATATTACCATTTTAGGAACAATGACAGACCAAATCACGAAAGAATTCAATTTATCACCAACCATGTTGTCATTCGTGATGACATCATTGCCTGTAGGGGCATTGATTGGTGCAATTTTTGGAGGATCGCTCGCGCATCGATTTGGCAGAAAGCGTATCCTTTCAATTTCATTATTAATATTAATTGTAACGTCTTTAGGTGCAGCACTTTCGCCTAATCTTATGATTCTATTAATATGTAGATTTCTGATGGGGATTGCGATAGGGATGGACAGTCCAGTTGCGTTTACATTTATTGCAGAAATTAGTAATAAAGTACAAAGAGGTCGTAATGTTAACTACTGGCAAGTCGTATGGTACATAGCGATTGTGACATCGTCGTTAGTGGTCATTGCATTTTTCTTAATGGGAGCAGGAGAAACATTGTGGCGTATGGCCGTTGGATTTGGGGCTTGTATTGCTTTAGTGTTATACATCATGCGATTAAAGTATTTACAAGAAAGTCCAACTTGGATTATTAATCATTTTTCACTCGAAAAGGCGACAAACTATATTCAGAAACATTACGATGTCCAGTTGAAGCTAGAAGAAAGACAAGAAGAATATCAGGCCAATCATTATGAACATCAACAATCTTACAAAGCACTGCTTAAAAAGCCATATTTAAAAAGGTTAACTTTAGCAACAGCGATATCAACATTGCAAGGTATGCAGTACTACGCAGTGGGATTATATATTCCAATTATAGCGAAGTACATGATAAGTGAGGATAAGCTAGGGGTCTTATTTGGTACAGCAATTGTCAATATTGCAGGTATCATCGGTGCGTACTTAGGTGCACAGTATACATATCGATTGGGTACGAGAAAACTTACAATGATAGGTTTCGGCATTGTCTTGTTTGTTATGGTTGTAACAGGACTATTTTACAATAATTTACCAATGGTAATGAATGCATGTTTAATTGCATTGTTCTTATTCGGTCATTCAGGTGGACCAGGAACGCAAGGTAAGACGATTGGTGCATTATCATTTCCAACACATTTACGTTCACAAGCGACAGGTATTGTGGAGTCAGTGAGTCGAACTGGTAGTATTATTGGAACGTTCGTATTCCCAATTATCTTAGCAGCAGTTGGATTAAACCAAACGATGTTATGGATTGGTCTTGTACCACTGATTGGTCTCATAATTACATTTGTATTGAAATGGGAACCGGTCGGTAAAAATGTTGAAAATGAATAATATAAATATAGGGTGGAAAGTGAATCTATAATAATGACATAATTGTATCAACCCGCTATAAAGTTTGCTATGACAGGTTTATGCAACTGAAGGTAAGTGTCCCGTTTGTCTGAAGTAAGACAAACGGACGTCTTATTTTTAGAATGTTCCTGCGTAACTCCCCTCCCCTACTTCCACTTGAACATTCAGCTTATATCGTTTATTTATCGTAATAATTTCAATTGATAAAAATATACACATTTTAATATATTTTGTAACTTTAATTGTGTTAATATTTAGATAACTTAATAATCAGTCATAATTAACTTTCATATGTAAGGGGGAAGGGCATATGCCTAAAAAGTTATTTAGTATTGATTTAAACAAGAAGATGGATCAGCAAGCACATCCAGGACACAATCGATGGCATCCAGATATTCCAGCAGCATTTTCAGTAGACCCAGGGGAATCCTTTAGAATGGAATGCTTAGATTGGACAGATGGACAAGTTGCCAATAATGATGATCCGAGTGATATTAAACACGTGAACTTAAATCGTGTACATGTTTTAAGTGGTCCAGTACACGTAAACAACGTACAACCAGGTGATTTACTTGTAGTAGATATCTTAGATATTGGTGTTTTTGATGAACATCAATGGGGGTTCAATGGTATTTTCGATAAAACTAATGGTGGTAGCTTCTTAGTTGATCATTATCCAAATGCACAGAAATCAATTTGGGACTTTAATGGTATTTATGCAACGAGTAGACATGTTCCAGGAGTTGAATTTGTAGGGCAGATTCATCCAGGATTGATTGGTGTGGCACCTACTCAAGAGATGCTAGATGAATGGAATCGTCGCGAGAAAGAATTAGTGGATACGGATCCAAATCGTGAACCAGTCTTAGCTAACTTACCTGATACGGATGCAGTGGTGGCTGGTACCTTAACTGGTAAAGACTTTGATAGAGTAGCGAGAGAAGGTGCGCGTACTGTGCCACCTCGTGAAAATGGTGGAAACTGTGATATTAAAAACCTATCAAAAGGTTCTCGTATCTATTTCCCAGTATTTGTTGAAGGTGCAAAACTTTCAGTTGGAGATTTACATTTCTCTCAAGGGGATGGAGAAATTACCTTCTGTGGTGGTATTGAAATGCCAGGATGGATTGATTTAAGAGTCAACGTTATTAAAAATGGTATGGAAAAATATCATATTAAAAAGAATCCTGCCTTTAAACCAGGACCAGTAATGCCGAATTATACAGATTATATTGTGTTTGAAGGTATTTCTGTAAATGAATTTAGTGGTAAACAAACATATCTAGATGCCAATACAGCGTATCGAAATGCGGTATTAAATGCGATTGAATTCCTAAAAACACGTGGATTTACAGGTGAACAAGCTTATATGTTATTAGGTACTGCACCGGTACAAGGTACAGTCGCAGGTATAGTGGACGTGCCTAATGCATGTTGTACGATTGCGATTCCAAGAGAAATTTTCAAAGATGACATCGTACCGAATTTGGAGCCTGATCAATAATGCTTCAATATACTTATGAATGTAAAGAATGTGGCGAATTTACCTTACGCCAATCTATGAAGGAACAACATGATATGGCAGAATGTCCACAATGTCATCATGATGCTAAGCGCGTATTCTCAACATTCCAAACCTATAAAATGGATGGAAAACTAAAACAAAGAATTGAACGAGGGCAAACACCTCGCATCATGTCCAAAGATCAATTACCGAAAATGACACCTAGACCAACCAAACAAAGCAGGCCATGGATGGCAGATCATTAAATTTGATTCAAAAACAACCTCTACGACCTAGATCAGTCGTGGAGGTTGTTTGCATTGAAAGACGTCAATATACCATTAATAAAAACTTGGTTTATCGAAATTAGTATTTGGTTCGTTAACGCCAATACTTTCTCTAGAATAAAGCTCAGGTTGGTTTACTATGTCAGTTACTAGTTGTGCCACAGCTTGTCTTGTAACTTGAGCACCAGTAAAAGGTTCGTTTATCAAACGTTTAAATATGAGTTATATTGGTAGTTTAAAATGGATAGTGTACAATTTTTGTTGTTGTTCGAGAAAGTTTTATATGTTTTTATTTTGAAAAGTGGTAAAATGATATATTGTTATAATTTGGAATTTAAATAGAAAGAAGGATAATATGGGTTTTTTATGGTCGCGTCGCGCACGAATGTTAGAAATTTTTGTGCTCACAGTCATTACAATATTTGGCATTGGGTCGCAATATTTTTCCAATTTAGCTTATAGTTTAAATCAAGGTATACTTCAAACTTCTTTTGGTACTGGTTCACAGTACTTAATCATACCGTCAGTTATAGCGAACTTTGCGTTTGCATTTGGTATTCCATTAGGACATGTATTCACACATCGTTTAGGTTTCAAGAAAAATTATCTACTTTTTGTTTCTTTCTTTTTAATCGGTTCAATAATCGGTCTCATATCACAGGATTTAATAGTATTAAGTATTGCTAAAATTATACAAAGCGTTAGTACAGGTGTTCTATTTTTTACTTTATTACCACAATTATTTCGTAACTTCCCACGAAGATTCCGCAATGTATTTTTATTATTTGTCATCGTAGGCTTGTTTGGTGCCAACGCGTTAGGCGGATTATCTGGTAGTGTTTCATTAGAGCTTGATAGTTGGCATTGGGTATTTGTACTTAATATCGTTTCAGCTATCGTTTGTTTAATATTTGGGACAGTATTTTTAAATAAAGAAGAGCACAAACATGTGTCTCCGAATTCTATTGATTATGTGCTTATTATTTTATTGTTTTTAACTATATTATGTTTTGTGATACCAATGGCTATGTTAACGCAAAAAGGATATAGCTCATTATGGGTATGGCCATTTCTACTACTAGCGATGTTCTTCCTAGTGAACTTTATATACAGAAACATGCATTCATCTTCACCGTTAGTGTATTTTAAAACATTATTTGCTAAAAAGCCTAGTGTAGGAGCAGTGATGGCGATATCATCACATTTAACATTGTTGACTGGGATAGCAGGTATTAATGTTTTTCTTACTAAGATATTAAAGCTACCATTTGAAGATATAGCAAGATTTTATGTATGCTTCTTCATAGGTGTCGTCATAGCTGGTTTTATTAAAATGTTCTTTTATAGTGCTATTGGGGCAGGTATATTAGGTTCCCTTGGTTCGGTAGCATTATTATATGTCAGTGTGCACTGGATAGCGATGGGTAATGTGATTAATTTGCCGTTATTATACTTGCAAGCGGCTTGCTTAGGATTTGGCGCATCTATGGCATTACTAAGTGGTGCGATGGCCACGTTATTAGATGGAGAAATTAAATTTGCTTCTAATCGTTCAACGACAATGCATTCGATGCGTAATTTCTTTGCGGCACTACTGGTACCTATCATTGCTTATACAATGAAAGATCATATTCAACAAGGTGTTCAATTATTATATGGTAGTTTCACGACTCATATAGACAACCCAGTACAGAACCAATTAATCTTATCGAAAAAAATGCAAGATATCACAATTGATGCTGATGATAACGTGTTTATGATGATGATTGTTTTTAACATCATTCTATTAATCGCTTCTATAATTCAAATGTTCTTAGGTAAAGGTCGACGTATCCATGTTAAACCTGAATAAAATTAATGATGTAATCCAAAACAGGCTGGGACATAAATATATTTCAAGTTATAGTCATTTCTAGTCAACCTTGCTTGGGGACGGGCCCCAAACATAGAGAATTTCGAAAAGAAAATCTAAAGACAATGCAAGTTGGGGATGGACAACGATAAAGAAATACTTTTTCTTTAGAAATTAGTATTTCTTATGCATGAGTTTCACTCATGTATTCCTATTTTAAAGTACACATTAGCTATGGCTAATGCGTAAGAACCACTACATAATCAATGATTAGTGGTTCTTTATTATTTCTGTCCCACTCCCTTAACTTATGAGAATAAAGCGAGATTATTTTAAGTTTGATAAAAATTCAGTTGTAGTAGTAACTACTGCAAAGTTAGATAATGCTTTGATCAAATAAAACAAATAACGATGGATTTTGATCATATTGAACAATTTTATAAAGTGAGTGGAGAAGCTTGTTTTATCGTATTAGCCCATTTCGACAATAATGAATTAGACCAATATTTAGAGAAAATATCAAATTATGCTCGATATACGGTGGAAAACACAGTAGGTGAAAATTTAGTTTGAAATGAGACGTTGTAAGCTGGTAAATCGCATATAAAATACAAATATATATTGACTATTTTTATAGAATAAGGTAACTTTTGATTCTTACATAAAGATGAGAAATGAGTTGGAAATGAATGTCTAAAAGTAGAGTTGAAGCGTTTAGTGATGGCGTTATAGCCATTATTATTACGATATTAGTATTAGAACTTAAATTACCAGAACATCACCATAGTTTAGAAGCTATTTTAGAATTGAAATATAACTTTATAGCGTATGCAGTTAGCTTTATAGCCATTGCAACAATTTGGATTAGTCATCATCATTTATTAAACCAAATTAGTGAAATCAACAATAAAATATTATGGGCGAACATTAATTTCCTATTTTGGTTATCGCTACTACCAACCATCACTGCATGGTTTGGTCATGATATTATGTCATAGCAAGCAGCGTTATTGTATAACATAGATATTATCGCGTTTAATTTGTCATTCATGTTACTAAGAAACCAAGTAATTAAACTATCACCTAAAACGCAAAATCATCATTTGAGTGAAACGAGAGTCAAAGAAATGCTTTCATTTGCTAACAATGTTATCACATTGATCATTTCATTTTTCTTCCCACCGTATGCACTCATTGGATTGTTACTTAATATCTTAATATGGGTAATCCCTTTTCATAAACAACATTCATAAATGCTAAGTCGAAAATAAGCCTGTTCTAATACGGATATGACTCCTAATTAGAATAGGTATTTTTTTGTGCTAAAACAGTCGTTCAAATGGGCTTGTTTATTTTTACTTTAGAAATCAAATCTTTTGTAATTTAGAAAAATTTTTTTCATAATAAACGGATAGGTGTCCGAATAATATTGTTAAGGACATATGAGCAAGTTATATTAAAGGAGATTTAATATGTTATTTGAAAGAAATCGCCCTTACACACAGGATACGTTGCTAGATAAGGAAAATATTTTAGAGCTCATTCAGTTTGAGAGATTTTGTCGAGACAATAGTCTTTGGGACAGTATGTATGAATGCTTTGCTGAAGACTCAATGATAAACATTTCATGGTTTAAAGGTCCAGGTAAGGCATTTGTGGATGCTTCTAGAGAAATGAATCGTTATGCACCACATCAAATTTACAATTCGCAAATATGGATAAATCAAGATAGAGCAGTGGCAATTATGCAAGCCACGATTCAAACAAGATTACCGATTAACGAGGTTCAGATGCAACTTAATTCTGATGCGAAAATTGTTTATGGATTGGTTAAACAAGACGATACTTGGTATATCAATACTATGGAATGCGTATATGAAAAGGATAGCTTGACACCTGTTGTCCCATCTACAATTTCGTTACCAGCTAACGCGTTGAACCAATATCGATCAAGCTACGCATGTTTAAGTTTCTGCCTTAATTACATTGGTTATAGTGTTAATCATGAATTACAAGGCATTGATCGACCAGAACAATTGAATGACTTTTACAATCGATTGGATCAATGGTTGACGTATCAAACAGAATCTATATAAAAGGAGTATATTAATGATGAAGAAAATAGATTTACATTCACATTACCTATCACCTGGGTTTATGAAATTTTTAGATGATTATTTTGATGGTAAAGGAGACGGTGTACCAACGCCAGCATTCTTTGTCGATGACTATTTGAAATTAATGGCAGAAGAAGACATTGATTATAGTGTGCTTTCTATTTCAAGCCCCCATTTGAGTGCTGCACCAGATGAAGTGATGCTAGAACTTACAGAAGAAGTTAATGCCTATGCTGAAGATTTACATCATGCACATAGTGATCAATTAGGTTACTTTGCTTCATTACCACTACCATTAGTTGATGAAAGTATTCGCATGATTGACTATGCTTTAGATGAACAACACGCTCTTGGGTTTACATTGCCAACGAATGCACGTGGTATTTATTTAGGAGATGACCGTTTAGACCCAGTATTAGCGAAATTGAATGAACGACAAGCGACCGTAGCAATTCATCCTAATGAGCCTAAACCAGTGAATGAATCCATTAAAGCACAAATTTTATCACCATTAATGGAATTCTTTTTCGATACAACACGTACAATCATTTTTATGAGTCAAAACAATGTGTTTAGTAAGTATCCTAATATTAAATGGATTGTACCGCATAGTGGTGCATTATTACCTGTCATTGCACAACGTGTCAATATTGGTAATAAAATGTTTAACGTTGAAAATGGTCCAGATGATATTGAACAGGTGATGCAAAGTTTATACTTTGATTTAGCAGGTATGGTTTTACCACATCAACTTCCAACATTATTAAAAATGGTAGATGAAAATAAAATCGTATACGGTGCAGATGCGCCTTATACAACAGATCAAGTCATTAAGCGATTAGCTAAAGATATTGAATCTACAGATTTATTAACAGAAGAGCAAAAAGAAAAATTCTTACATCGCAATGCGAGTCAATTATTAGGATTTTAAAATAAAGCTAAAAAGGAGCCTTCCAATTGGAACGCTCCTTTTTATATTAATTGGTGCCATCTAATTCCTTATTAGAAAGAACCTCCGCAAAGTCATACGGTGAACGATCACTTAAATGTTTGTCTAACATTTGGTCGGCTCTTGCAGTAGCTTTTTCACTACGTGGGAATAAAGCTTGTTCATATTGTGCGAAGGCTGTTTCAATATCATTAGGCTGTTCAATAATTGCTTGTGCTAATTCGGATCCGTCAAACATTGCTAAATTAGCACCTTCACCAGCTGGTGTCATGACATGTGCTGCATCACCTAAAATCGTAACTCCAGGAACACGCTCCCATTGATGACCTACAGGTAAGGCATGTATTTTACGTAAAATTGGACCTTTTTCACTTTCATTGATCAGTGTTAATAAGTCATTGTGCCATTGGTCAAATTGATGAGCTAATTGTTTAAGTGCAACGTTAGAATTATTAAAATCGATTTGATTTAATTCTTCCTCTGTTTGTCTTAAAGCAATATAAGTGTGAATGACATTTCCTGGTTCGCGATGTGCTTGGATGCCTTTACCAGGTGCAAGAGCATACATAGCACCTTGACCTACTATATTGGCTGCGGAAGGATGTTGGTTATCTACATCATATAAATACGTTTCAATTAATGATGTACCCACGTATTGAGGTTTAGCATCAGAGACTAAAGGACGTACCTTAGAGAAAGTACCATCTGCGCCGACAAGGATTTGGGTTGTTACCGTTGTTCCATCAGCAAAGGAAAGTCGGTGTTGGCCGTGCGCTAAACTTTGAATATCTGTTAACTTTTTATCCCATTGGATGGTATTCGGTTTAAGAGATTGGAGTAGTATTTGTCGTAAGTCACCGCGAAGTACTTCAGGGCGTCCATGATTACCATCATCTGGGATATCTACAATAGTATTACCGTCTTTATCAAGTACTTTAGCAGCTGCACCACCATCATGGATAATTGATTGGAATTGGTCGAAAAGTCCAGCTCTTTGTAATGCGATTTGACCGTCACGTTCATGGATGTCTAACTGCCCACCTTGCGTTCGTGATTCAGCTGAAGGTTCTTTTTCATAAATAGTTACCGGAATAGAATTTAATTGTAATACGCGAGCAAGTGTAAGGCCACCAAGCCCCGCACCGATAATTGTGACTGGTTCTTGTTTATTAAAATTTGTCATAATTTACCTCTCTTTAAAAATGATTTTGTTTTCAAAAGAAAAATCAAAATATATAAAATTTCTTGTACATTATAAAGAGACTGATGTTATAGATACAACAAACAAGTTAAATGTCATTGTAGGAAAATCAACATATTGTTTGAAAATGTAGAACAATGATTTTTGGTTATTTAATAAAGCGGTGGTCATTATGGAATGATATATGTATCGTTTATTAGAGTAGAGTCAAGAGGATATAAGTCTATTCAGCTACTCTGTTTAGTGATAAGATGTAAGCAATATATTGTGATATAGGACGTGTCAGTAAGGGGTAAGGACGTATGAAACGAGTATCAATTAAAGATGTGGCGAAAGAAGCGGGCGTATCAGTAACGACGGTGTCGCACATTTTAAATCAAAATGAAACAAGGTTCTCTAAAGAAACCATTCAAAAGGTATTATTAGCGAAAGACCGTTTAGGCTATATTCCCAATAAAAATGCCCAACAACTCAGAGGCCAAACAAGAAAGTTAATAGGTGTTGTCTTGCCTAACTTAACCAATCCATTCTTCTCGGCGATGATGCAAAGGATGGATGATTGTAAAGCAGATGACGTTGATTTATGTTTTATAGCAACATCAAGTACAGACTTTAAAGATAATATTCAGCATCTTGTAGAACGTGGCATAGATGGTCTCGTTATCGGACGATATGTGAATGACCCACATCACTTAAATGATTATCTTAGTAAACATCATGTACCATATGTCTTACTAGATCAAAGTGAAGACCATGGTTATACCGATATAATTAGAACGAATGAAATAGAGGGTGGTCAGACTGCCGCACAACATCTTATCGAATTGGGACATCAACAGTTAGCGATTATTCAACCTCATGAGTTGATGGCTAATATGAAAGATCGAGTGAAGGGATTTGAGCAAATGTGTCAAAGTCATCAGTTGCCGGCCCCTGTAAGAATTTGTACTGAATTGTCTAAAGCTGGGGGACGTGATATTGCTACAAAACTGGTTGAGCATCACGTTACGGGTGTCTTTGCCATTAATGATGAATTAGCGATTGGTTGTATACGTGGTTTAACAGAATGTGGTAAATCAGTGCCGGATGATTTGTCGGTTGTTGGCTATGATGATATAGATATGGCAGGTTACATGACACCGGCACTCACAACCATTGCCCAATCGGTCGACGATATTGCTCATATCTCACTGCAATTAATTACCGATAAAATCAATGGCAGACCGCATGAAAATAAAAGAGTAGAACTTCCGACTCAACTGATGCAACGTGAAACGACGCGACAATTATCTTGATTGCCCCCAAATAAATACTGACGTTTATAAAAAAGCCATACAATCAGTTATTGATAGGTATGGCTTTTTTATCGTGTTTAAGAAAGCGTATACATTTACAAATAGAAGTGCTATAATTTAGTAAAACGTTTTACTAAACGCAACAGATAAAAAATATATCAATAGAGGTGTTGAATCATGAATTTAGTTGCATTGTTAATTGGTTTAGGGCCATTAATCGGTTGGGGTCTATTTCCAACGATTGCATCCAAATTTGGTGGTAAACCAGTTAACCAAATTATAGGTGCTACAGTCGGGACGTTAATCTTTGCCTTTGTCTTCTTTATCTCCTTTATCTCCACAGGCCACGGCTTCCCAACAGGTATGGATCTGTTCTTTGCATTATTATCAGGAGCTGGTTGGAGTTTCGGTCAAATTATGACATTTAAAGCATTTGAATATGTAGGCTCATCACGTGCCATGCCAGTTACAACGGCCTTCCAATTATTAGGGGCATCACTTTGGGGCGTCTTTGCATTAGGTAACTGGCCTGGTGTTACAAATAAAATCATCGGCTTTTTAGCGTTAGTAGTTATCTTGATTGGTGCTTGGATGACAGTTTGGAGTGAACACCCTGAAGCTACAAATAAAAACTTATTACGTAAAGCGGTAGTGATTTTAATCATTGGTGAAATTGGTTATTGGTTATATTCAGCAGCACCACAAGCTACAGACATCGGTGGTAAAGCAGCATTCTTACCACAAGCCATTGGTATGGTGATTGTGGCAGTTATCTACGGACTAATGAAAATGAAAAATGGCAATCCATTTACTAATAAAGTGACATGGTTACAAATTATTTCTGGTTTCTTCTTTGCCTTTGCAGCATTGACGTATCTCATTTCTGCACAACCTAATATGAACGGTTTAGCGACTGGTTTCGTATTATCACAAACATCTGTAGTACTTGCGACATTAACTGGTATTTACTTCTTAAATCAACGTAAAACATCTAAAGAAATGTTAGTCACAGTGATCGGGTTAGTTCTTATCTTAGTAGCTGCAACAGTTACAGTATTTATAAAATAATCAACTGGAGTGATATAAATGAAGAAAACAGCATTACTCAATAGTCATGTATCTAAAGCCATTGCGACAATCGGACACTATGACTTATTAACTGTCAATGATGCAGGCATGCCTATTCCTAATGACGATAGAAGAATTGATTTAGCAGTAACGAAAGAATTACCTAGATTTATTGATGTATTAGAAACAGTACTCTCAGAAATGAAAATCCAAAAAATCTATTTAGCTGAAGAAATTAAAACCAATAATGCAACTCAATTAAAACAAATCAAAGCATTAATTGATGATGACGTTGAAATTGAATTTATTCCACACAGTGAAATGAAAGCATATTTAAGTCATCCATTAAATAAAGGTAACATTCGTACAGGTGAAATTACGCCATTTTCTAACATTATTTTGGAATCAAACGTGACATTTTAACATATAGAAATGGGGACATTGTTATGACAAATAAAGTCGTTATTCTAGGATCTACCAATGTGGATCAATTTTTAACAGTTGAGCGCTACGCTAAACCAGGGGAAACATTACATGTAGAAGAGGCACAAAAATCATATGGTGGCGGTAAAGGGGCAAACCAAGCCATTGCAACGGCACGTATGAAAGCTGATACGACATTCATTTCCAAAGTGGGCAATGATGGATTAGCACAATTTATGTTTGAAGATTTTAAAGCAGCAGGTATGAACATTGACTATATTTTAGAATCTGAAACAGAAAAGACTGGCCAAGCCTTTATTACAGTGGATGCACAAGGTCAAAATACGATTTATGTCTATGGTGGTGCAAATATGGCGATGACACCAGACGATGTGAAAAGTGCGAAAGCAGCAATTGTCGATGCAGATTTCATTGTGGCACAATTAGAAGTACCAGTTCCGGCAATTATAGAAGCATTTAAAGTTGCGAGAGCGGCAGGTGTGACGACCGTCTTAAACCCCGCACCAGCCAAAGAGATTCCTCAAGAGTTATTAGAATTAATCGATGTGATTGTACCAAATGAATTTGAAGCTGAAATATTATCAGGTGTACCAGTCACAGATGAAAAATCAATGGCACAAAATGCAGATTACTTCTTAAGCTTAGGTGCCAAAGTCGTGATTATTACATTAGGTGAACAAGGCACATACTATGCGGTTGAAAATGATTCCGGCCTAGTACCAGCGCAAAAAGTAAAAGCTATTGATACAACAGCAGCAGGCGATACGTTTATCGGTGCCTTTGTCAGTCGCTTTAATATGAAAGAACGTAATTTAGTTGAGGCTATCGACTTTGCCAATAAAGCCGCATCACTAACAGTTCAAAAGTCAGGGGCACAAGCCTCTATACCATTAGCAGAAGAAGTTCAATTATAGATATGATAAATCCCATTCCAGCTGGTTTCAGTTAGAATGGGATTCTTTAGTGCAAAAGCATAAATAATCCCTTTTGGTAGCATCGTCGTATCGAATCGACCATCTATCAAAAGGGATTGTTTCATTTATATTTGAATTTAATCGCAAAATGTATCGCTAGTCTATCACTAAAGTAATTGTATTAAGAGTGGTGATGGTTTAACTGATAAAACTCAATAGCATTACCTCTTAAAATGCCGTCAATCGTGTCTGGATCAATATCACTGTTTTTAATATAGTCTACACCACGTGTATATTTCTCGTCTTGGAAGTAAGGGAAGTCTGACCCCATCATGAGCTTTTCCTTACCGAATGTATCAATGGTATTGATTAAAGAAGGTTCATGGAAATTAGCAGTATCATACCAAAATTGGCGATTTAATACTTCATATGGATCAATGTTAAAGGCATTCCAGTCTTCGTAATTGTCTTTAATACGAGTCATGAAGAATGGTAAAGCACCACCTAAGTGTGAAATATGGAATTTGATATTTGGATATTTTTGTGGAATCTCATTTTTAATTAATTGTAACGTAATGAATGTAGATTCTAATGGTGCGCCAATCACCCATTCTAATTGATAGTCGTTCACGAGTGGACTTTGGGCACCGCAACCAGTTGGATGAATATAAAGTGTTGCGTTTAATTCGTTCATAGCTTCGAAGAAAGGTTCGAATTGTTTGTCGGCAACTGACACTTTATCTTTCACAATAGTTGGAATCGCAATACCTACAAAGGCATCTTTTTTAAGTAGTTCTTGTGCTTCTTTAATAGCTTGATCGACATATGGAAGTGACACTGCACCATATGCTAAGAAACGGTCTGGATATTGTTGAACCAATGATTCATATAAATCGTTAATCTCTTGTGCACTTTGATGTGCTTCTTCTTTTGTACCCCATTGTGGTGATTGTGGTGTGGCAGAGATGATTTGCATATCAACGCCAGCATCGTCCATCATTTTAAAGCGCTTGTCTAGATCTTCTTTAGAGGCAGATTGATTAATTCCTTTAGCAACTTCTGTTCCTTGACTACCTAATTTGCCTAATTTCTCTAAATAGTCTTCACTCCATAAATGTGCATGTGTATCAATCGCTTTTGCATTTGACATATGATTGTCCTCCTTTAATTAAATGACTATATTAAATATTTATCCAGTTTTAAAAAATATAATCTTTTATTGACGACGATTTAAACTTAAAACTTCGATTAAGCTAAGGACATTTAACATGAAGAATTTAGAAGCGGCTTTGGCACCTTGGTGACCATGTCCTGCTTTATAGTGATTGTAGATTGCTGTACCCATCACGATGTTAATCATTAAAGTACCCACAACGACTAATTTTTGGCCAAGTTTGCCTAAAATTGAACTAAATAAAAAGATAGAACCTACAAATTCGAATAATCCTGCTAATCGCATTGAACGACGTGATAATCCGAATCCTTCTTTAAATTGTTGTGCCATAGCATCGTCATTTTTTACTTTTGGTAAACTACTTTTTAAAATTTCTTTTCCTACATATGCGTTAATAACATGTCTTAGTAACATGCTTAACACCTCCTATTAAATAATATTAAAGATTAGTGTGTTGTATTTGATTGTCTTTTTTCTGAGAAAAGTGCAATGAATGCACCTATCAGTGCTACAAAGGCAACGATATAAAATGTTATATCTAGACCATGGATAAGACCGGCTGCACCGTGTAATGGTGAAAGGTGACCGAAACCAGTCATGAGTGTTACAAGTATACCTGTACCGATAGCTGCTGAAATTTGGCGAATTGTATTATTCATTGCCGTTCCATGCGCAATCAAGGATACAGGTAAAGCGTTTAATGCTTGTGTAGTCATTGGTGTCATAATCATAGAATTACCTAACATCAAGATTGAGAATGTCACAATGACATACAATGCTGATGTCTGTGGATTGAACTGTGCCATGAATAAGGCACCTATCATAATCAATAACATGCCAGTGATACTTAAACTTCGGCCGCCAACACGGTCGTATAATTTACCAGTAACAGGTGACAACAAGCCCATGACGAGTCCACCAGGTAATAAGATGAGACCAGATTCTAAAGGTGACCAATGCATCATGGTTTGCATGTATATAGGTAAAATAGTCAAATTACCGATAAAGAGTACAAACATTAATACAATTAAAGTCATCGAAATGGTGAAACTACGGTATTTAAATACTCTAAATTCGAGTAACGGTGAAGGTAGTTTCAACTGACGACGTATAAATAGCGCAAGTATAATGATGGAAATGATGATCGTCACGTAAACGGATGGATGTGACCAACCCAGGTTACCGGCTGAACTAAAGCCGTAAAGTAAACCACCAAATCCTAGTGTAGACATGATGACTGACAAGATGTCTAACGAAGGTTGTTGTGTCTCGGTAATATTTTTCAAATATAAAAAGCCGAAAATAGCGTCAACCACACTAATTAAGAGCACGACTAAAAATAGATAGCGCCAATCGAATAGGTGGATGAACCAACCTGCTGCTGTAGGACCAATCGCAGGTGCAAAGCCTATGACAAGACCGAAGATACCCATTGCCATACCACGTTTTTCAACAGGAAAAATAATGAATAATAGTGTTTGAGATAATGGCATTAAAATACCTGCACCTAACGCTTGAATACTACGACCCACTAATAATAATGGGAAATTAACACCCAACATACAGATTAAAGAACCAAGTATTAAACAGGTCGCAGCCGTAAAGAATAGTGTACGTAATGAAAATCTCTCAATTAAGTAGGCTGTGACAGGAATCATAATACCGTTCACTAACATAAAGATGGTCGTTAACCACTGTGCCGTACTACTTGATATCGCAAAGTCCTTCATGACCTCTGGCAATATCGTTGTAAGTAACGTTTGGTTTAAGACACCAATAAAAGCACCAATCATCATGACCGCAATCATTAAATTACGTTGTTTTATATTTAAATGTGATGGTTGTGTCTGAGTCATAATTTCACCTCTTTTCTTAAATGGAATCAACTATCACTTATTTTATTCGGAATGCGTTCCGTTTGTCAAATTTATGAATTCAATATAATATAGATAGTGTTAAAAAACGAAAAAAGTAAAAAGGAGATGCTTAGTAATGAATATTGAAGGTCTTGAAAAATATTTAAATATAGATCCAAATAAATATAATGAACCAAGCTTAGAAGCATTAAATTATTATTTAAAACGATATATGTTAACAGTGCCTTTTGAAAATATAGATGTTCAAAATGGTGTGAGAATATCAGTAGAAGTAGATGATATCTATGAAAAAATCGTTAATCACCAACGTGGTGGTTTCTGTTATGAAATGAATCACTTCTTCAAAGCGTACTTAGAAGCAAAAGGCTTCACAGCAAATATGGTATCTGCAACTATTCATACACCAGGGGGCGGACGTAGTCTTAAAGGCTCTCATATGTCATTAATCGTGCCGATTGATGGTGTCAATTATGTCGCTGATGTCGGTTATGGTGACTTGCCAATAAGTGCTATGCCAATTAATAATCAAGATAGTGATGCAATCATTGAGGATATTAACGGAGAATATCGTGCCATTTATGTAAATGATAACTTATTCTACATTCAAAAATGGAAAGACAATGAGTGGGATACAGAATACGAAGCTGAGTTAGAACCTAGAGACATTCATGATTATGATTACAATATCGAATACAATCAAACTAATCCTAATTCTACATTCGTTAAACGTTTGCTCGTTACAATGCCTAAATCATATGGTCGTGCGACAATGTCTCAAAATAATTTAACGTTAACGAAACAACGAGATAAAGAAAAATATGATGTGACAAGTGAAAATTATCGTCAATTTTTAAAAGAAGAATTCAATTTAGATGTTAAAATTAATAGATTAGAACCATAAAAGGGAGCACATCATTTGGAAGGGGATAAGATGACCAATCAACGGAAAAAACGTAGTGATGCAACGCATAACAAAGCAATCATCTTACAGACAACGACCCAATTATTAGCACAGGGTGAAGATATTAGTGAGATGAATATGTCGGAAATCGCGAAGAAAGCTGGCGTGGGTGTAGGCACTTTATATCGTCACTTTGAAAGTAAATCGTTACTATGCCAAGCGATGATGGATGAAAAGGTTCATGATATGTTTGATGAAATGGATACGTTCCTTCATCAGCATCAAGATGCGTCTGTGAGGGATAAAATATATGGTATTTTATCTATTTATTTAGATTTAAAAGAGGCAAACTTTAATGTCCTAAATTTTATTGAGAAATCAAATTCTCAACATCAGTCAATGATTAATATTCCGTTTTATGAACAACTGAAAGAATTGATTAAAGACCAGTTCACTAGTCAGCAACAGACCCAAGATTTAGAGTTTAAGATTAATTTGATGCTAAACTCATTTTCATCAGATTTCTATTACTTTGCCAAACATGATCAACAACTGACTAAAGACCAATTTTTAAGCCGTTTATTAGATATATTTATAGGATAGACAAAAGCTTCTGAGTGAAACAGAAATATAGATAGCCCTTAAATTTAATTGTAGCCTGAGACATTAATTTATGTCCCAGGCTACAATTTTTATAAGTCGTATGTTAGATTGTTAAACTTTGCGATAACGCTTAAGTCCGAGGATATTTAAAATGATAAATAATATAATGAAAATGAGAAGAATTAGAACATCAAACCAAATATCAGACCAACCTTGTCCTTTAATCATAATGTTTGTTAACGCATCTCCTGCGTATCGTAATGGGAATAAATAACCAATGTTAGCTAACCAAGGTGTCATATTTTCTAGAGGGAAAATACCAGAAAAGAACACTTGTGGAATGGCAACAATAGGTATAAATTGAACCATTTGAAACTCTGAATTAGCAAATGTTGAGATGAAAATGCCCATCACTAATGCCGTAATGGCTAATAAAATATTAATGAGTAAGACATACCAAAGACTACCCGCTAGGTTGATATTTAATAAATAGATTGAGAACAGAACGATAATCAATGTTTGAATAATAGCAAAGATACCGTAACCAAGTAAATAACCAAAAACAATTTCACTTCGTCTAATTGGCGTAGCAAGTACGCGTTCTAACGTTCCGGTTGTGCGCTCGCGTAATAAGGCGATGCCTGAAATAAGAAAGACGAATAAAAAGACAAAGAATCCCATCAAAATGGGGAACATTTTATCGAAATAGTTACTATCTTTATCCCCATATAAATAACTATGATCTAGTTGGATATCATTAGTATCTTTATTTTTGGCTGCTTGTGGCATTGAATTCATTACTTTTTTAATATCATTCATTTTATCTTTTTGAATAGATTGATGTACTAACTGTTTAACTGAACCAGATTTACTTGGATCTTCATTGGTATAAGTGACATGTAAAGTCTGATGATCTTGATATATAAAAGCATCTAAGTGATTGTCTTCTATTTTAGCTTTAACATTTTGATTAGAATCAAAGTGCTTGAATGACACATCATCATTTTTCATATGGTCAGTTATTTTAGTGGATACAGAGTCGGCGATGCCAATATTTAAAGTAGTGTCTTCATCAGAATTAAAGATAAAGTACATTAAAGTTAGTACTAATAAAGGTGCTAAAAACATAAGCGCTAGTGTACGTTTGTCTCTAAGTAATTCTATAATGACACGTTGAATCATTGCTAAAAGTTTCATTAATGTTTAACCTCCTCTGCTTTAATAAAGACCTCTTCAATTGTGTTAACATTGAATTGTTGTTTTAACTCATCAGGTGTGCCTAATGCGAAAAGCCGCCCTTCTACAATTAGCCCAATTTTGTCGCAACGTTCAGCTTCGTCCATAACGTGTGTTGTGACGATGACACTTTTCCCTTGTTGCGTTAATGATTTTAATTGTGACCATATTTGTTGTCTTAGTTTAGGGTCAATACCGACAGTTGGCTCATCTAATATAATTAAATCTGGATTAGATAACAAAGTAATTGCTAACGACAATCTGCGTTTCATTCCGCCAGAAAATGTGTTAATGGTTTTATCGAGTGTACCTTCTAAATTGACTAATTTCATATTTTGATCAATACTTTGTGCTAATTGTTGGCCTTTTAAACCACTTAAATGACCAAAAAATGTAAGATTTTGTTTAGCAGTTAAATTTTCATATAGAGCATCAGTTTGTCCCATGTAACCAATATGACTTAATACGCCTCGATCAGGCATACTATGGTTGAAGACTTCCGTACTACCTGCATTTAATGTTTCCATACCGAGCAGACATTTGATGGTCGTCGTTTTACCTGAACCACTAGGCCCTATTAAGCCCAAAAGTTCTCCTTCGTTAATGTCTAGACTGATTTGGTCTAAAACGTTATGTTTATCATAAGATTTTACTGCGTCTGTGAGTGATGCAATCGTATGCGCCATACTGTGTACCTCCTTATTTGACACTGTGTTTAATTACTGTATATTCAATATAAATCAGTTTTCGACAATTGCACGTGTCAATTTGGAATAATCAGACACATGAGATATAAATGTTCAATAATGTTATGGGGGCGACACAAATGAACGAAGAAACCATGGATAAACGTGTGTATAAAACATTAACCAAAATTGAAAAAAGTATGGTTACACTACTAAACGTTAAATCTTATGATGACATCAGTATTAAAGATATTTGTGATGAAAGTGGCATTAGTAGGGGAACGTTTTATCAACACTATAGAGATAAAGATGACTTTTTATTTCAATATCAAAAAGCCATGATGAAAAAAGGGAAACGTCGATTGACACAAATTCAATTTGAGGAACGACGTCAATTCTTTGAACACGCGTTAAACTTTTGGATTAATGAAGGAGAATTATTACTTTTATTGTTAAGGGATAATGGCGCTTATATTGTCCACCAAGCCATAAAAAAGAATTTACAACAAAACATTGAAGTCCGTTTGGTGCCTATTATGAATACTCAAGCACTTACAAATAAAGAAAAATATTTTTTAATTATATTTATGAGTAATGCGGTCTTGGGTGTGTTACAAGATTGGGTGCAAAGAGGGAGACAGGAATCGCCAAAAGAAATATCACTCATGATAGATAAGGTTTTTAATACGGTGTTTGTTTAACACGTTTTACATTATTTTAGTGAATCGGTAGTGTTTCATTGTATATGAAACATTATCGATTTTTAATTTTTAAAAATTATTTATAATCTCACTTTTATATCATCTTATACCCATTCACGATTTATTAAATGAAAATTATTATCATTTATATTGACAATATGATTCTACTCGTATATTATCTTCTTTAAATCGTAACCGTTACGATTTGTTTTGTGCAATTGTTTTGAGAATTAGGATAGGTTGATTTGAAAACCAACATATCCATCGAAATTCAAAAGAATATACAACATTAAGGAGCGTCGTATGAATCGACAAGTGATTGAATTTTCCAAGTATAATCCATCAGGGAATATGACCATACTTGTTCATTCACAACATCATCCAAGCGACTACGCCAAGATTGCGAATCGATTAATGGCGTCGACACATGTATGTTGTGAGCAAGTAGGATTTATTGAATCTAACAATCTAAATCATGGGGATGATTGTCGATTAGTAATGAGCGGAAATGAATTTTGTGGTAATGCGACTATGTCATACATGCATTATTTACAAGAACATCAACGATTAACAGCACAACAATGTCATTTGAATGTATCTGGTTGTGATGATTTAGTGCCTTGTACTATCCATGGTCACCAGCAGTACGAGGTAGGGATGCCACAAGCACAACACGTCACAACTGAATATTTACACATTGCACAGCATATGTGGCAAGCGATCAAGATTACATACGAATCATACGTACATTATGTGATTCCAATCGAAGAGATCACAGCAACATTCAAACAACAAGTGGCACAATTTGTGCGTGAACAACAATGGGACGAACAGTATAAAACCATTGGTATCATGTTATTTAATGTTCAAGAACAATATTTACACCCGTTAATATACATACCAGAAGTAAAGAGTCTGATTTGGGAAAATAGTTGTGGTTCTGGTGCAGCTTCGATTGGTGTATTTCACAATTATCAAAGTCAACAGTCATGCGAAGATTACATCGTTTATCAACCAGGTGGCAGTATTTCAGTGACATCTGCATATTGTTCTGAAAACGGATATCGCACCTCTATTAAAGGTCGTGTATCAACTGTTGCTAGAGGACAAGCTTATATAGAAGAGGAGACGATGACCCATTGATGCATTCAAATACAAAGATAGAAACACTTTTACAACAATATTTAGAACAATTCGAAGCACGATACCAACATGTTCTTAGTGATCCAAATTCGATTGACGCATTAGAATCATTAGTTGATGACTATAGTCAGTTGATATTAAATCCAACATATCAACAACAATATGATTTATGGCAAGACGAACCACGTAAACAACTAATCACACAACAACTGCAAGATATCACTGCGCAATGTGTGAAACAAGTTGAGATGATTAGAGCAAGACGATTATTAGACGGTAAGGCGTCTACGTCAGGTTACTTTGACAACATAGAACACTGTATCGATGAGGAGTTTGGACAGTGTCATATTGGTAAAGAGGACAAGTTATTACTCGTTGGATCGGGCGCGTATCCAATGACATTAATTCAAGTAGCTAAAGAAACTGGTGCTTCAGTCATTGGTATTGATATTGATCCACAGGCAGTTGATTTAGGTCAACGCGTGGTCAATGTGTTAGCACCTAATGAAGATATCCATATTTCTAATCAAACTGTAGATCAGTTATCAGATATTAAAGAGGTAACGCATATTATATTTAGTTCTACGATTCCAGTTAAGTATGAGATTTTAGCGCAATTATTTGAGTTAACCAATGATCGTGTAGTAGTCGCTATGCGTTATGGAGATGGGATGAAAGCTATCTTTAATTATCCTTCTCAACCTGCGGCGTCAGATCAATGGCAATGTGTACATCACCTCGTCCAACCCAACCAAATATTTGATGTGGCACTCTATCAAAAAGCGTTATCACAGGCAGGGATCACTTATGTCTAATATCTTGATTATTGGAAGCGGGCCTGTCGCTATTCAACTTGCTCAATTATGTAACCGTGTATCGAAAAATCATATCGACATGGTTGGTAGAGCGTCGACCTCAAAGAAATCACTGGATGTTTATCAAAGTTACCAACAAGCAGGTACATTTACAGTTACAACACAGAATGATACACATCATCAATTTGCTGGTCAGTTTCAAATACGTCATTTTTATCAAGATATTCAACAGATTGACGAAAGCTATGACACCATCATTTTGGCGTGTACTGCAGATGCTTATCGACCGATGCTACAGCAGTTGGCACTTACGATATTACAACATGTGAAACACATGATATTAGTATCACCAACATTTGGTTCACATATGATGATTGAGCAATTATTGGCAGACATTAATACTGATGTTGAAGTCATTTCATTTTCAACATATTTAGGAGATACGCGAGTGGTTGACACGTCTCAACCACATCGTGTGTTAACTACGGCTGTGAAATCGAAATTATTCGTTGGATCTAATAAGCCATCGTCCCAGTTGATTCCACAATTACAAACTTGGTTTGAATCATTACACATTCAACTTGCCGTGATGGACACACCCTTACATGCCGAGATACATAATAGTTCGTTATACGTTCACCCATCATTATTTATGAATGACTTTGCATTAAAGGCAATTTTCGAAGGCATTGACGTACCGGTATATGTCTACAAATTATTTCCAGAAGGTCCTATAACAATGATTTTAATTCGAGAAATGCGCCAAATGTGGCAGGAAATGATGACGATATTACAGAAATTAAGTGTGCCCTCCGTCAATCTTTTGAAGTTTATGGTTAAGGAAAACTATCCCGTACGTTCAGAAACGATAAGTGAGTCGGATATCCATCAATTCGAAGAGTTACCTGCTATACATCAAGAATACCTACTTTACGTCAGGTATACGGCAATTTTAATTGATCCATTTTCTAAGCCAGATAAAGATGGACGTTATTTTGACTTTTCGGCGGTACCATTCAAGTCACTTTATCAAAATGAACAAGGTGTCGTTCATATACCAAGGATGCCAAGTGAAGATTATTATCGTACGACGGTCATACAAGCGATTGGGAAAGCATTAGGTGTGTCGACACCAATGATCGATACGTTATTACATCGATACGTCGGCTATTGCGAACGTTATCAAATCGAGCACCCACAACAATCTGTATCGTCACAATTCAACCTTGATGATTTTGAAGAAGATATATCACTAGTTACAAAGTATTTAGCAAATAGTTCAAATAAGTAATTCGTATGTCGTTTGAGACATGGCAACACATTTTTCAATCCATAAAGAAAGAGGAAAAATAATGAATAAACTAACAAAAATGAGTGCAGTTTTACTAGCTTCAGGAATCATATTAACAGGATGCGGTGGCAACAAGGGACTAGAAGATAAGAAAGAACAGAAGACCTTATCCTATACCACGGTTAAGGATATTGGAGACATGAATCCCCATGTCTATGGAGGATCTATGTCAGCGGAAAGTATGATCTATGAACCGTTAGTACGCAATACGAAAGATGGAATCAAACCGTTATTAGCTAAGAAGTGGGATATCTCAAAAGACGGTAAGACCTATACTTTCCATCTAAGAGATGACGTCAAATTCCATGACGGCACGAAATTTAACGCAGAGGCAGTAAAGAAAAATATCGATGCTGTACAACAAAATAAAAAGTTACATTCATGGTTAAAGATCTCCACATTAATCGATGATGTCAAAGTGAAAGATGACTATACTGTACAGATTCACTTAAAAGAAGCCTATCAACCAGCATTAGCTGAATTAGCAATGCCTCGTCCTTATGTCTTTGTATCTCCTAAAGACTTCAAGCACGGTACAACGAAAGATGGTGTCAAAGCATTTGATGGTACAGGTCCGTTTAAAATGGGCGAACATAAGAAAGATGAGTCGGCCACATTTAATAAGGACCAACACTATTGGGGTGAAAGGGCTAAATTAAATAAAGTAGAAGCCAAAGTGAAACCAGCTGGCGAAACAGCATTCTTATCAATGAAGAAAGGTGAAACCAACTTTGCTTTTACAGACGACCGTGGTACAGATAGCTTAGATAAAGATAGTTTAAAACAACTTAAAGAGACAGGGGATTATAACGTTAAACGTAGCCAACCTATGAATACGAAAATGATTGTGGCCAATGCAGGTAACAAAGACAGTGCTGTCAGTGATAAGTCAGTTAGACAAGCCATTGGACATATGGTTGATAGAGACAAAATCGCGAAAGACATTTTAGATGGTCAAGAGAAGCCAGCAACACAGCTCTTTGCGAAGAATGTCACAGATATTAATTTCAATATGCCAACACGTCAATTCGATACGAAGAAAGCTGAAAAGCTATTAGATCAAGCCGGTTGGAAGATGAATCAAGACAAACAAATTCGTCAAAAAGATGGTAAAGATTTAACGATGACGATGTACTATGACAAAGGTTCTACAAGTCAGAAAGAACAAGCTGAATTTTTAGAAGCTGAATTTAAAAAAGTTGGCGTCAAATTAAATATCAATGGAGAAACGTCAGATAAGATTGCAGAACGTCGTACCTCTGGCGATTATGATTTAATGTTCAATCAGACATGGGGATTATTATACGATCCACAAAGTACCATTGCAGCCTTTAAATCCAAAACAGGCTATGAAAGTGCTACCTCAGGTATTAAAGATAAGAAAAAGTTATATAACGATATCGATGAGGCATTCAAGATTAAAGATGAAAAAGCACGTTCTAAAGCTTATCAACAAATCTTAAAACAAGTGGATGATGAAGGTGTATTCATACCTATTTCACATGGTAGTATGACTGTCGTTGCACCTAAAGATCTGAAAAATGTGTCATTTACTCAATCACAATACGAACTACCATTTAACGAAATGCAATATAAATAAAGGAGCGTCTCAATGTTCAAATTAATAATAAAACGTATTGCACTCATGTTTCCGTTATTGATTGTAGTGAGTTTTATGACATTTATGATGACGTATCTAACGAATGAAGACCCAGCTGTAACGATTTTACATGCGCAAGGTACACCGAATGTGACACCGCAATTAATAGCTGAGACAAAAGAGAAGTATGGGCTCGATGCACCGATTCTTGTTCAATATAAGGATTGGCTACAACAAGCCGTTCAGTTTAAATTTGGGACGAGTTATATTACAGGCGATCCAGTATCAGAACGTATCGGGCCTGCATTTATGAATACATTGAAATTAACATTGATTTCAAGTGTATCAGTCATGGTGACATCCATATGTCTCGGTGTGGTAAGTGCCTTGACGAGAGGACAACGTACAGATCGCGTGATTCGTTCTATCGCATTCTTTTTAACGGCGTTACCTTCGTATTGGGTCGCATCCATGCTCATTATTTATGTATCAGTTAAGTTAAATCTATTGCCAACATCTGGATTAACAGGACCAGAGAGTTACGTATTACCAGTTATTGTAATCACGATGACCCATGCAGGTATTTACTTTAGAAATGTAAGACGCGCCATGATTGAACAACTTAATGAAGACTATGTACTCTATTTAAAAGCAAGTGGTGTAAAGACCATGACCTTATTGCGACATGTCTTACGAAATGCATTACAAGTGGCAGTGTCTATCTTCTGTATGTCGATACCAATGATTATGGGCGGCCTTGTCGTTATTGAAAATGTGTTTGCATGGCCGGGATTAGGACAGCTGAGTATTAAAGCGATAGTTGAACATGACTTTCCAGTAGTACAAACGTATGTGTTAATCGTGGCGGTGCTATTCATCATCTTTAATACATTAGCCGATATCATCAATGCGCTTTTAAATCCTAGATTAAGGGAGGTATCACGATGATTGTAAAACGATTATTACAAGATAGAGGTGCAGTCATTGGGTTAGTGATTATCGCGACATATTTCTTGCTCGGATTCCTAGCACCAGTGATTACCTTTCATGAGCCGAATCATATCGACACGGCACATAAATTTGCAGGTATAAGTGCGACACATTGGTTGGGTACCGATCATTTGGGTCGCGATGTATTGACGCGATTGATTTATGCCATTCGACCAAGTTTACTCTATGTCTCAATCGCATTAGTCATATCAGTTGCGATAGGTGCCATACTGGGTTTTATTTCCGGATATTTCCGGGGTTATATTGATGCACTGATTATGCGATGTTGTGATGTGATGCTAGCATTTCCAAGTTATGTAGTGACTTTGGCGTTAATTACATTATTCGGCATGGGTGTGGAAAATATCATTTTAGCTTTTATACTCACACGTTGGGCATGGTTCTGTCGGGTCATACGTACCAGTGTGATGCAGTACACGTCAGCTGATCATGTCAAATTTGCTAAAACGATTGGCATGAGTGATTTTACGATTATTCGTAAACATATTTTACCGTTAACTTTAGGAGATATCGCGATTATTTCTAGTAGTGCTATGTGCTCGATGATATTGCAAATGTCAGGGTTCTCATTTTTAGGTTTAGGTGTAAAGGCACCGACTGCAGAATGAGGCATGATGTTGAATGAAGCACGTAAAGTGATGTTCACTCATCCTGAAATGATGGTCACGACAGGTATCGTCATAGTCATTATCGTCATGGCCTTTAACTTCTTATCAGATGCATTACAAGTAGCGATGGATCCACGTATCTCTTCTAAAGAGAAAATGCGTGCAGTAAAGAAAGGCGTGATGCATGAATGACCTTATTAACAGTTCAACAGTTAACGATTCGTGATGAATGGACAGATACAACACTTGTCGATGCTATTAACTTCCAAGTTAAGCGTGGTGAGACATTAGGCATTATTGGTGAAAGTGGTAGTGGTAAGTCGATTACATGTAAGGCATTAGTAGGGCTTAATCCAAGTCGCCTCAAGGTTACAGGGAAAGTCCATTTTGACGGGCATAACTTGTTAGCATTATCAGAAAGTCAATTACGCAAATACAGAGGACAAGCGATTGCGATGGTCATGCAGCAAGGTGCACGTGCCTTTGACCCATCTACCAAAGTCGGAAAACAAATGATAGAAACCATGCAGGTACATACGTCATTATCGACACCAGAGATTGAACAAATATTGATTGACTATATGATCTATATGAATTTAACAGACCCGCAAAACATTTTGGCGTCTTATCCATATATGTTATCAGGTGGGATGTTGCAACGATTGATGATTGCATTAGCATTGGCATTAAAGCCTAAATTGATTATTGCAGATGAACCCACCACAGCATTAGATACGATTAATCAGTTTGATGTGTTAGAAGCATTCGAAGATATTAAACAACATTTTGATTGCGCGATGGTATTCATTTCACATGATTTAACCGTCATTCATAAAGTGGCTGATCGTGTCATTGTTATGAAAGAAGGGCAATTAGTCGAAGAAGGAACAACAGAAGCGGTTTTACATCATCCACATCACAGGTATACGCAATATTTATTATCGACGAAACAAAAAGTAAATGACCATTTTCAACGTGTCATGCGAGGTGATAGCCATGATTAAAATCAATCATGTTGAAAAACATTACGGAAAGCGTAGTTTGTGGGGGCCTAAACCTAAACCGATTATTAAAGATGTCAGTTTAGACTGCCCTGTAGATGAAGCGATAGCCATTATCGGTGAAAGTGGTAGTGGTAAATCGACATTGAGTCGCATGATATTAGGAATTGAAAGGCCAGATAAAGGTACAGTGACATTAAATGACCAACCGATGTACAAGAAGAAGGTCAGACGTCATCAAAATGGCGCCGTATTCCAAGATTACACCTCCTCACTACATCCATTTCAAACTGTGCGAGATATTCTATTTGAAGTGATGTGTCAATGTGATAAACAAAGCACTGATGAGATGGAAGGAGCAGCTAAGACACTATTAGAAGAAGTGGGATTATCAGAAGATTTTCTAGATAAATATCCCAATATGTTATCAGGTGGCGAAGCACAACGTGTTGCTATTGCCAGAGCGATATGTATTAATCCAACTTATATCTTGTTCGATGAGGCAATCAGTGCGCTAGATATGTCGATACAAACACAAATATTAGATTTGTTGAAGCGGTTAAAGCATACACGTCATTTAAGCTATATCTTTATTACACACGATATTCAAGCCGCTACATATCTGTGTGATCGTTTAGTTATTTTTAAAGACGGTCAAATTGAAGAACAAATCGCAACACGTGATTTACATACAACAACCAATGCTTATACCCAAGCATTGATAGACAAACAACTATCATTCTAAGGAGTGAGATAATGAAAGGTGCCATGGCTTGGCCATTTCTAAGATTATATATACTCACACTCATGTTTTTTAGTGCGAATGCCATATTAAATGTATTCATTCCATTAAGAGGTCATGATTTAGGGGCAACCAATACAACCATTGGTATTGTGATGGGTGCTTACATGTTAACAGCAATGGTCTTTCGTCCCTGGGCAGGCCAAATTATTGCCCGTGTCGGACCTATCAAAGTATTACGTATTATTTTATTGATTAATGCTTGTGCGTTAATACTATATGGACTGACTGGATTAGAAGGATATTTCATAGCCAGAGTGATGCAAGGTGTGTGTACGGCATTCTTCTCAATGTCGCTACAATTAGGTATTATCGATGCTTTACCTGAAGAACATCGATCAGAAGGTGTGTCACTATATTCATTATTCTCTACAATACCAAATTTGGTTGGGCCACTTATTGCAGTAGGCATTTGGCATTTAGATCGCATCTCAATATTTGCTATAGTGATGATTGCGATTGCCTTAACAACGACATTCTTTGGTTATCGTGTCACCTTTTCTAGCGAAGAACCTGACACGCATAAGAAGGTTGAACCATTGCCATTTAATGCAGTTACAGTCTTTGCACAATTCTTTAAAAATAAAGAATTATTTAATAGCGGACTCATTATGATTGTAGTATCAATTGTATTTGGTGCAGTGAGTACTTTTGTCCCGTTATACACAGTCAAGTTTGGGTTTGCAGATGCTGGAATCTTCCTAACCATTCAAGCTATAGCTGTTGTGTTAGCACGTATTTATTTACGTAAATACATTCCTTCAGATGGTATGTGGCATCCTGTTTATATGGTCAGTGTCTTGATGTTACTTGTCATTGCATCGATGGTTGTAGCCATAGGACCACATGTACACGTAATGATGTTCTACAGTAGTGCGATATTGATTGGTGCCACACAAGCTTTAGTATATCCAACACTTACGTCATATTTGAGCTTTGTCTTACCCAAAGCAGGTCGAAATATGCTACTAGGATTATTTATAGCCTGTGCAGATTTAGGTGTCTCGTTAGGCGGAAGCTTGATGGGGCCTATATCCGATTTAGTAGGATTTAGCTGGATGTATACCATTTGCGGTATGCTTGTTGTAGTTATGATGTTAATGAGCGCATTCAAAGGTATACGACAAAAATAATTGTCGACAGTGTTGAGGTTATGGAAAGTAATTTGTAAGTTAGAAAAATAAGTGAATGTAAAGCGATGAATTAGTGGGAGTGGGACAGAAATAATTTTTAAGAAAATATTATTTCTGTCCCACTCCCACTTGCATGATTGCGATGTATATACTCGCAATCATCAATGGTTTTATCGTTGCTTTATTTACGCATTGGCTACGTCATCGCAATGATAAAAAGGATGACAGGTAGTCAACACTAATAAAGCCCCTTACTATTGCAGTAGTAAGGGGCTTTGGTGCGTTTTAAGCGATGTAATTACATTGTTATTATATCACGTTAGGTATCATAATACAACGTTTATGAATTAATTAAATCATTTATAAAATTCTGATGTATAGAAATGCAATTTACCCTTTAGTTTACAACAAAGGATTAAGTTGTGCTTGAATGGCATTTAATATGTTGTTTTTCTCGTCCTACTATTAGGTTTAAATCGATGTAAATGATACCAGAATTGAATAAGCTTGATTATAGGATTTGATTTTAAAACAGATAAGTTGCTAAATACATACAAACACTATTTAATAGATGAAAAGATAGAGTTAGAGGAGTGGTTGTTATGACAATAGTAGGGCACCATCATATTTCGATGTACACCAAAGATGCGGTCAAAAATAAGGCGTTTTATACTGAGTTACTTGGATTAAGATTAGTAGAGAAAACAGTTAATCAAGATAATACAAAAATGTATCATTTATTTTATGGTGATAATGCAGGTCATCCTGGTACATTATTGACATTTTTTGAAATTGAAAATGTTGGTAAGCATAGACCGGGAACAGATTCGATTCATCGGTTAACATTACTCGTACCATCAGAAACGGCATTGGACTATTTTAAACAACGATTAGACCAAAACAATGTGGAATGGACGTCACTGTTATATCTAGGTCAGTCTGCGGTGTTGCTAAAAGATCCAGATGAACTAGAAATCATATTATTAGTCAACGATGATTATCAAACGCCAGAACAATGGTCGGCCAATGATGATACAGATATACCTAAAGATGTTCAAATACTGGGAATGGGACCAGTTGAATTACGTAGTAGAAAGCCAGAAGTGTTAACTGAATTTCTTGAACATATCTTAGGTTATCATCAGCGTAATGATTTAGAAGCAGACGATAACACAACCATCATGACATTAGACGAACAAGGGTTATATACAGACTTTGTCATCGTTAATCAACAAGGTCATCGTGTTCGACCAGGGCAAGGCTATGTACATCATGTAGCAGTCAATCTACCTACAGATACAGACTTAAATGACATTTATGAGAAAATAGCGCGACAACCCAACCCTAACTCCGGTATCATCGATCGATACTTCTTCAAATCGTTATACTATAGACATAACCAAATCCTATTTGAATTTGCGACAGCAGAGCCAGGATTTACCGTTGATACACCCGTCGATAAATTAGGTCAACAACTCAATCTCCCCGATTTTCTAGAGGACAAAAGAGACGAAATCGAAAGCCAGTTGAGAGAAATATAAAATACAATATAAAAGCACTCGCTAGCATGGCGAGTGCTTATTTGTGGTTACAACTCAATCATGTTCTAAAAAGTAAGTACAAAAGGTAAGATTTAACCAAGTCTTAGACAAACTGCGAATATATACATATATTAATAGTACGTGTGTATGGAAAAGAAAGGCTGTGAAATAGGTTGTACAAAGAAAAGAAATTTAAAGTTTTGTCTCATTTGTATATTTTAATGATAATAATGCTTTACATGGGTCTCATTATCTATTTATTAACCGTTAACATTGAAAAAAACTCTTATATATTGAGTTTAATTTTCTCCTTATTTTTTGGTCAATCTACAAAAAATATATATAGTGTTATTTTAAATGTTTATGTAAATTTTAGTGAAGCTATACCTACTGAATTCAAAAAATTAAAAAGAAAAGTTAATTCATTAGTGGATTTTATAATGGTTGTTTTGATATTAATAATCTTAATTAAAAGTGATGTTAGTAATTATATAGTTATACTTTTAGTAATGTTTACTACAGGATCTCTCATAATGGGTTTATTTGTTGCTAATGAAAGTAAGAAAGAGTAACAACGAGAATGAACAAAATAGTGATTTTAATTAATCTATTCAAGTTATCTACTATGCTCTAAATACTTTATTATGATTGAACCACACCTCAAATGTTTAATGAAAATTAACTTTGGGGTGTGGTTTTATAATTTTTCAACTCAATAGCGTCATTTCAATAAATTCGCTTACAATTTTTGTTGTGTGATACGAATATTATGATATATTTTAATAAACAGTAGTAAGCAAAGGGTGGGTGTCAATTGGCATATCAAAATGAATTTTCTTTAGAAAAGGAAATGATGGCGCAACTATCATCAAATGGTTATGAAACGGTATCGATTAAAAATGACACGCAATTATTAGAGAATTTCCGAACAATTTTAAACGAACGTCATGCTGATAAATTAAATGGACAGCCCTTAACGGATAAGGAGTTCCAACGATTATTAACTATGATTAATGGTAAGGGGATCTTTGAAAGTGCGCGAATTTTACGTGATAAATTGCCACTAAAACGAGATGATGAATCAGAGGTCTATTTATCGTTTTTAGATACTGTTAACTGGTGTAAAAATAAATTCCAAGTGACGAATCAAGTGTCAGTGGAAGATACATATAAAGCACGCTATGACGTGACAATTCTTATCAACGGTTTGCCGCTCGTTCAAGTGGAGTTAAAACGACGTGGTGTCGATATTAATGAGGCCTTTAATCAAGTGATGCGCTATCGTAAGCAGAACTACACAGGCCTATTTCGTTATATTCAAATGTTTATTATTAGTAACGGTATAGAAACACGTTATATTTCCAATAATGATGGCGAAATTTATAAAAGTCATATGTTTTATTGGAGCGATAAACATAATCAACGTATCAATACACTAAGCGATTTTACAGAATCGTTCTTAAGACCGTGTCATCTCGCTAAAATGATATCACGTTATATGATCATTAATGAAACAGATAAGGTATTAATGGCAATGCGCCCGTATCAAGTCCATGCGGTAGAAGCATTAATACATCAAGCGACAGAAACGGCCAATAATGGTTATATTTGGCATACAACTGGTAGCGGTAAAACGTTAACTTCCTTCAAATCGAGTCAGGTCTTATCAGAACAGGACAATATTAAAAAGGTCATCTTCCTAGTAGACCGTAAAGACCTTGATAGCCAAACTGAAGAAGAGTTTAATAAATTCTCTAAAGGTGCTGTCGATAAAACAAATAATACTGCCCAACTCGTACGTCAACTTAATGATAAGAGTTTGCCATTAATCGTAACGACGATTCAGAAGATGTCTAAAGCAATTCAGAATAATGCAGAAGCGTTAGAACAATATAAAACAGATAAAGTGGTCTTTATTATTGATGAATGTCATCGTAGTCAGTTTGGTGACATGCATCGTATCGTACGCCAACATTTTAATAATGCCCAATACTTTGGATTTACAGGCACACCACGTTTTGAAGAAAATCGAAGTCAAGATGGACGAAGCACTGCAGATATATTTGGCAAGTGTCTGCATACGTATTTAATTAAAGATGCCATTCATGACGGTAATGTGTTAGGTTTTTCCGTTGATTATATCAATACGATTAAAGCAAAAGAGATAGATACAGATACTGATGATATGGTTGAAGATATCAATAAAGATGAGGTGTGGATGGCTGAGGACAGAGTTGAATTGATTGTCAGACACATTCTCGAAAATCACGATAAATATACACGAAATAGACAATATTCAAGTATCTTAACAGTACAAAGTATCCCTGCTTTAATTCAGTATTATCAAGCCTTTAACAAGATAAACCAAGAATATGATCGCCCGTTAAAAGTAGCAGGTATCTATTCATTTGGTCCGAATGAAGAAGCGAAAGAAAGTGACAATGAAGTCAAAACTGAAACAGCACGTGAACATCTAGATAAGATGATGCAAGACTATAATACGAATTTTGATACAAACTTTAACACAGATACGTTCCAAGAATATTTTAATCATGTATCTAAAAATGTGAAGAAAGGTATCAAAGACAATAAGATTGATGTGTTAATTGTCGTTAATATGTTCTTAACAGGATTTGATAGTAAAGTGTTGAACACATTATATGTAGATAAAAATCTTAAATATCATGACTTAATCCAAGCTTACTCACGTACGAATCGGGTTGAAAAGGAAACGAAGCCTTTTGGTAAAATCGTCAACTATCGAGATTTAAAGAAAGCAACAGATAGCGCATTACAGTTATTCTCACAAACTGAAGATACCGATCGAGTATTAATGAAGAGCTATGATGAATATAAAGCGGAGTTTGTTGATGCTTTAGCAGAATTAAAAATGATCGCACCGACACCACAACATATGGATCAAGTACAAGATGAAGAAGAACTGAAACGATTTGTAGAAGCCTATCGTCTAGTATCTAAATTAATACTAAGAATGAAGGCATTTGATGAATTTGAATTCACCTCTTCAAGTGTCGGCATGGAAGAACAAGACTTTGAAGATTATAAGAGCAAGTACTTTGCGATTTATGATCAAGTGAAGCCCCAACGAGGAGATAAAGTATCTATATTAAACGATATTGATTTCGAAATCGAAATATTACGTAACGATACGATAAACGTGTCTTATATTATGGATTTAGTACGTCAAATTGACTTATCAGATAAAGTAGAACAACAGCGTAACCGAGAACAAATTAGACGTATATTAGATACGGCTGATGACCCTAAACTACGCTTAAAACGTGATTTAATCAAAGAATTCATAGATAAGATTATTCCAGACTTATCTGAAGATGACGATGTTGACGAAGTATATATTAATTTCGAAAATGCGAAACGCGAAGAAGATTTCAATGCCTTTGCGGATCAAAAATCCATAGATGAAGATGTACTCAAACACATCACAAGCGAATTTGAATACAGTGGCATTTTGAATAATGACAAAATTAAAGACCTAGTTACTGGTATGAAATTAAGAGAAAAGAGACAGACTAAAGCAGCTGTCGCATCATTTGTCGAAGAAATGACAGAGAAATATAGCTAATCGAATAACAAACTAATTTACGGAGGAATGACACATTGTCTATTACAGAGAAGCAACGTCAACAACAACAGGAATTACACAAGCGTTTATGGTCAATTGCGAATGATTTGCGTGGCAACATGGATGCGAGCGAATTCCGTAATTATATTTTAGGTTTAATCTTCTATCGCTTTTTATCTGAAAAGGCAGAAGCGGAAGTGGCTGACGCATTAGCGGATGAAGATGTCACATACGAAGAAGCATGGGAAGATGATGAATATAGAGAAGATCTTAAAGAAGAACTTCTTGAAAATGTCGGTTACTATATCGAACCCCAAGACTTATTCAGTAGTATGGTTAAAGAAATAGAAAACCAACGCTTCGATATTGAACATTTAGCACAGGCCATCCGAAAAGTTGAAACATCTACATTAGGCCAAGACAGTGAAGAAGACTTTATTGGTTTGTTCAGTGATATGGATCTGAGTTCGACAAGATTAGGCAACACAGTTAAAGATCGCACAGCACTAATTGGAAAAGTGATGATTCATTTAGCAGAACTTCCATTTGTGCATAGTGACATGGAAATCGATATGTTGGGTGATGCCTATGAATTCTTAATTGGTCGTTTTGCGGCTAATGCAGGTAAAAAAGCTGGTGAATTCTATACACCACAACAGGTGTCTAAAATCTTAGCGAAAATCGTGACACAAGGGAAAGATCAATTGAGAAATGTCTATGATCCAACATGTGGGTCAGGTTCATTATTACTACGTGTAGGTAAAGAAACAAAAGTGTATCGATATAACGGTCAAGAGCGTAATAATACGACATACAACTTAGCGCGAATGAATATGTTGTTACATGATGTGCGTTATGAAAACTTTGATATTCAAAATGCGGATACATTGGAAAATCCAGCCTTTATGGAAGAAAAATTCGATGCGGTTGTAGCCAATCCACCATACAGTGCCAAATGGTCAGCAGATAGTCAATTTAATGATGATGAACGTTTCAGTAATTACGGTAAGTTAGCACCGAAATCAAAAGCAGACTATGCCTTTATCCAACATATGGTGCACTATTTAGATGACGAAGGTACGATGGCAGTCGTCTTACCACACGGTGTCTTATTCCGTGGTGCAGCAGAAGGTGTGATTCGTAAATATTTAATTGAAGAAAAGAATTATATTGATGCGGTGATTGGATTACCTGCCAATATTTTCTATGGTACAAGCATACCAACGTGTATTTTAGTCTTTAAAAAATGTCGAGAAGCTAATGACAATGTGGTATTTATCGATGCATCACAATCATTTGAAAAAGGTAAAAACCAAAATCATCTTACAGATGACGATGTCAATCAAATTGTCGACACATACAGTAAGAGAGAAACGATAGATAAATATAGCTATGTCGCATCATTAGATGACATTAAAGACAATGATTATAACTTAAACATCCCGAGATATGTCGACACATTCGAAGAAGAAGAGCCCATCGATCTAGACCAAGTCCAACAAGACCTTAAAAATATTGATAAAGAAATCGCTGACGTTGAATCAGAAATTAATGAGTATTTGAAAGAATTAGGAGTGGTTAACCATGACTAATGAACAAAAGAACGTTCCTGAGTTAAGATTTCCAGAGTTTGAAGAGGAATGGGAAAAGAAAAAGTTAGGGAGCATAGCTTGCTTCTCGAAAGGTAAATTAGGATCTAAAAAAGATATTAGCCAAAATGGTATACCTTTCATATTATATGGTGAATTATATACTAAATATAATGCGATAATAGAAAAGGTATACAGTAAAATAGCGATTGATAAAAATAATTTAAAGGTAGCATCGAAGAATGAAGTGTTAATTCCTTCATCAGGGGAAACTTCGATAGATATAGCCACAGCTTCATGCATTGATATAAATGAGGAAGTTGCTATAGGTGGTGATATAAATATACTTACACCTAAAAATGTAGATGGAAGATTTATTTCTTTATCACTTAATGGTGTGAATAAATTAGAACTTTCTAAATATGCTCAGGGTAAAACGGTAGTTCATTTATATAATAATGATATTAAAAAGTTAAAACTTTCATTGCCCATTAATTTTGAAGAACAACAAAAAATAGGTGATTTCTTTAGCAAACTCGACCACCAAATCGAATTGGAAGAACGAAAATTAGAACTATTAGAACAACAGAAAAAAGGATACATGCAAAAAATCTTCTCCCAAGAACTAAGATTTAAAGACGAGAATGGGAATAATTATCCAGAATGGGAAATAAAAGAACTTATGCAAATAGCTAAAGTTAAGACTGGAAGAAAAAATGTTCAAGATAATATACAAGATGGAAAATATAAATTTTTTGACCGCTCTGTAGAAGTTAAATATTTAAACACTTTTGATTTTGATGAAACAGCGATTATATATCCAGGTGAAGGAAGTAAATTTTTACCAAGATACTTTAGTGGGAAATACTCCTTACATCAAAGAGCTTATAGTATTTACGATATTAATATTAATAATAATTATCTTTACTATTATCTGTCACTACAAAATAATCATTTCTTAAAATATGCTGTTGGATCAACAGTCAAATCTCTTCGAATGTCAGGTTTTGATAAGCTCAAAGTGATGGTGCCAAAAAATTCTGAACAAGAAAAAATAGGGAGCTTCTTTAAGAATCTCGATGAATTTATTGAAAAACAATCAGATAAAGTTGAGTTATTAAAATTACGTAAGCAAAGTTTTTTACAGAAGATGTTTGTGTAGGTCTGATAACGATTATTTTATATAAACTGAATTAAATTTATTATATAAATAAAGGTTTGGTAAAAGTGGAAGAACTCTTTTTTAAAGGTGAAGATGTAATTAAAGTAATCAATGAAGTAGAAAAATATATTACAAAAGATTTAAATACTATTGATGACTTACAAAGTTTCAATGAAAGTCACATTTATTTAGCTGTTTATGATATATCACACACTTTCTATCTTAACTATATAGACATAAATAATTGTGTAACTATTAGTAGTGCTAGAACTCTATCAAGAAAACTATATGAGTTATTACTTTATTTAAAATATATATTAGAATCCAAAAGCGAATCAAGCAAAAGAGCTGAAAGATATTTTGCATATAATGCATACAAAGAAACTGATTTGGTATTAACAAATGCAAAAGACGGAGATTTTAGTCAACAAGAAATGATTGTTTTAGAAGATAGATTTGATAGTTTAAAGAAGTCGTATATAAAAACTTTTAGTAATTCAAAATTAAAAGTAAATGAAGTAAGGGACATAGCAAAATGGTATATGGAAAAAAGTACTGATGATAAAAAAATAGGTAAAATTGAATTGCTATCAGAATATTTAAATATGGGTTATTATTATCAACATATATATAGAAGTTTTTCAGTAGATGTTCACTCTATTGGTAATAATAAGAAGAAAACTATAAATATATTAGGTGTAAATAGTAGTATTAGTAATGGAGAAATAGAAATATATGAGCAAAAAGAACCTTTATCTTCCGAAATAGAGTTATCTTCATTTACAAATTATATTGTAGCAAAATTTATTGAATTATGTTATGAATTTACTAATAACATAGATTTTTGGTTTGGTTATAAGCAACCGTTTGAAGAATACTATAATAATAAATGGAATCATAAATAAATTAAAAAAGACGGATTAGAGAAAATCTTATATGAGAGAGTGTAAATGATAATTTGTCGCCTATATTAAAATTTGATCTATAGATGATATCCGTGTAAAATCAACAATCATGTATTACCTCATAATTAGTATACTCCCTAATCATACGTTTAAGTTGCCATAACTTTAACAATTTCTCTTGTGTGATTAAAGTGTACCCAAATTTCACAATCACAATATTTTTAATTATCTATTTATAAAAAAATCATTCATTGCTCTAAATTTTTA
>OBJZ01000082.1_pt1 | contig 74773 bp, 89 predicted proteins | sample 1481641 | NCBI WGS metagenome assembly OBJZ01 (sample SAMN02364493, study PRJEB22542) | human gut metagenome | isolation source: fecal sample | host: premature infant | place: USA: Chicago, IL | collected 2012-01
GTTCCGCTTCTTTTACGGCCCTGTGTTGATGGGCTGGGTGAGATAGTACTCGGTTTCTACTTCCTGTGGGGTGGCGTAGTCCAAAGCTTCATGAAGCCGCTTGGTGTTCCACCAATGCACCCACCGCAAGGTGGCCAATTCGACTTCTCCGACCGACGTCCACGGACCTTGAGCATGAATCAGTTCCGCCTTGTAGAGACCATTGACTGTTTCGGCTAGCGCATTGTCATAGGAATCGCCGACTGTTCCCACACTCGGCCGGATTCCGGACTCAGCTAAAGCCGTGGAATACTTCAGTGACACGTACTGGCTGCCCCGATCACTATGGTGAATTAACTGGTTTCCATGAATTCGCCCTGCAGTCGTTAACGCATGCTCCAAAGCCGCCATGGGCAGCGCATCGGTACGCATCGTCGAGCGTGTAGCAACACCAACAATTTTCCTGCTGTAGACATCCACGACAAACGCGGTGTAGGCGAATCCTGACAGAGTGCGAACGTAAGTAATGTCGGCAACCCAAAGCCTGCCTGGTGCTTGTGCACGGAAGTCTCGTTGCACCAGGTCTGGGCGATGATCTGGTGTCTTCGGACGGAACGTTGTTACGGGGGTTCGTCCACGCCTGCGGCCACAAACACCTGCGAGCTTCATCAGACGTGCGGTCTTGTCGCGGCCGATATGGAAACCTTCACGGTTCATCGCGTGCCACATTTTACGGATGCCGTAGACCGAGAAGTTCTCCGCATGCACACGTTGAATCTCTGGGATGAGCAAGCTATCGCTTAAGGCTCTTGCGCTGGGAGTGCGTGTGGTGGCTTTGCGGTAGCCACGTGAGGTGATGAATCCACGATCTGCTTGTTTAAGGACTCGGCAGATGGCCTCGACCCCAAATTGATCTTTGTGCGCATCGATATAGGAGATCATTTGGTCGTGGGTCGGTCGAGTTCCGCTGCGAAAAAAGCCGAAGCAGTCTTAAGGATCCCGTTCGCTCGTTTCAACTCGCGGTTTTCTCGGCGCAGACGCTTGAGCTCTTCTTCCATTGTTTCGCCGCCTGGCGCGTCAGAACTATCGCGCGCTGAGGTGCTGTCACGATACCAAGTCCGCAACGTGTGGTGAGACACTCCAAGGAGCTCACCGACCTCCGCGTAAGCATGTTGCAGTGAGCAAGACTCCAGGCGGACCATTTCGATGATCTGATGGACCGCCTTCTCCTTGAACTCGACGGAATACTTTCTAGGCATAGTTCAATCCTTCCTTAGCTGAGGTAGGAACTAAACCCAGGACGCTTCAGTGCAACCAAAAATACGACCATCCCCGTCCCTGCCAGACCGCTACCTTGCGTGATGAGCAAATCCAGACCGCGTTCCTCGCCGCGCTAAACCAGCTGGCTGAACAATATCGCGGACAAAGCCACCTACCACAGGTCATCGACGCCATGTTTAATACAGACCAGCTCGAAGCGGAGTCCAAGCGCCTAGACGAGAAAATCCGCGCTCTTGCCAGCGAGATTGAATCATTGGTTGCAGGAAACCAGCGGGTAGCGCAAGACCAGGACCAATACCTCGCCCGCTACACCCAGCTAGAAGCGCGATACCAGAAAACCCTGGGCCGCAAACAAGCCATCGAGGCCGAGATTGCTGCCAAGAGTGCCAAGGCCACTGCGATCAAAACCGCCTACACCCAGTTGGCCGACAAGCCCATCCAGCATTTTCAACCATCCCAGTGGACAGCGCTTATCGACCATGCCGTTATCGGAGCCAACGAGATCCAGTTCGTCTTCAGAATCGGCACTGAAATCACCGTGCCTATTGCTAGCAGGCTGCCAGTTTCTTCCACTTCCTGATTTTGGTGCGAAACGTCGTAAATGGCGCGACGGTGTTGATATGCACCCATTTCCACACCGGCCACGCCGACGGGGTGGAAGAAGCCCACGCACGCTGACCCGAACTAAACAATTCTGATTCGGTTAGACCGCCCACCATTTTGACTATCTCACCAAGCAGGATCTTGAACCTGTCGATCAAATCCTCAGTAGATACCTGCTCCCAGCGTTGGTAGAACGATTCATACAATCCGCCCAGTTGATTCCACTTAAAACCAGGTGCCGGAGTCACCACGTCAAGACCGGCTTGTTCGTCACGTTCCCAGCCGAGCAGTAATTCCATCCAGCCAAGCTGGTAGGCGATCATCTGCCGGGGCGTGCGGTCAACACCGTCAACCAGCCGGTCCCAACCATCGCCAGGAACGCCTACGAACTCGCCGATAAAAAGTTCGCCACGCTTAGTAATCTCTGCGGCTAGTTCATCGCCGGACGCATACGATCTCACCACACACCTCCTCGTGAAACGGCCTTAGGTTTAACGCTTCGTTAGCGCGTTAAACTCTGAATACGCATTTTACTAGGGCAAACAAGATACCCGCTAACGCAAAACCCAAACCCGCTAACGCAAGCGATTTTTCACACCCCCCCTAAGCGATACTCGCTAACGCAAAAGGGTACTTATCAAATCCGACGTCTAAGTGGAGCCTCCTGCCGGAATCGAACCGGCGACCTATTCATTACGAGTGAAAACCTCTAGCGTTTCCTGGGCGTCCAAAAATCGCTCTGACCTGCGGGAATAGACCGGGGGTTATCCCTGGCTTATGCTTGAGAAGGGTTACAAGAAGGGTTACAAGATTGAGGGGCCAAAGTGGCAAATAGGCGAAGGCGGCAATGGGGAACCGGGTCAGTTACGCAGCGACCGGATGGACGCTGGTTTGGGCGCATCGACGCGGGCTTCAATGCCAAAGGCGAGCGAGTCCGTAAGGGGGTAGTTCGCAAAACTGAAGCAGAGTGCAAGCGCGCCCTGATCGACCTCGCCCGCAAAATTGATCGCGGCATGGATGTCTCGCAAAACTCGCGCGTCATGGTGAAGGCATGGGCTGAACAGTGGCTTACTCTTCGCGAGGATCGCGTGCGGCCCTCCTCATTCAACGCCGATCGGTCAGCGGTCACCAACTGGATTGTCCCAACCTTGGGCCGTAAGACGCTCGCGGGGCTCACCCCGGCGGATGTTCGCCGCGTCCACAAGGCGATGCAGAGCGCTGGTCGCGCTGATTCGAGCGTGACGAGGGCGCACGCGACGATGATGACGATGCTCAAGGATGCTTACCTCGAAGGTCACGAGGTTTCGCGCCGTGTGCTCGATGCTCCACCGCCGGGCATGGGCGAGTCTGAGCGCGTCGACATCCCGGTCGAGGATGCCGTGAAGCTGATTCACGCGGCGGCGGATTCGCCCATGCGGTCGAGGTGGGTTGCGGCGCTTTTGCAAGGGATGCGACAGGCGGAGTGTTTGGGGCTTACGTGGGATGCGGTCGATCTCGACGCGGGCACGATGGAAGTCTCAACACAGTTGAAGGCGATTCCTTACCGCCACGGGTGCGGGGGTTCTTGTGGGCGGCGCTTCGGGGGCGATTGCCCGGAGCGCGAGTTTCGCGTCCCGCGCGGCTACAAGATGACGCAGGTCCAGGACAGGTGGCATCTGGTGCCGCCGAAGACTCGCGCCGGTGTTCGCGTCATTCCGATTACGCCGTGGATGCACGCGGCGCTAAAAGAGCGTGAACAGACCGCGCCGGATTCGATCTTGGTGTGGGCGAACGATGACGGCACGGTGAGGGACGAGAAGCAAGACGCGGCGGAGTGGAAGGAACTTCAGGACGCGGCGGGCGTGCGGAAACCGAACGGGGAGTATTACACGCTTCACGAGTGCCGCCATACGGCTGCGACGATTTTGTTGGTGCTCGGTGTGGACCCGCTCGTGGTGATTCGCATTCTTGGGCACTCGTCGATTCTTTCGACGCAGCGTTATCAGCATGTGGATATGGAGTTGATGCGCAAGGCGCTCGAGGGAGTTGCGGGCGCTTTGCGGCTGGATGCTTAGGCGGTTAGGGCTAGGTGTGGGTATCGTTGCGTCAACATGACCGGTACCGCTCCCGCGAGGGAGTCCAGGGCCGGTCCTTGTTTTCGGGCATGAAAAAAGCCCCCACCCGGCCCGCTAGGGCTGAGTGGGGCTTGCAGGCAACGTACCGGTGACCGGCCCGTTGTTGCACGAAACCCCCGCACAGTAGCGGGGGTCAAGGCGGGCGGGAACCCGTAGGCTCCTACGTGGCTATTCTATGTCGGCGCGGTGCGTGTTCGTCTTCGACCCTGCCGTGAAATCGGCGTTCACAATAGACGTCAACACTGATAGTACGGTCGCGGTCGCGGCCACCGAGAGGAGTCCCGGCCAATCCAACTGCGTGATCCCGACGGATTCCGTGCCGATAAGGGCGAGGAGTGTCTGCGCCGCCGTCTTAAGGGCTCTTTCTAGGGCACCCATCGCCCATGCTTTCGTTGCAATCATTGTTTACCCTTCCTGTTGATCATGATGAGCGAGGCGAGCATCCAGGCGTGACACGGGACAGCGAGGAACACGCGCGCGCCGCCCCGGATGTCCAGCACAATCGCCTCTAACGCGCCGAAACCGAGAATCAGTGAGCACCCGAAACCAGCGAGAGCAAAAAACCGGTCATGCAACGGGCGCTCCGCGAAATCGTCCCTGAGCTTCACTGCATACAAGGCAGTGGCGAGGGTCAGCGCCACGTTCACGAGTCGCACATAGTCGATAGGGTCAAACATTCTTCGTCCCTTTCCACTCGAATGGTTCCCATGCTGGTGCTGATGGCGGGGGTGGAGGGTCGCCGCGCCAAATGTGCGCTTCGAGCGCGTCGATGTGTTGCCGCTGCCGGTATATCTGTCTTTCCACGTGGGCCTCGTACGCCTCTTGCCTCGACTGCATGTCCTCGATCCGTGCCGCAAGTTTCGCAACGTATTCGGGGCCAGCATCAATAGCCGCCACCCGCGCGTCCGAGCTGCTTTTCATTTTCGTGGCGAGAACTGTACCCATCACTCCGAGGGAGGCCGCACCGATGCCGGGTCCGATCAGTTGAGTCCAGTCCATTACTCCCTCACATCGAGATCTGGTACTTCTTTCAGTCTCATAGTCGCGAGCGCAACACCACCGAACGTTAGGTAAGTGCCAGTGGATATCCAATCAGTGGGGGACCCCTGCACGAGGGGAGTCAGCCATGCTATGGCATAACCAACCCCCCAAATAATGAGTGCCGAACTGATAAGCGCCGTCGCTACCACCCAGCGGGCGAGAGCCACCGACGCGATACCGACCAGGCCGAGGGTAAGCCACGTAAGACCTGCGAGCCACGGCCATGCTCCCGTCCACGCCTCAACCGCCCCGCCGTTGGTGGAGGGGGCGGCATCGAGGTGGGCGGGAAGCATATACGCGACACCGCGCCAGCATGAACCGATGGAGAGGATCGCGAGGATCACGCGGCGCGTAAACGTCGCGCTGCCAGGTTCGATCATTGGCCACCTCACTTCACGGGGAGCGACCAGGCCGCATCCCACGTCCGCTTCCCGATTTTCCCGTCCACGGCGAGGCCTTTGTTCTTCTGGAATTGCTTCACGACGCGCGCCGTGTCGTTGCCGTAGCGCCCATCCGCACCGTCTTTGCCGATGTTCCAGCCGCGTGCCTGCATACGTGCCTGCCAGACCGCGAGGCCTTTGGAGCGCCACCTTCCGTTCACTTGGATTACGTCGCCGGGGACGCGGGAGTTACGTCCGCGCCCGCTCACGGACTGCACGGGGCCGGAAGGTGGGCCGTAGTAGTACCCGGCGGGGAGTGGGAACGCGGGGGCTTTCAGGCACGCCGTGCCACTCACGGGCTTCGAGGTGCCCTTCGACGCCTTAGACGCGGGCGCGGCCTTCCAGTTCGGGCGAATCACGTAACGAACCTGGGAGGGCCGTCGGACGCGCCGCGCGACCCTGCCGCCGTTCGACTGCGACCCCTTCGAGCCGGTCGTCGTGTTGCCTTCAATGCATTGGAAGTTGCCAGAGCTGAGCCGCTTCTCAAGAATCCCGACGTGGTTCGCGCGCTTAGTGCTCATGTCCCAGTCGAACACGAGAACGTCACCAGGCTGGGCCTGCGACTTCGACACATGGCCACCGTGCGACGCGCGGTAATTCACGTTGTACGACTGTTTTCCGGGGAGGATGTTCAGGCATCCGGCTTTCCAGAACACCCAGGTCACGAAAATGTCGCAGTAGGCGATGCCGTTCGCGAGTAGCCACTTGTCGTTAGGCCACAGGACGGGCTGCGTCTCACGGGCATACTTCGTGCCGCGCTTCGGATCGTTCCAGCGCGAGTATCCGATCTCACCGGCGGCGATAGCGAGAACCTTACGGGCGCTCATGCCTCCACCTCCACATCCGAATAATCAACAGGTTCAGGTGCTTCAACGTCCGGCGTCTCCGACCCCGCCGAGTCGGACACTTCGACACCTTCGGGGATAGCTGGGATTTCGTCTGTGTTCACGGTTGCCTCCTTCTTTGGGCATGAAAAAAGCCCCACGACGGGGGCCAGTAATCACTTCAGATATAAGATGCCTCGCTGGACGCGAGGCTCAACTATTAGGGAAGGACAGCGGGGAGATGTCTACCTGATACGCTCCGGGAGCCGCATCGGACCACCACACTTCGATATAGCCAGTCGAAGTCATGCGCAAAATCTGACGCTGAGTGGCCGTCGTAGCCCCCTGCCTAAGAATGTCGCGGGTAGGCCGCAGCCACTCAGCAAACGAACCCGCAATCCGAGTCCACCCCTTTGGCCAACCAGCCGGGCGCGTAACATACCCCTGCGCCCACACAATACCGCCCTTCAACCGCAAACCGGGATCATTTCCCGTACTAATACCGGGGTGTGCGTTAAAGCGGATCCACCCGCTATCGTTCGCAGTCTCCTCCAGGTTGTACATCTCCCACTTCCCAGACCGGGTGGTTTTTACCCAGATACCGTCCGCGTCCACCGTGAGGTAACGTCTTGCCCCCCCGGCCTCTGTGTAAATGAACGCTTCGTTAGGATCCGCCTTAATCCGTGAAAGATAGCCATTGTCCTTGTTGACGTAGGCAAGCTCTGCATCTTTTGGGCGAACCTGAACCCACCCAGACTCGTCTGCATTGCCCGAGTATGTCCGCAGAAAAGACGCTTCTGGAGTGGCTTGGATAATCCCGCCAACGGCACCATTATCCAAGAACGCTCGCATAGTCACGTCTGTAGAGGCAGTTTGCAGCTCGCTGCCGGGGCCACCGCCATCACGGTACGTTCTCGTCAGGTTCGCACCAGGTTCCGACAAAATATATGAGGAGCCGCCAGCTATATTTTTCCCGCCGTCAACAACTACGCCGTTTCGGAATGCACCAATCCCGGGCGGAGTTCTAATTTTAGACGAGTCTCGGGGAAAAACTGAAAATCCTGGGAGCATCATTTTCCCGTCTGCCCACGAAGGTACATATGCGTTGTCTGCAAATACCACCCGGCCCGGTAGCGCATCCGAAGTGATGAACGTGCCACCAATAAATACCCCACCCTCGAATCTTTCGCCAACAAAAGAGCCGCCCTCAATCATCTCAGCCTTCACCGCACCAACAGCCAAGTTCTCAGCGGTTACCGCGCCAGCCGCAAGCTCCTGAGTCGTGACTTTGTTCGCCGCGAAGATATCGGCAAACATCTTGTTCGCGACAACTTCAGAAAGATTGCCGCGCGGTTCCAGCTTCGATAGGTCAATCCCGGAAATGATCGTGTCAGTGAGCGTGACTGCCTGCCACGCGGAACCGTCCCACCTCCACTGACCTATCACCTCGCCGTCTACGACACGGAACCACTGATCTCCCTCGCCAGTACCCGCCGCGTCCGGCTCATTGATTGAATATGTCGTGAAGTTCCCGGCACCGCCATTGTCAACAACAATGTCGTCAATACGCGCGTTTGCTGCGTTTAGCTTCTGTTCCAGCTCAGACCGGGATTGCTCAAGGTCGTCGGCCAGTTTCGGAAGGGTAACCTCGTTCAGCTCTGCGATAGATTTGCGGGCCGCCTCAAGGTTTTCAGAGGTGGTCCGAACAGAATCCTCGCCACCATCTGCTCGTCGCCACACCACATCCCCGGCCTCGCCAAGGTCCTTGATGCCAGCGGCGTGCGTGGTTTTCTCCGACGTTTTGCCGTGAAGGCTCGTCACGATCTCCGCGAGTGTTTCATTCGGGGACTGTTTGAGATTAGTCCGTTTCGCCATTCTCTTCCTCCGCATCGTATGCTTCGTCGCCCTGGAACTCGAGCGTCACCATTGCGGTGTTCCAGGAGCCCTTCGCCGCGATAATCCGTTCAAACCGCGTCCCCTGCTCGACGGTCATCCACTCGTCACCGGTGGTGACGCGGGCGAGGTCGCCGACATGCCACCGTCCGATCTCTGCGCGCTGGTCCGACCCGTCGACCACCATCGACAGCTGCTTTAGTGGCGTGCGGCCCGCCGCGAGACGAGCCAGCGCGTGCTCTGTCAGTAGCGCGTAGTTCTCCGTGTCCGACGTGCTGCCCACTGTTTCCAACAGCGGCATGTAGTCCGCGAGGGCCGACTTGTCCTCAGCTTTCTGAACGAGAGTGCCCGCACCCTCACCCGCACCCGTCCACCACACTCGGTTCGCGAGCTGCTCCCCATCACTTGTTGGGGACACTGATGCGACCGGGGATAGCGATGAAGTGGTGTCGAGGTCCATCGTCCAGTCCTGGGCGATAGCGGGCTGCGCCGCGGTCCCGTGGTAGAGGCCCCACTGGATGCCCGCGCCCCCGTATTCGGGGCGGAACATCACGTCCGGGCCGTTACGCACTTCCGTGATTTCTTTGATGCGTTTGAACGCGCCGTTATTCGCGACGTTCCAACCCTCATACGTGCGCTGATTCAAGCGCGCCCCGGTCTCGCGCGGTGAACGCGCCACGATAGGCAACTGCCCACCCAAACGCCGTGTGGTAGCGACCTCCACAATGTCCTGCACAATCGTGCCGAGACTCATGCCCTTACGAGCCATGATCGACCGCTGGATAGTCTTCGCTGAGAAGTCCTGCTCCACCACGAGACGCTTCTCGAGGATCGCACCAATACCCTTACACGAGAATGTCGCTACACCGTCGCGGCCGCGAGTCTCCGCCGGGTCATCAACAATCGGCCCCGCAATCCACGGGACGAGCGTCCCGTCCGGCCGCTCCCACGACACGAGGACACTCGCCGCGAACGGCCTCCACCACTCACGACCCACCGCTTGCAGCTGCGTTTTAGGGACGGTCACATCGAACGACTCGATACCATTCAGCGGGATCGACCACGACCCCGCCGCCGCCAAATCAAGCTCAGCACCGATCTTGCCCGTCATCGTTTGGACGAAAAACGCGCGCCACACTAGCGAGACACCCCACGGTCGTACACGTTCACCTCAGTACCCGAACGGCCCGTGGAAGTCTTATAGAGACCACCCGAAACATGCCCGGACGTAATCTTCACCGTGTGCGCACCCTCGCGAAGCGTCTCCGACCAGTAGCCCGCGCCGCTAGCCCACTGCGAACCGAAAGACACCCACACGCGGTGGGGTTCGTTCGAGTCGATCTGCACATCGAAGAACATTACGCCCGGTGTTTTGTCATCCGACGCGCGCACCGTGCCCGTGAACGTCACCTCCACCGCCCTATCCGATGGGAGGAAGAAACGCTGCGCGCCACGCGTCACACTCGACTTGGACGAGGCGACACCGCCCGGGTCAACCCAATGCGTGAGCCTTCCGAGAGACGCGCCTGCGGGGATCGCGAAGTTACGGTCCATCGACTGAGTGGCCGCCGCCGTCGACGTGACACCCGCCGGGACAGTAAACAAACCGAGCGTGATTCCACCCGCGGGGGCCGCGCCATGCACGACCGTAATGTTGCCGTTCGTGTCCATCACGATCCGGTCCTGCCTCGATCCGGTAGACGGGGCCGGGGCCGTGTTGATCGTCTGCTCCTCCACCGGATACTCGAGGGCGAGTCCGGAAGCGGCCTTCAGCACGACCGCGCCCCGCGTCACCTTGTACGCCATGCTGGATGTGCCTACGACCTGCACGCCACCCGAGGGGAGAATCCCCGACGTGTGATACCGCGCCCCGATAATCGTCTGCATGTCCACAGGTTCAGTGCCCTGAAAGACCGGCATCGTCTCCGGGGTAGGGACTTCACCAATCTTGATCGGTGCCTTGCCGTGCGGGTAACCCATTGTTTCTCTCCTTAGATGTAAGTGTCGCGGTGCTGCACGGTTGCCCACCCAGTGCCGCCGCGTAAAAGATCAAACGACGGGTACGCGACCCCGCCCGGCTCGACACCGCTCCAGCCTCGATCGCTCAACAGGTGGGACTGATCGACACCGGACACGGTTACCGACCCTGACATGTCCACCACCACGGGCGAGTCAGAAAACACCGGCCACGGGAACGCGACCCGCCTACCGCCCAAGGTGATCGCGAACCCGCCCGGCGCATCCGCCGTGACTTTGAAGCGTGGATAAGACACCGCGTTGCCGTCGTTCCACACCGGTTCCGTCGTGTCCACCGCCGTGCCGAACGTGAGAACACCACCAACGGAAAACAGCGGGTATTCCAGGCCGACACCGGCACCGACCGGGCGAAGAATCGACTCACGCCACTCACCAAACAAAAATGGTGAGGCGGCCTTCAGTGGGATCTGGAACCTGAGCGCCGTCGTGCCGATCTTCACGACCTGCGGCGCGCCATCCAGTCGCACCGAGGTCGACAGCACTGCCGCGCCGTCATCGCACTGAAGCTCCCCGTACCGACCATCCCAGGCCATGCCTGAGATGTTCCGCTCTTGCCAGTCGCGCTCATCCGAATCAACACAATGTACGGATCCGTGGAGGGTCATCGAACGGCCTTCGCGCCACGCTCGCGCGGGGAAATCGCCGTGCTGGAGGCGGGCGACCGTCTCAGCGCGAACGCCCGCCCCGCCATACCAGCCAGCAACATCCTCCACGATCCAGTCAGCGCGAGACTCGCCGCTTCGCCCATCGTTGAGTGTCCAGAAAGAGCCATCAGCCTGCGTCAGACGCGCCGTGCGCACATGAACCACAACAAACTCCTTCTACTAAGCAATGGACCCGGCGAGTTGCCGCAGCTGAAGCGCGTCACCGAGACGCTGACCGAACACGCCCGGGTCCTGCGAGGTGGGCGCGGTGACGTTCACGGTCACGCCGCTGCTAGTCGCGTGATCCAGCGACCGCGCGACCGTCTCCCACTGCTTCGCGGTCAACACCGCTTCAGGCTTCTGCGTCTGATTGATCGACAGTTCGCCCGGCATATGCCAACCGCCCTTGTCATGCAAGAACGGCTTGTACCCGCCGATAATCGCGGCGGGGATAATACCGCCCTTCGCGAAGCCCACGTGCACGTGGTTGTAGTGCATCCGCTTCGTGACACCCGAGGTATCGGCCATGCGGCCCGAGCGCCGCCACTGCCTACGCCCAGCTGGAGAGTAGAGAAGCTCCGTCGGCTTCAGGGGGTGCATCGCGTTGAAGAACCCCATCATCTGCGGGGTGGGGCCCGAACTGTTCGAGAAGTCCATAGCGCGACCGAGAGCGTGAAGCGACACCACACCGGAGCCCGCCGTGCGAGCCCCACCACGCCTGAACGACGTCATCGTGAGACCGAAACGCCGCGCCACCGCCTGCGCATACCCCAGCGAACGCGAACCACCAGGCGGCATACTCACAGGGGCCGCATCTGGGTTGCCCGCCGGGCTAAACACCGACTGCACCTTGCTCACGACACCGTCGAGAATCTTCCGGCCCACACCGAGAGCGAGATCCTTGAAGAATCCCGCGCCGGGAATCTTCTTGAACAATCCGCCGACGAGGCCTTTGAACGCCCCCACCGGGTCCGAGACGAAATCCCACGCGCCCTTTAGTAGTTTCTTACCACCGTCGAGGACGTCGCCAGCGAGTTGCCCCGCCTTATCGAGAATGCCGCCGCCGGCGAACCCGACAGTGTCCGCGAAGCCCTGGCCACGACGGCCAGCGCTGTTCACTGCGAGGAACGCCGCCTTGTCGCGCGCCGTACGGAGCGCCTCAGACACGAGCACGCCCTCACCACGCCGCATCGGCACGAGCTGATCGTCACCGTCCCGCATACGCGAGAAACCAGGGAGAATGCCGCCGCGCGCGAAGCCCTGGAACTTCGGGAGCTTCGGTAGACCCGGAATGTGCTTACGGACATTCTCGAAGTTCGAGTAGATGCCTTCGTTATAGACCTTGTTGATAACGAAGTTCACCGGCTCAATAGCGGCGCTCTTCACGCCCTGCCAGGCCTTGCCGACGGCATCCTTCATGCCGTCGAATCCTTTTTTGACGTTCTCAATAACGCCCGAAATCTTCGGCCACAGCGTTCCAGTGAACCAATCAACGACCGGCGCGATAGCGCGATTTTTCACGAAATTCCAGGCCCTATTTATGGAATCTCGCATTACATTGAACCCGGTTTTCACCGAGCTAATGACTCCGCTCAGCAGCGGCCACGCCACATTCTTGAACCAGTCGACAACTGGTGAAATGGCACGATCCTTCACGAATTGCCAGGCAGTCTTCAAGGCGTCCCGCATTAGATTGAAGCCGAGCTTGACTGCCTCAATCGTGGTCCGCAGTAGCGGCCAGGCTGTATTCTGAAACCACGAGACCACAGCCGAGATCGCGGAGCGGATGCCGCCCCAGACCGGGACGATGACCGACTGCCAGAGCCAGGTGAAGGCCGGGGCGACCACGTTCTGGAAGACCCACACCCACGCATCGATCTCGGTCATGATGACCGCGATAGCGAGGGCGATAGCAGTCTTGATGCCCGTCCATGCCGGCTCGATGACGCTGCGCCAGAGCCATTGGGCTGCGCCCGCGACCGAGTCCCACGCGCTCTTCATGAACGGCACCGCCGAACCCGTCACCCAATCGACGACAGCTCCGATTGCGCCCTTGATGCCGTCCCACGCGGGTACGAGAGCGTTCTGCCAGAGCCACACGCCCGCGTCACCAATAGCCTTGAACGCGCCCTGGATCGCGGGCCACGCGGTATTCACGGTCCAGTCCACGACCGCCGCGAGAATCGCCTTACCGGTCTCCGTCTGCGTGAAAAACCACGTCAACCCAGCAATCGCCGCGCCAATCGCGATAGGGATCCAGCCGATAGCCGCAACGAACCCGGCAACAGCAGGGACCACCGCCGTAACAAAACCGCTCACAGCGGCAACCACGCCAGAAACAGCCGCCTGGATACCACCGAACGCCGCAACAACCCCACCGACCACCTTCACGACACCGAAGATCGCACCGCCCACCGTGGCGATAAGAGGCAGGAACGGCTCGAGCACCCCAATGAACCATGAGAACCCATCGACAATCGTCGTGAGCACGGGCGCGAGCGCATCAAGCGCACCAAGGATCGCACCCGCGAGAACCGGCGCAATATCCGCGAGCGTCGCGCCGACCCCCGCCACAACAGGCACGAGCGCCTCAAACGTGCTCATGAGCGCCCCGCCCAAAGTCTTACCGAGGTCGAAAACAGCGCCACGGAACTCATCACTTGATGCCATGAGGTAACCGAAAGCGCCACCCAGGAGGCCGATCGGGCCGAGAAGGGTACGGAACAGCGGTGCCATCGGCTTCAACGCGCTAAACAGCGACTTCGCGGGCGCGGCGAGAGGCGCGAGCGCCTTACCGAAAACCCCAAACTTCACCGCCGCTGCACCAGCGACACCCGCAACCGCGCCGAGAACCGGCTTCCAATTCTTGCCGATCCACTCCACGAAACTGCGAGTCTTGAACGCGAGCTGCTCCATGAACCCAGGGAACCCGGAGCTAGTCACTTCGCCATCGAACGCGACCCACGCGTTCTTGAACGCGAGAACCCCACCGATAGCTTCCTGCACGACCGCACCGAAGCCCGAGGACGGATCAAGACCAAGAGCCTTCACCAGGTCAGGAGTGATCCAGTCAGTAGCGAGAACCTTCTTGAACGCTGAAACACGATCACCGACCGCTTTGACGGCACCCACGAGGCGGCTACTGAATGCCTCTACGAGCGGTTTCACCGCCTCGGTTGCCGCATCGATACCCACAGTCAAACTCTTGAACATGGGGCCGATGAGCGGGAAAACGCCCTCGAGAACAGAGGCACCGAAACGCGACAGCGCTGCACCCATATTCTTGAACGCGCCCGCCGTCGTGTCGCCGGAAGCGAGCGCCGCCCCGCCGACCTTTTCTTCCATCGCCTTCGCGAAAACATCGAAAGACACCTTGCCCTTCGAGGCGAGGTCTTGAGCTTCAGCGGCCGTGACGTTCATCTGGTCACCGACCATCTGCCACACGGGAAGGCCAGCCTCCATGAGCTGCATGGCATCCTCGCCGGTGAGTTTGCCCTTGGACGCGACCTGCATCCAGATGAGGCCCATGTCGGACATTTCGCGGCCCGAGATCGCCGCTGAATCGCCCACGAGCTTCAAAATACGTTCGAGGTCTTTACCAGGCTTGATGCCAGAAGCCACGAGGTTGCCAGCGAGGCCAGCTGCCTCGTCTAGGCCATATGCCGTGCCTTTGACCGAGTTGAGCGCGTTCTTCGTGATCGCTTCAACTTCAGCGGTCGTGTGTCCGAGGCCTTTGAGTTTCGCTTCTGCGTTCTCAATCGCGGAAAGACGCCCGAACCCCTTCACTATGGATGCCGCAAACGTTGCGCCCGCAGCGATACCCGTGCCCTTAGCGACCTTCGTGAGGCCACCGAAGATTTTCCGCCCGAAACCGCCCCGTGCGGACTTCTTCGCGATCTCATCCTCGACGCCGCCAAGTTCTTTCTTGAGGGTGTCGGGGAACCCCTTCACGCTTGGGACGATACTGAGATACGCGGTACCAATTTCTGTAGCCACCGGCCCCACCCCTTTTCCTTCGATAGGCATGAAAAAGCCCCACTAAGCAAAAGGAGTGGGGCCGGTCGTGTTCTCTTCGTTATGTAGTTATGCGCTCGCCCACGCTTCACCGCGAGCGATACGGCCAACCGTCGAAACTGACACGTCGAACCGCTCAGCGATAACGCGGCGAGCCTCGCCAGAGGCGAGCGCCGCTTTTATGCCACGCGCCCGCTCCGCCGCATTAGCCGTGTCGCCGGTAGCGGTGTTTGAGCCAGACATGGCAGCGACCTCATTCGCGTACCACTCCTCCAGCTCCTCCACGCTGACCGGCGTTGTACCGTAATGACGATCCTCAGACTTGTCGCCCGGTCGCGGGATAGGTCGCGGCTTCGGGCCATTCCGCCCCGCGTCAGCCCAACGCCAAATATTCATCGCGTCCATCATGTCCGCGAGAATGTACGTCACCTGGTTCCAGTGCGGCGACGTCTCCTCATGCAGCGCATGGAAGAGGTCAGAGCCGAATGGGGAACGCTTCACGATCACGAGAAGGTCCCGCCAGTTGAACGCGGGTGAAGGGCAGTCGCGCAGCCGCAAACCTAGCTTGATGAGGTCAAACTCGATAGCCTCCGAATGCTCACGAATGAGACTTAGGAGGCTGAGGATTCCCCCAAGTTCACGACGGACTCATCGCTCCAACGCTTCAGCATTTCCGCCTGCTCGCGTTGCAACATCTGCTTGAACGTCTCGGCGTATTCGTCTTCACCGATCACGCCCTTGAGAACAGCGAGCATGACAGCACCTTCGCCGAGGTCGCCGACTTGCTCGAACGCGTCCTCGACAATGCCGCCGACGATGTTCTCGAAGTAGGGAATCTCGATAGTGATCTTCGTGAACTCAGAGGTGAACGAAAACAGCTCCGAGGGGTCGTGCATTTTCTTCTTCTTCGCCTTCGCCTGCTTACGGCGGTAATCCTGGGGCTTAGTAGCCATGATGCGGGGATCCTTTCAAATCGAAACATGCCGGGGATCGCAACAAAAGTGGCCTGTGGGTGGAGGATCCCCGAAACTCCACCCACAGGGGAATGAGTTACGCCGCTACCGCAGTACCAGCGTCAAAGCGGATGTACTCGAGAGCACAGTCACCGTTCTCATCCGGGTATGCGGTGATCTCGAGGGGGAGGCGCACAACGTCACCAGAGGTGAACGAACGCTCCGGCGGCGACGGGATCTCGGCGTTCGGAAGAACGATTCGCGAACGCGCATCGCCATCCTTGAGCTCGAACACCCAAGCGCCCTGCATACGTGCATCGGCGTTGTGGCGGATCGTCACGAGGCCATCGTCAGACACGGTCACATTCGAGTCACCGAACGCAGTCTTAGCCTGCTCGGCGCTGTGAAGCATGAGCTCGAGCGTGACCTTCACGCCGTACTCGGACTTCACGACACGAACCGTGACGCCGTTCCACTCCTTGATTTCTTCGGTAGACGCTTCCGGCGATACCGTCACGCCTTCCTGCGACACGAGACCCTGGTTCACGAACTTCGGGTCAAGCTTTGTTTTTTCATCGGTTGGAATCGGGGCATCAGCATCGAGCGGCGCACGAAACGCGTAGCCAGCGACCTTGAGACCCGAACCAACGAGGGGGCGAGGATTAGCCATGAGTGCCTCCTAAGGGCATAGAAAAAGGGCCACCACTCGGTAGCCCAAAAAGAACAAAATGAAAACTTTTACTTACTGCTGGTTTTAGTGCCGCGCTTAGTCTTGACCGGCTCGACACGCACCCAACCAGCACGCTCCCACGACCGAACATCACCCGAAGGAATATCGCGCTCCACGCCGTCAAGGCGAGGATGCTTCAACATCACCATGAGGAATCTTCACCTCCTCCATCGCGACCCGAAGCGACACCTCGAACTGGTGACGGTCAAGATCGGGGGCTAACTCATCCGGGTACTGGACGGGAAATCCCGTGTCGATCGTGTACGTCAACAGTCCAGGAATGTCTTCCTGGTTTTGCACGGACTCCATCGCCGCATACAGTGACCGCGCGTAATCGAACGATTCCGGCTGCGTCGAATGCCAGCACTCGATGAGAACCCGCGCCACGTCCTGCGACTCGTTATCCGGCCCGCCGCCGACTCTCTGAACGCGCACCATCCCAGGCGCTCGCTCAATAGGTACGCGTGAGCGGGCTGGAAATCCGAATCCGCGCAGGAAAGCAATAACCGCCGCGACAACATCCGCCGGGCCCCACACGGTAGTCATGCCTTATACCTCGACAGTGTCTGGTTGCGAGAGTTGTCGCTTGCCGCTTCCGGAGTTGCGGTGACCACGACGGCACGGGCACGCCTAGTTCGACCCGTAGATTCCCGCGCTTCATAGCCATCGCCGGCGTTAGCCGCGATACGCGAAGCACGCGAATTGAGAGCCTTCTGCACTTCAGGGAGAGTCAACGTCGTGGATTTAGGTTTGAGCTTCAAGCGCACCGCTACCCCTCCTTACGTTCGAGGTTCACAACAATGCCGCGCTCAGTGGTGACGTGAACGTGCGGGTTGTTGTCCCACACAGCCACATCACCCATGACAGCCCACTTCTCACCCCGGTGCTCGACGAGATCGTGCGGGCCAGGCCTAGGCCCATCGACAGGGGCGAACACTTGCAGACCGCGAACGACAGCATCGCGAAGCCCTGTGAAAGGCTCAGCCTCGCCAGCCGAACGCGGCGCAACCGCGAACACGGGCCACGGCACCGGCGCGCCATAGGAGCGTTTAGGGTTGCCGTAGCGGTCAACCTCACCATCGACGCGAGGGTGAATCTCGAGGGTCGCCGTGATCCTACGCATCAGCACCGCCCGTTCCGTAGATCGGGCCGCGATAATCGTTGATGTCCGAGCCGCACGAGCAATAACGGGCACCGAAAATCACGCTGCAACCGTTATCGTGAACCGCGTAGCCGCGCGAAGGGCCAACGTTGATGTTGAACGCGCGACCCTTACGCACGAGGCCGTCCGAGAGCATCGCACGCTCACTATCGAGTAGCTCGAGCGCGCCGGGATTATCCCCGCCGAACGTGATCGTATTCGACCCAGAAAACTGCCCGGTCGTCTCTTGCCCAGTAACCGAGCGGTGCCCAGCCGGGTTGCGGAAAACCCGCGTCACCATCGCAACAATCACGTCGCGAACGGTCTCCGTGAACTCCCCGCCGTTATCGGCTTCGATGCGTTCCGTGAGGGTCGGGAACTCGCGACGCAAGAGTCGCTCAGCGCGCGCAATCCACACCGCGAGCTTCACGTCATCGGTGGGAGCGTCCGCGCCAATCCACGAGACCATCACATCTTCAGGCGTCGCCCAATGTAGATCAATCACGAAAGCCCCCTACGCGTCACTTGCTGGTCGTTTTTCGGCTTCGCGTCGCCCGCTTCTCGCCAGCCTTCTCGGCCTTGTCGGCGGGAGTGAACTCGCTACCGAGGCGCTCGGCCTCACCATCCGCGACGCGAACAGTGAGGCCGGTTGCCACATGAATCAGCTCGACCATTACTCCGACTTGATGAGCGCGAACGCGTCCAGGTCAGCGATGCCCCAGCCGTAAACAACTTCGGCGCGGAAAGCGACCTGGTTGTTGCGCTTGAGGTCGCCGTTGCCGTCCGGGTCGCCGTAGCGGATAACCTCGAGGCCAACGCTCTTCTGGATACCCCAGCGCACAGCACTGAAGTCACCAACGATGCCAAGAATGTTCGACGGGGTCTTCACGACACCCGTGCCGGAAACAGTCTTGGATACGCTCGACTTGTGGCCCTCGAGATTCGAGGGGGCCGTCTCGTACGAGAGATCGGGGTAGATCTTGCGACCGTAGTCATCGCGGATCCCGGCGAAACGGGCTGCGAAGGTCGGATCGATCGCGATACCGGAGGGGAGATTCTCCTTACCAAGAACGAGCGCATCCGCTGCATCGACCGCGAGGTACGCCTTCTTCTCAGGGTCGGCGATAACGGAAAGGGTGCTACCTGCAAGCTTCTTGGCCATCTTGTCGACCGGCTCGCCGGTCTTCGGGTTGACACCGTGAATGATGCCGTAGTCAAGCGCACGCGAGAGCGAAGGCTGGATCTCCTCGAGGATGCGGTCAAGCGCTTCGAGCTGGTGATCCTCCGAGGCCCACATGACTTCTTCAGACATGCGAACCGTCTTATGGAACTTGAACGGCTCAACGCTCTGAACGCTGCTCTTATAGGTCGAATCGCCCTTGTTCGCGCCCTCGCCGACGTACTCGGCTTCGTCGGTGCCAAACACGAACGCCTCACCCTTACCGAACTTCATCGGGATATTGGGGGAGAGTGCGGAAATAACAGAACCGTTGGAAACGGTCTTGATCCACGGCTCAATGATCTGAGTGGGGATTGTGAGGTCCCCGGTCTTGAGAACAGTCATGATGTACTGCCTTTCTTAGTTTTCTGGTGCGAAAAGTTGACGTGCGAAGATGCGCCGTTCGTTTCCGCTGTCTGGATCGTTGTTGTAGCCCTCAGTGGGGCGATAGGGCGCACGAGCGCCACGGAACTCGAGAAGGCGCTGCGCGGTTTCTTCGAGCGCTTCGCGCGTATCTCCAACAAGCAGGTCGGCTGGGACGCCGTTTGAGGCCGCGACCTCGAACTTGAGAGCGCGAGACTCGGCCTCGCTTGCTCGAGTTTCAGCTGCTGTGACGCGCTTCGAGGCGGCATCGAGGTCGCTCTTCGCGCTCTCCTCGAGTTCGTGAACGCGCGTCTCGAACGGTTCAAGCTCGCGGATGCGCGCCGTGTTTTCTTTCGCGCGCGCCTCCCACTTTCGAGCCTCAGCCTTCCAGTCGGTTCCAGTGCTTTCGGTCGCTTCCTGTGCAGGGGTTGACGTTTCTTGCGTGTCGCTCATGACTCACGCCCTTTCGCCCTTGCGGGCAATAAAAAAGGCCCATGCGGGCCGTGGATACTTACTATTCACTCCCGTGCGGGAGGGTCTATTTTGCGGCGCTCATGGCGCGCATACGTGCGGCAATAGCCTGCTGGCTATCACCCGTAAGCGCCTTGACGCGCGCCTCGTACGCCTCACGGGAGAGCCCGTCACGAGACACGAGAGATTCAGGGGAGGCGTCACGCGCCGCCACAAACTCCGAGTAATACGTTTGAGGGTTGTAGGGAAGTTCGCTATCGTCACGGGCCGCCGCAACTGAGCAATGGCAATCGTCGTGAAATGACTCGCCCTCGCGCGCGCCGGTCGCGACTGCGGTTGCCGACCGCCTCGACGTGTAGGCCGCGCCGCGTGCCGCGAGCATTCGACAAAACGCGCACGCATTCGGGTCGGGAACGCGAGCAAAATACACGCCATCATGCGCGCACGCCGATTCATACATCGTCGAACGCGCAAACTGGAGCATGTGCCGCTGCGAAGACGAAACGATGAGTGAGACGGCATCCTCGCCACGTCCCTCGAACGCCGAGCCAATCCCGTACCGCACCGACCCCGCGACCGTGTCACTAAGATCAAATGCAGGGATCACCGCCGCCTCACCCACACACTGCTCGAAATACTCAGCCGCGATAGTCGCCGCCGCATCGCCGTAGTGGTTCACGAGGCCTGGAATCAGATCAAGGAGCGCATCACGCTTCCCCTCGACCGTGTACGCGTCCAGCGCGTCCCACGTGCGGCGAATATCCCGCTCGATTAGCCGCGACAGCTCACGCTGCGCCCTCTCGAAGTCGCGCGCCTGCTTAGTCGAGACCATTACGGTCACCGATCAGTCGCGCAATCGCAGAACCCTGCTGCCTACGCTTATCGTTCAAAATGCCCTCGAGAACCTCATCCTCAAAAAACGTCCCAAGGAACGTTTCGGACTCTTGAAGGAACGGGATTGCCGAAGTGAGCTTCACCGCCGAATCTGCCGCCGCCGACTTCGACGTGAAACGCGCGTCGCGATACCGGGCGCGAAGCTTCTTCAAATCATCTGGGACAGTGTTGGTGTTGTTCGCAATCCGCCACGCGCGAAGCGCCGTGCGCACGCGCGCAGGCTTCCATACATCCGCCGCCGCTTCGGCCTCGCTAATGAGATCCTCGCGCGAAGCCACATACGCCTCAGCGGATGTTGGGTTAGCCTGCGACATTCCTACACCAAGCGACGAAACGGGAATGTTCGCCTCGCCCGCGAAAAGACCAGCCCAAACCTGGAGCTGATCGACGTGAGGCTGCTGCGACCCCTGCGTGAACTGCTGGACGCTCGCGCGGCCCCGATCCCCCTCCATCATGTCGTTATCGGGGATCACGTTCACGCGGTCCATGATGAGCTGCCACGAATCCTTATCGAAAGCCGTCTCATCCGGGCCAAACAGCATGAACGAGGGCGTGCCATAAAGGTCAGCCGTACCCTCCGACCGAAGAATCGTGCGCACCGCCGAATCCGTGAGCGCCATAATCGGCCGCGAAATCCGCGACGAACCAAACGGTCGCCCCAGGCGCGGTTTATACGCTACGACCTCGACCGGAACATGCTCCTTATGTAGATACCGGTTCGCGACCTCGGAGTCACTAACCTCTATCACCTCGCCGGGGAGGTAGAGCGCGAAGTCGACTGGCTCTCCTTCTTTCCATCTCGAAATAGAGAGGAACGAATCCAGCCGCCGCGTTCGAGGATTCCAGTCACCCGTGCCACTGAGCGCTGACTGGTGAGTGATTACCGCCGCCGGTTCACCCTCGCGGCCCGGCGTCACGATCTCGAACGAGCACGACTGCACCATCGCGTCGAGCTCACCAAGGCCAGCCTCGACCGTGTAGTTATTCGCGTCGAGAATCTCACCCAAACCATATCGGTCAAGGGCGCTATCGGGGCTGTAGAACCCTTGAAAGCGTGTGCGCCTGTGAAGCGCCTCGACGGCCTTCGCGGGCCACCCGAGCACCATCGAAATGTTGCGAACGTAGGGCGGTGCGGTGGGTGGGAGCTGGTTCGTGAAGTGTTTCGCGTTCATGTACGACTGGCGTACACGGTTGCGCGCATTCTTGTCGCGCACCTGCCACGTGAGGCGGTCGAAAATCTGCTGTTCATCGTCGGAGAGTCCGCGAATCCATTTAGCCAAGGCTCACTACCCTCCAACCCTTTTTCGCTCCACCATTCAGGGGCCTATGTTGTCTTTTCTCAAGTCCGTGCCACGCGAGCGTTACCGCTACGAGCGGCGAAATGTCCACCGTCTGGTCTTTGCGATTCCACTTCCAGAGCGTGTCACCCATCGGTTTCGTGACCGCTGCCAAAACAGCCTCATCCAAGAGTGGTTGCCCAATATGAGCGACGCGACCAGAGGCGATACTGTCGAAGAGGCTCGCGCACGCCTGCGCGTACTCGCGCGTATTCAATGGGAGTGTTCGCACGCCAGCGCGACGCAGCTCAGGGGCGAGCGTGCCAGCGGCCCCACCTTCGTCAATAACTGTCGCGACCGGGTCCCACCGCTCCACAAGCTCAGCAACACGCTCGACGGCCTCAAACAGCATCACCTGCTCAATAACCTCAACATGCCGCTTGCCATCCTCACGCTCAGACACCGCCGCAATCGTCACGACATCACGCGACGGAGGAACATCGACCGCAAACGCGACCCGCGCACCCGCCTGAGACTCCTCATCAAGGCACGCACGCCAATCAGCGGCGCTAATCGCAGAATCCCCGCCGATCTTCGCCCAAATACCAAGCCGCTCACGCTTGAAGGTCTCGTCATCCATGCTCGCGCGCTCCGTTGCCACATGATCCAACGAAAGACGCACACCAAGACCAGGATTCGCCGTCGCGAGTGCATCCAGATCATCCGGGGACGCGTCATCAGGCGCTGACCACTCAAAATACGCGAGACCGCTCGACGTGCCACGAAGGCCCTCATCGCGAAGATCGCCAAGCACCTCGCTCGACGGCATACCCGCTGAAGACGTGAAAATCGTTTGCGGATTATCTGCCGTCGACAGCGTCGGCATGAGCGCCGCAAGCTGCCCCTGCGTGAGCGCATACGCCTCGTCGAGAATCAACGTCGATGCCGTCAAACCGCGACCCGAGCCGTGCGTGCGCGCGAGAAAACGAAGCGCCCGCCCATCCTTCAAAATGATCGAGTTCTCCGTGTTGCCCGTGTAGTACTTCTCCACATGCTTCGCGAGATCAGGACACCCATCGATCCAGCCACGAAGACGCAGGAACGCCGCCTGAGCCGTTTTCAGCTCGTGCGCCGTCCAAATTATGTAAGGCTCCTGCATGAGAAACAGGCCCGCGAGCGCACGCGCCTCAAGAATCACGCCCTTGCCCTGCTGGCGTGGCACAACCACACCAACACGTTTCGCCACGAAGCGCCGATCAAGCCGCTCGCCAAGCATCCGCTGAACGACATACGCCTGCCAATCATCAAGATGCAACCCCGCCGCTTTACAGAGCGCTACCGCGTCCTCGCCAAGATCAGAAAACGCCGCCTTCGCGACGTGCTCAACTCGCGGCCTTTGAGACCCGAGAACGCCGCTGGGTGAGTTCGTCAATGACGCTCACCTCCACAGGCTTCGCCGCCTCACGCAGCTTCCCAATCCGATCCACAAGCTCATCGCGCCGCTTCGTCAAAGCCGCGACCGTATTCGCAGGCGTACCCTCGTCACGAAGGACCGCGCGAACAATACGCAGATTGTCTAGCGCCTCCTCGAGCGGGTCCACCTCGTTAGCATCAAGAGACGGCGCAGCCTTCACGGCATCACGCACCGCGCCGGCTGAAGCCTCACGCTTCGCCGCCATGCGGTCATTCTTCTGTTTCCGGCACGCCGCCGCGCACGCCTCATCAACCGGTTCACCTTTGCGCTTGTGGCGCTTATAGGCAGCCATGGTGCCGCATGGAGCGAGAGGCCTAGCCATAACAGCACCTTTCTACTAACGCCCCAGGCTTGAGGGAGACCTAAGCAGGGCTTTGGGGAGGGATTCGGCACTATGCGGCGGGGGTGCCTCGACGCCGGTCGGGGGGTACCCGCCCCCTACCATTGGCGGGAGGTGGGTACGGTTGCCGGGCGACGCGGCGTGATGGTTTTGTTTCCGCGCCGTGAGTTGCAGGATCGGTGCGCAGGTTTCCCGGTCCCGCGCATTTTCCCACCGTTCGCGACTGGAACGTCGTGGTCGAAGGTGTATGCGTCTGGTGCGCTGTGGTGCGCTGTCCAGTTGATGGGCTTGCCGCATATCCAGCATGGTTGATTCTCGCGTCGCGCTTTTCGTTTCAGTGCGTGCGCGATGTCGCTGTACGCTTTGTTGTTTCGTTTCACGGGCGCGCACCTTCTTGGTATAAGAAAAGCCACCTCGCTGGGTGGCTCTCAGGTGCACAGCACCTATCTAAACAAAACCTATCATGCGTCATGTCAAGCATGTAACTCCTTGCCGCGTGTCGCCGCATATTTTTTGAGCGCCTCAACGCTCACCGCGCCTCGCTTTCCGCCGCTTCCAGGTAACACTCCGTCAAGATTCCCGGCTTGCATGGCTCTCGTGATTGTCGATTGTGAGACACCGAGGGCGCGAGCCGCGTCGCTGATGCTGATCACAGCCCCGCTCGCGAGATGGTCGGCGGGGGCGGTCTCGTGCCCGGCGCGACACTTCACGTAGGGCCGGTCAGCGTGGTACACCCACTGCTTTTCGCCGCACGCACATTCACCGGCGGGCATACGTTTCACGCTGGCCCCGGCCATGACTGCACCTTTCGCGGCGCTGGTGTTGAGTTCTTCGATCATGTCGAGCGCCCAGGGTTGTTTTGCGGCGTAGGTGGCGTGGCGGCGCAGGTAGGTCTCTACTTCGGTGTCGATGGGTTCGCGGGTTTCTTCTTCGATGAGTCGCGCCCACTCGCTGAGTTGTTTTGTGATGAGCCGTATTTGGTCGAGTTTGGCGAGGTCGAGGGGTGCGGGTGGTTCGGGGTTTTGCGCTCGCGGGCCGTTTTGTGGTGTGCCGGGGAGGTAGGTTTCTCGGAGGTAGTCGCGGGCGGTGTCGGCGCGGTTGATGGCGCGGATGATGGTTTGGGCGTCCATCGGGGTTGCTCCTTGGGCATAGAGGAAGCCCCGGCGGTTGTGGGCCGGGGCTTTTGCGTGGGGGTGGTTAGTTTTTGTTGGCGTTTCCGTGTAGGGCTGCGCCGGTGAGGAAGGCGAGGGCGGCGGCGGTGAGGTATTGCCACCAGGTTGCGCCGGGGGCGTTGAAGATTGCGGCGAGGGCGAAGGCGAGGGCGGTGGCGAGGGCGATTGTTCCAAGTGTTTTCTTCATGGCGTCTCCTTGGGTATAAGAAGAGCCCCGGCGGTTTGGGCCGGGGCTTCGTGTGTGTGCGGGGGTTATTTGATGGTGACGGGGCGGGGGTTGTGTTTTGCGAGTTCTGCACGGTCGTATGTTCCGGGGTTGTCCTCGACGGTTAGCCAGAATGTTCCGTGTTCATCTTCCCGGCGTTCGTGGAATAGTCCGTCTGCATAGCAGTAGCGGGCTGTTTCCCACGGTTCGGGTTTTGGTTCGGGAAGTGGGGTGAGGGTGCGGTATCGCATAGAGTCGCAGCTCTGTACGGCGTAAGGGGTAGTGAAGCCCTGCGCGACGTAATGGATTTCTCCGTCTGAAAACTTCTCCATAAATGCTTTTCTTGCTGGGATCGTGACACCCTCCGGCACGGGATACGCGGCGTTCCAGGCGGCTTCGATGAACATGATTGCGTCGTAGGTTTCTTCGTGTGCGCGGCGTGTGTCTGCTAGGTGGGCGATGGTTTGTTCGGGGAGGCTGGTTCCGTTGTCCATGTGGATCACGGTGTTCTCCATGTGGCCGTAGGTGATGCTCTCGATCTTGGTCATGCTTTCCTCCGTTGGAGTTTAGGTGTTGGCTTCATTCGTGCGGAATGTAGGTGTTTGCTTCACGGGTGGGGGTGGAACACGTTCCGAATGGTCAAGTCGCCGGTGAGGGCGTCCCATAGCGGGTGGCCGTCTTTGTTGAAGACGTAGGTTTCGACGTAGATGCCGCGACCGCCGGGGGCGCGTGTGACGGTCACGTCGTCGGGTAGGTATGCGGGGTCGATGCCGTAGTCACGAAGCATTCGCGTGAACGGGGTTTCTTTCATGGCGTCTCCTTGCGTGTTTGGTGGTGGCCAGTGGGTTTGGTCGAGTGTTGTGTGGCCTACCGGGCCGAAGATTTTGTTGAGTATTTCTTCGAGCGGCGGGTGGTTTGTTTCGGTGTATGACCTATCTGTTCCCGCTTCATTTGTCATGGTTGGCCTCCTTCATGTGTGTGGCGGCGAGTCGGTCTGCTTCGTTGTAGGTCTCCTGGGGGCCGCTGGACCATCCGCAGGCGCATCTCCATCCACTCCAGGCGTGTGTGAGCTTGTGCTCATCGGTGCTCATCACTGCCTCCTGTCTCGCGGTAGGGGTTGCTCTCGGCGGCAGTGGGGCCATCGCAGGGTAGGTCTGCGTCGCAGTGATCCCACTCCCCGCGGCTGTACCCCTCGTCCCGCGCCTCGGCTTTCGCTTTCCGTACTTCCTCGGCGATGATGGGGAGGACGGCAGTGGCGACCTCGTTTGCCGCATCAAACCCAATATCGATCGAGCCGTAGTCGTATTCGACGGCGATTCCTCTCACTTCGTCCCGGATTTTCTCGGCCAGTGTGTCGGTGGTGGTCATTCCTGCTCCTCCGGTTTCCAGTTGGGATCGTCAGATACTCGGCGGACGACGGTCATGCTGCAAATGGTGTCGTCCCAGTCGATGTCGAGTAGGTAGGTGCCGTCGCGGCTAGTGTCGATGCCGCAGAAGTCCTGCTCGGGCGTGTGGTCGATTACGGGGCACCCCGGGTGTTCGGTTACCCAGCCGTATATGCTGTGCCAGTCGTGGATCTTGCCGTGGATCATCACGCCCTCCCACTCGTCGTAAGCGGGTGAATCGGGGTCGTCGGGGTCGTACCCGTCGTGATCGGCTGAGCATTTGATCCAGCCTTCGCACGCGCTTGGGTTGCTACATGTGACGGTGATGAGCGAGTAGTCGAGGACGTCTTGGCGGGTGACGCGTCTCAATTGTGCGAGGCGGCGTAGGAGCGTGCGGTCGCGGGTCACATGAGCGTAATGTTTTTCGATCATTCCTGCTCCATCAGTAGGTCTGCGAGTTTGTCTGCGAGTTCGGCCGCGATTGACGGTTCGAGGTGTGGTTCGAGTTCGGTGCGGATTGTTTCGGTGGTGTCGCACGTGGCGCAGAGTTCGCGGGTCGTGGTGTCGCCGCATTTCAGGCAGGCGGTCATTCTTGTGGCTCGCTTTCGGGGATTTCGGGGGTGTCGATGGGTGACCACCACTTGTAGGTGTCGTCGAAGTCTGCGTCATCTGGGGTGCCTACGTATGGGGGTTCTTCGATAGGGTCGCGCCACCACAGGGCGGGGCCATAGTTTTCGTGCCATTCGTCGATGTGGCGCGCGTATTTCGGTGCGGCGATGAGCACGGTGGGGGTGTCCCCGTGGTCGTAATAGACGTCGCTCACCCAGTCCCATGCTTCGGCGGTGGCGGCGATTTGACTTATGTAGCCCATGAGGCCACCCGTGTTTCTGCAGTCGATTTCGTGATGGAGTTCGTCCAGTTTGGCGTTGATAGCGGTTTCCATGACCATGCGTAGGCGCTGGGCGTCGCTCGGTTGCCCGGTGCGGGTGAGTTCAAGGCCGCGTCTAGTGCTTTCCATTTTCTTCTCCTTGCGAGTGGTTATTTGGTGAGGTCCAGACTGTTTTTGAAGTCTTCGGGGTTTTGGGTGAGGGCTTCGTGGATTTGGGTCGCGGCTTGCCGGATGGCCGTCGCGAGGTTTTCTTCAAAGCTCGATGGGGTGTGGGCGGGGTTCGCGTCGGGCTGTTCACGGTGGGGCTCTTCGTGGCGTTTCATGCTTCGTCCCTTTCGGTGTAGTGGTCGTCTTCGGCGGCTTGTGCGTGCCAGTCGTCGCGGAGGTCTTGGAGTTCGGCGCGTTCGCGTTCGCGGGCGAGGTGCTCGAAATATGCTTCGCGGTCGACGAGGTGGAGGAGCATTAGGCGGCCTTTCGGTGTTGGTGGGCGGGGACGAAGGCTGTCCAGCCGATGAAGTCTTCCGGCTTTAGGTAGCCTTCGGGTGGTGTGGCGATCCAGCCGGATTCGTCTTTGATTGCTGCGTCGTAGATGTCGTAGCCGTCCCAGAACGTTTCGTGCCGCCTGACACGGCCGGCGACGGTGCCGATTGGCAGGGCGTTCACCTGGTCAACGGTCTCGAGCCTGACGGGCGTGTAGCAGGTTGTTTCGTGGGTCATTTTGGGGTCTTTCGGTTGGTGTGGGCATAACGAAACGCCCCTACGAGGCCCGTAGGAGCGTCAGAAAAGAGAGAGTGTACGCGAGTAGCACCTAAGGGGCGCTAGTGCTTCCTGGCGGCTATAGCGGCCCGTCTGGACCGTGTTGCGGGTTGAGGAGCCATGCGAGATCGGCGAGGGTCATGGTTACCCACTGTTCGCCGGGCTTACCGTTCCCGTGGCGCTTATGCACCACGACACCGATAGCAGCCTCGTCGTTCAAGGCTTCGGCGCGGGCTTCGCTCGCCCAGCCCGCGAGGTTGATGCGGCTCGTGTTTTTGCATTCGAGCACGACCCTTTGGCCGTGGGCGCGTACCCCAGCGATGTCGCCTCGGTCGCGTGCGCCGGTCTTCACTCGCCGGTCGATACGGTCGTCGACGCGGGCGGCGAGATAGTCCGCGACTTCACGCTCGAACCGTGACCCGGCTGCTTTCGCGCTTGCTCTACTGCGTGCCATTCGTGAGGGTCCTTTCGTTGATGCGCTCGGTGATGAGCTGGTGGAGGATGGTGGAGGCTGATACGGCCCCACTGGTTTCGGTTGCGACGTGGACGTCGCTTCCGGGGGTGAGGGTTTCGAGTACGCGGATCGTTTTGGCGAGGGTGTCGTGAATGCGTTCGTCGAGTGTGCCGGCAGCGACGAGGGTGACGAGCTCGACGGATGCGGTTTGGGAGATGCGGTGGATGCGGTCTTCTGCTTGCACGACGAGGGCGGGCGTCCAGTCCGTTTCAACGAATAGTGCCGTGGATGCTCTGGTGAGGGTGAGTCCTACGCCGGCGGCGGCGATTTGCGCGACGAGCACGTTGATGCCGCCGTTTTGGAAGCGTTCGACGATGTCATCTCGGGCGGGGCCGGTGACGGTCCCGTCGATCAGTTCCACGGACGTGTAGGGGCTTTCTTTGCGTAGCTGGCTGATGAGTGCTTCGGACACGTCACGGTGCTGTATCCACACGATGAGCGGTTTGCTTGGTTCGGCGTTGAGGCGTGTGGTGACCCAGTCGGTTGCGGCGTCGACTTTTGCGAGGCCGGTTGCTTTGCGTAGTTGTGCGACGAAGGGGAGGCAGTCACCGACGAAACTGGCGATGTCTTCGTTGGTGGGGTTGGTGTCGAGGTTGTCGAGCCAGGTGTCGATCTTTTCGTTGAGTTCACGGTTTGCTTTGTCGAGGGTGTCCGTGTCGGGGGTGACCCAGTGGACGCTTCGACGCTTCGGTGGGAGTTCGGTAAGGACTTGGTTTTTGGTGCGGCGTGTCCAGACGTGTTTGTCGAGGATGGTATGGAGTTCGGGGAGGGTTTTGGGGTTGGCGACGCGGGCTCCGAAGTGGTTTTCGTAGGTGTAGCGGTTGATGTATTCCCATGGGGTTTTTGCGAAGTGGTGGAGGTGGCCGGTCATGGTGAGGATGGGGAGGAGGTCGAGGGGTGTGGAGATGATGGGGGTGCCGGTGAGGCAAAGGGTCTGCTTGGCGTACCGGGAGATATGCAAGACCGCTTTGGTGCGTTTCGCTCCGGGTGTCTTGTAGCGATGGGCTTCGTCGAGGATGAGCAGATCTGGCTCCCACATGGCGAGGGGGTAGTCGAGACCTCTCGCGACGATGAGGCTGTCAGGAACGATGACGGTCCCGGCGTTTGGGAGCTGGTCGAGTGCTTTCTTTTGGGCTGTTTTATTTTTCCCGCTAATGGGGTTGTGCGGCGTGATTTTTATTAGCTCGCCGTTGATGTGTTCATTGTTGTGGGTGCGGCGTGATTCTTTTTCCCAGTTGGTGGTGAGGATTGGGGGGCAGATGATGAGGGTGCGTTGTGCTTGGGTGATTCGTTGGACGGCGAGGGCTTGGAGGGTTTTTCCGAGGCCTGGTTCATCGGCGATGAGTGTGTGGCCGGCGTGGGCTGCTTGGAGGGCTCCTTCGAGTTGGTAGGGGTAGGGGGTGGGTTGAAAGGTGTGCATGGTTGAGTGCTTTCTTTAGTGGGAACCAGTGGGTGGTTCCAGGAGGGTGTCGCACTGGTTCCGGTCCGGCCCCCTGAAAGGGGGGCCGGGAACCAGTGGACAGTGACCGGTTCCGGGAACTAGTCGGGAACCAGTGGGAACCAGTCACTGGTTAGGGGGTCTTGAACTCCTCAAGGCCACCTACGTAGTTGTCTGACTCGGGATCGTTTTGCGCCCGATAGACATGCGCAGAGCGAAGTAGTCGAGAGGCGCGCGGCCCCTCGGTTTCGATCGCGAAGCCTCCGTCAACGAGAAGGTTGCAGGCTTCAATAATTGTTTGACGCTTAGCGCCGCCGCTTTCTCTATAGATTTCAACGATCTTGTTTATTCCGATCTCTTCGCGCATTGTTTCGAGAATGCGTGACACTTTTTCCATGACGAAAGTTGGTTTTCTTGGCCCGTTATTATCGGGCTGCGAAATGCCATGCTCTGGCGGCTCAAGGGTTGCGGTTGTTCCGTCGCCGCTTGAGTCGAGGCGGAACCTTGCGGCTTCTTGTGTGCGGTCGGTTTTCCGCCAGTCTCCGGCTGTGGCGCGCACAGCGCCGGGGCGGTCTTTCGTGACGCGGATAGTGAGTGCGCCGTCGAGGCCGGGGCCGATCGCTGAAACGGGCTCTACGAGGAATGCGGCCCCGTCGATAGCGGCCATTTTTGCTTGGCCACCAATGGGGAAGCGACCCCTCGTCTCTATCGACTTCACGACATGGTCAACGAGTACGACGGCCGCCCCTGTTTCGCGCGAGAAGCGGCGAGGGACGGCGCGCATCCACTGGGTGATCTCGTCGTTGTCTTTCGTGGCTTTGCCGTGGAGGTTGAGTGCCTCGGTGACGCCATCGAAAACAATGAAGTCGTAGCTCTCTGTGAGGAGTGCACGGAAGGCTTCTTGTTCGTGGAAGGCGTCGGGAGAGGCGTCGGGGCGTACGTAGGTGAAATGTGGCTGCTGTAGTTGTGGTGGTGTGGCTCCTAGGGTTTGGAGGCGGTCAAGGATGTCGCCCGCGTCGGATTCAAAGTCGACGTAGAGGACACGGCCGTTGGCGTTGAGTGTTTCGACTGCGACATATTGCGCGACCCAGCTTTTACCTGATTCGGATTCCCCGTAGATGGTGTGGGTTTTTCCGGGGTAGAGGAGTGCGGGGCCGTCGCTGCGTTTGAGTAGTTGTGGTTCTGGTCTGGTGTATGTGCCGTTGAGGTATGGGGTGGTGTCGACGGGTGACCATGAGGGCTTATCGAGGCTCGCATCTTCTGGGTTGAGTAGCGCGTCGAGCGAGCTGCTACCAGTCTCCCCCGTGGGCTGCTGGGTCGTGGTTGTGGGTGTTTCGGGTTGCTGGTCAAGGATTTCCCCTGTGGTCGTGTCGACGCGCCCGCTAGGGCCGGTCGCGTACTGGTCGAGGTCGATGGTGGGGGCGTGCAATTCAGCGCGCTCGCGGGCCTTCTCGGGGTCTGCTGCGCGCGCTTGAGCAACAGCCCAAGCGAGGATGCCCCGCCACTCGTTGAGCGCCGCATGCGGCGAGCGCGCCTTGCCCTGCTTCTCGCTTACCCCGTCGCTGGTGACAGCGGCGAGAAACGCGTCGCGTAGCTGCTGTTCGGCATGGGCAGCTGGGTAGTATCCGGCGGCGGCTTCTTTCAGTGCTCCGGTGAGGATGCTGGTAGCGCGCTGGTGCCTCGAGTCGCCTTCGCGAACGTACCGGTTGAACGTTGCGACCCACGCGTCGACCTGCGCGCGGTTATCGCCGCTTGTGTGTTCGGTGATGAATGCGCGGATGGTGGCGTCGCTGGCAACGTCAGCGGTGTCTGTCGTGTCGGTAAGTGCTTCGGCGATGGTGGCGGGGAGTTCCGGGACTTCACCGATTCGGCCCCACGCGTAGTGCCCTTCTGGGTCGGGGTGCTCGCTGGGGGCGACGATGATGACGCCGTTGACGCCGCGAATGTCGCCCCACCCGGCGGGGAGGTTTCCGAGGCCGTTGCCGAAGCGGCGGCCGGCGGGTTGGGTGTAGACGTAGTGGCGGCGTGCGAGGTCGTTGCGGCGGGTGTATTGGAAGGGTGCGGGGGTTTCGGTGAGTGCTTCGGTGAGGATGTCGGGGAGGTTGATGGGGGTGTCGACGTCGAGGACGATGCCGCCTGAGCGTCCGACGTGGAGGAAGACGCCGGCGTCGGGGTGTGTCATCCAGGTGTCGGCGATGATTTGGGGGTCGCGGGTGGTTTTGGATTGCCAGCCGCGTCCGAGGATGGAGCCGGGGTGTTTGGTGCCGGGTTTGACGGGGCCGACGTACCATCCGGCGCGGGCGTAGGCGCATGCAGCGTTGAGGGCGTCGAGGCCGTCAATGGTGGGGATGGTGAGGGTGTGGTGTTGTGTTGCTGGGTGTGGCATGGTCACTCTCGGCTCCATAACGGTGAGGGCGTGTGCGGGGTGTGTTTTGTGGTGCCCCGGTTTGGTCGTGAACCGTCGCCACACCACCCACCCCTAGAAGTAGGGCTAGGGGTGGGGTGTGGTGCCGGGGCGGCTTTTTGGTGGCGCGAGAGGGGCTTATTCGATGTGCTCGCGCATGTATGCGACGACGGACTGGTCGAGGCCGAGCGCTTCAGCGATTTGCGTGTCGGTGAGGCCGAGCATGATCATTGACTTGACCTTCTGCGACTGGTCACCCTGCTGCACGGGCTGCGAGGCGGTCGCGGCCGCGGTCGCGGGTGCTGCCTGCTGCGTCTGCGTCTGTGGCGCACTGTCGTTGAGCATTGCGCTCAAGCCGGGCGTGCCCGGTTCGATGTCGTACTGGTACAGCTTCGGTGCGTTGAAGCGGGGGTTTTTCTTTTCACCGTCAGCAACATAAGTCGCGGTGATGCGGTCGCCGACTTGGGGGTTGCGTCCGAGACGGCGAGCAGCGTCACGGAACGCGCGAAGCTGGTCGCCCCACCCTTTGATGTAGAGGTTGCGGTGACCGTCATCGTCGGGGCCTTCCGGGCTGCCGGTGTCGAACGTGACAACGATCTGCTGCTTCGGTCGCCCGTCCTGCCAAAACTCGGGGGTGCCGGTTTCGTAGTCGTTCACTTGCCGCGTGTCGATGGAGACGATCTCGCCCGCGTGGGTTTCGCCTACCGTCTCGAACTTTGCGGTTTTGCCGCCGCCGGCGAGGAGCTGGTCGATGCTTGCAAGGTTGGTGTTCATGATGTTTTCTGTGCTTTCTGTGGTTGGTTGGTGTTAAACATTTCGAGCCCGCTTAGTGCGGGCTCGAAGTCTGGGTAGCGGGCGCAACTGAAACAGTCGGGATCTCGGTCGAGTCCGCTAATGAAGTTGTTGAGCTTCTCTGTGCCGAGTGTTTTCACAACTTCGATGCTGGTCGCGAGCTGGTTGACGCGCTCGAGAGCCTGGAGGGCTATCTGCTCGTCGTAGGGCTCTGACCAGAAAACTGCTTGCGATAGTGAGGTCGCGTTCCTTGGGAGGTGCGCTATCGCAACGGTGGTGACGCGGTGGCCTTTGTTTTGCCAGCCACGCCCGTACAGGTGCGCCTGGATGCGGTAGACGGGTTTAGCGCCTTCACGGCGTGCGGCGTTCAGCGTGGTGGTGCCGACGATCTTGTGATCGATCACGGTCCCGGTCGGCACGTGGAACAAGTCGCATGTGCCGTTGATTGGCGTGTTGCTGATGTCGCCGACGGTAACGCGGGTTTCCGTTTCCCATGCGGGCCCGGCTTTCGTGAAGATCTCTTCGAGCTGGGCGTGAACGGCGGTACCGATGAACGGTAGCCACGCGGTTTCTTCCACCTGCTGCCAGCCGGCGAGCTTCGCGGCGAGGCAGTGTGTGCACGGGTTCCCGATTTCGCTGGGGCCTATACGGCGTTGAAGCGTTCGGGGTTGGTGTTTGATCGCGTCGTCGATGGTGCGCCGGTAGAGTCCCCACACGGTGTTGGGGTTGCTCATTTGATGCGCACCTGTGTGCCTTTATCGAGGTAATAGGCATCGAGGTCGGCTTCGGCGATGTGTTTTTTCACGGCGGCGGTGGAGATCTCCGCCGAATAGAACTCTGGATGTTTCGTGATGGGGAAGTCGGTGGCGAGGCGTTTCTTGTCTAGTTGCCGGTAGTTCGCGACGGTGAGGGTGTGTTCGCCTACGGGGAGGCTTCCGTGGGTGTGGCCGAGCTCGTTGGCGAGGGCGAGGATTTTCGCGTCGTAGTCTTTCCTGACTTGTTCAAGGTTTTTCGCTTCGGTCGCGATTTTTTGCCGGTGCTGGATGAGCTGGTCGAGTTGGTCGAGTTGTTCGGGGGTGGGGGTGTTCATGGGTTGATTCCTTTCTGTTTGGCGGTGGCTTCTGCGATTTCGACGCGGCGTTCCCATGCGTTGGCGAGGCGGTGGAGGGAGAGTGCTATCGCGTAGTGGACTTTTTCGTTGTCGAAAACGCAGTACGGGAGTTCTCTAGTGGGTGAGATGTATTCGGCGATTTCGTCGAGGGCTATCTGCTCGGCGCGCCTGTAGTTGTCGTTCATTACGCGGCCTTCACGATCTCGATGGGGGCGCTTGCGCGTGCGACTTCGTCGAGGTTGAACTCGAGGGCGAGCCGCCCAGTTTTCTTCGCGGGGTGGTAGGTGGTTTCCGTGGGTGCGAATCCGAGGTGGCGGAAGATTACGGTCACGGGGATGCGGTGAGCTTTGCCGTTGAGCGTGTATGCGGCGGGGTCGTCGGGTGATGAGGCGTGCACCTGCATCCTGTTGGTGTCGCGGTCGTAGGCGAGGTAGACGGCTGCGGGTTCACCGAGCGCGGCCATGGCGGCTTGGTTGAGGAAGAGGTTGTAGGCGCGTCCGTCGCTGCTGGCGGAGATGGTGACGCGAGGGTTTTTGATGGCGGCGGAGCGCTTGGGCTTCGGGAGTTTTACGAACGCCATTTCGGGGTATCCTTTCGGGGTTTTTTCTTGGTGGTTTTGCGTTGCTTGTCGACGGCGCTGGGGATGAATCGGGCGGGGTCGCCGTACATGTAGCGGGCGAGCGGCTCAGGGGTGGCCGGTTGCGGTTTGGGCGGTTTCACGCCGTTTGCTTGTGCCCATAGGCGCGCGATTTCTTCGTCAATCTCGGTCAAGATGCACCGTTTCTTCGCGCCACAGTTCGTATTGTTCGACGCCGAGGGCGATACCGAACCGAACGGCGAATAGCAGTAGTGCGAGGATGATGACGCGAGCGAAGTAGGTTGCGGTGAGGGAGGCGAAAAGGAGCATTAGCGCTTCACCCTCTTCTTGCTGGCGAAGGTCGCGCGGATCAGTTCGTGACCGTAGGAGCGGGTGCGGGTGGAGCGGTGGGTGTTGGTTTTCATTCGTCTTCTTCTTTCTCGCACCACGCGACGAGGTCGGTGTGCATGATCGTGATTCGCCTGGCGCGCATGGCGGCTTTGAGGATGTTGCCTTCAGTTCGGCGGGTGGCTTTGCGGAGGTAGCTGGTGCTGAATGGCACGACTTGTGAGGCTTCTTCGAGGCTGTACGCGATGCGGTTCACGCGAGCCTCCATTCGTGCGTGCGCCTACCTGAAGGTGTTTTCCCGTAGGTGGGGATGCCGTCGCTGTCGCGGTTGTAGGTGACGATGTGTTCGCGTTCGAGTTCGGCGCGGGCGGTGCGTAGCCGTTGCCCGCTATAGACGTGGGCTTTCGCGTTCACGAACGCTTCAATCTCGTGGTCGGAGGCGACACCGAGTTCTTTGAGGGCTTCTTCGACTGCGACGTGAGCGTTGGAGTAGAGAGCGGTGGTCGCGGCCTCGTGGGAAGTTTGCGGGTCGGTGTTTCTGGCGTATTTGGTGGTCATTCTTCGTCTCCGTATTGGATGTATTCGGCGATGTCGATCAACGCGCCGGAGTGTTGGATGAAGGGGATGAGGGCGGCGATGATGTCCCAGCGGCGCTGCGCGTCGCGGTTGTCGAATCGGACTAGTTCGGGCCGCGCGTGAGGTAGCGGCCGGGGTGGTTGAGGCGCTGGCATGGTGGCTCCTTTTGGGCATGAAAAAAGCCCGCCGAGGGCGGGCGATAATGGGGAGTATGGCGAAGACAAACGCAGCGAGAGAGCTGCTGAAGATTTTTAGCAAGTGGCCGGGAACGCAGTCGATATCGAACGAGCGCGCTCAAGCTGATATCGATCGCGCCGTGTTCTTGATTGCAGCCATCGAGGATGTTTGCAGGGCTGAAGGCGCAGAGAGTGATTACCAGGAGCTCTTGGCCTCTATGCGAGCTTTCGTCTACGTCCCTGGTGGGCGATGGGATGAAAACGCGGCCACCTTCGATTCGCGCGATAAGACGGCTCTGGTGTCACTCGCTCGTTGGTTCGACAACCTTCCCGGGGTGACAGTCTCCCTGACGCCGAGCCAGGTAGACGCCTTGCGCAGTGCCCTTCAGGAATGCTTGAACATCGTCAATGCTGAACACCCCGAGGGCGAGGAGTTCTTCAACTATCTTCGCTATGTCCTTTCCCGCTGCCTGGAGCTTCTTGAAGGCGAGAGCGTGGACCTTTTCGGCCTTCGCTCGCTCAGCTATGAGGCGACGGCGCTGTGCATCCAGGCGACGCCGCGTATCAGCGATGTACGGCGCAAGGCTTGGCTCAATGAGGCTGGCAAAATCAGTCTCGCTTTCGGTGGACAGGTCGCCGCTGGTGCTACTGCCAATGTTCTCGGTGCCGGGATCATGGGGTTGTTGGGGAGTTGAGTTCACGCTCCCACCGCCTGTGCGAGGACTCGCTTCACGGCTTGTTCGCCGGTGGGATCAATGTGGGCGGTGGTTTTCGCGTTGAGGCCGTTCCACCAATCGAGGTAGTGAACGGCGTGAGTGCGTAGTTGGCGTTTAGAGAATCGCAGCCCTTCACGGGTCGCGATCTCCCTGACGTAGCGCATGGCGTCGCTTAGCGACATAAGAAGGCTCCTTAGGGAGTGCTGTGGGAAGCCACAGACTTGGAAGGGGGGCGGGTGGTTAGGCGGCGATGGTCAGGCTGGGTGTGGGGTTCATGCCTGCCCACACTGTTTCCATGAGGTCGCGGTCTTGGTTGGTGTATGCGAGGACGTCGCGGACTTGGCCGTTGGAGAGGTTCATGGGCCGTTTCTCGGGGGCGACACCGTACTTTTCGATGTAGGCGGCTTTGAGGCGCTTTCCGAACGTGGGGGCCTTTGAGCGGAGCTGCTTCGCTCCAAGGCCTTTCTCCTTCAAGAAGTCTTGGGTGTAGAGGGGGCGGCGTGCCTCATCCAGTACAGCGTGTTCGCCCATGCCGCGCGCGAGAATCACGCGGGCTTTGGCTTCGAGGTGGTCGGGGTGAATGAGGCCTTTGGCGGCTTGGCAGAGCTCCATTTGTGCTTGGGTTTGGAACATGAGGGCGCGCATTTGGTGTTCGGTGGCGTTGGGGTTGATTGCGCCGCCGTTGTGGAAGTAGTTGTCGAGGGCGTCGGCTGCTTCGCGTTGGAATGTTTCGACGAGGTTGCGGGCGCGCTCGGATTTGAGGCGTGTGGTGTCGATGGTGGCGAGCCACATGGTGAAGGTGCGGCGGTCGACGGTGACCATTTCGCGGTCTTTACCGTCTGCACCAACTGTGGTCATGATGACCACGGTTGCCCATGGGGTGCGTTCAAGGCGCTTGCGTTGTGAACTGAAGTCGAGGCCCATTGCTTCGCACGCTGGGCGAAGAGCGACACGGATCGTGTCACCATCTTGCGCGGCGGAGATTGTGGTGCCGTGGAACGGGATCGTTTGAAGTTGCATGACAAAGAACCTTTCAAAAGAGGGTGCCGTAGAAAGCCACGGACTTACAGGGGGTCAAATAGAGGGGTTTAGGCGGCTGTTGGAAGTAGCTCGGAGATATCTACATGTAGTGCGCGAGATAGGGCCTCGAGTTCGCTCACTTTGAAGTCGCCAGTTGCGAGACGGCGGCGGAGAGTCACTTCGGGGATTCCCGCCTCGCGCGCTACTCTTGGGATGGTGCTGATTCGTTCTATTTCTCGAATCGCGTTTCGTGCGATCTGTTCGGAGTAGGTGTTCATGACGAACACGCTATGTAACCGTTTGGTGCTCTGTCCACCCAAACGGTGACTAATGTGACATGAATTACATTGATGTGGTTCAGGGGCCTGAACGGTTACATTTGCTGCTATGTGGTTATGCTTTAGGCATGGAAACTGAAGCGTTCGTGAAAGCCCTTGGTGCAGAGGTGCGCACCGCCGCCACAATCGCGCAAGTGAAAATTGGAGACCTCGCCGAAGCTGTGGGCGTAAGTCGAATGTCGCTCACGCGATACCTGAACGGTGAGCGCGAGATGACCGTCCCGACGCTTTGCCGCATTGCCGATGAACTTGAAGTCTCAGCCGCCACACTGATTGAACGCGCCACGCGCCGAGCTGAAGAGGACGCGCGCCCCACCAAAACAGACTTCGCCCTCGCTGCGCACGAAGCACCGAACCAAGGCGCGGCACTGCGCGACCGGCTCGATGCTGAGCAAGAGGCCCCCGGTTTTATCCCCAATGATGACGAAATCGCATAGGAGAACATGATGGAACGATTCGGCATGAAAATCCCGCAAAACCCGACCCCGAGACTTGTTGGAGTCTTTGAGGCACCAAAGGCTCAATTCGCCTCCGGCTCACATAAGGTCTGGCTTTACAAGAAGTGTCTGCGGGTGCGCGAAGGACTGAAGCCGCCAGTAGACTTGCCGTTCGAGGACATCGTCAACGTCTCCCTAATGGAGGGGAGCGAACTGGAAAGCCGCCTCACGTTGACCCGAATCGCAATCGCGGGGCCCTTCGCGTGGGCCCTCAAAAAGAAGAAGGGTGGGGAAAAGTTCCTCACCATCGAAACTGAGGATACGGCCCACGTGGTCGAGGTCGGACGCAAGAAGGTTGCCGAAGCGACTAAGCTCGTCGCCCTCCTGAAGCCTCTCGTGGCAGGTAAGCAGGTCGAGGACTGACCCCCTCGCGCTTTAAATGTCTCACCCTCCCGCAACAGTGGGAGGGTGAGTTTTTATAACCCTTGGGATCATTTGCGCGCCGCGTTCCCTAGCGTGCGCGTGGAGTTCACGCACCTGGACGGGCGTTGTGGGGAGACGAACGGGCGGGACCTTATTCGGCTCGATAAACGTCTGCTTCAGGTGGAGCGGCGTTGCACTCTCGCCCATGAGCTTGTACACCTCGAGGCGGGCGAAGGGCGGGCCTGTAGCGCCGCCCGCGAGCGCGAGGTGAACCGCATAGCGGCGGCGCGCCTCGTACCGTTCGAGGCGCTCGCGAAAGCGGCGGGGTGGGCGCGCGACCCGGCGGAGCTTGCGGAAGAGCTGTGGGTGACGCCGCTCATGCTTGAAGCGCGCTGTGAAACTCTCACGGCCTCGGAGCTGTTCGCGGTGGCGGGGGTCGAAAATGAATAGGTCATTTTCTGGTCTGTTCAAAGAAGGGTTACAAGAAGGGTTACAACCCGCCCTCGCGGCCTTAACCAGAAAACCCCCGATCCGGCGTTTTACCAGGTCGGGGGCTATTTTTTCTGGAGCCTCCTGCCGGAATCGAACCGGCGACCTATTCATTACGAGTGAATCGCTCTACCGACTGAGCTAAGGAGGCGTGTGCTTCGCTCACGCGTCGCGCACGAACCACAACTTTACGGGAGAAACGGCCCGGGTGCCAAACTGTGCCGGTGATGGACCGGTCACATCTCGTGCGGGGTGACGTGCATGCCGCCCCGCTGACCCGGGCTCAGTTTCTACTCACATTTCGCGCCGTCGTCCGGGACCTTGTCCTCGAGGAGGTACGCGTCGACCATCTCCTCGATGCAGCCACCCGAGCGGCTGTAGGCGGTGTGGCCGAAGCCTTCCCAGGTGAGGAGAACCGAGTTGTCGAGCTGTTTGTTGAGGGATTCAGCCCACGCGTACGGGGTGGCGGGGTCGTGGGTTGTGCCGATCACGACGATGGTGCTCGACCCCTTCGCATGGATTTCCTTGGGGTAGCGCACGGGCTTCGCGGGCCAGTTCGCGCAGCCGTCCTCTTCGGTGCCGAGCGACGGACCAAACGTCGGGTATTTCTTTGCGAGGCGTTCGCCTTCGGCCTTGAGCCATTTTTCGTCGGTCACCCCGACGTGGTCGAGGCAGTTCACGGCGACGTTGGCGAACGTGCTGTTCGACTTGAATGAGCCGTCTTCTTCGCGTTCGTTGGCGAGGTCGGCGAGCATGAGGAGAACGTCGGCGGAGTTGTTAGCCTTGGCGCTTTCGATCCCGAGGGCGACGTATTCCCAGGTCTCGTTGCTGTAGAGGGCGGTGAGGATCGCCGTTGAGGCGAGGGTCTCGTTGAGCTTGCGGCCGCTCGCCGTGGGAATGGGGTTCTTCCCGGCGTTCGTCATGAAGTCGCGAAGCTGCTGAATACCTTCGTCGACGCTGCCCGTGAGGGGGCAGGTGCCGCGTTCGTTCTGGCACCACGTCACGAAGTCTTTAATCGCCTGCTCGAAACCGGCGGCCTGCCCGGCGACAATCTCGTTTGTCGTGAGCGCTGGATCCATTGCGCCGTCGAGGATGAGGTGGCCGGTGCGCTCCGGGTACATTTCGGCGTAGGTCGCGCCGAGGTACGTGCCGTACGAGAAGCCGAGGTAGTCGAGCTTTTCGGATTCAACAGCCGCGCGGATCACGTCCATGTCGCGCGCTGCGGAGTATGTGTCGACGTATTGAATGCGGTCGCTGGACTTCGCTTTGCAGGCTTTCGCGAGCTTGTCGGACCACTCCTTCGCCTTCTTCTTACCTTCCTCGGTATCGGGAAGGTCTGTTGACAGCATCTCGTCGGTCTCGGCATCGTCGAGGCACTGGACACCGTCGGAATCCTTCACCCCTCGCGGGTCGAAGCCGATCAGATCGTACTGTTTGCGCACGGTGGAACTGATCGTCATGGAGCCGTAGGCGGCGACGTGTTCCGCACCCGAGCCGCCGGGGCCGCCGGGGTTGATGAGAAGTGAGCCCTTCTTGTCGTCGCCCGTTGCGGGAACGCGCGTGAGCAGGAGCGAGAGGGTGGCACCTTCGGGGTCGTTCCACTTGAGTGGGACCTCGATCGTGGCGCATTCAGCGCCTTGGTATTCCGCGCGTTCACATTTTCCCCAGTCGGCGCGCTGGTCGTAGAACTTCTTCCAGCGCTCGTCCTTTGCGGGATCGGCGCCGAGATCGTAGGCGGCGGATTCGATGACGGGAGCGATCGATTTAAGGGGTGCCATGCCTTCCGTGCCGTAGGCCTCGGAGGTCGAGTTCTCGAGCTCCTTGATGGCTTTTTCAGCGTCCTTCTCGAAGTTGCCGCTGCCGGTGGCTGTCGAGTTGCTTGACGTGGCGTTTTGCCCCGCTTGGATGAGTGCTCCGCATCCACTGAGCGAGAGCGCGGCAAGCGTGAGGGCGCTGAGGGCGGCGGCGGCACGTGCGCGCACGCCGAAGAGGGAGGGGTGAGTGGGTGTCACGAAGAAACCTCGCGGATCGTTGGGAAGGCGAATTAGCTGCCATTATTCAACCACGCGGTGCCGTGTGTCACCGTCAGGCTCTCCCAGTTGGCGTTCCGGCACCGACATGGGTAGAGTATTTCCGCCCGCCCCGTTCGTCTAGCGGCCTAGGACACCTGCCTTTCACGCCGGCAACACGGGTTCGAATCCCGTACGGGGTACAGCATGAAACCGCCCACCAGAATTGGTGGGCGGTTTCGTTTTAACGGCACGTGCGCGGGGTCCGACGTCTGCCCGCCTTCATCGCGCGAACTTTGTGAGTGTGCTCAAGGAGCGCCAGCTAGGGTGGAGGTACGCGGTCCCCCCTCGATGACGCCGAGGCGATTGATCGCCCCTACTCCTACCCCACGAGATAAGGACAGGACGAATGAGCACTTTTGATCCGAACCTTCCGAGCAGCGGCGAAGCTGGTGCCGTGCGTGAATCCGATGCCCATTCACTGAGCGTTGGCGCGAATGGACCCCTCCTTCTTCACGACGTGAACCTTGTGGAGAAGCTTGCACGTTTCGATCGCGAGCGTATTCCTGAGCGTAGCCCCCACGCGAAGGGCTCGGGCGCTTTCGGCGAACTCCGCGTGACCGAGGATGTTTCCCAGTACACAAAGGCGAAGCTTTTCCAGAAGGGGGCGAAGACCCCGATGCTCGCCCGCTTCTCGACCGTTGCCGGCGAGCTCGGCTCGCCCGACACGTGGCGCGATGTACGCGGGTTTGCGCTCAAGTTCTACACGGAGGAGGGCAACTACGACATCGTTGGCAACAACACGCCGATCTTCTTCCTCCGTGACCCCATGAAGTTCCCCGACTTCATTCACTCGCAGAAGCGCCTTCCCGATTCGGGTCTTCGTGACGCGACGATGCAGTGGGATTTCTGGACCCTGTCGCCTGAGAGCGCTCATCAGGTCGCCTACCTCATGGGTCCGCGTGGTCTTCCGAAGACCTGGCGTCACATGAACGGCTACAGCTCGCACACCTACATGTGGGTGAATGAGGCCGGCGAGAAGTCGTGGGTCAAGTATCACTTCCACACCCAGCAGGGCGTGGAGTACCTCTCGAACGACGAGGCGACCCGCATTGCGGGTGAGGATGCCGATGCGCACCGCAAGGACCTCTTCGAGGCGATCAAGAACGGTGATTTCCCGAAGTGGGATGTCTCGGTGCAGATCATGCCGTACGAGGACGCGAAGACCTACCGCTTCAACCCGTTCGACCTCACGAAGACCTGGTCGAAGAAGGACTACCCGCTCATCAAGGTGGGCGAGTTCGAGCTCAACCAGAACCCCGTGAACCACTTCGCGCAGATCGAGCAGGCGGCCTTCAGCCCCTCGAACCTTGTTCCGGGCATCGGTTTCTCGCCCGACAAGATGCTTCTCGGCCGCGTGTTCTCCTACCCGGATGCACAGCGTAACCGCCTTGGCACGAACTACAACCAGCTGCCCGTGAACCGCCCGGTGAACGACGTCAACACCTACTCGAAGGAAGGGGCGATGGAGTTCTTCCACTCGGGCGATGCTCCCGTGTATGCCCCGAACTCCTTCGGTCGCGTTTACCAGGATGAGCAGGGCCCGGTCGACAACGGCTGGGAGTCCGACGGCGAAATGGTGCGCGCCGCGTACACCCTCCACGCCGAGGACGACGACTTCGGCCAGGCCGGCACCCTCGTGCGCGAGGTGTTTAGCGATGAGGAGCGCGAGGAGTTCGTGAACACCGTCGCGGGCGCCCTCGACGGCGTGATCGAGCCCGTGCTCTCGCGCGCATTCGAATACTGGAAGAACGTTGATCAGGAGATCGGCGAGCGCATCGAGAAGGCCGTTAAGGCCAACGCGGGCGACGCCGAGGTTCCCGGTAGCGTCCAGTAACGCACGACTCAGAAGTTCGGCCCCGTTCCTGCCACGTTCGGTGGGGGCGGGGCCGACGCTTGCCTCCACCAAGGCGTTTTGGAATTCTTGTGGCATGGACGCCATGAGCCGTGCAGAATTCGAGGCTGCGGTTGACGACGCCCTCGATTCGCTGCCGCTCGATGTCGTCACCCAGATTGCCGATTCGAACACGGTGATCCTCGTAGAGGAGGAACCCAAGGGCGATGAGGAGCTGCTCGGAGTGTTTGACGGTGTGCCGCTCACGGAGCGCGGTCATTTCGACGGTCTCATGGAGCCGGGCCGGATCATCGTGTTTCGCGGCCCGCTCACGCGCATGGCTTCAAGTCGCGAGGATCTCGAGGAGCAAATCCGCGTGACCGTGCTCCACGAGGTCGGTCACCTCTTCGGAATCGAGGAGGAGCGCCTGCACGCGCTCGGCTGGGGCTAAACGATCAGGACGTCGGCGGGGGAGTCCGCGATCACCGTTTGAATGGTGTTGCCGAGGTAGCGAGGGTCGTCCGTTCCCCCAAAGCGGGCCCCGAGCACGAGGGTGTCCGCGCCAGTTTTCTCAATCTCGGTGATGATTGCATGGGCGACCTCGTCGCCGTCGTCGATGTGCCTGGTGCGAGAATCGACATCGCGCACGCCCGCGCGGCGCGCCGTCCTCACCGCGAACGCGAGCTGCTCCGCGCTCGCATGTCGAGGATCCGACTCGATAGAGTCGCGCACGACGTTCACGAGATGCAGCGAGGTGCCGAACTGCACGGCGCGCTCAATTGCGGCGTCGAGTGCTGCCTCGCCTTTGGGGGTGGGGATATAGGCCACGAGGATGCTCACCGTCGATCTCCTTCAGTGTTCCGTCTTTGGCTGTGGGGTGTCGCGTTCTTGCCCGCTGAGTTTTTGAATTTCGTCCATCACTCTGTCCGTGATCACACGGCGCCTGCGGTTTTCAGGCAGGGAACGATCGATGTCGCTGAGGTCGATGGGGGTGCCGATGCGCACCTCGAGTTTCGCGCGACGCGGGCGGGGGAGGGTTTTTCCGGGCACGAAAAGCTTCTCGGTTCCCACGAGCCCCACGGGGATGATGGGCGCTCCCGTGTGTTCTTCGAGCCACGCGACACCCGTGCGGCCACGGCCGAGCTTGCCCGTTTTTGAGCGTGTGCCCTCGGGGTAAATCGCGAAGACCTCCCCTTCGTCGAGTACCTCGCGGGCTTTTTCGAGCGAACCTTGCGCCGACTTCAGCGTTCCACGCTCGACGGGAATCGAGCCCACTGTCTCGAAAAAGCGCTGTTTGATGCGGGCCGTAAGCCCACTCTTGTGCCAAAAATCGGCTTTGATGATGTAGCGCACCTTGCGGTTGAACACGACCGGCACGAGGAATGAATCCACATTCGCGAGGTGGTTCGCGGCAATGATCACGGGGCCGGTCTCGGGCACGTTCTCGAGTCCCGTGACCTTCGGCCGCCACCACGCCTTAATCATTGGGGCGACGAACGTGTGGGCGGTTTCGTAAAACACCGGCCTGCTCCTTCGGCTCGCTCTCTCGCACATGCGCCTCGCGCATGTTTCTCAGCGTAATCGCTCGGAGGTGCAGTTCCTAATGCGGGCCCGCGTGTTTAATGGATGGGGGTCCGACGGTTGCCCGGCAGGCGTCGGAACCCTTTTCGCAAGGTGCACCCCGCCACGACCGGAAGGATTTCGCTCATGCCCTCGAAGATTAACGTTGCCGTTGTGGGGCTCGGGACGAGCGCGCAAGCGGTGCACCTGCCTATGCTTCAGCGCCGCCACGATCGCTTTCAGCTCACCGCGGTCGTGGATATCTCGCCGCGCCGACTGCGCGAGGCCGCCGAAAAGTGGGGAATTGAGGAGGAGCGCCGCTACGGCAGTGTGAAAGACCTGATGGCGGCTGCGCGCAGCAAGGACGTTGAGCTGGATGCGGTTGTGTTCAGCGCCGATGGCGTGAAGGGGGAGGATATCCTCCAGATCATCAAGCGCGGCATCCCCGTTCTCGTCGAGCCGCCCGTCGCGTATGGCACCGAGGAACTTCAGGCGATCGCCGAGTTTGAGCAGATGGCCGGGCGTCCCCTCGTGATGCTCGCCTACGGCGCTGTGTACGACTCCTCTGTGAAGTTGCTCGTGGAGGAAAATCAGGCGCGCGACCTGCGTACCCTCGAGTTTGAGACGCTCATGCCGGCGAGCTCCGTGATGCACGGTAAGCACCACGTGACGTCCGCCGCCTACGATTTGCCGTCGGAGCAGCGCATTGAGCGCCGCGAAAACCTCAAGGACGCCGTCGAGAAGGGGGCGGGGCCCGGCGCGAATCAGCGCGACCGCGATATTTACGTGAAGGGGTTGCTCACGGGCGTTCTCGCACAGCTCGCCCTGATGCGCGCAACCTACGGTCCGTTGACCGAGCTGCACGGGGTGCGCCACTGGCCCGAGCAGGTGATTCCCGGCTCGATCGAGGTGCTCGGCGCGCTCGAGAAGGGCGTGCACGTTCGCCTCGTGTGGCACTACCTGCCGTTTGCGCCCGAGTTTCACGATGCGATTCGTGTCGTGACGAACCGCAGGCAGGGCCGGGTCGAGATCCCCGCCGCGGCAGATCTCGATACGCGCGGCTCGTTCACGTTCACCCAGAAATCCGACGGCGCGATTGTGAAGAGCGAGCGCCTCTCCGAGCACTCGCCTGCCTATGGCCTTCACGAGGCGTTCTACGCCTTTGTCGCGAAGGGAAAGACGCCCGCCTACGGTCTTTCCGAGGCACTCGAGGATCTCGAGATTTCACGAACGATCCTTGCCGAGCTCGCGCTCGTGGACGGCCGCGACATCAACGAGACTCCCGAGGTCGAAGGCGAGGCTGACGACAACGAAGGCCGCGGTCACGGGGCTGAGGCGCGCGAGGGGAGCACCGTCGTCGCCGAGAACCCGCTCACGGAGACGCCTATCGCGACCGCGCCGGAACCTGTCGAGGACGAGTTCGGGTCCGTGAGCTCGAAAGGTGCCGAGCAGGGCGAGGTCGAGATTTCCGAGCAAAGCGCACCCGCGCAAGCGGAGCCCAGCGAGGCGGAGGGTGCAAGCGGGAACGAGCCCAGCGGGGCGTAGCCCACACGCCGCGGCGCGACACGCCGAAGGGCAGGAATCACACAAGAATTTTTTGGGGACGTCGATGCGGATCGGCGTCCCCAATTCGTCGTGGAAAACCCCGGAAATTCACCAACGAACACAGGTTGTCCACAACTCCATCCACCGTCGAGCGCGCCTGCGACGTGCATGGTTCGTGGATAACACCATCGCTGTTCACCGCGCGTTCACATGAGGCCACAGCGTGTCCACACACCATCCACATCACATTCGTGTAATTCAGTACATCTTGTGGTGTTCCCATCAATCTGCCACTAGGTGTAGTGTTGAGGACGTTGGTTCGCGCAGCCCCACAGTTGGGCTTCACGTCCCCCGTGAACACGAAGAACACCCCGCATTTTTGAAAGGCCTCTCATGGAGATCACCGTCTACACCAAGCCCATGTGCGTCCAGTGCGACGCCACCAAGCGCGCCCTCAACAAGGCTGGCCTCGAGTACACGCTCGTGGACATCACCGAGGATGCCGCGGCCCTCTCGCACGTCAAGTCGCTGGGCTTCATGCAGGCGCCCGTCGTGACCACCCTGAACGATGCCTGGTCGGGCTTCCGCCCCGACAAAATTAAGGCGCTCACCGCACAGGCGAGCGAGATTCGCCAGGCTGCAGGCTTCTAAGCATTTAAGCGTCGTGACCTTTCGCCATGAGTAAGCTCGTCTACTTTTCGTCTGTTTCGGAAAACACCAAGCGATTCATCGAGAAGCTTGAGCTGCCCGAAGGAAGCGTCGCACGCATCCCGCTGCGGCGCACCGAAGAGCCGCTCGTCGTTGACGAAGACTTCGTGCTCATGGTGCCCACCTACGGTGGCGGCAATACCGGGGGAGCGGTCCCCAAGCAGGTTATTCACTTCCTCAACGACAAGCGCAACCGCGCACACATCAAAGGCGTGATCTCGGGAGGGAACACGAACTTTGGCGAGGCATACTGCATTGCCGGCGACATCATCGCTCGCAAATGCAACGTGCCGCACCTCTACAAGTTTGAGCTCCTTGGGACATCAAGGGACGTCACCACAGTCAAAGAAGGGTTGGAACGGTTTTGGCAGAGCTAACCGAGATGCCGGGCTACGAGCACAACAAGGCGATGGACTACCACGCGCTCAACGCCATGTTGAACCTGTACGACGCGGACGGCAAGATCCAGTTCGACAAGGACCGCGAGGCGGCCCGCGAATACTTCCTCCAGCACGTTAACCAGAACACGGTCTTCTTCCACTCGCTCAAGGAAAAGCTCGACTACCTCGTCGAGAAGGAGTACTACGAGAAGCACGTTCTCGACCAGTACACGTTCGAGTTCATCAAGTCGCTGTACAAGCGCGCGTACGCGAAGAAGTTCCGCTTCCCCACCTTCCTTGGCGCATTTAAGTACTACACGTCGTACACGCTCAAGACGTTCGACGGCAAGCGCTACCTCGAGCGATTCGAGGATCGCGTGTGCATGGTCGCCCTGACCCTCGCCGCCGGCGATCAGGCGCTCGCCGAGCACATCGTCGACGAGGTTCTCGACGGGCGTTTCCAACCCGCGACCCCGACCTTCCTCAACGCCGGCAAGGCGCAGCGCGGCGAGCTCGTGTCGTGCTTCCTTCTGCGCATCGAAGACAACATGGAGTCGATCGGTCGTTCGATCAACTCCGCCCTTCAGCTTTCCAAGCGTGGCGGCGGCGTGGCCCTCCTGCTGTCGAACCTTCGTGAGCACGGCGCTCCCATCAAGCAGATCGAGAACCAGTCCTCGGGCGTCATTCCCGTCATGAAGCTCCTCGAGGATTCCTTCAGCTACGCCAACCAGCTCGGTGCACGCCAGGGCGCCGGTGCCGTGTACCTCCACGCACACCACCCCGACATCCTCCGCTTCCTCGACACGAAGCGCGAGAACGCCGACGAGAAGATCCGCATCAAGACCCTCTCCCTCGGCGTGGTGATCCCCGACATCACCTTCGAGCTCGCGAAGAACAACGAGCCGATGTACCTGTTCTCGCCGTACGACGTCGAGCGGGTCTATGGCAAGCCGTTCGCGGACATCAACGTGACGGAAAAGTATCGCGAAATGGTGGACGACCACCGCATTGCGAAGAAGAAGATTCGCGCACGCGACTTCTTCCAGGTGCTCGCCGAGATCCAGTTCGAGTCGGGCTACCCGTACATCATGTTCGAGGACACGGTGAACCGCGCTAACCCCATCGGCGGCGGCAAGGTCACCCACTCGAACCTGTGCTCGGAGATCCTCCAGATCTCGACTCCGTCGACTATGAACGCGGACCTCTCCTACGAGACGCTCGGCCGTGACATTTCGTGCAACCTCGGCTCGCTTAACATCGCGAAGGCCGTGGACTCGCCCGATTTCGCAAAGACGATCGAGACGGCGATCCGTGCCCTTACGGCAGTGTCGGATTCCTCCGACATCTCCTCGGTGCCCACCATCGCGAACGGCAACAAGGCCTCTCACGCGATCGGCCTCGGCCAGATGAACCTTCACGGGTTCCTCGCGCGCGAGTCGATCCACTACGGAAGCGAGGAAGGCCTCGACTTCACGAACATGTACTTCTACTCGGTCGCGTACCACTGCATTAAGGCGTCGACCAAGATCGCTCAGGAGCGCGGCGAAACGTTCATGGGCTTCGAGGATTCGAAGTACGCGAGCGGCGAGTACTTCGAGAAGTACATCAACGAGGTGTGGGAGCCGAAGACTCAGCGCGTCCGCGAGATCTTCGAGAACTCGAGCATCCACCTGCCCACGCAGGACGACTGGAAGGCCCTCGCGGCGGAGGTGAAGGAACACGGTATGTACAACGCGTACCTGCAGGCCGTTCCGCCTACCGGTTCGATCTCTTACATCAACCACTCGACGAGCTCGATCCACCCGATCGTCTCCAAGATTGAGATCCGCAAGGAAGGCAAGATCGGCCGCGTCTACTACCCGGCGCCGTACATGACGAACGACAACCTCGAGTTCTACGAGGATGCGTACGAGATCGGCTACGAGAAGATCATCGACACGTACGCCGAGGCGACCCAGCACGTTGACCAGGGCCTCTCGCTCACGCTGTTCTTCCCGGACACGGCGACGACCCGCGACGTGAACAAGGCTCAGATCTACGCGTGGCGTAAGGGCATCAAGACCCTCTACTACATCCGCTTGCGTCAGATGGCGCTCCAGGGTACGGAAGTTGAGGGCTGCGTGAGCTGCATGCTCTAGCAGGGCAATCCCGGAAGGCGCCCCGCTCACCGTCATGGTGGGCGGGGCGCCTTGCTATCCACGGGCGCGACGGGAGCTGGGTCACCGTCGGACCCATGCCGTAATACCTGGCCCCGCCCATACCTGCCGGTCCCGCTGGCCCTGGCCCCTTGCCTGCCCTGCCTCTGGATAGGTTTTCTGAAGGTGGTGAAAACGGCGTAGGCCGGCTGATTTTTAACGTGTGGGGGCGATTTTTCACCACTTTGGTGAGGTGCAGGAGGTGCAGGCATGGGGAGAGGGTGTAGGCAAACGAGCGAGCAGGCCGAAAGCGGCGTGCAACGTCGTTTGTCTACACCCTCCGGTAGTGGGTGCCAGGCCAGACGGCGGGTGCCGGTCAGATGGCAGGCGGTAGGTCAGGTGCCAGACGTCTGACTACACCTCGAACGCGAGCGACCAGGAACCCGAGCGCGGGCGCAGCTGGTACTCGGGCCTCACGTCGGGGCCGCACGAGCGCGACCCCAGGCCGTGCTGCGCCACATCGAAAATGAGATGCGTGCGCTCCGGTGTGCCCAGCTCATGCGGGTGGCGAGCCTTCGTGATCTGCTCGATCGAGTGCTCACGCACCTGGAAGCCAGGCCGTTCGCGGTGGGGTCCGACGGCATCCGCGCGCACGGTGAGCCCAAAGCCCGACAGCTGAAGCTCGCGCAACCCGGGGCGGTAGCCCGACTCCTGCGGAACCGCGTACTCGACATTCAGATCCGAGACGGGCATCGAGAAGCGGCCAATGCGCGCGGCGCGGCACGAATCGACGTAGTTCTCGAGCGGACCCGAGCCGAACCACGAGGCCTCGCCGGCACCGAGCGGCGCCGTGAACTCGAGCCCGAGGCGCCCCCACACGTACTCCCAGTTCGCCGAAGGTGCGGCGTCGGCATACAACCGAAGAACGCGCGAGGCACCACCCTTCGCCCCACCGGCAGCGTCCTCGAGGCGCCACGTGATATCGAGATCGACGTAAGCGCGGCCGGCAGGCGTGCTGTAGCGGTGCACGGCGCGGACCTCATGCTCGTCGAGCCACACGCCAATGACGCGGCGCTCGAGCTTATCGATGCCGATCTCACGCCACAGCGCCGCGGTGGGCGGGGCCTGGGTTCCCGAGCCGGTCGTCTCGGCCGGGTCGGCGAGGATGTACGAGCCGAAGTCGCCAAGTGAGTCGTTCTCGGTGGGGGCGCGGAACAGGCGAAGCTGAGGACCGGCGAGATCGAGGTCGCCCAGCTTCACGAGGTCGCCGGTGCGCGGATCGAAGTGGGCATCACCGAGGGCGAATGAAGCGTCGGAATCCTGCACCTGATCGACCTGCGAACCGGTCTCGCCGTTTGCCGAAGCGCACAGCGCAGCCGGATGCGACGGCGCCACAATCCTGGTCGTATCTTCCACCGGGACCTGCGTGAATGCTACTTCGTGGCCGGCGTCGGCCCAAGCGGTGCTCTCGCGCAAAACCGCGCGGATCGTACGGAACTTCTCGCCCGAAAGTTCACCCTCGTGGCCCTCGGCGAAGGGTGGCAGAGTCAACTCCCCGGCGTAGCTGTTCCAGCCGCTTGCGGAAACTTCCTCGACGGGGCATTCGCGGCGCAGCACCTCGTGGCCGTCGACCTCATCGACGACCTCAAACACGAAGTCGTGGAGATCGCCGGCGTGGCGGAGGTCCTGGATATATGCCGCGGTGATGATGACATCGTCGAAATCGCCATCGAGGGCCCGCTCGGTATCTCCCTCCATAGCGAGGTCGAACTCAAGCTTGATCGGGCTCACGATCGCGCCGAACTCCACGAGCCCCGGAGTTGCCTCACCCGAGGAGAGCACGAGGCCATCGCACACGAACGACGAGTCGTGAACCTGCTCGCCGAAGTCGCCGCCGTAACCGTAGAACTCGGTGCCGTCTTCGGTGCGGGCCGCGATGCCGTGATCGCGCCACTCCCACACGAAGCCGCCGTGCCACTGCGGGTAGGTCTCGAAAATTTCTTCGTATTCAGTGATGCCGCCCGGGCCATTGCCCATCGCGTGCACGTACTCGCACAGGATCATGGGGCGCTTCGCGAGCTCGGCGTTACGGCCGGGCATTGTGCCGCCAAACTTGCCGTGCCCGAGAGACATTTCGCGCATTACCTCGATCGGCGGATACATGCGCGACACGAGATCGGTGTACTGCCCGTCGTAGTCCTGTTCGTAGTGCACGGGGCGCTCCGGGTCGCGGCGGCGCAGCCAGTTCGCCATCTGTGCCATGTTCGCGCCCGTGTGGCCCTCGTTGCCGAGCGACCACGACACGATCGACGGGTGGTTCTTGTCGCGCTCGAAGAACCGCTGGACGCGGTCAAGAAGCGCGTCCCGCCAGCGCGGATCGTTCGCGGGAACATCCCGCCAGTTTTCGCCAAGGAAGCCGTGCGCTTCGTAATCGCACTCGTCCATGACCCAAAAGCCCAGCTCATCGGCAAGGTCGAAGAGTTCGGGATGCGGCGGGTAGTGGGAGGTGCGGATCGCGTTTACGTTGTGGCGCTTCATGAGCAGAAGCCCCTCGCGGGCCTTCTCGCGGTCCCACACGCGGCCAAGCTTCGGATCGTACTCGTGGCGATTCACGCCGCGAATACGCAGCTTCTTGCCGTTGACGCGCCACTCGTGCCCCACGATCTCGACGCGCCTGAAGCCGGTGCGGATCGTGAGCGTCTCGGCGGCGTTCGAGATGGTCGCGGTGTAGAGGCGGGGCACGTCGGCACTCCACGGCTCCACTTCGGGAACGGGGATTGGTCCGACGGCTGCCGGGCTCTCGAATGTTTCGGAGATTCCAAGCTCGTCGATTGCGACCGTGACGGGGAACGCTGCCTCCTCCGCGCGAATCTCCGGAATGAGCGTGCCGGGCCCGGGAGCGGAAGGGCCGTTCGTCGGGTCGAAATCGGCGCGCAGCCAGGCATCCTCGATGCCGGCGGCCGGGCGGAACAGGAGCTCAACGTCGCGGTAGATGCCGGGCAACCACCACTGGTCCTGGTCCTCGAGGTATGTGTTCGAGGACCACTGGTGCACGCGCACGTGCAGAACGTTCTCGCCCTCGACGACGAGGTCCGTGACGTCGAGCTCCTGCGTGAGGCGCGAGCCGCGCACGACGCCCGCCTGCTCGCCGTTGAGGCTGATGATCGCGAGGGACTCGATGCCGAGGGTGCGCAGATACACGCGCGCGCCGTTCTCGAGCTCCGCGATCTTCTCAGCACTCAGCGTGAAGCGAGTGCGGTAGTCGCCAGTCGGGTTGTCGTCGGGAACGTTCGGGGCATCCACGGGGAAGGGGAACTGGACGTTCTGGTACGCGGGGGCGCCGTATTTTCCGAAGTTGCCGTACTCGCCGCCACCGGTAAGAACCCAGTGCGAGGGAACAGTGATGTCATCCCAGGTCGAGTCGTCGAAGTCCACCGTCGGAGCTGAATCCCCCGCGCCTTCGGCGCTGCGGGAGTAGGAGAACTTCCACGTGCCCGCGAGGCTCATCGCTTCGGAGGTGGTGGTGAGGTGGCTGCGCGGCGAGATTCGCGCGCCTTCGCCGGGGGAGTAGGAGGAGATTTCGTGAAGTGTACTCATGAGGTCTTCCTTGTCCGGTTGAGTGGGTGGTCTTAGCCTTTGGTTGAACCCATCGTGAGTCCCGAAACGAACTGACGCTGCAGAACGAAGAACAGGATCAGGATGGGTAGAGCTGCGAGGATCGAGCCCGCCGAGAGAAGGTTGTAGTCGGTGAAGAACGAACCTTTGAGGTTATTCAGGGAGCTCGTGACGGGGAACTTGTCGCCCTTTTGCAACAGCACTGTAGCCCAGAAGAATTCGTTGTATATCCAGGCAGTCTGCAGTGTCGCGAGGGCGGCAAGCGGCGTGCGGCACAGTGGGATCGTGAGCGTCCAGAACTGCGACCATACCGAGGCGCCGTCTACGTCGGCCGCTTCGTAGATTTCCGCCGGGATCGCCTTCATGTAGTTCGCGAGCACGAACGTGCAAAAGCCGGTTTGGAACGCCGTGTTGACGATGATGACGCCGAGGTGCGTGTCGAGAAGTGAGCCCGAGGCCGAGAGAAATTCGGGAATCGGGATCCACATGAACATGCGGTAGACCGGCACGAGAAGCGACTGCGGCGGGAGCAGGTTCGCGGCCACGAAGAAGGCGAGCATCGCGAGGTTGAACTTGAACGAGAAGCGCGCGAGAACGAACGCCATGCACGAGCTCAACGCAAGGGTGAACACGACCGCGAAGAAGGTAATGATGAGGGAGTTGAGGAACGACTGGGTGAAGCCGCCCTGCTCCCACGCATTCACGAAGTTGTCGAGCGTGAAGCCGCCGAAGCTGAAGTAGCCGTGCTGGCTCGTGTAGCTGTAGTCGCGGAACGAGTTGAAAAGCGCCCACAGGAGGGGGAACAGCCACGCGAGGGCGACGATCAAAAGGAAAACGTTGAGGAACGCCCTCGAGACGGTGAGGTTCTTTTTCTTCGGGGTCATGTCAGTTCTCTCCCTTGAGCATGATGCGCAGCTGAATCACGATGAAGATTGAGCTCATGATGAGCATGATCGTGGCGAGCGCACTGCCGAAGCCGATGCGGCTTGCCTCGCCCACGACGTTCGAGGTCACGAGGGTCGAGATGAGCTCGAGGCCGTTGCGGCCTTTGTTGATGATCCACACGATGTCGAACGCGCGAAGCCCCTCGATGAACGTGATGACGAGCAAGAGGATGTTCACGGGCCGCAGCACCGGGAAGATGATCTGGAAGAACGTGCGGGTGGGGCTTGCGCCATCGAGGGCTGCCGCTTCCTTGAGCGCCGGGTCCACGCCCTTGAGGCCCGCTAAGTAGAGCAGCATGATGTAGCCGACGTGACGCCAGCCGTTCGCGATGATTGCGGCGTACAGGTTGATGTTTGGGTCGCCGTACCAGTCGATCTGGGTTCCAAAAATGGCGTTGATGAAACCCTGGTCGCGGCTGTACATGAGCTGCCAGATGAAGCCAATGAGCGCGGCCGAGAGCACGACTGGAAGATAGAGAGAAGTCTGGTAGAACTTCGTGAGCTTCAGTTCTTTATCGAGGAGGACCGCGAGGAACATCCCGAGCGGGGTGAAGACGAAGAACAGCACGAGAAGCCACACGACGTTGTGCCACAGCGCCGGCCAGAACGGCGGGTAGATGGTGAACATGTCGATGTAGTTCTGGAAGCCAATGAAATGAATGTCGCTGAGGCCGCCGATGCCGTCCCAATTGCTGAAGGACAGGATCACGGTGCACAGGGCGGGAATCCACACGAAAACGCCGACGATCACGAGCGGGATGACGCTCATCGCGATCACGGTGAATTTATCCTTACCGTGCAGCTTGGCTAGCGGTCCGATCTTTTTGGACACGACTCGCTCCTTGAATAGAGGTCGAAAATGAGGGTCAGGACTCGGCAGGGAAGATGGACTTCTTCTGCTTCTCGATATCGCGAAGAATCGAGTCGATCGAGTCGGGGTTCTTCAGGAAGTTCTGCAGCGACGGGCTGATGACCGTCGAGGCGAAGTCGGGGCGTGTATCGCGGTCGAGGAACTGCGAAATCGCGCTCGCGTTGGTGATGAGCTCAACGGCCTTCTTCTGGAGCTTCGAGTAGTTGCTCTGGTCCTGGTCCGTGCGCGGCGAAATCACCGAGGGGTCCGCATCGAGCTTGTACTGGATGGCGTCGGCCGTCGCGAGGTAGGTGAGGAGTTCCTTCGCCTTCTTCTCGTTGTGGGGCTTTGCCGCCATCATCCAGCCGTCGATGGGGGCTTCGACGACGTCCGCGCCGATCGACGGATCGAACTCGGGGAACGTGAAGAAGTCGAGGTCGTCCGGGTCGTCGCTCTCAGCCCACTGCTGGTCGATGAACATGCCCATCGTGTACATCGCCGTTTGCTCCTTGAGCATCGACTGCGCGGCTTCCTGCCACGTGCGCCCGAGCGGATCGGCCTGCTGATAGGGGAGGAGCTCACGCCAGGCGGCGAAGATGTTCTTAACCTCGTCGCTTTCCCACGACTCTTTTCCGGCCATGAGCGAGACGTGGAAGTCGTAGCCGTTGACGCGCAGGTCGAGCATGTCGAACGTGCCCATTGCTTCCCAGCCGTCTTTGTCGCTGAACGCGATCGGGGTGAGCCCCGCGGCCTTGATGTCCTCGTTGAGGGCGAGCCACTCGTCGAACGTGGTTGGCTCGCTCCAGCCGTGCTTCTCGAACACGCTCGGCTTATAGAACACGGCCCACGGGTAGTAGTTCCACGGAATGAACACGAGGCGGCCGTCGTCGGCGGACGAGGCGACCTTCATCGATTCGGGCATGCCGTCGATGTTCGCCCACACGTCGCTCAGGTCACTCACGAGGCCGCGCTCGGCGAAGAAACGCGCACGGTAGCCCGCGAACCACGTGAATACATCGTCGGGGTTGCCCTGGAGGTAGTTGTTGATACCTTCCTTAAAGGTTTCGTGGTCAACGGTGTTGATGTCGACCTTGCCGCCCTTCCACGACTCGAGCATGTCCAGCACGGCTTTTTTCGGGATTGCATCGCTTTGGTGGGATCCGACGGTGACCGTGTTCGGGTCGTTGTTGGCGCCGCAGCCTGCGAGCAGGGCGAGCGCACTCACGCCGGCTCCCGCGCCGAGCACGGCGCGACGGCTCGCGGTGGCCTCGCGGATCGCGCGGACCGACGCGGGGATCTCGTGGATCCAACTGTCGTTCATGTGGTTCTCCTTTGAATCTTTCGTGCGTGGAAGTTTTAGGTTGTTTCGCGCACCACGAGGGTCGTGGGAAGCGTGAGCGACTGGAGTGGTTGGCGCTCGCCGAGGGCGTTGAGCAAGCGCGCCCCGCTTGCACCGACGTCGAAGATCGGCTGCGCGATGGTCGTGAGCGCCGGGGTCGTTTCGGCGGCGAAGGCGTGGTCGTCGAATCCCACGACCTTGACGTCGCCAGGGATGCTTCGGCCGGCTTCGCGGAGCACGGCGAGAACGCCGAGGGCCTGGCGATCCGAGCCGCACAGGATCCCGTCGATGTCGGGGTGGTGTGCGAGAAGCTCGCGCGTTGCCGAGGCGCCTCCGCCTGTTGAATAAGGTGCGTGGATGACCTCGAGCGGGGCGGTTTCGAGTGCCGAGAGTTGGCCCTCGACGCGATCGTGGGCACCTTGCGCCGTTTCCGGGCCCGCGATGATCGCGATGCGATGGGCGCCGCGCTCAACCAGGTGGCGCGCGCCGAGCTCGCCGCCCTGGCGGTCATCGATTGTCACGGTCCACGTGTTTTCTCGACCCTCAACGAGGGGGCCGAGCACGATCGTCGGGATCGCGGTACTCATTGCTTCGAGCAGCGGATCGTCGATGTGGGGCGAGAGCACGAGCGCGCCGTCGACTCGGTTCGGGGCGAGTTGGCGCAGCGTTCGCTCGCGTTCCTCGTCGGTCGTGGCAAACAGGAGGTTGAGGGCGATGTCGCTGCCCACGAGAGCGGAGTTGATGCCCTGGAGCATCCGCCCGAAGGTCGGGTCGTCGAACAGCTCGCCGTAGGGTTCGGTGAGGATCGCCGCGTAGACGTTGCTTTTGCCCGAGGCGAGGGAGCGTGCGTGCGCGTTGGCGCGATACCCGGTTTCAGCGATGGCCTTTTCCACTTTGGCGCGGGCTTCGGGGGAGGAGATCTGACCGTTGAGCACGCGCGAGACGGTGCTGCGGGAGACGCCCGCGGCGCGTGCGACGTCGTTAATTGTGGCCACGCGTGTCCTCCTCTTCGCTGAGTTGCGCGCACCCATGCGTTGCGGAGTTTTGCGCGCCTCGCGGCCGAAGAGCCACCTGACGCACACCCGGTGGGAGCGCTCCCAGTCACTGTAGCGTGCGCAACCAGAAGAATGTCAAATCCACCACTCAGCGGGCTAGAAAGCGCGTTTTACGTGCTCGCGGATGGTCACGCTTCCGGGAAGTGGCCCACCGTGTGGACCTGTAGCTGCTGGCCTTCGAGCTGCTTCCTCCGCTCGTACTCCTTTGCCTGACCATCGAGCGCGAGAGTGATGATCACGATGATGCCGATGATCGCAAAAATTGAGCCCACGATGCCGCCGATGCGCTGAAGAAAGTACGTCGTCTCGCTCGGCTCGTTCGCGTCGCGGTCCCGATAGCGCCACGCATAAAAAGTGCGCCACACGTGCTGTGGCGAAATCGCGTACCACAGCGCGAAAAAGAGACACAGTGCAAGCGCGAGGACTGCCAAGACCACCAAAGTTGAGCTCCCGTCTACTGACGTTCTTAACCGTTCATGATCGCGTTCGTGACCATCGCCCACACGACCGCGAGCGGAATACCCACTACGCCCACGAGCGCCGCGATGATTCCCACGATCCGCATCCGCATGAAGACTGCGTTGTTCGGCTCAGCATCTCGCTGGCGCCGATAGAACCGGCCGTTGAGTGCTCACCACAGGCCGCGCGGGGCAATCGCCGCCCACAGGCACACGAGAATGTAGACGCCAAAGAAAATGAACGCGAAGATCATGGACGGCCATGACACGCGCCCTACCCCTTCCCCGCAGCCTGAAGGTAAAAGCCAAGCATGATGAGCGTTCCAATGATGATGGCGACGCCGCCCACCCGCCATAGCACGAGGCGCAAATCGCTCGGCTCGTTCGCCTCGCGATCTTTGTACTGCCAAGCCTCGGTAATCTCCCACATCTGGTACGGGAAAAAGGTCGCTGCGATGCCCATAATGAAGAGCACAATAAAGAGCAAAGCGATAAACATCTCTGGCCCCCTGGGGTCGCGGGCGTGATCTACGGCTCACCCTAAAACGCCCCGCTGAGAGCAAGTCGCGCGACCCTCATCCAGTTGTCGACTCGGCTCGCTAGGATGGGCGAGTATGCCGCGTGAGCAAGCGTCGGAACCCCCGAGCTTACGTTGGCAGGGATGGGGTGGCCGGCTAAGCCGGCCTGGAGTCCGACGCCTGCTGGGAACCATCGTTGCGAAAGGATGAGCGTGAACACCGACCACATCAAGCACAGCGTGCAGGCCATCAACTGGAACCGCATCCAAGACCCGAAGGACCAGGAAGTGTGGGACCGCCTCACCGGTAACTTCTGGCTCCCCGAAAAGGTGCCGCTCTCGAACGACATTCAGAGCTGGTCGAAGCTCAACGAGCAGGAGCAGGAACTCGTGATGCGCGTCTTCACCGGGCTGACGCTGCTCGATACCGTGCAGGGAACCGTCGGCGCTATTTCGCTGATCCCCGACGCCGTGACCCCCCACGAAGAGGCCGTGTACACCAACATCGCGTTCATGGAATCCGTGCACGCGAAGAGCTACTCGCAGATCTTTTCCACGCTCTCCAACACCAAGCAGATTGACGAAGCATTCCGCTGGAGCGAGCACAACGAAGCCCTCCAGAAGAAGGCGAAGATCGTCCTCGAGTACTACACCGGTGACGACCCCGAAAAGCGCAAGGTCGCCTCGACCCTCCTCGAGAGCTTCCTGTTCTACTCGGGCTTCTACCTGCCGATGTACTACTCGAGCCGTGGCGAACTCACGAACACCGCTGACATCATTCGCCTCATCATCCGCGACGAGGCCGTTCACGGTTACTACATCGGCTACAAGTACCAGAAGGCCGTGGAGAAGCAGTCGCCCGAGCGCCAGGCGGAGCTCAAGGACTACACGATGAGCCTGCTCATGGACCTCTACGACAACGAAGAGGAATACACCGAAGACCTCTACGACCCGGTCGGCTGGACCGAGGACGTCAAGATGTTCCTCCGCTACAACGCCAACAAGGCCCTCATGAACCTCGGCTACGAGGCGCTGTTCCCGCAGGAGTCGACCGAGGTCAACCCCGCGATCCTCGCCTCGCTCTCGCCGAACGCCGACGAGAACCACGACTTCTTCTCCGGCTCCGGCTCGAGCTACGTCATGGGCAAGGCCGTCGAGACCGAGGACGACGACTGGGACTTCTGATCTAAGCGGTTCTTCGCCACCGTTGATGCAGTGGGCGGCACGTTTGACGACGTGCCGCCCACTTTTCTCGATGCCGGTCCTTCGTCAGTGGCGTGGCGGAAGCATTTCAGCAAAGGTGTACTGCATGTTCGGTAAAGAAGAGTGAAATTTCGAGTGACGTGCAGCTTTGCTAAGTTTTTTCCCAGGTAGGATTGAGGTTGGTTGACGATCTTTCAACCGCCCGGGCACCGTTAGCAAACCCAGGTTCGCCAACACCGCCCGGGACACTTGTGAACCTGGTTCACTTCAACAGAAAGTAGTCATTCCAATGTCTCTTATTTGGGCAATCATTTCCTGGATCATCATTGGTGGCCTCATCGGCCTTATTGCTCGCGCAGTCATGCCGGGCAAGCAGTCGATGGGCATGGGGATGACCATCATCCTTGGTGTCATCGGCGCAATCGTCGGTGGCCTCATCGGTGGTCTCTTCGGCGACGGTGGCTGGAGCTCGCTCCTTGACAACCCGTGGTCGCTGTGGACGATCCTGCTTTCAGTGATCGGTGCGCTCGTGGTCATGTTCGTCTACGGACTGCTCACGAAGTCCGACAACTGATCGTGACGCATCAATAGGAACACGCGCATAGCGCAAGCGCCCACCTCCGGATCTCCGGGGGTGGGCGATTTTCATAGGCAAAGCAGCCCGGATTTGTGCGGCGGTCCCAGTTTTGCCGGCGCAGCGCCGGCTTGTTCCCGGCGCAGCCCTCGGCCTGTTCCCGAGCCCCGGGCCTCCCCGTCACGGATTATGAAGAATCTGGGCTCGGGGCGAGGTGTGAGGCTTGGAGTGCGGCGGTTTTTTCATGAAGTGAGTCGACCAAGGAGATAGCAAAAGAGATGGGCCAGGCGCGAGACAGGGACGCGGAACTGCCCGGCCCGAGAGGCCGGGCAGCCAGTGCCTACTCTTCGTAGGCTGCCTTCCTGGTTTGCACGGCTCGCAGACGCGCGAGATCGAGTTTCGAGCCGCGATCAAAATCGACGACGCCATTCTTTTCCTGGAACACGTCGGTGAGCTGCGTGTAGCAGTAGCCGAACATGAGCGGGTTGGTCAGCAGAACGTTCGTCAGGGCCTCGAAACGCTCGTACAACTCTTCTTCGCTGCGAACCCTGTTGCCGTAACCCCACGACTCGGCCTGGTCTTGACCGGTAAATTCGGCGGCGCGGGCCTCTTGCTCGTTCCACCAGATGCCGCCGTACTCGGAGACGAAGAATGGCTGGCCCTCGTAGGGGACGGAGAAGTGACCGTCCGCGAACGGCATCTCGTTCGGGGCGAGCTCACGCCTGTTGACTTGCGGCTTTCCTTCGGCGAGTGGTGCCTGTTCGCGAGCGAATGCTTCCGGATCCTGCTCGTAGGAGTGCGAGTCATAGATATCGGCGCCGCGCACACGGTGGCTGTAGCCCGAAGCGTCGATGACTGGGCGCGATGGATCTGCGAGTTTCGTGGCGTTGTACATCGCGTGGGTGACGTCGTCGAGCACGGTGATGCGGTCGTGCAGCACCTGGTGCGTTTCATTGAGGGGGCACCAGCCGATGATGCTCGGGTGGGAGAAGTCGCGTTCGAGTGCCTCGATCCACTGCGCAACAAAGCTCGACGTGGGCTCCTGGTTGTAGCCGAGGGGGCCTCGCCCGGATACGCCCCAGTCACCGAATTCGCCCCACACGAGGTAGCCATAGAGGTCGGAGAAGAACAGCATGCGTTCCTCAAACACTTTTTGATGTAAGCGAGCGCCGTTGAAGCCGGCAGCGAGGGCGATCTGGATGTCGGCGAGTATCGCCTCGTCGGAGGGTGCGGTCATGAGGGTTTCTGCCCAGTATCCCTGGTCGAGTACGAGGCGCTGGAACACGCGCTCGCCGTTGATGCGGAATTCGGTGGCCTCGAGGGCGGTTGAGCGCAGGCCAGCGTAGGAGTGTACTTCGTCGATCAGGCCGCCGTCGGAATCAAGGAGCCGGGCCGTGAGGCGGTACAGCTCGGGCTTGCCCGCCGCCCACACGCGCACGTGCTCGTCCGGTACGGTGACGCGCACGCGGGGTGCGAGGTCAAGGTCGGCACGCGCGCTTGCGGTCGCGAGGGTTGTGTCGTCCGGGGTTCCGACGGTGACTTCGACTCGCGTGCCCTTCGTGTTGTGGGTGAGAGGCAGCGTGATGTCGAAGGAGTTGTCGGCAAGCGACGGGGTGGTGCGCACGGCCCGGATGGCGTGCGCGGGCACGCCCTCGAGCCACACCGTTTGCCAGATGCCGGTTGTGCGCGTGTATTGGCAGTGCGTGGAGTCGTGCCACGTGGCTTGTTTGCCTCGGGCCTGGGCATCCCAGCGGGAGTCGCGAGCGCGCACGACGATCGTTGCCGTGTCGCCGGGACGCACGACGCCGCGGAGGTTTGCGTGGAAGGGGGTGAAGCCGCCGCGGTGGCGAGCAACTTCAACGCCGTTGACCCACACCGTCGCATCGTGGTCGACGGCACCGAAGTGGAGGACGGGGACGAGAGGTTCGCCGGCGGGACCGTCGGCCCACTCGGCTGGGATTTCTATCTCGCGGCGGTACCACACGGCTTCCATGAAGTCGGTGTGCTCGATGCCGGAAGCTTCCGATTCGGGCGCGAATGGGACGAGGATCGAGCCTTCAAGGGGGCGGTCGAGAAGACCGCGCTCGCGGCCCGTGTCGCCGGCGTCGATCTCGAATTCCCACGTGCCGTTGAGGTTGAGCCACGTGGGGCGGTGGCACTGGGGGCGCGGGTGTTCGGGCTTGGGGACGTCGGTCGCGGCGGAGAGGGGAGCGTCGAGGAGGCTCGCGAGGTGCTCGGCTCGTTCAGCGAGTGCCTTCAGCTCGGGGACCGCGGCGAATTCGGGAAGGAGTGGCATTCTGGGTTCCTCACGTCGTCGTGTGTTCTGGATGATGCCCAGTCAATCACGGCAGGACGCAGGATTGCAACGTGGGAAAAATGTCGGATTAGCCGCCGAGGGTGGAGGCGCGGGTCACGAGCGTGTGCGGCACGAGGAATGTCGAGCCCGACCCAAGCGCGGTCACCTCGGCAGCTTCCGCGCCTTTCGCGAAGGAATCATCGCCGAGGGCTGCGAACAGTGCCGCCGATACGAGGCACTCGAGGTCCGGTGCGACCGAGGTGAGTGGAGGAGTGGCGTGTGCCGATTCCGGAATGTCGTCCCAACCGGTCACGAGGACATCGGTGCCAATAGAGAAACCGGCCTCTCGAAGAGCTTCGCACGCACCGAGGGCAAGCAGATCGTTCCCGCCCACGATGGCGTCGAACGGAAGGGTCTTCGCGCTACCTGAACCTGAAATGAGGGACTTTACCTGCGCATACCCTTCGCGCCGCGTCCATTCGGTGGTGTGGATCAAAAGCTGATCGCCGGGGGAGATTCCCGCGAACCGGCAAGCTGCACGAAAGCCCGTGAGGCGCTCTGTTCCCGTGGAAGCAGCGCCCTCCTGGGCGCCGAGAAACAGGGGGTGCGTGGCGCCGCGCTCGGTTATGTGTCGCACGACGTCGACCGCGCTCGCGGTGTTGTCGATACTCACGTGGTGAATGCTGCCGTGGTCGGCAACCGCTTCTCCCAGGACGACCGTGGGAAGCGGCGAATGCTCGGCGAGTTCGCGAACCGTCTCGGGAAGAAGTGGGGCCATGATGAGCGCACCGAAAGAGCGTTTAGCGAGGCCGCGCGCGTATCGGCGTTCAATGTCGGCGTGCTCGCCTGTGAGCTCGATACTCACGCTGTAACCAGCACGTGCCGCGACGTTGTGGAACGTCTCCGCGAGGCGCGCAAAATACGGATTGAGCAGGTGGGGGATCACGAGCGCTACCGTGCGGGTGGCCTTACCGCGGATCTCTCGCGCCGACTCGTTTGGCACGTAGCCGAGTTCGTCGATCGCCGCGAGAACCTTGTCGCGCGTCGCGGGCTTCACAACGGGGCGGTTGTTGACGACGTTGGAAACGGTCTTCCACGACACGCCGGCGCGAGCGGCGACGTCCTTGATGCTTGCGCGCTTGTACGGCTCAGGCTCGTTCATGGTGCCCCCTTTCCGGACATGAGAAGTGATTTCAGTGTAGGGCCAGTAGGCGTCGGACCACGTGTGCGCCCCTCTCGCGCAGCGCGAATTGCCCGCGTTCGGGAGTTGACGTGAACTCGATCGCGGTGGCAGAATCTCACGTGAGAATCAAAGGTGAGTTACACCGCATACCTGTCAACGATGACGAGGAAGGTGAAGCGCCATGCCAAGCGCGCACAACAATCACACCCCGCCGGGGCTCAGTCGCCGGTCGCTCCTTGCGGGTTTTGGCGCCGGCGCACTCGGGCTTGGGCTTGCCGGATGCGGAGCCGCGCAAGCGGACCCGTCGAAGGTTGCCGTGTGGGATCTCTTCAGCGGTGCCGACGGTGAAAAAACTCGCGGCATGATCGCTGAGGTCGTCGAGGAAAACCCCGGCTTAAATGTTGAGCCCACGACCCTCAGCTGGGGAAACCCCTACTACACGAAGCTCGCGATGGCCGCCGCATCGAGTGCGCCGCCGAGCACAGCAATCATGCACGTGAGCCGCGTCGCCGGCTTCGCGCCGGGCGGCCTCATCGAACCGTGGGACATGAGCCTGTTCGAAGAATTCGACGTCTCGACCGACACGTTCACCAAGGCCCTTTTGGAGGCGTGCCAGTACGACGGCAAACAGTACGCAGTCCCGCTCGACACTCACCCCTTCATCAGCTTCTTTGATCGGGACGTTGCGGAAAAAGCAGGGGTACTCGAGTCCGACGGCACCCTCGCGATCGACTCGCCCGAAGCGCTCCAGGAAGTCGGCACCAAGCTCGGCGAAGTGACTGGCGGGCCTGGAATCGCGTTCGGCTATCAGCTCGACACCGCACAAGCGTGGCGACTCTTTTGGGGCCTGTTCCACCAGACCGGTGGTGAGTACAGTTTCGAGCCGGGCGAAAAGGCCGACATGGACATCGACGCCGCCGCGCGCGTCGTTGCCGCGGTGAACTCGTGGATGGACGACAAGTGCATGGCGTCCTCGCAGGACTACCCGGGCGCGCTTTCCGCCTTCAACGGTGGGCGCAACGCCATGATTCTCTCCGGCGTGTGGGAGCTCAATGGGTTCAAGGAAAGCGTCAAGTCGCTTGCGGGCGCACCTATGCCCACGATGTTTGGCACTCCCGCGAATTACGCCGATTCCCACACCTACGTGTTCCCGAAGAATCGCCGCATGACGGATGAGTTGAAGCGCAACACCTACCGGTTCGTGTCAGAGATGCTCAAAAAGGGTGACCAGTGGGGCGCTGCCGGGCACATTCCCGGTTACCTCCCGTCGCAGGAGGAGCCCGCCTACCGCGAGCTTGAGATTCAAAACCAGTACAAGGATGCTGCCGAGACCGTCGTCGTGGACCCGAAGGTGTGGTTCGCGGGTGCTGGTTCCGATTTCCAAAACCGCGTGTGCCAGCGGCTTATCGAGGGCTTCCGCGGAAGCGTCGAACCGCAGCGGGCGATCGAGGGAATGCTCGACGTGATCAGCGGCATCGCCATGCAACCCAACCCCACCGAATAAGGAGGTCACGCCATGAATGAACGCGCACGCTTCACCTCCCGCGGTGCGGGATGGTTCGCCCTTCCCTACATGATCCTTTTCATCCTCTTCCTCATCGTCCCCATCGTGTGGGGCCTGTGGATGAGCTTCACCGACCAGTCGCTTGCGTCGACGAGCAGTGGCTTTGTGGGGATCGATAACTATCTCGAGGCTTTCACGAGCGCCGACATGTACTCGAGCCTCCTGAACACGCTGTTCTTTACGCTGATTTCTTCAGTTCCGCTCGTCATTCTCTCGTTTGTGCTCGCCTACCTCGTTGTCACGGGTCTCCCAGGCCAGTGGCTGTGGCGCCTCACGTTCTTCGCGCCGTACCTTCTGCCCGTGTCCGTGGTGACCGCGATGTGGGGAATGATGTTCGCCAATGACTTCGGGTTCATCAACGGCATCCTCGTGCATTGTGGAATTGACCAGATTGGCTGGCTCAGCGAAAAGCAGGTTGCGATGTGGTCGATCGCGCTCACGACCGTGTGGTGGACGATCGGCTTCAACTTCCTGCTGTATCTCTCGGCCCTCCAGAACATTCCCGACACGGTGTACGAAGCCGCGCAGGTGGATGGCGCGGACGCGTGGCGCCGCCTGAGGTCAGTGACGCTGCCGATGATGCGCCCCACGACGGTGCTCATCGTTCTGCTGCAGATCCTCGCCTCGCTCAAGGTCTTCGACCAGATCTTCCTCATGACGGCGGGCGGCCCCGACGGCGCCACTCGCTCGATCATCCAGTACATCTACGACCAGGGTTTCTCCGGCTACCGCGTCGGATACGCCTCGGCCGTGTCCTACATCTTCTTCGCGATGATCGTTGTCGTCTCACTCATCCAGGTAGCGATCACGAACCGTAACGCAAAGGAGCGTTAGACATGAGTACCGCAGCAACCACCCTCGAAACCTCGGCCGGGGACAGGCGCAGCCTGAAGACGCGCGTAAGCCAGAAGCGTGAAGAGAACGCGCGCCAGCGCTCCCTGACCCTAGGCTCCTCAAAAGCGTCACGCGTGATCGCGTTCGTTGCGCTCGCGTTCCTCGCTCTGTGCTGGGCGATTCCCATCCTGTTCGCCCTTCAGCTTTCGTTGAAAACGGAAAGCGATGCCTCGGCTGCACCGCTCACGTTCTGGCCGTCGCAAGGATGGACCTTCGACAACTACGCGAACGTCATCGCCGCGGGGGACATCCCGCTGTGGATCTGGAACTCGATTCTCGTTTCCGCGATCGTCACGATCATCACCCTCGTGACCTCCGTGCCCGCCGCCTACGTGTTCTCGCGCTACAACTTCCGTTTCAAGAAGCTGTGTTTCGCGCTCACGATCGCCGCGATCATGGTGCCGCCGCAGATTCTCATCGTGCCGCTGTTTGAGCAGATGAAATTCATGCAGCTTTCCGACACCCTCGCGGGCGTTATTCTCCCGCAGGTCGTCGCACCACTCATGGTGATCGTGCTTAAGAACTTCTTTGACCAGCTCCCGATCGAACTCGAAGAAGCTGCAAAGCTCGATGGTGCATCGATGCTGCGCACCCTCACGTCGGTGATTCTCCCGCTTTCGCGCTCGATCATTGTCGCCGTGGGCATCTTCGTGTTCATCGGTTCATGGAATAACTTCCTGTGGCCGTTCATCATCACGAACTCGCCCGAGCTCATGACGATCCCCGTTGGCCTCGGCACCGTCAAGAATGCCTATGGTGTGCAGTACGCGCAGGGCATGGCGAGTGCCGTGATCGGCGCATTGCCGCTGCTCATCGTGTTCGTGCTCTTCCAGCGCCACATCGTGCGCGGCTTCGCCACGACGGGAATGGGCGGTCAGTAGAACGGTCAGTAGACTGGGACGACGATGAGGCGCTGGGGCCGCTCGGCGCTTCGAATTGAGCATCAACGAGGAGCACCATGAGTCACGAAACGATGTCCCAGCAGTCAACAGCCGCCGATGGTTCGGCTGATCGCCGCCTCGATCCGCGGCTTGCCGCGAAGGCGCGTGAGCTTGCCGCGCAGGGCACGGTGCTTCTTCGCAATGATGGCGTGCTGCCGCTTGCGCCCGAGAGCCGCGTTGCACTGTTTGGTCGCACGGCGAAGGACTGGCTGGCCGTCGGCTATGGCTCGGGCGGTGACGTAAACCCGCCGTACATCTCGAACCTCACGGATGCACTTCGCGAATCGGGCGCCGTGAAGGTCGATGAGGAGCTCGCCGAGGCCTACGATCGCTTCAGCGAGGAACAGCCTGCGGATCCGGGCACGGTGTGGGGCAAGTGGCCCACGCACTATCCGGAGCTCGAGCTCGCCGATGAACAGATTAGTGCCGCCGCGGGGCGCAACGATGTGGCCATTGTCGTGATCGGCCGCGCGGCGGGGGAGGACCGCGATGCGGAGCTCGCGCCCGGCTCCTACTTCCTCACTGAGCAGGAAGAATCTCTGATCGCGCGGGTCAGTTCCGCGTTTGAGCGCACGGTCGTGGTGATCGACGCCGGCAACGTCATGGACCTTTCGTGGGCGGAGCGCTACAGCATTTCGGCGCTCCTCATCGCGTGGGCGGGCGGTATGGAATCGGGCAGCGCCCTCGGCGAGGTTCTCACGGGCGTGCGCGAGCCCGGCGGGCGCCTCACCGCCTCGATCGCCCGCCGCTACGAGGACGCCCCAACCGCCACAAACTTCGGCGACCCCGACGTCACGAATTATGTCGAGGACGTCTTCGTGGGCTACCGCTACTACGAAACCTTCGCGCCCGAGGCCGCCCAATTCCATTTCGGCGAGGGTCTCGGCTACACGTCGTTCTCGCTCAGCTTCGGGGAGTTTAGTTCCGACGCCACCCGCGCCCGCATCGACGTCACGGCGAAAAACACGGGCGAGCGCGACGGCGATACTGTCGTGCAGGCCTACATCGAAACCCCAGACGGGAAGCTTTCCCAGCCCGCGCGTCGCCTCGCGGCCTTCTCCCGCACGGGCAGCGTTGCCGAGGGCGAGAGCGCCGCAGTGAGCCTCGAGGTGGACCTTCGCGACTTCGCCTCCTACGACGACTCCGGCGCGACCGGCCACCGCAGCGCCTACGTTCTTGAGCCCGGCACGTACCGCCTCCACGTTGGTCAGAGCGTGAAGGGCACCGAAGTTGCCGGGGAGATTGAAGTCGGCGAGCTTATCGTCGTGCGCGAGGTTGAAGAGGCCTCCTCGATCCAAAAGGGCAGCGGATTCGACCGCATGATCCTGAATCGCGACGGCGAGGGCGGGGCAACCGTCGGATATGAGAAGGCCCCAGAGGAGCAGCGTGACCTTGCCCGCCGCATCCTTGAGCGTTTGCCCGAGGCGCTGCCCGAGCCGGAAGCCGGCAGCGCTCCCTCATTTGAGGAGGTGCGCGCCGGGAAGGTGGGCCTCGAGGAGTTCGTGGCGAGCGTCGGAACTGAGGATCTCATTGCCCTCGCCTACGGTGACACGACGATGGACAGCCCCCTTGGCGTGCGAGGTAATGCCGGTGCGCTCGGCGGCGTGACCGAGTTTCTGCGCGAGCGGGGTGTGGCGCCCGCGATCACGACCGACGGCCCCTCTGGCCTGCGTGTTTCCGCGTTCGCCTCGCTTCTGCCGTGCGGCACCGCGCTCGCTTCCACGTGGAACCTCGAGGGAGTGCGCGAGCTTGCCGAGCTTCACGCGGAGGAGATGCTCGCCAAGGGCTCCGACATTCTGCTCAGCCCCGGCATGAACATTCAGCGCGATCCGCTGTGTGGCCGAAACTTCGAGTACTTCTCCGAGGATCCGCTGCTCACGGGCCTCATGGGTGCCACGATCGTGAACGGGGTGCAGTCCAAGGGCGTCGCGGCGTGCCCGAAGCACTACGCGGCCAATAATCAGGAGCACAACCGCATCTTCTCCGATTCGCGCGTCAGTGAGCGCGCGCTACGCGAGATTTACCTGCGCGGTTTCCAGATCATGGTCAAAGAATCGCAGCCGCAGACCATCATGACCTCGTACAACAGGATCAACGGAGTGTGGGGCCACTACAGCTACGACCTCGTGACCACGATTCTGCGCGGAGAGTTCGGCTTCGACGGCCTCGTGATGACCGACTGGTGGATGCGCATGGTGGAGGATCCGAACTTCCCGGCGCTTCGCGATAGCGCCTACCGCGTGCGCGGTGGCATCGACGTGCTCATGCCCGGAAGTGAGGTCCACGGTGGCGATACGTGCGATACGGGGGTGCGGGATTCGCTCGATGTGGAGGAGGGGCTCACCCTCGGCGAGCTTCAGCGCACGGCACTTCACGTGCTGCGATTCATCCTTGAGGCCAACCCGCAGGGTCATGCGACGAGCGCCGAGAAGGGCCGCCGGAACTTGATGTAGGCGCCGGAGCGTCGCGGAGCCGGGGTGTCGCAGCGTCTTGGCGCCGGGGCGTCACTCTTCATGAAAATTCCAGGGCTGTAGCTCCTGTTTCGGGGCCGCACGCTCTGGTTTTTTCATGAACTCGCACGGTAATGCCGCCGACCTGGTTCTAGAACGACGCAAGCCCGGCACTACTTTGGCTCCAACCCAGCATTTCACCGGCGTGCTGGGCCTATTTTGTTGCCGTCACGTCGAGGTTGACAGTGAATCCCACATTGGGATTCGCCTTGGTAGGCTGAAGGCATGACGGTGCAAATTTCGTTGCGTCTTCCGGACCACCTCGTGGAGTTCCTTGACCGGAGTGTGTCCACAGGAGCCGCCAGTAGCCGAGCTGACATTGTGAGCGTCGCTCTCGAACGAGAGAAAAGGCGGCAAGCGGCGCTTGCGGACGCTGCAATCGTGAATGCGGAAGGCACGCAGGATGATCTCGACTCCCTCGTGGAGTGGACCGCGCACCACGCCTCATTCGAGGACTGACGTGCGTGAAATCTGCCTTGCGAAGCTCGACAAGACCCGACCGGTTCTTGTGCTGACGCGAGAGGTCGCTCGAAGCGCGATGACCAAGGTGACAGTCGCGCCCATCACCTCGACGGTCAAAGGGCTCTCGAGCGAAGTGGAGTTGGGGGAGCGTAACGGCCTCGACCACCGCTCTGCCGCCTCTCTCGACAACACGGTCACGATCCCTTCGTCGCTCCTCGGTCGAACGATTGGCTTCCTTCAGCCCGATCAGGAGCATGCGTTAGCGATTGCCGCGATCATGGCTTTCGACCTCGACGCGAGGCCCCTCGAGAGCTAAGCAGAAGCGCCGGTGGCACACTCCTTGCGTCACCCTCGATGAAAATTCCAGGGCTGCGGCCCCCTCTTAGGGGCTGCACGCTCTGGTTTTTTCATAATCTCGCACGGCCTCGGCTCAAGTCCCGCACGTAGGCTGAGAGGGTGAGTCCACGCGGGGCTCGCGCGAGATGAGGAGACTTCATGCCTGATATTGCCCTTCCCGCTGAACTCGTCGGCGAGCACTTTCGGATCACGCCGGTCACACCGCGCGTGGTGCGCCTCGAGTATTCGCCGAGCGGCGCGTTCGAGGATCGCCCGTCGACTTTCGCGATCAATCGCGACGTGGTGCTTGATCCTTCCGAGTACACGATTGGCGAGTACCAGGGCCGCCTCACGGTCGAGACGGAGAATTTTTACCTCGAGTATGATCGCGGCCCGTTCACGGCGAATGGCCTGAAGGTCGAGGTCAAGGGCGGGGTTTCGGCGTATCACTCGGTGTGGCGCTACGGGCAGGATCTGTCGCTGCCCGCGGATCGCCAGCTTGCGTTGAACGGGGAGACGCAGCGCGCGCTCGACGGGAACCTCGGTGGCGCAGCCCGCACGCTCGATGTTGCCGACGGCAAGATTCCGCTTGAGCCGGGCGTGAACTCGGCGGTGGGGTATGCGGAGATCGACGATTCGAACTCGATGGTGTTTGATGCCGACGGTCGCCTGCGCGCCCGCGCCGCCGAGGACGGCAGTATTGATCTCTTCGTGTTTGCTGCAGGCCGCGACCACGTGGCCGCCGTGAAGGATTATTTCGCGTTGAGTGGCCCCCAGCCGATCGTGCCGAAGTTTGCGCTTGGCAACTGGTGGTCGCGCTACCACCGCTATAGCGAGGAGAGCTACCTCGAGCTCATGGATGCGTTCCGCGCGGAGGATATTCCGTTCTCGGTGTCGGTGATCGACATGGATTGGCACCTTACCGACGTGGACCCGAAGTACGGTTCGGGCTGGACGGGCTATACGTGGAATCGCGACCTGTTCCCTGATCCGGAGCGGTTCCTCGAGGAGCTGCACAAGCGCGGCCTTCGCGTGACCCTCAACATTCACCCGGCCGATGGCGTGCGCGCATTCGAGGATGCGTATGAGGCGATGTGCGAGGCGCTCGGCAAGCCTGCCGACGGCACCGCCATCCCGTTCGACGTGAACAACGATGAGTTCATGGACGCCTATTTCGATGTGCTGCACAAGCGCCTCGAGGATGAGGGCACGGATTTTTGGTGGATCGACTGGCAGTCGGGCCCGTATTCGAGCGTCGAGGGCGTGGACCCGCTGTGGGTGCTCAATCACGAGCACTTCACGCGTAGCGCGCGCTCGGTCGAGCGTCCGCTCACGTTCTCGCGGTTCGCGGGCCCCGGCTCGCACCGTTACCCCGTGGGTTTCTCGGGCGATGCGATCGTGACGTGGGAGTCGCTCGCGTTCCAGCCTGGCTTCACGACGGCTGCGGCGAACATCGGCTACGGCTGGTGGAGCCACGACATCGGCGGGCACATGGAGGGCTTTCGCGATAACGAACTCGCGACCCGCTGGGTCGAGTTCGGCGTGTTTTCGCCGATCAACCGCTTGCATTCCTCGAATTCGCCGTTTGCGGTGAAGGAACCATGGAACTTCCCGGCCCCGCACGGCGACATCCAGGCGGCGCATTTGCGTCTTCGTCACCGTCTCGTGCCGTATTTGCACGCGATGAATTACCGCGCGCACCACGAGGGCCGTTCGATTGTGGAGCCCGTGTATTTCGAGGCGCCGCAATACCCCACGTATCGCAACGATCAGGGCTATCTGTTCGGTTCCGAACTTCTCGTGGCCCCGATTACGCGCCCCGCCGCGAAGGACGTGGGCCGCGGGAGCGTTGAGCCGATCCTGCCGGGCGGCATGTGGTTCGATCTGTTCACCGAGCAGCGCTACGGCACCCCCGATTCGGGTGCGTTTACGCAAGAGATGTTCCGCTCGCTCGGCTCGATTCCCGTGCTCGTGCGCGCTGGCGGCATCCTTCCGCTCACGCCCGCCGACGCTGTCCCCGACAACATCGAGGACAACCCCGAGGTGCTCGAGCTCATCGTCGCCGCGGGTGGCGATGGCGAATTCACGCTCCACGAAGAGTGGAAGGCGGGCGACGATCTCGTGTGGAGCCACGTGCGCGTGGCCGTGCAAGCGTCGGAAAACACCCTCACGCTCACCATCCCCGCGGACACCCCCGAGGTGGCGCGCGAGGCGCTCGAGCGGCGCGAGTGGCGCATTCGGTTGCTTGGGCATGACCCGGCTGGGTTCGGGGATCTGAAGGCGAACGGGTCCGACGCTTCCTTCGCCCCCGGCGCTGAAAAACTTGCTGATGATCTCCGCATTCGCAAGCTCAGCCCGGCTGACCGGCCCGCGCCGCACGCGTCGACGATCACCGTCACCGGCCTCAAGGTCGGCGAGGAGGCAACGCTCACGAGCGCTGGGTTCGGCACCGTTCTCGACGACACCGAGAAGGGCCGCGAGGTGCGTTACGCGCGCCTGCGTTCCCTCGTGAACGACGCCGAGATTGGCTTCACGCTCAAGCAGGCCATCGCCGGTGTTGCCGCGAAGCGCCCCGAGTCGCTCATGCGTGAAATTTCGGCGTTTGGCAAGGCGCCGTCGGGCCATTTGCCGCGCACGTTCGACTACGAGCAGGCGAGCCCTGAGCTCATCGCGGCTGTCGCCGAGATCTGGAGCTAGCCCTCACCGAGCCGCATCGCAGCCGGTTCGAATCGAGCCCTCCCTTTCGCGTCGCCACGAGGTGGCGCGAAGGGAGGGCTCTCTCGTTGCGGAGTCCCCGCTGGTTATAGCGAATCATTGAGCCGGTTCTGCCGGTGCAGCTCAAGCAACTGGGGGAGGACAACCGCGGGATCCGGGTCGGGGCCAACGAGGCGGGCGCCTTCAGGTGTGAGCTTCGCGCGGAACCTCACCCTCGACGTGCCCCATTTGTTGTAAACGGGGATTTTCAGGCTCTCACCGTTTGACGTGTGCGCGATGAGGGTGCGAAGCCTCGTGCCGATGCGCTGACCTGGCTCTAAAGAGGTGATTTCGCTCCAAGGCAGGAACTTTCCCGTGCTCGGTAACGAGCGCATGAGAATGCCTTCTCGCGTGGCCCACACCCCCTGCGTGGTGAAAAGCAGAAAACCGAACGTGAGAAACAGGATGAGGCCGCTAAAGACGACCGCTTGCACGGCGCGCTCTGCACCAGAAGTGTCGTGGGGGAAGAGGTTGGTCATCACGAGTGCGACCGCGATGAGCACGGCGAAAAACGCGCACGTTCCGCCGTAGATCCAGCGGTAGATAGCGCCGGGGCCGGACGAGAGGAGAACATCGCCGCGCTCTTTGGCGGGTGGGATGGGCCAGCGTGATGCCATAGGCGCGCTCCTTGGTGGCGGGAGGATCTGACTCAAGTATGACAGGCGACCGGTGCGGCGTGACGCTATCGCAGGGGAGTCGAGGTGCGGGCTCGGGTTACACCCCGAGTCGCCCCTGGCGATACAGGTCAAGCAGTTGGGGTAACACGACCGCGGGGTTCACGTTGGAGCCCACGTAGCGGGCGCCTTCAAGCGTGATTGTCGAGGAGAGGAAATCTCGTTGCCCGTCTGTTCTGTAGAAAATGGGGACCATATGGGTCGTGCCATCGACCATGCGTGCAGTCAGGGATCGCAGCTCCACTCCATCGTGCATGCCGGGTTCGAAAGCGGCGATCGCAGCCCACGGGAGGAATTTCGTTCGGCCCGGAATGTAGCGCACGAGCACACCGCGCCGCGTAGCCCACACCCCAAAGCGCCTGCACCACACGAACCCCGCGAAAAATAAGAAGCCAAGGCCCGCCAGAAGGATCGTCCCGATGACGAGCTCCGCTTGCGTGGCTTTTCCAGGATCGAGAACGAGACACGTGCTAACCCTCCAAAGAGAACCGCGGCAATCGCAGAGGGAAAGCTGTAAATGCAGTGGAAAACGCCGCTCGGACCACTCGCAAGCAAAACCTCGCCGCGCTCGCGCGCAGGCGGGACGGGCCAGCGACGTGCCATGGGCGTTCTCCTTCGCGGCGTGCGTTTCGAGGTCAAGTATGCACGAAACCGACGCTTGTGGTTGTTCTGACATGCGGCGAGGGCCGGGCCCGGAGTGAGTGGTGGGCGCGTGCCAATAGTCTTCAACGAATGTCTTGCCTCGAGGCACGTGGCTCGCGCCTAGTCCCCAAGCACGAAGCGGTGGCCGAGGCCCGGTTCGGTGAGGAAGTAGCGCGGAGCGGAGGAATCCTCCTCGAGTTTCTGGCGGATCTGCGACATGTAGACGCGCACGT
>OBJZ01000083.1_pt1 | contig 74086 bp, 76 predicted proteins | sample 1481641 | NCBI WGS metagenome assembly OBJZ01 (sample SAMN02364493, study PRJEB22542) | human gut metagenome | isolation source: fecal sample | host: premature infant | place: USA: Chicago, IL | collected 2012-01
ACGAAAAACCCCGCCATTCCAACGGAACAGCGGGGCGAACGCGGAGGATGGGGGATTCGAACCCCCGAGGGCTTTCACCCAACACGCTTTCCAAGCGTGCGCACTAGGCCACTATGCGAATCCTCCAGATACGCAAACGCGCTTCAACAAGTGTACTTAAAACTCTGGGAGTAGTAAAACCAGGCGGCTGGGAGGTGCGCCACAAATGCGTCTTAGCGGCGCATTTATGGCGTATATGCATCATTTCACGCTGGCTGGGGGCTACTGCGGTTCCACCATTGCGGTGCTGCCGTGTACACTAGAGCCGATCCCTCACGCGACGGTATCACCTGAACCTCCCCAGGGCCGGAAGGCAGCAAGGATAGGGTAGCTCTGCCGGGTGCGTGGGGGATCCTTTACTGCTACTGGGCAGTTCCCTCTGCGGGTAGGTGGCTTCTGCCGAGGCGGTGTCCGCTGTTGGCATGCCCAAGTATCAAATGTCGGCTACGCCCTCTAAAGTAGAGGACGTGAGCACAGCCCTTTATCGCCGTTACCGGCCCGACACTTTCGCAGAGGTGATCGGGCAAGAGCACGTTACTAAGCCGCTAATGGCCGCCTTGCGCGCCCAAAAAGTTACGCACGCCTACCTATTCTCGGGTCCGCGCGGGTGCGGAAAGACTACTTCGGCACGCATTTTGGCCCGCTGTTTGAATTGCGCTCAGTACCCTACGGACACCCCGTGTGGCGAGTGCGACTCGTGCAGGGAACTGGCCACCGGGGGCCCGGGCTCACTCGATGTAGTCGAGATTGACGCTGCTTCTCACAATGGTGTCGACGATGCGCGTGAACTTCGTGAGCGGGCGGCTTTCGCTCCGGTGCGCGATCGTTTCAAAATTTTTATTCTGGACGAGGCGCACATGGTTACCTCGGCTGGTTTTAATGCGCTGCTCAAGCTGGTCGAGGAGCCCCCGGAGCATGTGAAGTTCATCTTTGCTACTACGGAGCCTGAAAAGGTTATTTCTACTATCCGCTCGCGCACCCACCACTATCCGTTCCGTCTGGTGCCTCCCGAGGTGATGCGTGGGTTTTTGGCCGATATTTGCACCAAAGAGGGGATAGATCCCGAAGACGGTGTGCTGAACCTAGTTATGCGGGCTGGCGGGGGGTCTGTGCGCGACACCCTTGGGGTGTTGGATCAGCTCATGGCAGGCTGCGACACTAACGTGCTCGCCTACGACATGGCTGTTCACCTGCTTGGGTACACGGATTCGACTTTACTTTCGCAAACTGTCGATGCGCTCGCCGGGCGCGATGGGGCAGGTGCTTTCCGGATCGTTGAACGCATCATCGAATCGGGCCACGATCCGCGCCGCTTCGTCGAAGATTTGTTGCAGCGTCTGCGCGATCTGCTAGTTATTGCGGTTTCAAATGGGGGCGCAATCGAGGCCTTGCAGGGTATCCCACAGGCTGAGCTCGAGCAGATGCAAACTCAGGCTCGCGTCATGGGGGCTGCGGATCTTTCCCGCTCAGCCGATCTTACTAACGATGCGCTCTCGGCCATGTCTGGGGCTATTAGCCCGCGTCTTCAGCTGGAACTGCTCGTAGCAAAGCTGTTGTTGCCGGCCCAGCAGAGCGCTCCCCAAACAGCGCCCTCCCAGCAGGCACAGGCTCCGCAGAACATGCCTGATTCTGCTGCGGCCGTGCGGCAGATGCTTTCCAAGAAGCGGGGCGCTTCGGCTCAGGCAGGTCCTGAGGCTCGCGAGGCCGAAGCTGCCGATCCTAGCGCGCAGTCGCGTTCTGTAGCGCCCACCGAGCACGTTCACGAACCCGCCAAGAATGGGGTTGCACCTGAGGGTGTAAGCGGCGCGCGGGCGCAGGAGCGCCCTCAGGGTGGCCAGCAGCCTCCTCAGCGTGACCAACAGACGCATCCGCAAAAATCGCCGCAGGCCCAAGAAGCGCAGGCAGCTCACTCTGAGCGGGCTAAAAAGTCTCAGGCAGCCCAGCCCCAGCAGGCTCGGCAAACTAAGAACGTTCAGCCTCAGCAGGCCCAGGAACCGCAAAGTGGTAAGTCGCAGCCCTCGGATGTGCCTGCTGCACCTGCCCCGGCGAACCAACCTGCCGCTACTGCTGGGCGCACAGACGGCGACCTTTCCGAAACTATTCGCAACCGCTGGCAGGAGGTAACCGAGTTCTTAGCGCAAAATCATGCCCGCTCCACCTGGGGGCGGCTCACGCAGGCTCAGTTAGGCACTGTAGCCAATGGTCAGCTCACTCTCAGGTATCAAAGCGTCGGCATGGCTCAGGGCTTCAATTCGGGTACTCACGCCCAGGCCCTAGAGAATGCGCTCTACCAGGTGTTGGGGGTCAAGCTGCGGGTGGTTGCCCTCAGCGCAGACGAGCCGAATCCGCCGGCGCCTACAGCTCCGCCCCAGGACGGCCCACAAAGGTCTAACGGGGTGGCTCAAAATATGCCTGTAGGCCCAGCTCATAGCCAACACCATGGTGGTAATGGCGATTCCGGGTGGGGGCCTATCTCTGAACCGGCTTCCGGCGACGACTCGGAGGGCGACCGGCCTAGCGGGCCCCAGCAATTAGATAGTCACGCAGATTCCAGCCCAGCCTATAGCGAGGGCGAAAATGGGCTACCTGAATCGACTTCAGGGCCGGTTCCGGCCCCAGCTCCGGCGTCCTTTGCCGAACCCGATGACGCGTGGGGGCCGATAGCTACCCCGCCCGCCTTGCAGCCGCCGGAGGCGGTTTCGAACGTGACACCGTTGCATAAGCCTAGCCCCGAACACCCAGCGGGCCGCGAGAGGGAATTCGCTGGCGAGTCAGCTCCTGCCGGGGTGCCCGCCCCACCGCCGGTCGCCGAATTTGCTCCTGATCCCGTGCCCACCCACCAGGGAGCTCGCCAGATTATTGAGCAGACTCTGGCACAAAACCACAACCGTACGGTTTCCCAGCCCGAAGACGTCGACGACAATGTCAGCCCAGACGATCCCGAAGCCGAAGACACGGGGGTGGTGGGGCTGGCTGCCGTCGAGGATATTCTGGGTGCCCGCGTCGTTTCAGATATTAAGGAATAACTGTGTACGAAGGTGCCCTGCAAGATTTGATTGACGAACTTGGCCGCCTACCTGGAATTGGCCCCAAGTCCGCCGAACGGTTGGCTTTCCATATCCTCGAAATGGATTCGCAGGACGTGGAGTTACTCACCTCCACAATTTCAAAGGTCAAGTCTTCGGTGCGTTTTTGCAACACCTGCGGCAATATTTCCGAGGGCGAGGAATGCCAGATCTGCACCGACCCTCGCCGTGACGGTTCTTTGATCTGCGTAGTGGAAGAGGCTAAAGACATTGGGGTTATCGAACGCACCCGCTCCTACCGGGGCCTCTACCACGTCCTCGGGGGAGCTATAGACCCGCTAAACGGGGTGGGCCCTGATCAGCTCCGCATCCGCGAATTGCTCACGCGTTTAGGCGCGGGCCAGGTTCAAGAGGTCATTTTGGCTACCGACCCTAACATTGAGGGCGAAGCCACCGCCACGTTCCTGGCGCGCACCCTGTCGACGCTAGGGTTAAAGGTCACCCGTTTAGCTTCGGGCTTGCCTGTCGGTGGGGACCTTGAATATGCAGATGAAATTACTTTGGGTAGGGCTTTAGAGGGTCGTCGCCAGGTATAAAACAGGTAGACTTATAGTCACTGTAAGGGAAGGATTTTACCGTGGTTGATTTCGACTCTATTGTGCCGGTTTCTGAACTACCTGAACCCAAGGCGTGGCTTTCGGATATGGATGGGGTTCTGGTCCACGAGAACACGGCTTTGGCTGGTGCAGCCGAATTCATCGAAAAGCTCAAGGAAGAGCAGAAGCCCTTTTTGGTTTTGACTAACAACTCGATCTTTACTCCCAGGGATTTGTCTGCCCGTCTGGCCAACTCCGGGCTGGATGTGCCGGAACAAAACATTTGGACCTCGGCCCTGGCTACGGCCTCGTTCCTAACTCAGCAGTCGCCTAGGTCTACCGCGTTCGTAATCGGCGAGGCGGGCCTTACCACCGCCCTGTACGAGGCCGGCTATGTGATGACCGACCGCAACCCGGAATACGTGGTGCTGGGCGAAACGCGCACCTATTCTTTTGAAGTGATTACCCAGGCATGTCGCCTAATTCAGCAGGGCGCCAAATTTATTGCCACTAATCCCGACGTTTCTGGTCCTTCTGAAAACGGTATTTTGCCGGCCAACGGTGCGGTTGCGGCCATGATTCAGGCGGTCACCGGCCACAAACCCTACTTCGTTGGCAAACCGAACCCGGTAATGATTAGGGCGGGGCTCAACAAGTTGGGGGCGCACTCCGAGACCACGGCCTTCGTTGGCGACCGCATGGACACTGACGTGCAAGCCGGGATTGAGGCGGGCTTGCGCACCTACTTGGTGCTCACCGGTTCCACCGAGCGCGAGGAGATCTTCAAATACCCTTACCGCCCCACTAAAGTGTTCGATTCGATCGCCGACATGGTGGACATGCTATAGCGCTGTGATCTCATAATATTGGCGTAATTTTGCCATTTTTGTGGCAAGCCGTAAGGTTAGGTCAATCGCATAACAGCCGGCTTAGGCTGTCCCAGCTTGCACGGGGGAATTCAAGTGGCGCTGATTGTCCAGAAATATGGGGGCTCGTCCGTTTCTGACGCCCAGGCAATAAAACGTGTGGCTAAGCGTGTTGTAGCTACGGCAAAGGCCGGCCACCAGGTGGTGGTCGTGGTCTCGGCGATGGGCGACACTACGGACGACCTGTTGGATTTGGCAGGGCAATTGGCCGCCTCCCCCTCGCAGCGCGAGATGGACATTTTACTGACCGCTGGCGAACGCATTTCCATGGCCCTTTTGGCTATGGCCATCACCGAGGCCGGCATCCCAGCTAGCGCTTTTACGGGCCCCCAAGCTGGCATTCACACTGACGCAAAGTACGGGCGGGCTTCGATCACCGCCCTCATCCCGGAGCGTATCGCCCGCTCTATCAAAGACGGGCACGTGGCTGTTGTTGCAGGTTTTCAGGGCATCAACGATTTTGACGACGTAACCACGCTGGGCCGGGGCGGTTCGGATACTACCGCCGTCGCCCTCGCCCAGGCGCTAAACGCCGACGTTTGTGAAATCTACACTGATGTGGATGGCCTGTTCAGCGCCGACCCCAGGGTGGTGCCCGCCGCCCACCAACTTCACAGGGCAGATTTCGAGGAGACTTTAGAGCTGGCCGCGCACGGCGCCAAGGTGTTGCACTTGCGGGCGGTTGAATTTGCCCGCCGCTACCGCGTGCCTTTGCACGTGCGCTCTTCCTTTTCGGATAAGGAAGGAACCTGGATTTCTGACGGGCCGGCAAAGCAGACGTTGCGGGGAATAGTCCCGCAGGTAGCTCTTCCAAGCAGTAAGGAGTATTCCGTGGAAGCACCTATTATTAGTGGCATTGCGCACGACCGTTCGCAAGAGAAGATCACTGTGGTGGGGCTTCCCGACAGGCCGGGGGCGGCAGCGAAGCTCTTTGAAATTGTTGCCTCGGTGGGTGCCAATATCGACATGATTGTGCAGAACGTGGGGATTTCAGAGCAGGGGAGGGCGAACGTTTCTTTTACTCTTCCCGAGGCCGACGCCCGCCGTACCCTGCAGGCAATTTCCGACGCGAAGGACGAACTTAGCTACAGGGAACTGTTGGATAACCGCGAAATCGGTATCCTTTCGCTGGTTGGTGCCGGTATGCGCACCAATCCCGGGGTTTCTGCGAAACTGTTTGGGGCCCTTTCTGAGGCCGGCATCAATATCGAGATGATCTCTACCTCCGAAATTCGTATTTCGGTGGTAACTAATTTGGACGAGTTAGACGACGCCGTCCGGGCAGTTCACACCGCCTTCGGCCTGGACGCTTCCGAAACTGAAGCGGTTGTCTATGGAGGTAGTGGACGATGAGCCTAACCCTAGGTGTTGTAGGAGCAACCGGCCAAGTTGGCCGCGTCATGCGCACTATTTTGCAGGAGCGTTCCTTCCCGGCCACAGCGGTGCGCTTTTTTGCTTCGGCGCGCAGTGCGGGCAGGCAACTCGAATACGCCGGCAAGAACATAGTTGTCGAGGACGTAGCCACAGCCGACCTTGCGGGCATAGACTTGGCGATCTTTAGTGCGGGGGGAGCCGTCTCGCGCGAGTACGCCCCCAGGTTCGTTAAGGCGGGAGCCGTAGTAGTGGACAACTCCTCTGCTTGGCGCAAAGATCCGCAGGTGCCGCTAGTGGTATCCGAGGTAAACCCCCATCAGATTCCGAACCGCCCCAAGGGAATAATCGCCAATCCGAACTGCACCACCATGGCGGCCATGCCCGCCCTCAAACCACTTCACGACTACGCCGGGCTCACCCGCCTAAAGGTGGCAACCTACCAGGCCGTGTCCGGTTCGGGCCGTGCCGGGGTAAAAACGCTTCTGGAACAAACCCAAAAGGCACTACAACAATCCCCCGAAGCTCTAGTTACAGACGGCGGCGCAGTCGACTTTGGCTGCGAGCTCGGCCCCTACGTCAGCCCAATCGCGTTCAACGTGGTGGCACTCGCGGGCAACTTGGTTGACGACGGTACCGGCGAAACTGACGAGGAACAAAAGCTGCGCAACGAATCCAGGAAGATTCTTGAGATTGCGGACCTGCCCGTGGCCGGCACTTGCATCCGGGTCCCGGTACTTACTTCCCACACGCTTGTGGTGCATGCCGAATTTGCCCAGAAGCTGTCCGTGGCAAAGGCAACCGAACTGCTGCAGGCAGCCCCGGGAGTGCGCCTAGTCGACGTGCCCAGCCCGCTTCAGGCTGCGGGCCAGGATCCCTCGTTGGTGGGGAGGATCCGCCAGGATTACTCCGTGCCGGAAGAACGCGGCCTAGTCATGGTCATTGCTTCGGACAACTTGCGCAAAGGTGCTGCCTTGAACGCAATCCAGATTGCGGAGCTGGTAGCTAAAGACCTGTAAAAATTCTGCGGTAAGGTTGTGCCGTGAAGATCCTACTAATTGGAACGGGCGGGCGCGAACACGCCCTCGCCCTGGCGCTAAACGCAGATCCGCAGGTAACCGACCTTTACGCAATGCCGGGCAACCCGGGCATTGCAACCGTGGCCCAGCTAGTGCCCGGAAATGGGCAGGACGGCGAGCAGGTGGCGCAAGCCGCTAAACGCTTAGGGGTGGACTTGGTTGTGGTTGGCCCCGAGGCGCCACTGGTGGCCGGGGTTGCTGACGCAGTGCGCGCGGCCGGAATAGCCTGCTTTGGGCCCTCGGCAGCTGCCGCCCAGTTGGAAGGATCTAAGGCCTTCGCCAAAGAGGTAATGCAACAGGCGGGGGTACCTACCGCGCGTGCACTTACCTGCCACAACCAGGGCGAATTGGACGATGCCCTCGCCGAATTTGGGGCCCCCTACGTAGTGAAAGAGGATGGGCTGGCAGCGGGTAAGGGCGTTGTGGTGACTGACGACCTGGCTCAGGCGCGCCAGCATGGGGCCGACATTTTCGCCCGCGGAGGCAAGCTGATTGTCGAAGAATTCTTGGACGGCCCCGAGGTTTCACTATTTTGTGTATGCGACGGGAAAACTGTGGTGCCTCTGGCGCCGGCACAAGATTTCAAGCGGGCTCTGGACGGCGACAAAGGGCCGAATACCGGTGGCATGGGTGCCTACTCGCCCCTGCCGTGGGCTCCCGCCGACATTGCCGAACAGGTTGTCGCGCAGGTGGCCCTTCCCACTGTGCAGCAGATGGCCAGGCGGGGAACCCCCTTTACCGGCCTGCTTTACTGTGGGCTGGCGCTCACTTCGAAGGGGCTGCGCGTAGTTGAGTTCAATGTCCGCTTTGGCGATCCAGAAACCCAGGTTGTGCTCGCGAGGCTGCGCTCGCCCCTGGGGCAGTTGCTGGAGGCCGCGGCTACCGGCAAGCTAGCTGGTTTTGGGCCGCTCGCCTGGGACGAACAGGCTGCGGTGTGCGTGGTTCTGGCTTCTGCGGGATACCCGAAGAAGGCTCGCAAAGGCGATGAAATAACCGGTATTGACCAGGCCGAACAATTGGCTGGGGTACACGTAATTCACGCCGGTACTGCCCGTGAGGGCGAGTCGCTAGTTTCCAGCGGGGGCCGCGTGTTGGCAGTAGTAGGGCTGGGGCAGGGCGTCGCTGCTGCGAGGGCGCGCGCCTACGCCGGCATGGAAAAAATTTCTTTGCCGCAAGGGCACTACCGCAGCGACATTGCAAAGGCAAAAGCGTGAGCTTAGAACAAGACGAGGCCGACCTAGCCGCCTTCGTGGCGCAGACGCGCCGCGAGTTTGAGGCGCGGCGCGAGGATGCCGAACGCCAGGTGCACGCCGGTATCGACCAGATGCTGGCGCAGGTTCGTGCTCGAAGCGAGCGCGGCATCGAGGCTCCGGCCGAACCGGTACGCATCGGACCGATCCAGGCTTATAGACCGAAGCCGGTGGGGGCAACCGTTCAGCAGCTTCCTGACTTTGGGCGTGTCCTTTCCGCCCAGGACACTGCGAGTTTAGGTCTGCAGGCAACTTTCAGTGGCAAAACGATTGCTGAGGTAGCAACGTCACTGCCGGTTCCGCCCTCGCCGGAACCCACCCCGGGTGAAGTGCAAGTGGTAATTGGGCAGACCGGTGATGCGGAATTCGTCCGCGAATGGGCCTCTCGCCTCGCCCACAGGATCGAAGGGGATAGTCAGGTGTTGTTGGCCGGAGCGAAGACCTTGCTGCCCGGCACCGGCGAGCGTGTGCGCACGGCAGCGGACTTGGAAAAAGCTCGCTGTGAGCACGCCACCACTGTGCTTGCCGTAATCGACTCGGCCGTACCCTCACACCAGCGCACCGCCCAACGCCTATTAGAGGCCGCCAAACCAGTTTTCACCTGGGCCGTAGGTGATGCGTCCCAGCCAGATTTGCAGACGTGGGTGGGCCGGCTGCCCGCCAAAATTGAGGCGGACGCACTGGTTCTGAGCGGGGTGTGGGATGCGCAGCACCCGCTTTCCCACGCCCAAGATGCGGTGCCCGTGGCAGTGCTCGACAATGCCCCCGCTAACGCCGCGTTGTGGGCCGCGCTCATTGCCTGTCGCATATGAGGGCGTGCTCATAATTAGTTTCAGGGATAGCCTTAGGCGAAGTACCCGTTTACCTCCCGGTGGTGGAAATGCTTGTCCTAACGCGACGCCCAGGCCAGAAGATTGCCATAGGCGATTCCATAACAGTGACGGTGGTTGAAGCCCACCGCGACGCAGTGCGCATCGGCATCGATGCCCCGCGCGACGTGCTGATTCAGCGCGACGAACTATTCGACCAGGACGATCTGGAAGACTATCCCGACGAATACTAGGTCTTTTTTCCTAGATCGGCCACGAAAACCAAAACTAGATGGCACAATGGTTGCGATAACCCAAAGGCGGGAGGTAAAAGCGTGGCTAACATTCAGGCAACAGGCAGGCCCACATCTAACTGGCGAATCCAGGAACGGTGGTGGAATCGGCCGGAGCTACTATTTGCTTGCCTACTCCTTCTTTTTCCCGCACTGTGCACGTACGCTTTCCGGCTGTTCGTAGGCAAATCTCTCCCCCAAATTGTCCCTTTCAGCTGGGGGATTGCGGCCTCTTCAATACACGTTTCGGGTTCGCAAAGTTATTGGATTGAGGGCGCTATCTGCCTGATTTTTGCAGCTGTGGGTATCGCTTTGACTCTTGCCTACAGGGGCAGTGCTAGGTTGCGCCGGTTGCTGCCGCCTTTTTTGGGAGCGTCCGCTTCGGTAATTAGCGCCGGGTGGGTTATAAGCGTGCTTTATTCAATGGGCGTTATTGGATCGAAACCGTTTGCTATTTTCGCTATAGGGGCGGCTGCAGTGGTGGCAATTCCCATTTACTTGTGTCTGCGCCACCCGCTTGAGGGGTCCAGAATATCTAGTGAACTTTGAGTAGGTCGGCTCAGGTGACATTATTGGGTCTATGAGCCAACCAGAAATTCCCGGCTGGAAGCATCTGTCCAGCGGTAAAGTTCGCGATCTCTACATTCCCAACTCAGGCCAGCAGGATCGAATTCTAGTCGTTGCCTCTGACCGAATTAGTGCCTACGACTACATTTTGCCAACGGAAATTCCCGACAAGGGCAAAGTTCTCACTCAGCTGTCGCTGTGGTGGTTCGAGCAACTGGCTGATCTGACCGACAATCATGTGCTTGCCGATGCGGAGGTGCCCAGTCAGGTTGCGGGCCGAGCGATGGTGGTAAAGCGATTGCGAATGTATCCCATAGAGTGTGTGGCCCGCGGATACTTGACCGGTTCTGGACTCGTTGAATACAAACAGTCCGCCTCAGTGTGCGGGGTGCGATTGCCGGCGGGGCTCACTGAGGCATCCAAGCTGCCGGAGGCTATTTACACCCCAGCCGCTAAGGCAGAATTTGGCGAACACGACGAAAACATTTCATTTGCTGCAACGGAGCAGTTGGTAGGCAAGGAAGCCGCCAGTGCTCTTAGGGAACAAACTCTAGCGATCTATAACAAGGCAGCGGCCATAGCCCGGCAAAAGGGAATAATCATTGCCGACACAAAGTTTGAGTTCGGCACAGATCAAGCCGGCAAGCTCATTCTGGCTGACGAAGTGCTAACCCCCGATTCCTCTCGCTTCTGGCCGGTGGATAAGTGGCAGGAGGGGCAAGTTACCCCGAGCTTCGACAAGCAGTACGTGCGCGACTGGTTGACCGGACCTGAATCCGGTTGGGACCGTGCCTCGGGCAAGCAGCCTCCCGCGCTTCCGCAAGAGGTCGCCCTCGCCACGCGCGCCCGCTATGTCGAAGCCTACGAAACTTTGACTGGAAGAACGTTTACCGCCTAAGGAACTGGGTAGCTGTTGCTACCCAGTTCCTTAGTAAACTTAGAAAAGTCCAAACCAACCCCTTCTTGGAGGAGCCATGGGACGCATCGTCGTCGACATCATGCCCAAACCCGAAATTCTTGATCCGCAAGGGAAAGCCATCTTAGGGGCGTTGCCCCGCGTTGGCATCGATTCTTTTAGCGCCGTTCGCCAGGGCAAGCGCTTCGAACTGACCACCGAGGGCGAAGTGGGGCAGGCGGAGTTGGATGCCGCCCGCAAGGCAGCCGAGGAACTGCTGTCCAACCCGATCATCGAGAACGTAGTCCGCGTAGAAGCAGTGGAGGAATAGTGGCACGCATTGGTGTGGTAACTTTCCCCGGCACGCTCGACGACGGGGACGCGCGCAGGGCGGTGCGCTTGGCAGGCGCCGAACCGGTCCGTCTTTGGCATAAGGATGCCGATTTGCACGGGGTTGACGCGGTTATTTTACCCGGTGGGTTTTCTTACGGCGATTACTTGCGCTGTGGGGCTATTTCGTCATTTGCGCCGGTTATGAGCCAGGTGGTTGACGAAGCTAAGAAAGGTTTGCCGGTGCTGGGTATTTGCAACGGCTTCCAGGTGTTGTGTGAAGCGCATTTGCTACCCGGGGCCCTTATCCGCAACGATCACCAGCGTTTTATCTGCCGCGACCAAAAATTGCTCGTGCAAAATGCTTCTACGGTGTGGACTCGCGAATTTTCCCAGGGCGATACCATCACCATTCCTTTGAAGAATGGCGAGGGCAACTTCCAACTTGATCCGGAGGGCTTGGAAAGGCTCGAGGGGCAGGGCCAGGTGGTGTTCCGCTACCTCGAGGTGAATCCGAACGGGTCTATGAACGACATTGCTGGAGTCTGTAACGAGGCCGGCAATGTGGTTGGGCTCATGCCCCACCCAGAGCATGCGGTGGAGCAGGGCTTTGGTCCCGAGTCTGAAGCCGGACCGCATGGAGGCACCGATGGGCTCGGATTGTTTAAATCCGTCCTCGAATCGCTGCTTTCTTGATTATCCCCAACTTTCCCACAGGCTCTGCAGCGGTTTCGTTACCTGTGCACAACCCTGTGGACAAAACCTGTGGATAACTTTAGTGAACTAAACTGCAACTAAACGGAGCTTAATGTGGTAACCGCACAGTTCTGCGAAAAAGTCAACTTTCAAGTGAAACTTGAGGCTGATTCGATTTGCGTTCTTATCCCCTGGAAAACTGGGGATAACTGTGGATTACCTGCTCCTAGTTGTGGATAAAACAGAATTTTTGTGGCTAGATTTTCCTGGCTAAAGGCACTTATGAAAAACCTCACCCAAGCTCAGAAACGAGACGGAGAAGCGATGAGCAACAAACCGGCAACAGAGCACCCCGACACGGTTGCGGACGCGGCGGCAAGCCCCGATACCCCCATGCCGTACGCCGAGCTGGGCCTCAAAGACGACGAGTATGCAGATATCAAGAGGCTACTCGGGCGCCGTCCTACTAACGCGGAACTGGCCATGTATTCGGTCATGTGGTCCGAGCACTGCAGTTACAAGTCCTCTAAGAAGCACTTGGGCGAACAGTTCGGAGGGAAGACCACCGCCCAGATGAAAGAGCGCCTGCTGGTAGGCATGGGCCAAAATGCCGGCGTTGTGGATGTGGGCGACGGGATGGCGGTAACCTTCAAGGTGGAATCGCACAACCACCCTTCGTTCGTGGAGCCCTACCAGGGGGCAGCCACTGGCGTAGGCGGCATTGTCCGCGACATTATTGCGATGGGAGCGCGTCCGGTAGCCGTCATGGACCAGCTGCGTTTCGGTGCCCCCACTCACCCGGACACCGCCCGGGTCGTGCATGGGGTCGTGGCAGGAGTCGGAGGGTACGGAAACTGTTTAGGCCTGCCCAACATTGGTGGCGAGACAGAATTTGATCCCTCCTACCAGGGCAATCCTCTAGTGAACGCTCTCTGTGTGGGGGTTTTGCGCCACGAGGACATCCACCTAGCTAACGCCGAGGGCGTAGGTAACAAGGTGGTGCTCTTTGGGGCCCGTACCGGTGGGGACGGCATTGGCGGTGCCTCGATCTTGGCTTCCGAGACCTTCGATCACGGCATGCCGGCCAAGCGTCCTTCGGTCCAGGTGGGCGACCCCTTCATGGAGAAGGTGCTGATCGAGTGCTGCTTGGAACTCTTCGCAGCGGACCTAGTTGAAGGAATCCAAGATCTGGGTGCGGCCGGCATTTCCTGTGCCACCTCGGAACTTGCTTCCAACGGCAACTCCGGGATGCACGTCGACCTCGAAAATGTGTTGCTGCGCGACCCCACGCTCACGGCAGGCGAAATCCTAATGTCGGAATCGCAGGAGCGCATGATGGCGGTCGTGTCCGCGGACAAGATCGACGCGTTCATGGACGTAATCGACAAGTGGGACGTGGAAGCGTCTGTGATCGGTGAGGTGACGGGCGACGGCCGGCTGACCATTGACCATTTCGGCGAACGTATTGTCGACGTAGATCCCAAGACCGTCGCTCACGACGGGCCCGTATACGACCGCCCTTACGCGCGGCCGGCCTGGCAAGACGCGCTTCAGAAGGACAGCTCGGATAAGTTGGAACGCTCCGCTGCTTCGGCGGTGCTGAAAGAGCAGTTGCAAAAGATCGTGCTCAGCCCAAATGGTGCCTCGAAGGCATGGGTTACTAAACAGTACGATCGCTACGTGCGGGGAAATACGGCCCTCGCGCAACCGGACGACGCAGGGGTTATTCGAGTCAGCGAAGAATCGAACCGGGGTGTCGCAATCTCTACGGACGCCAACGGCTGGTACACCAAGTTGGATCCCTACGCTGGGGCGCAGCAGGCCCTGGCTGAGGCCTACCGCAACGTGTGCACGGTGGGGGCTAAGCCCATGGCTATTACCGACTGCCTGAACTTCGGCAACCCGGAAGACCCCGATGCTATGTGGCAACTGGTCACTGCTATGACCGGCATGGCCGATGGCTGCAAGGTGCTCGGCACTCCGGTTACCGGGGGGAACGTGTCACTGTACAACTCCTCTGGTACCCAAAAAGGTCAGATTGATTCGTCTATCAACCCCACCCCGGTGGTGGGCATGTTGGGGTTGATTGACGACGTGACTAAGGCGATCCCCTCCGGGTGGCGTAAACCGGGGCTAGCAATTTTGCTGCTGGGGCAAACCAACGACGAACTGGATGGGTCCGCTTGGGCCCGCGAGGTGCACTCCCACTTGGGTGGGCTACCCCCTAAGGTCGATTTCCAAGCAGAAATGGCCCTGGGGCGCGTGCTTTTGGCCTTGGCCGAAGCCCAGGTAGATGGGCGGCAGGTGCTGGAGGCCGCCCACGACCTTTCCACCGGCGGACTTGCCGCAGCCGTAGTCGAGGGGGCAGCCCGCTTCGGCGTTGGGGCGAACATCGATTTGGCCCGCGTCGGCTTCGAAGGGCAAGATGACACAGTCCGCCTGTTCTCGGAATCGCAGGCGCGTGCGCTGGTGGTTGTGCCCGAGGCGGCGGTGTCGCTAGTTGGCGCAGCCGCTGAGGCCGAGGGCGTGGCTTGCGCTCGCATCGGTACTACCGCCGGGGATCTGGTTACGTTCACGCGCTCTTCCGAGGGGGAGCCGGCTGATTTTGAGGAGTCCGCCCCCGCGGGGGATCGCTCCGTTATTGCCCTCGATCTGCAGGAGCTCACCGAAGCTTCCAACCAAGTGCTATCGAAACTGTTTGACTAGGCCGGTTGGCCCCGGGCTCTGCTCGGGGCCAACGATGGTAGCGTGAGTGCATGCCTATTGCGATTTCCGCCCTCTTTACGGTTATTTTGACGCTACAAGCGCTCTACTGTCTGTTCTTGGTACTTGCGCCAGGTAGGCAAAATTTTAGGCTGGGCCACCCATTTGGGCTGCCCGTGCGCGAGCTCAAAGCTGACGAGCGCATCTGGCACGAAGGCCACCGCGAAGGGCGCGTGTTTTTCCTGCTCGCTATTGTGCTGGCGGTAATAAACATTGTGGCCCTAGTTCTGCTTGCGCCCTCGCTAACTGCATTTAGCTGCGTGGTGTCGGGGGTAGGGGCCGTGCTGATCGTGGCGGGAGTGTGGGCTCTAGGGCTAGCAGCGGCCCGTCGGTATGCGCGCCGAGAAGTAAACGCATCCAAAATTGGGTAGTTCTTTATTAATTTTTACCTCTAAGGCGTCCAATGTAAAAATAACTACAGTACACCTAATGGATCCGTAAAGTATGGGTAAAGCCAAGGGTGTCCAAGGAAGGAAGACTATGCATACAGCAGCAGAAGCCGTCTATCAGGATGTCTTGCGGCGCAACCCCGCAGAACCGGAATTTCACCAGGCAGTGGCAGAATTCTTGCACTCTATTGGGCCCGTGCTGAACGAACACCCAGAATACACTGAGCACGCCCTTTTAGAACGGCTGGTAGAACCAGAGAGGCAAATAATCTTCCGCGTCCCCTGGATTGACGACAACGGCACCTGCCAGGTCAACCGCGGCTACCGCGTCGAGTTCAACTCGGCGCTAGGCCCATACAAGGGAGGGCTGCGCTTCCACCAGAGTGTAAACCGAAACATAATCAAGTTCTTGGGATTTGAACAGATTTTCAAAAACTCCCTAACTGGCCTCGGCATCGGGGGAGGCAAAGGCGGCTCCGATTTTGACCCGCACGGGCGAAGCGACAACGAGGTAATGCGCTTTTGCCAGTCCTTCATGGGCGAACTTTATCGCCACATTGGCCAATTTACAGACGTGCCGGCCGGTGACATTGGGGTAGGCGGACGCGAAATCGGCTACCTGTTCGGCCAATATAAAAAGCTCACCAACCGTTTCGAGGCCGGGGTACTCACAGGGAAAAAACTAGGTTGGGGTGGATCCTTGGGGCGGACGGAGGCAACCGGCTACGGGACCGTCATGTTTGCCGCATCCATGCTGGCCACTAAGGGGCAGCAGCTGGAAGGGCAAAAAGTCGCCATCTCCGGCTCGGGCAACGTAGCAATCTACGCCGCCCAGTACGCGCAGATGCAAGGAGCCAAGGTAGTAACGGTTTCAGATTCTTCGGGCTGGGTCTACGACGAGGCCGGTATCGATGTCGCTCTGCTACAGCAGATCAAGGAAGTAGAGCGTGGCCGCATCAAAGAGTACGCAGACCGCAAAGGCGGGGCGGCATACCACAGCGAGGGGCGACCCTGGCAGGTGCCGGTTGACGTGGCACTGCCCTGCGCTACGCAAAATGAGCTCGACGGTTCCGACGCCCGCACCCTCGTAAAGGGTGGGGTAAGGTGCGTGGCAGAGGGCGCAAACATGCCCTGCACCCCCGAAGCAATTGAGGTGTTCCAGCAGGCTGGCGTGCTCTATGCGCCCGGCAAAGCGGCAAATGCGGGCGGGGTGGCCACCTCCGCCCTCGAAATGGAACAAAATGCTTCCCGTTCTAAGTGGACCTTCGACCAGGTGGCTGCCAAACTTGCGGACATTATGGCCAACATTCACGACAATTGCGCTGAAACAGCGGCCCACTACGGGGCTGCTGGCGACTACGTGTTGGGCGCCAACATAGCAGGGTTTACGCGAGTCGCCGACGCCATGATCGATCAGGGCTTCATCTAAGCAAGGCAAAACTGGCGGGGTGTGGATCGATTCACAGTCTAGCGACTGATCGCGTTATCCTTGGTACATGATTGATCTTCGTGCACTTGAAGCCGATCCCACCCCCGGGTACGCCTCGCAGAAGGCTCGTGGGGAAGATCCGGCACTAATCGACCAGGCCATAGCAGCAGACCGCAAGCGTCGCGAGGCGCTCAGCGCTTTTGAATCTGCCCGTGCGGAGCAAAAGTCTGTTTCAAAGTCGGTTGGCAAAGCAAGTCCCGAAGAACGTCCCGCAATCCTGGCTAAGGCCAAGGAGCTAGCGGCCCACGTAAAAGAACTCGAAGCGCAGGCCGACCAGGCCGCCCAGCAGGCCCACGACATTGCGATGCAAATCGACAACATCGTAAGTCCAGATGCTCCCACCGGGGGCGAGGAAAACTTTACCGATCTCAAGCACGTGGGCACTCGCCGCGATTTTGCCGCTGAAGGGTTCGAACCCAAAGACCATTTGGCGGTAGCCGAGGGTCTCGACGCGATAGATATGAAGCGGGGCGCAAAGGTTTCCGGTTCGCGCTTCTACTACCTGAAGGGGATCGGGGCGCGCATGGAATTGGCGTTCCTAACCATGGCCTGGGATCAGGCCGAGGCGGCAGGCTTCACGCCGATGATCACCCCCACTATGGTAAGCCCGCAAACCATGGGTGGCACCGGTTTTCTGGGCGCACATGCCGACGAAATCTACTACCTTCCCGCCGACGAACTATACCTGACCGGCACCTCCGAGGTAGCCCTCGCCGGCTACCACACCAACGAGATCCTGGACCTGTCGGACGGGCCGAAGCGCTACACTGGCTGGTCCACCTGTTACCGGCGGGAAGCGGGCGCCGCCGGGCGCGACACGCGCGGCATAATCCGCGTCCACCAGTTCAACAAGGTGGAAATGTTCAGCTACTGCCGCATCGAAGAGGCCGAGGCCGAACACCAGCGCCTGCTGGGGTGGGAACAGGAAATGCTTGCCAAGATGGAACTGCCTTACAGGATTATCGACACTGCCGCAGGTGATCTAGGTTCTTCAGCTGCACGCAAGTTCGACTGCGAGGCGTGGCTACCCACCCAAGAACGCTGGATGGAGGTCACTTCGACCTCGAACTGTACCCAGTTCCAGGCTCGCCGCCTAGGGATTCGTGAACGCATCGAGCAGGACGGGCGGCAGGTCACCCGGCCGGTTGCCACGCTAAACGGTACGTTGGCAACTACCCGCTGGCTAGTAGCCCTGTTCGAAAATCACCAGCAGGCAGACGGTTCGCTGTACATTCCCAAGGCCATGCGCTCTTACTTAGGCGGGCGCGAGGTCGTGGAACCGGTGAATGCATAAGCTCTACAGAACGTTGGCAGCAGAGGGGCTTACCTTTTCGGCCTCGGACAACATGCCTGTGACGGGCACGTTCGTACCTCCCGAATTTGGTGGGGATCTGCGCGTCAATGGCGGATCGAAGACGGCGCCCCTGCCGCGGGTTGTGGCTGGGGGCGCGCCGGAACACCCACTGGATAGTGCCGGCCAGAGGCTAATTGTGCCCTCCGAGTTGCGGGATGTGGAACCGAACAGCATGCTGGTTGCCTTCGACATTGACGGCACTATTTTGAATCGTGACGGCTCAATCTCGCAGGCGGTACTGGACAGTCTGCGGGCGCTAGACCGGGCCGGAGCACACGTGGTTATTGCCACCGGCCGATCTATTCCCGCTGTTGCGGGGGTGCTCACCTTGCTGCAGCTGCGTCACGGCTACGTAGTTTGTTCAAACGGAGCAGTAACGTTGCGCACCGGGCCTGGCAAAACGGCGGGGGCCATCTCTTACGAGGTCGTAAAAACAGTTACTTTCCCGCCCGCACCTATCATCGATCGCTTGGTGGAACAGATCCCAGACGCATACATCGGGGTGGAGGCCGTGGGCTCCGGATTCTTGGTGTCAAAGCATTTCCCTGCGGGCGAGCTCATTGGCGAGCAGCAAGTAGTGGGCCTTAGTGCGCTTCGCGAACGCGAGGTTACGCGCATAATTTTGCGGGCGCCCTCGCTAAGCGCAGAGGATTTGAAACGCATTGTAGCCGGCCTGGGAATCGATACGGTGCAGTGGGACATCGGCTGGACAGCTTGGCTTGACGTGGTGTCGCAGTCTTCTACGAAGGCAACCGCACTAGCGGAACTGACCAAAGTTTTAGGTGTGGACGCTGCCCACACTGTGGCGGTAGGTGACGGCTCTAACGACGTGGCAATGGTCGACTGGGCCCACTGGGGGCTGGCTATGGAAAACGGTTCCGAGCAAACTAAAGCAGTGGCGCAGGCGGTACTGCCGCCGGTAACTAAAAATGGGGCCGCCCTAGTTGGGAAACTTTTGTTGAGGTAACTTCGCCACCCAGCCCGGCACTGTAACCTTAAGTGGTATTCCCCGACGACGTGGATTAGGAGTAGCTGTGGGTTGGTTTAATTCAGTGGAACACAATCGGTGGCTTTCAGAACAGATGAGGGCGTTGCTCGATTTTGGGCGCAACGCTGCGGTACCCGCAGGGTTCGGGCAGATGGATTTGGACGGCAACGTGGACCCGGCCGATCCGCTGCCCCTGTTCATTACATGCCGGATGGTGCACGTGTATTCACTGGGGACGCTCATGGGCATTCCAGGTTGCGGGCCCATGGTGGACCACGGGATCCGTTCGCTCAGCCTGGCGTTCTACGACCACGAACACGGTGGCTGGTTCGACCAGATTAGCCCAAAGTTGGACGCACAGGGCCATGGCGTGAATTTAGCGGCAAATAAGATGGCCTATTCGAGCGCCTTTGTGCTGTTGGCCGCGGCCTCGGCGGCGGTGGCTAACCGGCCGGGCGCCCAGGAGCTACTTTCCAAAGCGATGGCAGATCAGGATCAACATTGGTGGGATCGGCACTACCAAATGGTGGTGGACGATCGCAGCCTCGATTTTTCTTCGACCTCTTCCTACCGTGGCATGAACGCGAACATGCATACCTGTGAGGCATATTTGGCGTGTGCCGACGTAACTGCACAGACTAAATGGCTCGACCGGGCCCTGGCAATACTTGAGCGGATGCGCGTGAACGCACAGGGCAACGGGTGGCGGATTCCAGAGCACTATTCGTCCGATTGGCAGAGCCAACTCGGTTACAACCAGGACAATCCCGCCGACCAATTCCGCCCCTACGGTTGCACGCCGGGGCACGGGATGGAGTTTGCCAAACTGCTGATCGCGGCTGGCGGAGCCCTGCGCAGGGCCGGGCGGAAAGTTCCCCACTGGGTGGGCCAGTCGGCGCAAGCACTGTTCGACAGGGCTGGCCAGGACGGGTGGGCCCGCAATGGCAAGCCCGGCTTTGTTTACACCACTGATGCGCGGGGGCAGGTGGTTATCGCCGATCGCATGCACTGGGTAGTTTGCGAGGCTATAGGGGCTGCGGTCGCGCTGCGCAGGGCTGAGCTAGATGGCGAAGGCGAACCCGATTTGGGCAAGGTCGAGCATTACGAGCACTGCTACGGCACGTGGATGGAATATGCCGCCCAGTACGTTATTGCTTCCCCCGGCAAGTGGAACCACCAGCTAGATCAAAACAACCAGTTAGCCACTAGTATTTGGCCGGGCAGGCCCGACATATACCATGCGGTACAGGCGCTGTTAGCCGGGCGCGTTCCAGTCAGTCCGGCTTTTGCTCAAGCCATCGACCAGGGGCTACTGGACAGGCCGGAATCGCTGGGAAAGCAGGTGCCCGGGAGGACGCAGGGAAATGTTGGGGCCGGCGCCTGGTGACCTACTTTAGGGCAGGATCGTAGTGGGCGCGCTCGCCCCCAACATATTTGGGACGAGTGCGTGCCGCACTAACGTGGGCATGTCCGATCTCGGTGCGGGCAAGACGCACCGGGCTGGCAACACGTTTTAGGTGCATGCCAATGAAGGTGTCGCCAATGTCTAACCCGGCCTCTACGGAAACCTCTTCCACCAACCAGGCATCTTGAATCTGGGCGTAGGCGGCACAGGAGAAAGAACCGCCTGCGTGAAGCTGGGGTACCGCGTTGACACGCTCGAAGCCGCGTGCCTTAGCGAGCCTGGCGGGCACAACCAGCGCACGATTTAGGTGCTCGCAGCACTGGGCGATAGGAGTGATACCGCTTCCCTCGGTGGCGTCGGTAACTCCGGCCCACACGGCCTGGCCAACTTCGGGGGAGGAAGCCTTGCCTATGTTGCCTCCAAGAATTTCGGAAGAGGAACACCCTACAACTAGGGCATCGCCCTCGGAAAGTTTGGCCTTTTCTAAAAGTTCTTGAACTAATGCCGCGACTTGGGAACGCACTTGCTCTGTTGAAATGTCGGTTTGCGGTGACATTACCCCTCCTAAAATTCGGCAAGGCTGCACCTCCAGTGTATGTGTTAGGGCAAGTTGGGGTGGGCGAGTGGCTCATTTTCGCCCTGCGGGGGTTAATTGGTTAGACTTATAGGTGCGCTTCGCGTTTGGAGAGTTGTCCGAGCGGCCGAAGGAGACGGTCTTGAAAACCGTTGTGTCAGCAATGGCACCAAGGGTTCGAATCCCTTACTCTCCGCATGTGCCCCGCCCTTCCGTTGGAATGGCGGGGTTTTCCCTTGGAATAGTGCGGAAAAGTCTGAAAGCCGAATGTGCGTTGATGTGCGTCTATAGCCGCTAATATGCATCTAAATAGACCTAAAATAGACCCAGCAAGCGGGAGGGGGCGTTTATGGGCAGGGGTAAAGGCGTGGGCAGCGTGGTGTGGCTGTGCTAAGGGCACGTTAGGGCACGCAGGAGGGCACGAGAAAACCAAGAAGGTTACCAAAATAACGTTATAACGCGCTTTTTTGTCTTCTGCGTGGCCTCTCCGCATTCCATTCGTCGATCGTTTTTTCAGTCCACCCCTGTACTGGTCTACTGGGCGGTCCGACTATGACGTCCGGGGCGGGTAGCTTGTAGCGGCTGAGTGTACCGACGGCCACGCCGATACGCTCAGCAAATTGCTTGCGAGATAGATAATGAACTGTCATTGTTACCCCTTTCTTCTCGATGTGAGGCTCACACGCTATCAAACCGTGCTCGCGGCGGAGGGATCACGTTGAGGCGCCGTAGTCTCGCGAATCGTAAAGGGTAGCAATAAAGTCCTTGCTCCCCATCCACTGCCATGTACGCATGACTCCGCCTTGAACTGCAGGTGCTTTTTGTCTTTGCTATTTGTCACCTTAGCGAAGGATCCCTTAGATAGTCAGAGGTCCTGCCGGCCCGTCGACTAGTTGAAGCCAAGATTCGCCTTGGGCACACCATTTGTAAATGCCTTGCAGAAGAAAGGGAACTTTATCGTTGCGTTTGAGCTGGTAATTTCCTGGAGCGGGATCCGTTGACCCACTGACAGGTTCTTCAGCATCTCCGTTACCGGTAGCAGCAGAAGAGGAAGCTCTCTGCGAATCACCCGGGTCACTTTGCCACAGCGCACACGTCCCCTCAACCCTACGAATACGTCTGCTTCTTTGCGGGTAAACGCAGCCCGCGAGCGCTGCCGCTTCTTCTTGTGCTTTGGCTGCTTCGCGGACGGCCTCGTGAGCTGCTAAGGCTTCACGGCCCCGGTGATGTTAGGGGTGATCTGAATGTCCCAGTCGGAGTGGTCTACTCCTTCTTCCCACAGGTCAAGATAATCAATGATTTCACTGCGAGCTTTCGCGAGGGTGGGGGCTTGGGTGACCCGGCCTTCACCGAGGTCGAGTTCCCATCCGCCACTGAAGCGGGAAGCTTGGACGCGAACACGGTTAGTCATTTCGACTCCTATCGATAGCTTTGAGTACCTGGTACACAACGCCTTTAGAAATGATCTTGTGGTGAGGAAGGATGGGGAAGACGGGTCTTTGCACCATGGTCACACAAAAATAAAGGCGAGGAGAGATGCGGTCTAACCACAGCCTACGCGTTGGCAAGCTGAGACACACGCTGATGAGACAATCCCATAAGGCAGGCTATGTCGCGCCTGGACGGCCAAGAGCTAGATAATTGTTTGACCAGCCTAGAAGAACGCTCCTGCACGTCCTTTCGCAACTCTGCCTCAGCGGTTCTAGCCTGTGCCAGCCCGTCTATCTCTGCGCTTGTAGCCTCATCGAGTATCACTTTCACGTCCACGCCAATAGCAGATGCGGGCAAGCCGGTTTGAAAACTAATGGCTTCGCGCATCTCGTCCTCAGCGCTGGCAAGTGACCGGACCTGGGAAAAACACCCAGCCTCTTCACAGTGCAAGGCCCAGCATCTTGGCTTATCAACCCGTATAGCTTCTACTGTATAGGTGCGCCTTAACGCTACTGTTCTTTCCCTAGCTCTTGAGCGTACTGTTCGAAGAACTTGCGGGCAGCGATGTCAGGTATTTCGTTATGGCGGCCAAGACTCTTAGAGGTGGAGCCAACCTTTATCTGGGTTTGGCGAGTGCCTTCTCGAACCTCAAAGGAGAGGTTGGCTGCCTTAGCTGCCTGCTTGAGACGCTTGATGACTTGAGCCCGCTTCACAGCTGGTGTCTACCGCACTAGACGACGGACGTCTATGGGGTCGACGTAAGTGTGTTGGGGGGTGAAAATAATGTCCGAAAAGTTGGGCCGTAATAACCGCGAGTATGTTCGTTGCACCCACGCCCTCAAACGCCGCGCAAGACTTGGGGCGCTGGCATGCCGGCTTCTACCATGCTCCACGGCTGCGCGAGCGTGGCATAAGCAAGAAGGGTGAGGACGGTCAGGCCTATTTTGAGTGGTCAGCAGCCGTGGGGGCGTTCGGAGATTACTGAGCCGATTATTTCTTATACGCAAGCTGCTATCCGTACTCTTTTGCGGGCGGAGATTGGTTCAGAATTTTTTTCTGCCCCGCAACGGTACGTGTTGAACATGAGTGAGGACATGTTTGGTCCGGATAGGTCGATGGCTGAGCAGGCCCTGAAAATGTATGCGGGTCATATGATGATGTTCAGTGCGGGTGATCCGGATGATCCGGTGCCTCAGTTGGGCCAGTTCGCGGCTTCTAGTCCGGCACCATTTATTGAGATGGTCAAGATGTATGCGCAAATGGTTGCGGGCGAGGCCGCTCTGCCGCCGACCTATTTGGGGTTTGTGACAGACAATCCGGCTTCAGCGGATCAGATTAGGGCTACTGAGGCAAGGCATGTAAAGCGTGCTGAGCGTCGTCAGCGTACTTTTGGGCGGGCCTGGCAGGCGGCCCTTATTACCGCTGTTGCGTTAGGTGGGGGCATGTTCCCTGATAACAGGTTGGCGGTGCGGTGGAAAGATGCTTCTACCCCGACTAAGGCGGCGACTACTGACGCGGTTGTTAAACAGGTTCAGGCCGGGATTTTGCCGACTAATAGTCCGGTTACTTTCCATGAGCTCGGTTTTGACGAGGCCGCCACTAACCAGCTCTTACAGGCCCAGGCGCAAATATCTCGCCAGCAGGTAATGCTAGCAACCCTTGCTGGCGGGCAGCTGAATCGGCCGGGTGCGGGAGTAGATAGGGGCCCTGGGGGCGAATAAGTAAGGAGGAGGCATGGCCGATCCCTCGACAGAACTAGAGAACTTGTATAAGGCCTTTGAGGGCCGCTATTTCGGTAGTGCCCGCCTGGAGATGGAAGCCCTAATGGAAGTCCTCTTCGCGCGGGCAACCCAGGGAGCGAAAAAAGCCTGGCAGGCCCGCCCAGGAGACAAGGAAGAACTAGACGAGTACCTGTTTAACCAGCTTGTTGAACTCTCGCAGGGGCCTTTATGCCAGAGTGCGGATAATGTAGGGGCCAGGTATGTTAGTGTTCACCGCGCGGAAGAAGGCGCTGGCACTTCCCTGGCGCTGGTGATTCCGCAGCGGGAAGGCAAACAGCTGCTAGGGGCTCACGCACGCACAGTAATGGAAGTACTCGCCTCGAAGGGCCAGTATGAGGCAGAAAAACGCTTTGCGGGTATCTGCGCGGACCTGGTGTTAAACAGGGTGCGTAACACGGTAAAACTATCAGCTAAGGCGGCTGGTAATAAATGGGCGCGTGTGCCTGAGGCGGGGGCTTGCCCGTTCTGTCTGATGCTGGCCTCACGCGGGGCCGTATACACGGATAAGACTACTGCTACCCGCTCACAGGGCGGGAGTCGCTACCACGCGCACTGTAAATGTTCGGCTGTGGAAATCTTACACGAGGCCGACGTGCCGCCAGCTGCCCGCAGGGCGTGGGATTTGACCGAGAAGTTCAACTTACGCACTGTCAAAGACTGGGCTGCTGCCCGTAAAGACCCCGCCATTATTGAATACCTGTTAGATAACGGTATTAGAGACGACCCAACCCGCACGGGAAGGCTCGGGCCATCCTTGCTACCTGCCGACTTTAAAGTGACGGGCATTACGCCAGATGCTAGGGGTCTGCATCCGACCTTAGAAGATTTCGATGTAAACTGCCTTGGCAAGGTAAGAATGCGCAAAATCGGCCCCAAATACCTCGCAGGGCACCTTTTCGGCACGGGAGCCCCATATAAGACTGAATTCCCATCTTCATGGACAGTTGATGACATAATCTATGCCACTGAGTGGGTGAAAGCTAACCCCTTGGCGATTAGACACAGGGGCGATCGGACTGATGTGCTTGGAGATCTGTACGGTGTGATTGTTGAAGTTTCCTACTACGAGAACGATGGAAGACTCTTTTACAGGCATACTGTGCCAATAAATGGCAGGGGCGTGTACTACAATGACGGAGATGGGAACAAAATTCCTAGACTGTTTGATGTCTCTGTAATAGGGGGAGGGAAAACAGAGTGATGCTTGAAATACCGAGTTTTCCTGATTCTGTTCCTACAGAGAAACACGTTGTCAATGCGTTATGGCCACATCTTGATGATGAATGGCGTGAACTGGTTCGTAGCAATGCGTATAGCGGTGAATTTTGGGAGGCTATGTGTTGCGCGATAGATGGTGCTTACTGGTTGCGCTATAGGGTCCCGGAAGAACTTCTGAGAGCTGTCGAACGCGAGTGTGATGAGATGGGACTGCCACAAGATGACCCTGATCGCATTGTGGCCACTCGTTTCAATGAAGAGATTCGCAATTTTGACCATGGGGGCCACCCAGACTACGAACGTATAGCCCACTTACTTTAGCTGGCTACTTGTTACTCTTGCCCGCCTGGGTTTTCCTGGGTGGGTTTTGTTTTACCCGAAATATTGGTCCCGGCATGGGGCTTTATCTCCCGACATGGGAAACCATTTTTGAGAGGAAAGGTTAGTTATTATGGCTGAGGCGAAGACCAGCTCTGAGGTTGAAGAAGAACCCGCAAAGGCTGTAGCTGAGGGCGAGTCCGCTCCTGACAAGGAGGTGGATTGGCAGGCTGAGGCGAAAAAGTGGAAGGCTCTCTCACGTAAGCACGAGGCTAACGAGAAGGCGCTAGCGTCTAAAGCATCCGAGTACGATAAGTATTTGGAGTCTCAGAAAACTGAGGAGCAAAAACGCGTTGAGGCCCTCCAGAGGGCCGAGAAGGAACGCGATGAGGCTAACGCGAGCCTGGCTCGTATGGCCGCGGCTATTAAGTACGGGCTTTCCGAAGAAGACCTGGCTTTACTGGGTGCGGGTGAGGATTTCGAAGAAAGAGCTAAAACCCTGGCTGAGCGCCTAAAGGCCGTTACCCCGGTGCGGGCTCGTTCTGCCACCCAGGGGGTAGAAGCCGGCAAGGCTGTGTCTGATGATTTCCTTGGTGGCGTTATGCGTTCACGCTAGGTCTGTTTCCTTTCATAATCGCAAATTTTTTTAGTCAACTGTTTTGGCCGCCTAACTGGGTGGCCTTTCGTGTTTAAAACACGAGTTTTCCCATGAACATAAAAAGGAGAAAAGAACATTATGGGTACTTATAACAAGATTGTTGGGCGCTCCCAAACTGGTGAGCAGCTGATCCCACCGGAACAGGTAAAAGCAATCCTGCAGGATACGCCGAAGTCTTCTGTTGTCCTGGATAAGGCAGTATCGGAGCTTTGTGGGATTGCTTGGCGTGGCTGTGCTAAGGGCACGTTAGGGCACGCCAGGGCGCGAAAAACCCCGGTATTTCAACGAATACCGGGGCTAGAGCGGAGACGATGGGATTTGAACCCACGAGGGGCGAACGCCCCAACCTCCTTAGCAGGGAGGCGCACTAGGCCACTATGCGACGTCTCCACCGGCAAGCCTACCCAAATTTACGTGTTGTTCACAAACCGACTCACACGCAAAAGGCAAACCTCACATTTTGGCAGCCAGCAGTGCAGGTGCAGGAGGGGCAAATATGTCTCTGGCGAGCACCTAGCCGATGCAGCTAACTAATAAAGTGCCTTCTTACATGAATCGTCTTTGCGGAGTTGATCTTATCTTCTGCACACCCGCTGTAACTGCCCTAAACTGGGGACCACTCTGATATGGCGGAGCTGATTCAATGGCTGACTTTATAGCGCAGCGGTGGCACCAACTATTGTTCATGGCCGTGCAACATGCGTGGTTGGTTGCCCAATGTATATTTTTGGCAACTCTTCTTGCGGTAGCTCTGGCTGCCCTTGCATACAAGACTCCGCTGCTGCGCTCGCTGCTAAACAACGTTTCCACAATTGGGCTAACCATCCCGTCCTTTGCGCTACTCGCGCTTTTGGTGGCACCCTTCGGTTTTGGAGTTGCTCCAACCGTTATAGCCCTTGTTTTTTACGGCTCGCTCCCAATCATGCGCAATGCGGTAGTAGGCCTGGCGGGTGTCGACCCTCAAGTGATCGAAGCCGCCCGTGGGCAGGGCATGTCTCAAAAGGCCACTTTCTTCAAAATTCGGCTGCCACTGGCTTGGCCTCTAATACTTTCTGGGATCCGCGTATCCACGCAGATGATCATGGGAATAGCAGCGATTGGGGCCTACGTGTTAGGGCCGGGCTTGGGCAGCCTGATCTTCACTGGGCTGGCTCGCCTGGGAGGGGCCGGAGCGCTACATTCTGCGCTCGTGGGCACGCTCCTAATAGTGGCAGTTGCCCTGATCGCAGACCTTGGCTTGGCTACGCTGGGCCGCCTCACAATCTCAAGGGGAATTCGTGACTGACAAAAACGCGCCCGAAAATCTAAGTGGTGGGGCAGCTATAACCCTTTCCCACATGAGCAAAATTTACCCCGGCGCCTCCACTCCGGCGGTAGACGATTTCAACCTGGATATTGAGGGCGGAGAAATCCTCGCCCTCGTTGGTCCTTCAGGGTGCGGCAAAACTACCACGTTAAAGATGATCAACCGGCTGATTGAACCCAGCTCCGGCAAGATCATTATCGACGGGCACGACGTGACGGGCATGAACCCGGACAAGCTCCGCCGCAAGATCGGCTACGTCATTCAGGCAGGCGGGCTGATGCCACACTTGTCGGTGGAGCAAAACGTGGCCATGGTGCCCAAGCTGCTTGGTTGGAATAAGCAGCGCATAAAGATGCGTGTGAACGAGTTGTTGGACACGGTCGCCCTCGACCCGGAAACGTACGCGAGCCGCTACCCCCGCGACCTTTCAGGAGGCCAGCAACAGCGCGTGGGGGTGGCCCGGGCACTCGCGGCGAACCCGCCCGTTCTCCTAATGGACGAACCTTTCGGAGCCGTCGACCCAATTACCCGCCGTTCTCTACAAGAGACCCTGCTGTCTACTCAAGCTCGGCTGGGTACCACCGTTGTTATAGTCACCCACGACTTGGACGAAGCGTTGCGTCTAGGCTCGCGGGTTGCGATCCTTTCCGAGGGCGGACGTTTGCGCCAGGTGGGAACGCCCACCGAAATACTGATGTCGCCCGCAGACGATTTCGTTTCCGATTTTGTGGGTGCCAATGCGGCCACGCGACTGCTCAAACTCAAACCCGTGGAAGAACTGACCGCGTCGCGCACGGTAACGGCCCGGCAAAATGACGACCGGGAAAAAGTCCTTGCCGAGGCCGCTCAGGCTGGCGGACACGGCATCGTGGTGTTAGACGATTCGGATCGTCCCCTAGCATGGCTGAGCACCAAGCAGTATAAAAACGGTGCCAGCCGGCAAAGCCGGGATGAGGCACTCCCGCTCGTGCACGGAACCGACAATGCGGCCCACGTGTTAGAGCTAATGCTCACCTCAACCCACAACGGCGTACTGGTGGTCGACGCGGCCGGGCGTTACCGTTTCGCGTTGCGTGCCGGCGATCTGCTCGATCAGATCAGCCAGGAGGAATAATGCAATCAGGCAAGCCCGCCCGCAACCTCTGGCTCACCCCGCTCGCGTTAGTAGCCGTGTTGGGAACATACCTCTTTTGGCTTCACACCGCCTCGCTCACCAGCGCAGAATCCCGCCAACTAAACCTCACCAACCTGGCTGCGATATCCGGCCAACACCTGCTGCTAACGGGCATAGGCGCGGTGGCTGTGGTGGTGGTAGCGATCCCGCTGGGAGTGCTACTCACCCGCAAGCCCTTCCGCAAGGTGGCGCCACTTGCCCTCGCCCTTGCGAATATAGGGCAGGCGGCCCCCTCGATTGGCCTGATAGTGCTTATTGCAATGGGCATTGGGTTTGGTATGAAAACGGCGCTAATAGCAATAGTGGCCTACGCCGTTTTGCCCGTACTGGCGTCGACAATGGTTGGCCTGCAAGGGGTTGACCGCAACACTGTCGAAGCCGCCCGTGGCATGGGGATGAGCGCCTTCCGTGTACTAACAAAAGTCGAGCTTCCGCTGGCCAGCCCTGTGATCTTAGCCGGGCTGCGCACCGCCCTCGTCCTGTTGGTTGGAACCGCCACCCTAGCCGTGTTCGTAAACGGCGGGGGGCTGGGGGTACTAATCCAAACGGGGATGACACTGTTTTTGTACAAACTCTTGTTCTCTGGCGCTCTGCTAGTTGCTCTGCTCGCCTTGGCTGTGGATTGGGTTGGGCAAATGATCGAGACGTGGGCCCGGCCGAAGGGAATCTGATGAAAGCCCAAAAAACTCTCTTTTTGTTGCTAGCAGCCGCCACTTTGGCCAGCTGTGCTTTGGCCCCTTCTTCTGGTTTTGCCCCCGAAGTGCAGCCCGCTTCGCTGCGTACGCAAGCTGGTGCCGAGGGCGTACACGTGACGGTCGGTTCGAAGAATTTTACCGAAGGGCTCGTGTTGGGCAAGATGGCCGTGATTGCTCTGCGTGCCGCCGGATACAAGGTCACTGATAAGACGGGCATGCCCGGTTCACAGTCGGCTCGGCAGGCGCACACCTCTGGGGCCGTAGATTTCGAATGGGAGTACACGGGTACCGCCTGGACCATCTATTTGGGTGGAAAAGGCGTGGCTGACCGCGACAAGCAATACCGGCTGGTGCGGGACGCAGACAAAAAGAACGGTTTGACCTGGTTGCCGCCCGCACCCATGAATAACAGCTACGGGTTCGCCGTGCGCGCTAGGGATGCCAAGTCCCTCAAAACGCTTTCAGACGTGGCAAAATTAGATCCGGCAGAACTGACTATCTGCGCGGATCCAGAATTCTTCTCCCGCGACGACGGCTTGCAACCGGCTCTGGCACACTACGGGTTGAAAATAGGGGAAAACCTGCCGAGGGCGAACATCAAATTGATGGACCAGGGTGCCATGTACGAGGCCCTCGCGGATGGGCAGTGCAAAGTTGGGGAAATAATGAGCACAGACGGGCGGTTGCTGTCACTGAATTTGAAGGCGCTGGAAGACGATAAGGGCTACTTCCCCTCGTATGCGGTTGCCCCCGTGATCGCCACTTCGAAGCTGGATCAATCCGAGGGGATTGGAAAAGTATTCGCCCAGATCACTCCGCGTCTTACTACCAAGGCGCTGCAGCAGCTGAATGCGGCGGTGGATGTGCGCGGGGAGGATCCGGCTGAGGTTGCCGCAGATTGGCTGGTGCGCGAGGGCTTAGTAAAGCGAGATTAGGTTCACCTAATTGCATGTTCACGGTTCATGAAAATATACTGCAGCGGCTGGCAAATAGCGTTACGTTCTAAGCATGAATGAAACGATAAAAACTCAGCTTTCGCATCGAACTATTCGAAAGTTTGCATCCGGCAACTTGGATCCGGAAGTTGGCGAGCAGCTGCTGGCTGTTGCCCGCCGTACAGCTACCTCTTGCGGTCTGCAGATGGCGTCGTTGATCCGTGTTACAGACTCCGAACAGAAGAAGGCTGTTGCGAAGATTTGCCATCAGGATTACGTGTCTGAGGCTCCCGAGCTGTGGATTTTTGTTGCCGATCTAAACCGCTCGCAGCATATTCTTTCAGAGAAGCAGCACGATCCGAAGAATGCCGCTACCATGGATGGATTCTTCCAGGGGTTTACCGATGCGGCGCTGATGGCGCAGAACGTTGCTGTGGCTGCTGAGTCGCTGGGGTTGGGCACCTGCTTTTTGGGGTCGGTCATCAACGATCCGTGGGAGCTCATCAAAACGTTGCGGCTGCCTAAGCTGACCTTCCCTGTGCTGGGATTGATGTTTGGCGAGCCCGCACAAAAACCGCAGCTCAAGCCCCGTATGCCCATGGAGCTGCGCACGTTCGAAAACGCTTATGCCGAGGGCGACGAGGGTACGTATTTGCAGACATTGAAGGATTACGATTCCGAGATGACCAGCTACTACGATTTGCGCGATGCCAATCGACGGGTAGATTCGTTTACTGATCAGCTCACCCGCGTAATGGAGCGTAGTTATCCGGAGCGCCGCCGTGTCGTACAGGCTATTGCGGACCAGGGATTCGACTTGGCTTTAGACGAGTAGGGGCCAAGAAGCCTGCTACAGGTAGCGCATGGCGGTGGTTGCGGTCGCGTGGCCGTAGCCGCCGCCGAATATTGCCGCGTGTACGGCCAAAATGTGTAGCTGGTGGATGCCCATGCGTTGTTTCCAGCCGGTTTCGAGCTTAGAAATAGAGTTGTAGCCGGCATATATCTGCCCTAAATAGGGTTGTCCAAACACTTCCAGGTAGGCCAGGTCGGTTTCGGCGTGCCCGCCCTGGGCGGCCGGATCGATTATTACCCCAACGACGCGGTGTAGATCGGAACGTTTCCCGTCTGCCTGTCCGGTACCAGCCGCTGGCGGGGCCCAATCTAGGGAATCTCTGTCAGCCCACAGAACGTTTCCAGTCCACAGGTCCCCGTGTATGCGCGCGGGGGAGTCGGAGGCTAATAACCCGGGTTGGGCGGAGGTGAAGTCGCCTGCGCTAATGCGGGCGGCAACCCTTTCGACGACGCTGATTTCCGAGGCCGACATGGAACCATTGTCGCGCGCATACTTGAGGCAAGGCAGTATGCGTTGGGTGGCGAAGAATTCCCCCCAGGTAGGTAGGGAGTCTTCACTTCCGGCAGCGGGCAGCTGAAGCTCTTTGCGACCCATGTAACCGTCGCCCTCCCATCCCCTCGGGGGAGCGCCCCAACCGCCAGCCCCTGCAGCATGGGTGCGAGCCAGAGCCCTGCCGAACTCGAATGCAGCCTGTTCGTCAACGCGAGTTTCGCGGATCCTTCGGGTAGAAAGTTGCCCCGCCATAGCGCCCGTGTGGGGAACAACGAAAGCGCCCCCCTCGGACATCGGCTCAGCCAGCCATGCCAGCCCAAATGCTTCCAGCAAAGTGGCATAAGGCCTTTCTGGTTCAGTCTTAGTGAAGTCGTCGTGAGCGGGAGCAACCATGGGTGCCAGCTTTTCAATCATGGTTCTATTGTCTCGCGGTTAGGTGGGGTTGTGAGCCAAATGGCACTATTGCTGGCAAGTGCTACATAAAGAACTAAAAAAGTCGTATCTGTGCAGGTAGAGGGGGCTGTGATGAGTATCGCGTTCACTCAGTTTGGTGGTTCTGCGTTCCCGCTGTAGAGTATTTACATCAAAGCGATCAGCGCTTATGCGCCCGTAGCTCAATGGATAGAGCATCTGACTACGGATCAGAAGGTTGGGGGTTCGAGTCCCTTCGGGCGCGCAGACACCCCGTCTAGTTGAGACCCAGCTAGGCGGGGTTCGTCGTACCCGCTAACTAGTTCTTGTACAGTGACGCGCAAGACTTTAGCGACTTTATCGAGTTCCGATAGTCTCCACTCGCGTTGCCCGCGCCACCTGAACCCCGCGCTGGCTCTATCCATGCCTATAGCGCGCGCTAATTCTGAACAGGTTACGCGCTTTACGGCGCAAAACGCCCTAATGTTGTTTGCTACCGCGTCCGCTGTGGTGTGTGTTGCTGGTGCTATCTTTGTCGCTGTCATAGATCCAGGATAATGCAAAATGCACAGAATAGAAAATATCTAGATATATCGCCGGTCGGTGTGTCGCGCATCTTTTCTTGTGCGAAATCGACAAAGATAGTTCGCGTGACTACTTCTCAAGTTTTGGCTAGCCGCGCGGTCAAGAATTATTTAGCGCGGCGTGGGTGTCCTATGGGCACCCTCGCGAAAGAAGCGGGTATGAAACCCGCTCGGTTTTACGAGCGCCTACGAGGCCGCTCGAAATGGACTGTTGATGAATTGTTCGCCCTCGCAGACGCGGGCGTTCAAATCCCTGGCATTGATCCGACTTTCATCCCCGCATGGTTGGAGGGTGCCCAATGAGTGAAGGAATAAAAAGGGGGCAGGTAGTCGGTAGTACCGTCCGTGAAGCCCTAACGGCAATCATTGACGATATTGGAGATCACCAAGTGCTAGCCCTTGCTTTGATCTCAATGGGTCAACCCGACTGTGCCCAGGCTGTCGTTACTGTAAACCCCGCTCAAACGCCTTATAGCGCTATCCAGGCCGTAGATTATGCGACTTCCAAGCTCCAAAACGCGCTAAAAGTCGCTCTAGTTCAAAGGGGAAACTATGAAGACTAATTGGTTTATCGCCGGGGCATGGGCCTGTCTAGCTGTTTCGTTTGTCTCGCTAATGCTTGTTATCGCCCTGTTCATGCTGCCTTTTGACGTGTTCGGGGGCATAACCAGGGCAGCGGCAATGACATTCGCCAGCGCGCTAACAAGCTATCTGACCCTTATCGGCGCGTTTGTCCTATCCCTACTTGACCAAGTAAGGGGTCGGTAAATGGGTGCCGCGCCAGAGCCTAATGCTTCGTGGCCTTTGCCGTCGCTTTTGACCTCACTTAAGCGCGCTCATTGGGGTGTGCTTACCGGTGGCAGGCGGCAAGGCGTTCGCTCAACGCTCGAGGGCCTTGCCGCTCAACTTCCACATGTGAAAGCCCAAGGGCGAACAACAGTGCTACAGATCGCCGGGGCGGCTGGCCTCTCGGAAGACTGGTGCCGCCAGTGCTTGCGCTGTCTAGAGGACATGGGCGTAATCGTTTGGCACAGGGGAACTATTTTCGAGGGAAAACCGATACCGTCTACGTTCCGAATCGTAAAGAAGAAGCTAGTACAGCTAATCCGCATCGCGCGCGGGGAATCGTCTAGGCGCCTTGCTCAGGCTCGCAAGGCATTTGATGCACGACTTTCGCGCCTTAAGAGGAATAGTTTACCGCCGTATAAGAGGGAAAACGCGGCCCTCCGTACAGAACCCAGTAGGGGCCTCACCACCTATAAAGGTGAGTCGCCTACGGCGGCGAACTCACCGCAGACCAATAATTCCGCAAAGGCTGAAAGCCGAAAGAAAATGCCAGCTATCCCAAATGATATTCCAGCTCATAGACTCGCCCACCCCTGTCCGCATGGCCACCAGTCGGCTAGCCGATGTGCACAGTGCCGTTATAACGCGATGGACGCTAACCAGATAGCCGAATGGCAAGCCGAACGCATGAACTCCCTAGGAGGGTATTACCAGACCATCCCCGCGGCCCCTATAACTCACCTCAGTGCCCAGGTAGAGGTATTGGTAGCCAAAGGCCTTAGCGGGGCAAAGATAGCCCTCGCAATGGCAAAGAAGAAGCGAGAACAGCATGTGCGCTAATGATCTAGCCCAAGCACGGATAGAGCGGGCGCTAGAGGACGTGGCAGCGGCAATTAGCGCCCTGGAAGTCGTTGAGTCAATGCTAAAGACCCCACTATCTGCCAAGGCGACCAGGTTCCCGCAAACGCGCGCAGTACAGCAAGCCCGCGCGGCTTTGGGTATGAGCGTTGACAACCTCGTCATAGCCGAATCGTTCTTACGCGCCCGCAAACGCCAGCTAGCGGCGCTACAGCAAAAGAAGGGGGTGGGGGTATGAGAGCGTGGACCGGTAAGGAGAAAAAGCGGTGGGGGCCCCTCATTATCGGTACCTATGGGGCTAAGTGCTGGATATGCGGACGCCCGATCAATCTAGCGTTGAAACATCCACATAAAGAATCATTCACAATTGACCATGTTCGCCCGCGCGCGCTTGGCGGCTCCAACTCACTTGCTAACCTTCGTCCCGCGCATCTTGTCTGCAACTCGAGGAAAGGAAAGCAAGTGAAAGTCACGCGAAATCCGGAGGACAACAGCGACTTTTTTAAGTGAACCAGGTGCCAGGAGATCCCGCGCCAGCATAGAAGTTTATCTATAAACCAAATAAAAAAACGCCCCCACGAAAGAGGGTGAAACCAGCAAAATAAAGCCAAAAAATAGACCTGAAAAGAGAGCAAAAAAGTGTCAAAAACACCCCAACTTTTCCACATTGGACCCGAAACCGACGAACCAACCCCCTTAGAGCTCGCAGCCAAGAACCATTTAGCCTATTTGAAAGACCAAGGCCTACTAGGCAAGCAACATGAGCTAATATCACAGCTCGTTCTAGACCTAGCGAAAGCGGTAGGAGTAGGGGCACAGTCCGCTAAAACCTCAACCCCGCTCGCAGCCGCCCAATTACTCGCAGCAATGGAGCGCCTACCACAAATGCCAGACGCTACCACCGCAGACCAGCTACAAAAGACTCTCAAGGGACTAAGCACAAAGTGAGAGAGGACGAACTCACCGCCCGCGCCGCCTCGGACTGGAACAAGTTCTTAGCTGGGGATGAAAAACGCGCCGCCCCGCCCAAATACGCCACCAGCCCAAAGGCAGGGGCCGATAACGAGCTAGAGCTAATCGAATCTGTCTCTAAGGGCCTTGACGCCCCCTTGTTGCAATGGCAGCGATACGTTACCCGCGTAGCTACCGAAAAGACCGAGGACGGCGAATACCGGTACAAAATCGTAATCGTCACAGTTCCGCGCCAATCGGGAAAAACAACGTTAATGCGCGCGATCCTTACCGCGCGCCTGTTAACCCGGCCCGGCTTCGTCGGACGGTTCACCGCGCAAAACGGCGCAAAAGCGCGGGAGCGTTTCGCAGACCTGATTAAGATCTTCGAAAAAGACGGCAACCCGCTAGCCCCCTTCGTGAGAATCAAGCGAGGGATAGGCGCGGAATCCATCGAAGCGAAATGGAACGCTAGCGCGGATCTGAAACCTTTCGCCCCAACCCTGAAAAATGGCCACGGCGACACCCCGACTTGCGTTTTTCTTGATGAAGCCTGGGCATTTGATACCGGGGCCGGAACCGGGCTACTTGGCGCGCTTATCCCGTCTATGCAAACCATCAAAGACCGTCAATTTTGGATTATCTCGACCGCTGGCAACCTCAATTCGACATTTTTCAAGGAATGGGTAGACAAAGGCCGCGCCGCCCTGGATGACCCGCACGCCCCTATAGCGTTTTTTGAATGGTCAAAACCCGACAGCCTAGACCTTGCAGACATTAGCGCTTGGGAACAGTTCCACCCCGCCTGTGGAGCCCCGCCCCTGGGCATCGTTTCAGCGCAGACGCTAACGAGTGACGCGGCCCTCGTGCCCGTGGTAGAGCGAGAACGCGCTTACGGCAATCTCTGGCAGGCAGAGGACGAAAAAACCGTAATACCCCTTACCGACTGGGACGCGTGCGAGGGCAACCTCGAAGCCCCCGGAAAAGGCGTTGACGTAGTGCTCGCATACGAGGTGGCAGGATTCAACGAGCACGCTTGCGTTGTCGCAGCGTGGAAGAACGAGGGCGAAAAAGTCTGTATCAAGACCGTCAAAAGCGCACCCGGTACCGATTGGATACTGCCCACCCTCGAAGACCTACGCACACGGCTTAGCCCGCGCGCTATCTTGGCAGATGACGGCGGCGCGACACGCGAAATTACTGATCTAGCCCGCCTGAAAGGCATCGAGGTATACACCCTTAGGCCCCGTGAGTTCGCCACTGCTACTAGCGCTTTCATAGACGGGATAAAGACCGGACGGATAACGCACGGAGGCAGTGCGGAAATGCGCGCGTGTGCCCAGCGCGCCGCCCTTAGACCCATGGCAGACGCCTACGTTTGGTACCGGCGCGGTTCCAACGGACCGATAGACGATCTCATTGCCGCCACCGTCGCATACCGGGGCGCTCTCATGGCTCCACCGCCCGCGCCGGGCCCGCTAATAGCTTTCACATAATCCACAGGCCAAACCGCGCCACCACGCGCAAAAACCAAACCCACCCGGCCCGCGCCGGGCCCCGCCTGTCATAGGGCCCTGGCAGTCTTTGGGGCATGAAGCTCTTTGACTACCTCGGTATCACCACCCCGCGCGCGGGCGTGCTATCCCCGGTCGCTGACAACTCGAACCTAGAGCGCATAACCTTCGAAAGCCTGTTCGGTGACCTCGACAACCTACCAGTGGGCAGAGAACAAGCCAAAAGGCTAGGAGTAGTATCGCGCGCGGTACAAATCATTAGCGGTCAAATCTCCCTAATGCCAATGGTGGCAATGAAAGGTACCAAAGCCACCCAAAACGCTTTCATCACCCAGCCGGAAAAACTACGCCCCCGGATCGCTACCTTGCGCGACACAGTAGAAGACCTGATCTTTACCGGGACGGCATTTTGGAAAATAACCGGCTATGACAGCGCCGGTCAAGTCCGCAACGCCAAATACATTAGCGGCGAAAAAGCCAAAGATGTTCCAGCCTCCGAGTTGATCTACTTCGAAGGACCACACACCGGCGTACTACGCGGCGGGGCAGGCGCCGCCCTTAGGGACGCGCTCAAGGCCCGCAAAGCCGCCCGCCTGGCAGCCGCGAACCCCGTCCCCTCGGTCGAACTCCACCAAACCCAGGGCGACCCGCTCACCCCCGAAGAAATAAGGGGATTAATCGACTCATGGAACGCAAATCAATCGCGTTCTAAGACGGCATTTACCAACCAGTCCTTAGAAGTCAAAACGCACGGACAAGCCGCTGAACAACTCCTAGCGAAATCGCTAGAGGACTCAGCAATCGAACTCGCGCGCCTGTTTAATCTGCCCGCCTGGGCAATAGACGGGGCCGTACACGGATCTTCGGTTACCTACTCTAATAGCCCCTCAAGGGCCCGCGAGCTCGTCGACTTTACCCTTGCCCCATACATGGAATCAATCGCGCAACGGCTCAGCATGGACGACGTTTTACCCCGCGGGACGTGGTGCCGCTTCGACACCTCGAACATCCTCCGTCAAGACGTAAAAACGCGCATGGAAGCCTACAAAACCGCCATCGAAATAGGCGTCTACACCGTCGAAGACTGTAGAGGCCTAGAGACCGGCATACCCCTCGAATAGGAAAAACAATGACTACGCTATCTTTTGCCACCCCCGCCACCACCAACGAGAACGGCCGCACCATTAGCGGACTCGTAGCCCCATACGGCAAGCCCGGCTACGCATCTACCGGAAAAACGCAAATCCGCGCCGGGGCTATCACCGTGCCTGAAGAGATAAAGCGGGTAAAGCTCCTACTCGATCACGATCCGGCCCGCCCGGTCGGCTATGCCACCGCCGCCGAAGAAAAGGAAGACGGCCTACACATGTCATTTACCCTGGCAGACACCCCAGCCGGTAACGCCGCCCTCGCAGAGGCCCGCGCCGGTCTAAGAGACGGTCTATCGGTTCGAGTGCAAGCCACCGAGGAGGACGGAATCGTTCAGCGGGCCGGGCTATGCGAGGTAGTAAACGCCGATCTAATCGAATGCTCACTAGTAGCTATCCCCGCCTTCGCAGACGCCCGCATAAGCGAGGGCGTAAAGGCCGCTTTTATCAACCCAGAAACACCAACCAAGGAAGAGGAAACCATGACAAACACCAAGACCAAGCCCGTCGAAGATACTGAAAAGGTAGAGGCAAAACCCGGCGAAACCACCGGCGGCGAAATGCGCGCCGCAATGGCAGAACAAGCACCAAAACCCAAAAAGGTGACCGCTGCCAGCATCGCCCACACGGTCGCTACAGTTATGGCATCCGGGGGCAACGCCTCCGAAGTCCGGGCCGCGCTATCCGATATCACCCCAGAGGTCGACAAAGCCAACGGCATTGCCCCGAACCGCCCCGCCTACCTAGGAGAGCTTTGGACCGCCTCCAACATCGACCGGCCTTTCATTGACGCGATCACTACCAAGCCACTCACGGCGATGAAGATGTGGGGATTCAAATGGAAGAAACGCGCCACGGTTGACGAATACGCGGGCAACAAGAAAGACATCCCCAGCTCTACCGTAGAGACCGAGGCCCTCGAGGCCGTGGCCAAGCGCTACGCCGGTGGCTGGGACATCGACCGAATCTTCGTTGACCTCGGTGACGCTTCCGTTATCAACTCCATCTTTGCCCACGCTGTAGACGACTACCGCCTAAAGACCGAGGCCGCAGTAGCTAAGACTATCCAGGAAAAAGCCACCGCAGTCGATGGGTCCAAGACAGTGCTCGAGGCCCTCGCAGCCCTTGGAACCCGCGCATCGAAGATCGGATCACGCCTTGACTTCGTAGCCCTTTCGGCCCAGGCATGGGCAGAGCTGGCAGCAATCCCACGCGACATGCTGCCCTGGTGGATTACTGGCTCGCTCAACCTCGCAGGCGGCGGGAATGTGGCCGGGCTGAAACTGTTCACCGCGCCCGCCCTAACTGGCAACACCGTTATTGCTGGTGATAAGCGCGCCGCGACGTTCTTCGAAAAGCCCCCGATCAGGGTAGACGCAATCGACCTCGCCCACGGCGGCGTTGACCTTGGCGTATTCGGATACGCGGCAACTCTAGTAGAAGGCGCCGAAGCGATATTCAAGGCAACCGTAACCGCCCCCGCCCACACCGAGGCAGCATGAAACTCGACGGCGACAGCCTCACGCTACTAACCGGCATGTGGGCAAAGCTCAACACCAATGCAGGAAACTACGACCATGCGTGCCTAAAAGAATGCGCCGAAGCCGTGGTAGCCCTACTTGAGTCTTTGCCCACCGTCCCGGTGGACGCATCGGGGGAAACCCCCGCGCGGGTACGCCTTGCCGCGATGATGCTTACCGCCCGCCTATATCGGCGGCGAAACTCACTAACCGGCATCGAGACAATCGCAGACCTAGGCACCTCCTACGTAGCCCGCTATGACCCCGATATTGCCCGAATGCTACGGATCGACGCTTTCACCCCTCCACAGATCGGCTAAAACAATGGGACGTCTACAAGAGGCTCTACAGGCCTTGGCAGAGCGCCTAACCGAGGCCGGACTACCCGCCACCGCCGGGGTAGAAGGTCTAACAGTACCAGGGGCAATACTTGCCCCCGAAAGACTCGAATACAACCGCCTTGGACGATTCTTAGAGGCCACCATAGAGGTAGTAGCGCTAGCCCCGGCAAACAGCTACGAGCTCGACTACCTCGAACAGGCATCCGCCTCGATCCGAGCCGCATTCGGAATTGACCAGTTAGAGTTTGGCACTTTCACCCTTCCATCCCTTAGTCCGGACCCGCTGCCATGCGTAACCGGAAAAATAACCATCGAAATAACAGGAGCATAAAAATGAGTAAGAGCCCGCGCATTATCGAAATGGGACCCGGCACCCTCGTTATCGGAGCCTCAGAAACCATATGCGCTATGGAACACCAAGTGCTAGAGGCAACGCTAAAACCCGACGCCAAGCACGAAAAACCCATGCGAGTACTCTCAGGGGACTACATCCCCGGCACCCGCTCCGAATCATGGACCCTATCAGGCAAGCTTGCCCAGGACACCGGAGAAGAGGACTCGGTACAAGACTGGCTATTCGACCATCGCGGCCAAGAATACCCCTTCGAGTTCACCCCACGAAATGCACGCAAGCAAAAATTCCAAGGCAACCTAATCGTCGAAGCTACCGCCATTGGTGGCCAGTCCGGGACAAAGCCCGATACCGAATTTGAGTTCGAGCTAGTCGGGGCACCAATTAGGCAGAAACTAGGCTAATGCTCTCCGGGACCGAGTTCGCAAAGGTAGAGGTAGAAGGCGCCCGCAAACTCAGGCGCGAACTACGCCGCGCGGGCCGCTCACTCGATGACCTGAAAGAGGCAGGGCGGGCGGCGGCGAACATCGTCGCAGAGCGCGCCCGCACCCTCGCCCCGAAAGGCCCCAGCGGCAATCTCAGCGCGGACATCCGCGCCGGGAACATCGCAACCGGAGGAATAGTAAAAACCGGGCGTAAACGCATCCCCTACGCCGGTCCTATTCATTGGGGCTGGCTCAAAGTGGGGGCCAACTACTCAGGGGGCAAATACAAGCCCGGCCAAAAAAGAAACATCAAGCCAAATCCGTTCCTATCGAACGCAGCTACCGAGACCGAACGGATATGGGTACCCGTATACGAAAAATACTTAGAAAAAGTCCTAGACGATTTGAAAGGAAAAGAAATATGAACATAGTCGAATCAACCGCACTCCTAGAGCGAGAAGACGGAACCCTACGAGAAGTAACCGTACGCTGTGACCAACGCGACTTGCGCGCCTGGGAACTCTACGCCAAACGCAACCGGCTAGACGATATGACTAAAATGCCGCTTACAGCATCGGCATTCACCGTCTATAACGCTCTGAAACGAACCGGCGAAATCGAAGCGGGAACGACTTTTGAGGCGTTCAACGACACCCTAATTTGTCAAAGCGATGAAGCCGTAGAAGTAAACCCTACTCTGGCCTCCTAGAGGCAGTCGTAGAACTAGCCACCCTAACCGGCATCCCTTTCACGCAGTGGGTGGAAGAAGAACCCGAGGTCATAGCCACCGCGATCAAGGTAATCAATAGAAGGGCAGAAAATGGGTAAAACCGCTATCGTTTCCGTGCGCATCTTAGGAGACGCAGCCGGGGCAAAACGCGCCACCAAAGAAACAGAAAGCGCCCTTGGCAAGCTCGAAGGCAAACTAAAAGGCATTACCGCCCCCGCCGCCCTGGCCGGGGGCGCGGTGGCCGCTATGGCCACTCAAGCCGGTCGCGCAGCCTCGAACCTACAGCAATCCACCGGGGCGGTCGCAACCGTGTTCAAGGACCAGGCTAAACAGGTCGAAAACTTCGCTGCCTCAGCTGCTACCACCATGGGGTTATCTGCGAACCAGTATCAAGAAATGGCCTCCGTGATGGGCTCGCAGCTAAAGAACCTGGGGGTAAACCAAGACCAGCTAGTAGGCAAGACCTCCGACCTTATCCGCCTTGGCTCTGACCTGGCAGCGACCTACGGGGGCGAAACCTCCGAGGCCGTGCAAGCCCTTAGCGCCCTCATGCGCGGGGAAGCCGATCCGATCGAACGCTACGGCGTGTCGATAAAGAAGAATGACATAAACGCGCGCATGGCTAAAGAAGGCCTCACCGGCCTCACCGGGGCAGCGCTGAAACAGGCGGAAACGCAAACCATGCTGAAAATGCTGTATGAACAGACCTCGGACGCGCAAGGCCAATTCAAACGCGAGACAGACTCCGAGGCCGGATCAAGGCAAATACTCAACGCCCAATACGAGAACACCAAGGCTAAGCTCGGTGAAACGCTCTTACCGATTATGACTAAGGCTAACGAGGTACTCCTAAGTGCGGTTAGCTTTGCTGGCAGGCACACTACCGCCGTCGGCATTTTGGCGGGGGCGATTGGTACCGCCGCCGCTGTAGTCATAGGTCTAAACGCGGCGCTAAAGATACACACCGCCGTATCTAACGCCGCGAAACTCGCAACCATGGGGGTTGCAGCGGCGTCGAAAATATGGGCCGGGGCGCAGTGGCTCCTAAACGTTGCTCTCAACGCTAACCCCGTAGGTCTACTCGTTGCCGGGATTGGGTTGCTTATTGGTGCCTTCGTTCTTGCCTATAACAAGTCTGAGACATTCCGCAATGCCGTTCACTGGCTCGGAGAAAAGATCAAGTCTGTTTGGGAAAACTACATCAAACCCTTTTGGGACAAAATATCGGGCGCTTGGTCGGCTGTGTCTAATTGGTATTCCACAGGGCACGCAGGCGCGCACTTTTCCGCCAACGGTCCTACTTGGGAGCTAGTCAGCACGCACGCCGCCTATTTTTCAACCCAACAGCGTCCCCAATCGGAGGGAAAGAACATAAACATCACGGTCAATGGGGCGCTAGATCCGGTAGGGGTAGCAAACCAAATCAAAGGCATTCTAGATAGCCAATCGCTACGACTGGCAGGGGGGCGAACATGGTAGCAACCACTGCCCCGAACGTCATAGTAGGAGGCACTAACTACACCCAGTTATGGGAGTACCCAACCGCCCTAGCCGGACTAACCCTCCGTTGGGGTAGATCCGGGGCGGGGGCACAACCGGAAACCCCTACCGCCCAATTCACTATCCTTTACGACCAGGAAGACCCAGAGGCCGCACGTATCGCGCAAGCCGATCTAAGGCCCGGCCAAGCCGTAGTAATAGAAGATGACAATTTTGCCCCGCCCCTGTTCTTCGGGTGGGTATCCAATGTTGAGCATTCCGACTACACCAGTCGCGTTATCGCGGTGGGGTGGGAATGCCTGTTAGAAAAAGAAATAGACCTCGGATACCGGCCGGTCGAACCATGCCAAAGCCGGGTAGACGCAATCTTGACCGCACTACCCATACCGGTCAAACGCGTGCCCTTTGCCCCATATGACCCCAATAAGAACTTCCAAGTAACCCCGTATCCGCCTAACGTGACTTTGAACGCCAAAGACGACATGAAAGGCACCGCCATAAGTCTACTTAGAGATGTGGCGAAAACTACCGGGGCGGTGTGCTGGCCATACGTCCAAGGCAAAAAAGGCGAATTTGCTATATGCTTCGAGGCCCCAATATCACGCTACCCAGGCCGGGGCGCGCTCCTATATGACACTATGCGCCACTTCGACGCCGACATAATCCAGGCCCCTATCACCTTTCATCAAGACGTCGCAAGCTGCCCACCAGAGCTAACCGTAACCTACTACAAAGGCTTTTCTTCCACCGGGGGTAAATACGACAAAGGCGAATCCACCTACACCATGGCAGATATCGGCATACCAGGGCAAAAAGGCCTAAAAGTGGAAACCGACTACCTGTACCAACCCAATATCGGGGTTATCCAATTCGATCTACCCGAATACCTCTACCGGCAAATCGAAGTCGCAACCGAAACAGTCTCCAACCTACGCCTATCAACAAAACACCTCACCCGCGCCCAATGGCTAGGCCTCATGGACCCAGTAGCCCGGATAGGCAAAACCATCCAAATACACGGCCTGAACGCCCTATACGAGCGCGCCGAACACCTTTGCCTAGAGGGTACAACATGCACCTACAACGGGCGGGACTGGCTAATAGAAGCAACCTGTTCGCTAATCCCTAGAAGTATCCCGGATGTCACCCACGGCCCCGGCAACGGCAACCGGTCCGGAGGCACCTGGGCAACCTCTACCGATACATGGGCCAAAGCACAAGAAAGCTGGAATAACCGATGAAAGACTACCGCATAAGCGAGAGTGCAAAGATAAGAGACTTTCCCGCTGAATACAACGACTTTACGAACATGGTCACCTCAAACCTAGTACACCACCGCGACCGGCTAGAGAGTGTGGAAAGCCTCTACAAGAACCTTTCCCACTCCAAAGGAGGCGGGGACCCATACACCGCCACCATCGAGGGGACCGCCCGCCAAACCACCGGCGTATTCACCTCTGTTAGCTGGTCAAAAATCCAAGACCTAACCAAACGCCAAAGCACCCAGTACATAGGCCAGGTAGCCCAGCCTTTCAAACCACCAAGCGGATGGAGGTTCGCTTGCTTCGTGATCCGTAGTGAACCAATCGCCTACGCACACACCGCATACGAAAACAAAGGCAGCATCTACATCAACCTCGAGCTAATAAAACCCGGCGCCATCGACGAAATCGAAATCGGCTGGCACCTAATCAAGGAATAACAAGATGACATTCTCATACCGAACCGAACTTACCACCCCGAACCGGTGGCACGGGGCAAATGCCCGCGCCTCCATCACTATCCACCACTTCGGCGAAAGAAATAACTACGCGAACGATGACAGCGCCGCCGCCTCTGTCGCTAGCTACCTATGCAACCCCGACGCCGGGGTATCTGCCCACTTCGTCGCCTCACATAACACCGTCTATTGCCTTGCCGCTTGCTCCGATCGCACCTGGGCAACCGGTACCCGCGCGGGCAACAACTCAACTATCTCGATTGAATGCAACCCCCACTGTGACCCCACCACCTTAGAGAGCGTGGCAATGCTGATCGCCGTGTTATGGCATTGGTACCCACACCTGAAAGGCAGGGGCCTAGTCCCGCATTCGGCATGGGTACCCACCAATTGCCCAGGACTTTACCGAAAGCGCCTGGAATGGCTCCGAGACCGCGCCCTAGCGCTTTTCCCGATAGTAGACCCGGACCACCCCGGCCAAACCCTCAAGACAGGCGCCCCGCCCGTGGGGAAATACCCCAAAGACCCCGCAACCGCCTCCACCGCCGCCCTTGCCCCCGATGGATACTGGGGTACCGAGACAACCAAGGTTTTGCAAACTATCGCCGGTACCCCGCGCGATGGGCTCATATCATCACAAAATGAACGATGGGAAGGCATAAACACAGGCCTAACAAGCGGATGGAGATGGGAAGAATATCCGGCAGGCTCGCAGCTAATCGCCCACCTACAACACCGCTGGAACACCGACACGGACGGGCTAATAGGCCCGGAAACAATTCGGGCCATGCAACGCTACTACAACACCCCCGTAGATGGGGTACTAGACGCCGACTCGCCCGCCATTGCCGCTATGCAAAAAGAAGCTAACCGACTAAGTAGAAAGTAAAACCAAATGGGTAAACACGAAGCACCACAACCGATAAGCTGGCTAACCCCACGCCTTCGCGCCTGGCTCTATGGCATCCTAACCGCGCTAATACCCTTGCTAATCGCCTACGGGGTCCTAGAGGCCTCTACCGCCCCGCTCTGGCTAGCATTGGGGGCCGCTGTCCTTGGCACCGGCACCGCGCTAGTACACACACCAAGGAAAGACGGAAAATGAGTGACATAATCGCCCTACTATCGGCAACAGGCGGGCTAACCGGCCTTGCCGCATTTATCACCTCTCTACGCAACCTACACAACACCCAGCAAGTCAAAGCTGACACGATCCACTTACGGCCAGATTCCAAAGTGCTATTGACCAAGATTGACGGCATGAAAGACCAGATAACACTGCTAGGAGATCAAATAAGTTACCTAAGATCTGATACCGCAAGCTCGATAAAAGACCTACGCGAAAGAGTAGGAGTCCTGGAGGCAAGAAAATAGAGGACCTGGGCACCAGCCTAGCCGGTGCCCAGCTAGCCAACCTACTTACGCATATAGTCAATCAACTCAATGATTGATACAATCGTAGTAGGAAGAGCTAGGAATAGCGAGATGATGGTTAATGTGAACATCTCATAATCCCTTCCTCTAAGCCGCCGGGTTCCGCCCCCGGCGGCATCCTAATGTTGAGACCGGATTATCTCAACACGCCAATCATGCCATACGTTCAGCTCGCTACTTGCACCGCTGCCCTTAGCGCTGAAAGCGGGGCAGGTACATATCTTTGCGTTGTAGCAAGCGAGGCATGTCCTAACAGCATTTGCAAAGACCTGAGGTCTTTTGTCTGTTCGTAAATCTTTGCGCTAAAGCGGTGCCGCAGTGCGTGTAAACCGGTGCCCTCTGGCAGATACTTACAAGCTAGCTTGCCCACATGCCGGGGCGTAAGTGGGTGCCCTGTAGTCTCATTAGGCAGCAAATAAGGGCCGGGCAGCTGCCTAAGCGCGCGCTCAACCTCGCTAGCAAGCGAATCGGTTAGGGGAACTAGCCTTATTTTTGCGCCTTTACCATGAACAATAAGGGTAGTCCCGCCCAAATCAGCCGTTAAATCACTAACCGATATCTGGGCAATTTCAGCCCGTCTTAGCCCACCCTCACCGGCAAGCCGTAACACTATATGGGCGCGCCAATCATTCACACTAGCAACAAGCGCTGTCCGGTAAACTGCCTCCGAGGCTGGGCGTGGACATTCCGGGCCCGCTTTGACCTTCGGCAAGGCGGCGCTAATATCCTCGCTGCCACTTCGGGCCGAATAGTATCCATAAAACCGCGTGACCGAGGCGTAAAAACTCCGGCGCGTTTCCGCCTTCCAGACTTGCGAACCGCAAAACTCAATTAGGCGCCCTTTGGTCAACATTGATGGGGTTGGGGTCTTAGTATGTCTTGCCAAGCGCCTAATATGTTCGCTTCGAGTCTCTATCGTCGCCTTTGACGCACCCGAGGCCGCTAACGCCTTTTCCCAATGCTCTATCTCAACAGCCCACGCGCGGGGCAAATAACGCCTATGCATAGCGGTTAATAATAATGACAACCATTACCAAAGCGTTAAGCCGCCAAAGTAAACCAGCTGGTCAAGTAGCCCGAGGCTCCAAACCAGAAGGTTGGGGGTTCGAGTCCCTTCGGGCGCGCAGACGCTCCCTTGAACTGAGACCCAGTTCAAGGGAGCTTGTCGTATTAACTACCATATAGTTTCCGCCCGCTCTAAACCATCGCTGGTGGCCAAATGGTAGCCAAAGTTTAGCCAATATTTTCCAAAAAATTTTTTCAGATGCCCAGAAATGGAAAAGTGGGGCCTACTGCTGGGGCATCCTCTGCCCCAGCAGTAGCTGTCAGTGTTGCGATAGCCAGATCAAAAGTTTTTCGCGTAACACGGGGGCTTCGGGCTCGTTGAAAACCTCGTGGCGAGCCTTAGGCACGTCCACCATTGTCAGATCTGTAGCCCCGCCTGCCCGGGCATCTTCCATGAAGTAGTGTGATCCGGCAGGGGCAGCTAGCTTGTCCTCTTCGCCATGGAAAATAATCAGCGGCAGGCGCCATAGCTCGGCATGCGAGAGCACCTCGCCCCCTTGGCTGACCATGGTGAGGGCGGTGAGGGCAGGCACCTTGCCGGTGTAATTGAGTGGATCGGCCTGATAATCCTCAACCACCTTTTTATCGCGCGAGACAGCGTTCGGGTCGAGCATAATTGTGCCCAGCCCTGGAAACATCTCGGCTACGGGCATTAATAGACGCGCCAGCTTTGGCGTGAGCGAGGCATTCAACAAAGCCGGGCCAGAAAGCGCAACCCCTGCTACGCCCTCGGGCCTAATAAGCGCGGAAGCGGCCGTGATTAGACCGCCCATGGAATGGCCAAACAAGAACAGCTTTTCGGTGCGCAGCTGCCCCAACAATCCGGTGCGGGCCTGCAGATGGTCCTCAATTAGCTTGCCCACGTCCACGGTAGCCCTAGGCCCGGGAGCCAGCCCGTGGCCATACTGGTCGTAACTGTAGACGTCGTAGCCGCCCAGTGCCAGCGACTTTTTCAACTGACTGTAGCGGCCCTGGTGTTCGGCGTAGCCGTGCAACAAGAGCACGGAGGCGCGCGGGTCGTTCGCTAATTCCTTATGAAAGTCGGCTCTCATGGTCTCTAGTTTGCCAGCCTTACGTTTCCTTTTCTGCGCAACGGAAGCTACAACACCATTGCCGCTACCCAGCCAGCAATCAGCAGGGGAATATTGAAGTGCAAAAAGGTGGGGATCACCGAATCGCGAATGTGGTCGTGTTGGCCGTCAACGTCCAAGCCGGCCGTGGGCCCCAACGTAGAATCCGAGGCCGGCGAGCCCGCATCGCCCAACGCTCCCGCCGTGCCAATAAGCGCAACGGTAGCCGCGGGGCTAAACCCGAGTGTTACGCAGAGCGGAACATAGATGGCCGAAATGATGGGCAGGGTAGAAAAGGAAGACCCAATCCCCATTGTCACTAGCAGCCCCACCGCTAGCATGGCGAAGGCCGCCATGCCCTTGTTGTCGCCGAACAAGGCGGCTGTGGACTTTACAAGCGGGGCGATCTGGCCGGATTCGCTCATCACGTTGGCGAATCCCTGGGCGCTGATCATAATGAACCCGATCAAGGCCATCATGCGCATCCCGGAGGTAAATACCTCGTCGGCCTCGCGCACTTTTATGGCTCCGGTAAAGATGAAGACCCCTAGGCCAACCAGTGCGCCCACAAGCAACGCGTCGGCGTCAGAGCCTATAGTGTTCAGCACCAGTTGGATGGAAAAGCAAGCTGCGATAGCAACCACAGAAACTCCGATGCGGTATTTGGAGACTTCTTTTTGTTCCAGCTCAATCTGCGCGGTGCGGTATTGGCGGGGTTTTCTGTAGGTAACAAATAGCGCTATTAGCAAGCCAAGCAGCATTCCGAGGGCGGGTATGCCCATGGTTTTCATGATGCTCAGGTGCGAGGTGTCCAGGCCGGCCTTTTGAATGTTTCCGAGCAAAATGTCGTTCAGGAAGATTTTGCCGAATCCAAGGGGCAAGAACATGTAGGTGGTGACCAATCCGAAGGTCAGCACGCAGGCTACGGCGCGCCGATCCAGAGCCAGCTTGTTCATTACGGCCAGCAGCGGCGGAATCAGTAGGGGGATGAAGGCGATGTGCACGGGAATCACGTTTTGGCTCATTATTGCCATTGCGGCAATGCCGGCAAGCATGGCCCACTTGGTGACTGTGCGTGCCTTAGAAGTGCTCTCTGCAGCATTGAGCTTATTTATTAGCCAATCGGCAAGTAGATCCGGAAGTCCGGAGTGGGCTACCGCCATTGCGAAAGCGCCTAAGAGGGCGTACGAGAGGGCGATTTTGGCGCCGGCGCCGAGCCCTTCTTGGAAGGCCACCATGGTTCCGTCTAGCCCGAGGCCCCCCATTAGGCCTCCAACTAACGCGCCCATGAAGAGGGCGAGGACTACGTGTACCCGTGCTACGGCTAGGAGGAGCATGAGGCACACTGCTATAACGACTGCGTTCATAGCCAAACCCTAGTGGCGCCCTCAAGCACTTTTGTAGGCGTGTCCGCTAGGTGGTTTCTGCTTAGCGGCGCACTTTTTTGCGCCAACCGGGAATCTTCATCCCAATTCCGAGCCCTATGAGGCCTGCGAGCGAGAGCCCAATAAAGCCCACAATCAGCAGATCTGCGTCGAAATACCAGGGTGCTGGCTCTTCGACTGAGGTGGTTGGCAAGACTACGTGGGGGCGATCCGAGGTGGCTGTTTGACCGCCGGCACCGTCTGGTTCCGTCTTACTATTTGAACGTTTTGGGACGATAGTTTTGGGACGCGGATTAGCTGAGGGGGCAGATCCCGCGTCTGGTATAGCTTGGGCGGGATTGCCCGCGAGGCTGCCGGGAGAAACGGACTTGCTTGCCGAGGACGCCCCGCCCGTCCCAGGGCCGGATTCGTTGGTTGCCAAGCTTCCATAGCCGTTTTCGGGGAGCGCGTCGGCGTCGGCTGAGGGGGTTATTTCGCGAGGAGTGCGGGGGTGGGGGTCAGCCTCGAGTCGATTTCTGTCTTTAGGGTCTGATTTGGGGGAAAGGTGGGATTTAGGCGAGCTGGGGTCTGCCGGCTCTGCTGAGACTGAATCGCCCTGGGGGTGGCCGTCGACTCCGGCCCCTTTGTGTTCCTTTCCCGCCTGGGCTCCCGTGGGGGCAGCCGGGCCCGCTTCGCCGTTGCTGCTGCCAGAGTGTTCACTTTTCCTGTGAACGTCAGATTCGGTTGCGGTGGGAGAGGGAGGCTGATCTGCCAACGCGGTGGCTGGAACTATGAAGCAGGGCATCAAGGCCACAAAACCTACCAGGTGGAGAAAATGTCTAAAGCCTCTGCCTGTGGGGGTGAAACCATGGCCCTTCGTTGTAGCCATTTCAACCTCCCTTAGTTGGAACCTGCGTACATTATAAAACAATAATGTTTTTCTCATCTTTTAGCGACTGCGTCGGCAATTTTTGCCCTCTTAGTCGCTAGTGAAACCGTGTTGGCCGGGGCAGATGCGTTGTTGGGGACGGCTCTAGCCTAAGGCTATCGGCCTTAATATTCCATAGGCCGGACTGAAATATTTGCCACATTCTGAGAAGCGTAGAATCTACGGGTCACGGCAATCTAAACTGAGGGATTTCATGTCTACTAGCGAAAATAGAACGCACTTGGATCGCAGGTTGACATCTGGTCAGGTATCGATGATCGGTTTGTCTGGAGCCCTTGGAACCGGCCTCTTTTTGGGGGCGGGGTCAACGATTGCCTTAGCTGGCCCTGCCACTGTTATCTCGTATGCGCTGGCGGGCCTGTGTGCGCTGGCAATCGTATGGGCACTTGCGGAAATGGTTTCGGTCTACCCCGTACCCGGCGGGCATGGTGCCATTGCGGCGCACTATCTAGGAAAGATGGGTGGGTATGTCACCCGCTGGAATTTTTCAATCTGCATGCTCACTGCAGTGGGCGCGGAGGTGACTGCCACCGCAACATACTTGCAACACTGGTTCCCCGGCCTGTCGTTGGGGGCCGGAACCGTTTTATGCTCCGTGTTCATTGTCGGCTTGAATATGGCTACGGTGCGTCTGTACGGGGGATCTGAATATTGGTTCTCGATGATCAAGGTGACCGCGATTTGTGTCTTCATCTTGCTGGGCCTGTCGCTGCTGCTATTTGGTTGGCCAGCGTATTCCGAGCCACTCGGATTCGGCCACCTTACCGAGCATGGCGGATTTGCACCCAAGGGGCTCAGCGGCATCCTAATTGCAGCTTGTATGGCTGTTTTCAGCTTCGGGGGTATTGAAAATGTTTCGGTCGGAGCCGCCGAGTCTGAGCATCCCGAACGCGACATTCCCAGGGCAGCCGGCGCTATGATCTGGCGCCTACTGATCTTTTACGTGTTGGCTGTAACTGTGGTAGTGGCCCTGCAGAACTGGCAGGACACTGCCGCCCATACCGGGTCGGTGTCAGAATCGCCCTTCGTCAAGGTGCTCGATGCTTCCGGGGTGCCCGCAGCCGGGCACATCATGAACGCCATTTTGATTGTTGCAGCCCTATCTGCGGCCAACGGATGTTTGTATTCGTGTTCGCGCATGATCCATTCGCTAGCCCTCGACAAAATGGCCCCCAACTTTGCCCGTTTTACTTCTAGGCATGGGGCCCCGCGCGGGGCGGTGCTGATTGCTACGGTCGGCATGGTTATCGCGTCGGTTCTGGCCATATGTGCTCCCGACAGCGCCTTCTTGTACCTCTACGGCTGTGCTACTGTATCGATCTTGGTGACTTGGGTGATGGTTATGCTCACTCACTTGCGTTTCCGCAAGGATTCTTCGCACGCGCAAAAGCCACCCGCCTTCTTAGTGGGCTCCCCGCTGGTGAACTACCTAATCATTGCCGTGTCTGTGGCAATATTCGTGCTGCTGTACTGGGAGCTTCCGGTAGTGTGGTACGCCGGGATTCCATACCTGATTTTGTTGGTAGTGTCCTATCTGGTGCTGGCGCGCTCTAGAAAACTGCCTGATCCGGCCCCGCTAACTCCCTTCGCTGGGGTGACGCAGTCGTGACCGAGCAAGAGGCTAGCCCCGTCCGGGTAGATCAGTGGTTGTGGGCCGTGCGGGTTGTAAAAACTCGTACGCTGGCAACGCAGCTGGCCAAATCGGGGCACGTGCGCATCAATAAAGAACCGGTCAAGCCCGCCACTAAGGTGCATGTGGGCGATGAAGTGCGCGTGCGCATTCAGGGTTTTGACAAAATATTTGTGGTGCAGCGGCTGCTGAAGAAAAGGGTGGGGGCACCAGTCGCCCGCACGTGTTATGAAGATCTCTCTCCCGAGCGCCCGAAGATGTATTTGCCGGTGGCGCGCAGGGCCCCCGGAACGGGCCGACCAACCAAGCGGGAACGGCGCCAATTGGATAAATTGCGCGGCCACGATCCGAACTGGGATAGACGCTGACTGGGATAGCGAAATAAAACACTGCCTCGCAGATGGAGTTTTTCCGCCCGTCGTTCTACCGTTACAGGTAGTGCGTAAGAAAGGAAAGAAAGTGCCTCGTATTCCCGCTGATCAACTTGGTGTAGACCTAGCTGAATTGGTCCGCAATCTGCGTATTGTGACTTCGAATAGGCGCGGCGAAGAACTTTGGGTAGATGTCTCTAATAGGCGCCAGCTTTCTAGGGTTGCGCAGGGGTATGCGTGGTTGCTCGAAGAGGTGGCGGATTGTGCTGGTTTGGCTCGTCGCGATTTACTGCATGGGACCGAGGAACTGAGCGATTCGGTCGACGGTGACGAGGATCTAGACCTGCTGGCGGTTACACTGCTTGAAAACGCGTTAGCTTCCGACATGGCGGGTCTGCAGCGTGCGCTCGAGGACGTAGATATTGAAGATGTCGACATTGTTGCCGAGATTGTTGGCGAAATGGGTGGGCACCTGCTGCGCCTACAATTGGAGCCGGCCCAGGTGCGTGAGGCGCTAGTGCAGGTGGCGGACAAGTACGACGCTGACATTGCGGACGTAGTCGACGGGGTCGAGGACGAAGACGAGGACGAGGCCGAGATTGAAGACGTCGAAATAGAGGACGACGAAGAAGAGGAATGGTAGATTCCCGTGCGAAGGTGGGCGCCTTTCACGCATAATTGAGCTATGGATAGCGCGCGTAGGCTTTTGCAAAATATTTGTGTCGAGGCGGGAATGTTGCCGGCCTCGTTTAATCTTCAAGTTGGTTCTGATCCTATTCAAGAGACATTTGGCTACGCCCAGGTGTTGCAGGCGGCTTTTGGGCAGGTGGAAACCGCGCAGGTGCAACGAGCGTTCGAGCAGGTGGCGGCGTTGGCTGAGGCCATGGAAATGGAACAGGAGCTGCCTGCATTACACGCGCTTGCTTCCGCCTACCAGGGCGATAAGGCTAAGGCGATTCAGTATTCGACTGTGGTAGACGCAGAATCTGATGCCTTCGGGGAATCGCTCGCCTTTATGGCACATTCGGCGATTGAGGAATTGTGCGGCGACCTGGAACAGGCGGTTGCGGTGTTGGAAGCGGCCTCGCAAGAATTGGTTGGCGAGAGTCTGCCCGAGGAGGTTTACCAGGCCAGTTCAGACACTGACGTGTCCGACCTCGATCTGAGTGACGCGGATTTGGCGGCAGCGGTAGCGATTTTGAATCCGAATGCCTCCACCTCGCCCTCGCCGGCGTCCACCCAAGATGCGGGTGCGGAATCTTTAGAATCCCACTCGGACCAAGACTCGGCGGAGGTCGACGAGTTAGCTCGGTGGGCCGAGTCGGGGTGGGATGAGGCCTATGCTCCGCAGGATTCGGATTATCTGACGGGTAGCCACGAGGCGGATGGGTTCCAGGATTGGCGCGACGATCGTTTTGACGAGGACGAGCCCTCCGAAAGCGGGGCGGACGATTTGGACGACTGGGACTACTAGCCCCACCAGCCATAACGCTGCCCGTATAAGTTTCCACAGGCGCAGCTGTGGAACTTATCCACAGCAAAGGGGGATTGTTCCGCGCTGCCCGTCACGATGCTCGCTAGCGTGCGAGTATGAGATATGGATTTGATGCGGTAGTTGGCGAGGACGGCCTCGGACGCCCTGCCTGGGCGTATGGGCACCCGGTCCTAACTAACTACTACGACAGTGAATGGTCTATTCCCCTAACTGGTGAGGCCGGGCTCTTCGAGCTGTTGGCGCTGCTAATTTTCCAGGCGGGGATGCGCTGGCAGCAGATACTTCTGCGACGATCCCAGTTGCGGCAGATTTTGTGCGGGTTTTCAGTAGATGCAGTAGCCAGGTTTACTGACTCCGACGTTGAGCGGGTGCTTGCGAACCGCGAGGGAATCCGCAACAGGCGCAAAGTGCAGGCCGTAGTAGCCCTAGCTAGGGCCGTGCAGAAGATGCGCCCAGATGGGGGACTGGGCGCCATCGCCTGGAAATACTGGGATCCGAAGCGTCCTCGCCCTCAAGATGGCGGGCAGGTCCCTTCTAAGTCGCCCGAGTCTGAACTGCTAGCCCAGGAACTTATCGCTTACGGGGCCGAGCGAATTGGGGCAAAGACCGCCTATGCTTTTATGCAATCGTGCGGCATAGTTGACGACAATGTGCCGGGTACGTGGAGGGCCGATGCCCTAGCTGATGAGCAGGGAAACGATTACGGCCAAGGATATGGCTACCTCGGTGTAGCCGATCACCTTGGGGCGTATCCGTTTGCCGGTAATAGCGCAATAGGCGGGGGCAGCTACCGATTTGCCAGCCAAGAAAATCCACCATATCAAGGCGTTGACCGGGTGTAGCCACGTGTTATATACAGCAACAGTTATGCCTATACAGGCAATTACATGTGAGCTTATGGAAAACGCAGTCATGGCAAGTGAACCGCGGTTGCGCACCAGGGATTTCACGTAGGGGACCGACAGCCAAAAGTAGACCGTAAGTACACACGCCATGAAAAATACCCACGGCCACCCGGTTAGCGATTCGGCCTCGTTTGTGGCACTTTGTGGGCCTATTTGACCGGTCTTGAACAGCCCGGCAATGGTTTGCACCCCGGTAGTGCAGGCGTACCCCACCAGGGTCATCATGCCGGCCGCCAAAATAGTTGCCGAACGGGCAATCAGCGACCTCTCGGCGTGGTGTACGGTGCGGTCCAAGGCTAGGGCGGTAAGTGGCACGAAGGGTACGGCCCAGGCCAACAGCCACGGCCGCGCAATCACCGCCACCAGGCCTGCCAGCGCAGTAATAGCGCCATAAGTGAGGGCGGGTGCTCGCCCTCGCCGGCCTTTGGACTTTAGCCACAAACTGCAAGCAAAAAATGTAAAGTACCCAAAGAACCAAACGGCAAACACCAAGAAGGCAATGTGTAGATCCCACTCGCCCTGCAGCGCACCAATCCAGAAGGGCAAAATGACCATTGCCCAAGCTCCATGCTGGTTGGGAACCCAGCCCTGCTTAGATAGCGCTTTTGCCTTCTTATCTGCCGTCATAGCTGCTATATTTCCACGAATATTTCCTTACCTCCAAGTTCCCTTATGCTAAAGAGGTGCTGCCTATAGAAGAAATAAACCGAGCTAGCGGGAACCTACCCGCATTCGCGGTTCTTGCGCCACTGGCAGAAGCCCTCAAAGAGTGCGGAGCAGCCGTAGTATCGGCGCCACCCGGAACCGGCAAGACCACCCTGGTTCCACCCGCCCTCGCCCAGCAAGTGTCCGGCAGGGTTGTAGTCACCCAGCCGCGCAGGCTGGCTGCGCGCGCGGCAGCGAGGCGCCTAGCCCAACTATTAGGGCAGCAGGTGGGAGGCGAGGTTGGGCTCACTCTGCGCGGCGAAAGAAAACTAAGCCGCGAAACGAAAGTTGAGTTCGTAACCACCGGGGTTTTGCTGCGGCGCGCCATAGCAGACCCAGAACTCAAGGGAATCAGTGCCGTAGTGCTCGACGAAGTGCACGAACGGCAAATAGACACCGACCTGGCAGTAGGGATTTGTCGCGATATTTGCGAACTGCGCGAAGATTTCCGTGTAGTAGCCATGTCCGCGACACTCGACGCTCCCCGCTTTGCCACCGCCCTGGGAGGGGTGCCCACAGTAGAAATAGACGCCGACACCTACCCCCTCCAAATCGACTACCAGCCCAGTAAATTCCCCCGCCTAAACGAGCGGGGAACCGGGCGCGACTTTCTGAAATACGCGGGACAAACCGCAGCGGCCGCCCTGGATGCGGGCCCGGCCCAAGTTGCTCTACTGTTCCTGCCCGGCGTACGCGAGCTAAACCTAGCAGCCGGGGCCGCGAAAAGCGCTTTTGCCAATCTAGACGTGCGCACCCTGCACGGTCGGCTCACGAGCGCCGAACAGGACGAAATACTGGCCTTGCCCCAAGGCGAAAAACGACTAGTATGCACCACCAACATAGCCGAATCCTCGCTGACAGTCCCCGGGGTGCAACTAGTAATAGATTCCGGGCTCGAACGCTCCGCCGCATTCGACGTGGCCAGACAGATGAGCGGACTCGTAACCAAATACTCCTCAAAAGCCGCTTCCACGCAACGGGCGGGTAGAGCCGGCCGCCTAGGTCCCGGCCGGGTAATCCGCCTGTTTTCGAAAGTCGACTGGGCCCGCATGCAACCCCACTCCGCCCCCGAAGTGGAAACCGCAGATCTAGCGGGGATGGCATTGCTACTCGCCGCCTGGGGAGCCCCCCGCGCTCGCGGCATGCACTTGCCCTCGCCACTTCCTAAAGCCGCCCTCGAACGAGCCGAACAAACCCTTCGCTCCCTGGGAGCAATAGACGAAGCCGGCACAATCACCCCTCTTGGACGCGAACTTGCCCAGATTCCGGCCGACCCGCGCTTGGGCCGTGCTCTTTACGAGGGCGCACCCCGCCTCGGCAGCAAAAACGCCGGCAGCATAGTGGCCACACTCAGCTCAGACGAGCGTAGCCCGGGGGCGGACCTTCCAGCTTTGCACCGGCAGCTGCTGCGCGCTCGTCCCGCCCGCTGGCAGGCGGATGCGAAACGTTTCGCCGCCCTCGTGCCCGCCTCGAGGGGGGCCGGGGTAGAAAATGCAGAGGGCGAAATGGTGGCCCTGGCCTACCCGGGCAGGATTGCCAGAAGGCGAGGCAACTCGACGAACTACCTGCTGGCGCAGGGGAGTGGGGCTGCACTGCCGGCAGGCTCGCCACTTGAAGGCCAACAGTGGCTAGCCGTTGCCGACCTGTCCAATACTGGCTCGGGGCCGCTTATTCGTCTAGCTGCTCCTCTCAGTGAAGCCGATGCCCGCAGACTGGGAAAGGCGCTCACCCGCACCCAGGTCAAGGTAGGCTTTCACAAAGGTCGGGTTCGGGCCGAAAAAATCACGCGGCTAGGCCAAATTGAACTGGCTTCCGCACCCACGTCTGCCACCAGCCAGGAAGCTAGGCAGGCAATACGCGCCGAATTTGCTGCCCGCGGGGCAGGGCTATTCACGTTTTCGAAAAATGGGGAAAATCTGCGCCGCCGCCTGTTGCTCCTACACCGTGCTCTAGGAGACCCCTGGCCAGACACGTCGCTGGAGGCCCTTGGCCAAAACGAATACTTTACCGCCCCCTTGCTCACCGAGATGGAACGCGGGGTGCCCCTGACAGATCTGCCCACCACAGTTGCTCTGCAAGGGCTGCTACCGTGGCCCGAGGCAGCCAAACTCGACGAGTTAGCTCCGGAACGGCTCACCGTGCCAAGCGGCAACAGCGTAAAACTCGAATACGATGCTAACGCGGGGGCACCCCCACGCATCTCAGTGAAACTTCAAGCTTGTTTCGGCTGGCAGCAAACCCCGACCGTAGCCGGGGGCAAGGTTGGGATCCAGCTGGCGCTACTTTCTCCGGCTGGGAGGCCGCTCGCCCTCACCCAGGATTTGGAATCGTTTTGGCAAAATGTTTACCCGCAGGTGCGAGCCGAAATGCGCGGACGCTACCCAAAACACCCCTGGCCAGAAGATCCCACCACGGCCCGCCCCAGCCTAAAGACTAAGCGGCAACTGGCCCGCGAACAGCAAAAGGGCAACAGCTCCTGAACCCCTACGGCCCCAAATTCGGGTGAAGTGGGCAAAATTAGGCATAATGGAGGCGTGTTGCTAAGTGATCGTGATATTCGGCGTGCCCTGGATTCGGGCAGGGTTGCTCTGGACCCGCTCAGCCCCGAGCTCATCCAGCCTTCCTCTATTGACGTGCGCCTAGACAGGTGGTTCCGCCTTTTTGACAACCACAAGTACTCGGTGATCGATCCGGCCCGCGAGCAGGCCGATCTAACCCATTTGGTCCAAGTTGAGGGCGAGGAACCATTTGTACTGCACCCTGGGGAATTCGTCTTGGGGGCCACCTGGGAAAAAGTTACGTTGGACGCTACCATCGCGGCCCGTTTAGAAGGCAAGTCTTCCCTGGGCAGGCTGGGCCTGTTAACCCATTCCACCGCCGGTTTTATCGATCCGGGCTTTTCCGGGCACGTCACGCTTGAACTTTCGAACACGGCCACCATGCCAATACTGCTGTACCCCGGCATGAAGGTTGGTCAGCTCTGCTTCTTCGACCTGACTTCGCCGGCTGAAAACCCGTACGGTTCCGGCGCCCTCGGTTCGCACTACCAGGGCCAACGAGGCCCCACGGCCTCGCGTTCGTACCTGCGGTTTACGCGGAGCAACTTAGAATGAACAAGCCGGTTCGCCGCATCCCTACAGAAGAAAAAATGGCGTGGGCCGCAGAACAAACTTTTAGCGACGACATTGCGGCCATTCCAAATACAGTAACGTCTACTGCCCTGGGTATTCCCGCCTACCGGGTGGGGGCCAAGGGGCTTTCCTCCTCCCAGGGGGTTTCGTTTGACCCTGGGCAGGAGTGGTACAAGGTGCAAGGCGAACTTCCGCTGGCTCAGGCAGCCGCAAATGTAGTGATTGGCCTCGAGGACGAGGTCGAAGCTAGCGAGGTTGAGGCGCTCGCAGTTTCCCTGTGGGAGCAGGCCGGGTGGGTTGGCCCTGGGAAGTTACAAATCTCTTCTGCCGCCTACCTTTCTGGGCCGTGGCAGGTCGAAAAACTGGTGGCTTCCGAGATGGGGTTTCACGCGGATATTACCAGGGCTTTCATTTTGTGCTGCGAACGCGAGGGGGCGGGTAAGGTGCCGGCAAACTTGCGCGGTTTGGATCCGCTGATCGATGCGTTTGAGCAGGCTCCCGCCGGTGCCTTTTTGCAGGCGGTGAATGCTTGTAGGAAGATAGCTCGGCGCCTGGCTGGGCAGTTGCGCGTTCCGGACACGGCCAAAGTGGTTACTCCGGATCCGGATTCTTCTGTGGGCATGGTCGTGTATGCGCCCACACTTTTGACACCGGCCGAGGTCGTAGACGTAGTAGGTTCCATTGTGCCCACGTTGGATGCGCCCGTCTTGGGACCAAGTAAGGCTGCTTCAGACAAGTTGAGTGGCGACGTGCAGGGGATCAGGGCTGCGGCTACGGCTAAGATGACTCGGGCTGAGCGCCAGGAGCTGCATCGCCGGGCCGACGAGTACGACGAGCAGGCAGCTATGGCGCAGACCGCTCCCGGGTATCACCTGGTGGGAAAGGCAGGGCATTCTTCGGGCATCGAGCTGGTGGTTGAACCGGCTCACTACCTTCCCACGGCAGTGCGCTACGAGCCTTGGGCCGAGGGCGAGGCAGTCAGCTATTTGTTGCGTTGGCTCCCTCAGGATCCTTGGAAGGCGGGTGCTGCTAAGGTGCCGCGCAGTACCCGGGTTGAGCGCCTGCGCGTAGCTGACACGATCGAAGCGGTAGCTCGGGCGCTCTGCTCCGTTGCGGGCGGGCGTGCCGTTGACGAGGACGGGTTCTTAGTTTTCTAAGTTTTGGCCCAGGAGGGCCCTGTTCTAGTCGAAGAAGTCGTCCCAGTCGTCTTCTTCTTGGGGCTGTTCTTGGGGTTTTACTTCTTTGGGTTTTTCCAGTACGGCGTCGCGTAGCAAAATGGCGACGTCTGTAACCTGGGGGGCCTCGCCGGAGTTGACCCTGCCGGAGGCGAGCATAGTGGAGCAGAAGGGGCAGGCGGTAGCCACCGTGTCGGCGCCGGTTGAAGCAGCTTCGCTGAGGCGAGCATCGGCCATGCGCACCCCGATCTTATCTTGCATGAAGGCATGTGCTCCGCCGGCTCCGCAACACATTGCCCGATCTTTGTTGCGGGGCATTTCGGTTACTTCGAAGCCTGGGAGGGCGCCTAGGAGCTCGCGGGGGGCGTTGTAGATGCCGTTGTGGCGGCCCAGGTAGCAGGCGTCGTGCAGGGTCACCTTGTGGGGGCCCTGTTCGAGTAGGGGTTTCAGCTTGCCTTCTTCGACTAGCTTGGTTAGCAGCTCGGTGTGGTGAATTACTTCGAAGGATGCGCCCAACTGCGGGTACTCGTTGGCGATGGTGTTGAAGCAGTGGGCGCACGTAACTACGATGCGTTTGGGGGAGGCTTCGTTCAGTTTGTCTACTGCCGCAGCTGCTAGAGTCTGGTAGAGCAATTCGTTGCCTGCGCGCCTGGCAGGGTCACCAGTGCAGGTTTCGCCGTTGCCCAATACGGCAAAAGACACGCCGGCGTGGTGCAGCATTTGAGCTACGGCCTGGGTAGTTTTTTTGGCGCGGTCGTCGTAGGCGCCTGCGCACCCCACCCAGAACAGGTAGTCTACGGATTTGGCGTCGGGAACGTCGATCCCTACAACTGGCACCTCAAAATCGAGCTCCCGGGCCCAGTCCAACCGCTTCTTAGCAGAGAGGCTGTAGGGGTTTTGCTGGCGTTCCAGCCCTCGCATGGGGCGGTTTAAGTCGGACGGGAAGGCGCTTTGCATTGTCACTTGATGCCTGCGCAAATCTAAAATGTGGTCCAATATCTCGAGGTCAGCCGGACACTGGTCGACGCAGGCTCCGCAGGTGGTACACGCCCACAGGGTTTCGGGGGCAATTACGTTGCCCACTAGGGGGGCTGGTTCTATTGCAACCCCGTCAGGGCCGGTGATGCCGGAATCGCGGAGTGCCCCCAGAACGTCGCCGTTGTGGGGCATGAGCGAGCCACGATAGAAATTCTTGGTGCCTTCGATTAGCGAGTCGGTGTCGCTCGCACCCATTTTGGCAGCCGCCTGCACGAAGGAAGAAGAGGCTACCGCATGGTCGCGCAGGGCGGTAATGAAGAGCTTTGGCGACAGCGGCTTTCCTGTAGCCCAGGCGGGGCAAATTTCCTGGCAGCGCCCGCATTCAGTGCACGAGAAAATGTCGAGGCGGTCTTTCCAGGTCATGTCTGCGAGCGTGCCCACGCCCAGTTGGGCGTCCTCGAGCTGAGCTAAATTCTGGATCGTCTGGGCGGTGACAGGCTCGCCCTCTACGTACATGGGGGAGGCCGCCCCCAGGGCTTTGGAGCCGTCCAGCTTGCGGCGGGCATAGATGTTTACGAACGCTAAGAAGCGATGCCAGGCCACTCCCATCGAGATAGCCAGCCCAACTACCACCATCCACAACATCGAGATGACTATCTTTGCGGTGGAAACTACGACGATGGCGTTCTCTAACGCCCCTACCGAAGCTGTAGCTGCAACCTTGCCTAGGAGGAAGGTGAAGGGGAAATGCCAGGCAGATACGGCGGTGCCAGGGGTTTTGGAAAGCAGCGCGTATTCCAAAACGCGCAGGGCTAAAACACAAAGCACTACGGAAAGGATTACGGCCTCTACAAAACGGGCGTGCGAATTTGCAGAACCTAAAAAGCGCGACGGCTCGGTGTGACCGTCCCGCCCCTTGCCTGCTGCCTCGCCCTCGCGTCCCTTACCCGCGCGGGTACGTACCCCGATAAGCCAAAGGATTCCTGCCAGCGACAGCCAGGCGATGGCCTCGACCACCCACTCCCAAGGTGCGAACGAGCCCAACAGAGGCAGGGTGAAATACGGATTTACCACCTGGCCGTAGCCGGTTACCAAAGTCAAAAACAGCAGCGGGAAAGACACCATTACGAGCCAGTGGGCCACTTTGATCCACGGCCTACCTTTAAAAGCAGAGTGGGTCAGAGGCTTCCAGATAGCCATAAACAGGCGCCGCCCCACCGGTTTGGTTCGCGAGGGCGCAGGCTTTCCGTCCGCCACGATGGACACCATCTGCAGCAGTCCGCGAACGAAGCTGAAGATCCCGCAGGCGCTGGCAATAACAACCAGGGTCAAACACACCGTTTGTAATACCGACAATTTCACGCCTTCCAGCCTACTAAAGGCCCCCTCCCTTTCAGAGCTAAAAAAATGCAGCGGTGACGAAAGCCTCGCAATTTCCACCCATTTTGAACGCGCCGATGATCCGAGCCGGGAGTAGCCTTTGCGAGGAGGGAATAAATGGGAAGAATTTTGCAGCGGGGGCGTGCGCCCAAAAACGAAACAATGGAGGTCCTGGTCGGCCTCCTGCTGGTCATGTTTGTGGCCGTTATGTCACTGACAATTGTGGGGACAGCCCTGCCGGTGATGCTTTCGTCTCTGCACGGCTCCGAAACCCAGTACGCCTGGGTTGTCACCTCTATGCTGCTTTCCACAACTGCTGCCACTCCGATAGCTGGGCGCCTAGGCGATTTGTACGACAAAAAGAAACTGCTCATTTTCTTTATTGCCATTTTCGCCGCGGGGTCCCTGCTGGCCGGCATTTCTGTGAACGCCAACATGTTGATTGCAATGCGCGTTGTGCAGGGGGCCGGGCTCGGCTCTCTTATGGCAATGGTGCAAACGGTAATGGCTGTTATTACTTCCCCCCGCGAACGGGGTCGCTACAACGGCTACTTCGGCGCGGTCATCACAGTCGCGAACGTGTCTGGGCCGATCGTGGGTGGGTTCGTAGTTGATTTGGCGGGCTGGCGCTGGTGCCTGTGGATTTCTGTGCCCTTCGCCCTCTTGGCAATGGCGGTACTTGCTAAGAAGCTGCACGTGCCAGCTTCAGTCATCAAAGACCCCAAGGTGGATTATTTGGGATCAACGCTAGGCACGGCAGGCGTCTCGCTGCTACTCATATACATTTCGATGGGTGGCGACCAAATCATGTCTTGGACAGCTACACCCATGCTCGTCATGGTGGGGCTGGGCGTTGCCGCGGTGGTGGCATTCGTGTTTGTGGAGTTGGCAGCTCCGCAGCCGATCGTACCCGTGCGTTTGCTTGCAAAACGAACCGTGGCGTTGGCGGTGTTGGCTTCAATCGGGCTGGGGCTCGTGCTGAACGCCCCCATGGTCTACTTCGGGCAGTACTTCCAGATTGGGCGGCATATGAGCCCCACCGCTTCGGGGATGTGCATGTTGCCCATGATGATTGCCTCCTTCGTGTTCTCTACGCTCACGGGCAGGCGCGTCAGTGCGCTGGGCAGGTGGAAACGCTTCGTGGTCAGTGGTTTCGTAATGATGGTGGCCGGCTTGGCAATCTTGTCCTTTACCGATAAGGCCACCCCGCTTGTGGTCTTGTGGGTGGGCATGTTCCTGCTCGGGGCAGGCCAGGGCTCCTCTATGCAAAACCTGGTGTTAGCCGTGCAAAACACCGTGCCACTACGCGACATGGGGGCCTCCACCGCGATGGTCACTTTCTTCAGGAACCTGGGCGGGGCAATCGGGGTGCAAGTTGCCTCACTTGTGTTCAACGCCAACTTGGCAATCCAGTTGCGCCGGCGTTTTTCCGAGGCCGGGGTCAAGCTTCCACCCGAGGTTGCCTCTGGCCATTCGATGGCGGCGGCGGGGGAAAACCCGCAGGTGGCGCACCTGATACAAGATTCTTTTGCAGAAGCTATGGGGGCGATCTTCATGGTGGGTACTGCCTCCACTTTCATTTGCCTCATCCTGGTTGCCCTGATGCGCTCTTCCGAGCTGCGCGACACCATCGAAGAGCCCGTATCCGAACAAGTTGCCGAAGTACTCAGAGAAGATCAGCAGCGGCGTCGCAACCAGGGCGAATAAGCATTCGCCTAACGGGCAGCCAAGCACGAATGTTATAAATTTGTTAATATTATTAATGATTCTTTCATCAATGGGTAGGGGTGCTTGTGCTGGTATTGCTGTCGCTCTTTGTAATTTTTGGAGCGATAGCAGGGCTGGCCGTAGGGCGCTACTCTGGGCGCGGCTACGCCCTCGCCTTTATTCCCTTCGTCGCCACGTTGGGGTGGGCTCTGGCCAATACCAGGAGAGCCTTCGCTGCCCCGCTAACTACGTGTCTTAGCTGGGTTAGCGATCTGGGGCTCGAGCTGTCGTTCCGCCTCGATCCGCTGGCGTGGGTTATGACCCTCGTGGTCGCTGGGGTAGGGGCAGCAATCGTCGTCTACTGTGCTTTCTACTTTCCGCCCAACGCTGCAGGGCGCGCCCGTTTCGCAGCAATATTTACTTGGTTCGGCGGCTCAATGCTGGCCCTGGTGTGGGCAAATCACACCCTGATCATCTACACTGCGTGGGAACTGACCTCGGTGTTCTCGTTCCTGCTTATCGGCCACCACTATCGTTCCCGTGCAGCCCGCGCGGCCGCTCGCCAAGCTTTCGTGGTCACCACCTTTGGGTCGCTCACAATGTTCGGTGGATTCATGATCCTGGGGGCGTGCCCGGGCGGATCATTTCAGGTGGATCAGCTGGTGACCTTGGCCCAAAATGGGGAACTGCTGAAAGGCCATCCCGCCGCACTCGCGGTCGGGGCAATACTGGTAATCTTCGGGATCCTCACAAAATCTGCATTGATTCCTTTCCACTTCTGGCTCCCGGCTGCAATGGCAGCTCCCACCCCCGTATCGGCGTTCTTACATGCGGCTACCCTGGTAAAAGCAGGTGTCTACCTGGCGCTTCGCCTGACTCCCGGATTTGCTGGCATTGCGGGGTGGTCGCTAATTCTCTGCCTGTTCGGTGGCGCCACGCTAGTCGTAGGCGGCTGGTTGGCAATCCGGCAGACAGACCTCAAACGCGTGCTCGCCTACGGCACGGTGTCCCAACTGGGACTTATCACCTCGCTGGCAGGCTACGGCAACCGCGCCACTATGCTGGCCGCCCTCGCCCTCGTAGGAGCCCACGCCACCTTCAAATCCTGTCTATTCCTAACTACGGGTACGGTCGAAAAAATTGCCGGCTCGCGCGACATACGCGAACTGTCCGGGGTTGGGCGCACACACCCCTTCTTGGCAGCCATCGGGGCGGCCGCTGCAGCGTCTATGGCGGGCTTCCCCCTGACGCTGGGGTACCTGGGCAAAGAGGCCGGGCTACACACTTTGCTGCACCAAGGTGGTGGGGGGATTGCCCTGCTGTGCGTAATAACGGGCGGATCCGTATTGACGGCGGCCTACTCCCTGCGCTGGTGGTTTGGTGCCTTCGCAGGTAAGGTCCTGCCCGGGCACAAACTTGCCGCCCTGCTCAGTGGCAAAGAAGCTCCGGTGGGTACTTACCCGGCCGTCGCCCTTATAGCGGTGCCTGGATTCTTAGCAGCCATTACGGTTTCTGGAGGATTCTTTCCGGGCTCGGTCACCGACCTATTCGCCCCCCACGCCCAAACCCAACAGCAAGGCCTTCTGGCCACTTCCAACGAGGCCGGCCACCTGGCCCTCTGGTCAGGTATAGTTCCGGCGCTACTGACCGCCCTCATACTGGGCTGCGGCTACCTGTGTTTCCGCTGGCGCGGCAAGATAATCCGGGTGGCTAAGCGCCTAGCACTGCCCGAACCGGCGCGGGCACCATCGGTGTATCGGCTCCTGATCCGCGGGCTCGAGGCTGGGGCGGGCCGCCTTACTTCCCTCACCCAGTCGGGTTCGCTGCCGGTCGATATTTCCATTATTTCTGCCGTATTTGCGCTGGCTGTCGGAGCAGGGCTGGTGAACGCTCTGCCCGGTGCAACTTGGCCGCAACTGCGCATTTACGACAACTTCCTGCAAGTGCTAGCCGTGGTGATAGTGCTGGGCGCCACCGTGGTGGTGGTGCGAGCACGCAGGCGCATGAAGGCAATCTTGGGCCTAGGAGCAATGGGGGTGGGCATGGCCACGCTGTGGGCCGTACAAGGGGCGCCCGACCTGGCCCTCACCCAATTGGTGGTGGAAGCGTTCACCATCATAGTTTTTGTGCTGGTGCTGCGCTTTTTGCCCACCCACTTCTCGGATCGTCCGCTGCGCTCGTCGCGGTGGGTCCGCATAGTTATTGCGACTCTGGTGGGGGCAGTCACCTCTGGGGGAGTGTTCTTGGCAGCCACTTCGCGCCTAGAAGATCCCGTCTCGGTGCTCCTTCCCGAAGAGGTATTGCAATTCGGCTACGGGCACAACATCGTGAATGTGATCCTGGTTGACGTGCGCGCGTGGGATACGGTGGGCGAGCTGTCCGTGCTGCTCATTGCCGTTACTGGCGTTACCGCATTGATTTTCAGGTCTAATTTGGCCGGGCGTTTGTCAGTGTCCGCCCCTTCGCTGCGTTCACAGGTGGCAAAGGCAGCCAGCAAAACCAGTTTTAGCTCGCGGTGGCTGGCGGGTGCCTCTGCGCTCGAGGGCGAAAAGCGTTCACTCATGCTCGAGGTGGCCGCGCGCGTTTTGTACCCCACGCTACTGGTTGCCTCCATATGGTTGCTGCTGGTAGGGCACAATTCGCCCGGAGGTGGTTTTGCGGGGGGCATGCTAGCAGCTTCCGCCCTTTCTATCCGCTACCTGGCAGGAGGCCACTACGAACTGACGCTTGCCGCCCCCTTCAGCCCGGGCGCGATCTTAGGAGCGGGCTTGTCAGTGGCTGCCGCCTCCGGAATCATCCCAGTGTTCGCCGGGGGAGCTCCCTTCCAGACCATGCCAGTTGACATTCCCTTCGGGCCACTCGGAACGCTGCATTTCACTACGGCAATGGGCCTAGACATTGGGGTGTACCTGGTGGTAGTGGGCGTGGCCGTAGACATCTTGGGGGCTCTGGGAGCCGCCCTCGACCGCGAAGAAGAACGGGGAACACAACTTATTTCTACCTCTAAGGGGCCGCAGAAATGACCCCAACTTTGATTCTCGTGTTGGCAGCCGGCATCTTAGTGGGCGCCGGGGTGTATTTGGTAACTGATCGCACTTTTACGCGCATTGTGGTGGGGCTAGCCCTCATTGGCAACGGCTCTAATATTGCACTGCTCGCAGCGGGTGGGGCGGCTGGATCACCCCCGCTGCTTGGCACCGAAGCGCTTTCCTCCATAGCCGATCCGCTTCCGCAGGCCATGATTTTGACCTCCATCGTGATCACAATGGCAACTACGGCGTTCATGCTCGCTCTGGCTTTTCGCGAATGGATTCTTACGGGCGGAGACGAAGTGGTCGACGACGTCGAGGATCGTCGTCTGGCTAAGCGCGCCGCCACTGGCCGCGGGAGCGAGCGTGTAGAGGATGCTCCTGCCGAAAACGAAGAGGCCGGCTCCGACGAAGACCAAGAGGACCGCGACGAAGGGCAGGAGGAGAAGTGACCTGGCTACTTCCGGTTCCCGTTATTTTGCCGTTGCTTGCGGCTGGGCTTTCGCTGGTGCTCGGCCGCTTCCGCAGAGCCCAGCTGGTAGTTACCGTGTTGGCACTGGCTACCTCGCTCGGTGCTGCCATTGCCATGGCGTTCGAGGCCGACACTGCCCCTATGGTGTTAGATGTCGGTTCTTGGGCGGCCCCAGTTGGGGTTTCACTAGTTGCAGATCGGCTGACGCTGATGATGCTGATTGTGTCGCTGGTGGTCACCGTGGGGGTGCTGGTGTATTCGTCCTCGCAGTCGGTTTCGCGCGACGAGTCCAGCTCACCTATGCCCGTCTACTACCCGTCTTATCTGGTTCTTTCTGCGGGCGTGTCAGATGCTTTCTTGGCTGGGGACCTGTTCAACCTGTACATCGGCTTCGAAATTTTGCTTGCCGCCTCATTCGTGCTGATCACGCTAGGAGGCACCCGTTCTAGGGTGCGTTCGGGCACTGTTTACGTGGTGGTCTCACTGTTTTCTTCGGCTGTTTTTTTGTTGGGATTGGCTTTCACCTATGCGGCTGTGGGAACGGTCAACATGGCACAGTTGGCGGTCCGGCTCAGCGAGTTGGCGGAACCTACTAGGCTCATGTTGCAGGCAACATTTTTGGTAGCTTTTGGTATAAAAGCCGCGATATTTCCGCTGTCGGCTTGGCTTCCAGACTCTTATCCGACTGCCCCAGCTCCGGTCACAGCAGTGTTCGCGGGGCTGCTTACGAAGGTAGGGGTGTACGCGATAATTCGTACCCAATTCTTGCTCTTTCCCGGCGGCGGGTGGGACACTGTACTGGCCGTTTTGGGGATTTTTACCATGATAGTGGGGATCCTGGGAGCGATCGCGCAGGACGACATCAAGCGTATGGTTTCGTTCACGCTCGTTTCGCACATCGGGTTTATGGTTTGGGGTATTTCGATCTCGTCTAAGGAAGGCCTGGGGGCCGCCATTGTCTACGCCGCCCACCACATTTTGGTGCAAACTACGCTGTTCTTGATAGTGGGTTTGATGCAGTACCTGGGGGGTACCACCTCCCTGGCCAAACTGGGCGGTTTGGCGGGCAAATCACCCCTGTTGGCGGGCATGTTTTTGATCGTGGCCTTTAACTTGGTGGGTATCCCGCCGCTTACTGGCTTTTTGGGCAAGGTGGGGCTGGCGCGCGCTAGCGTATTGGACGGAACCGGACGCGGGTGGGCGCTGCTGGCGGCAGGGCTCATAGCCTCGCTACTAACTTTGTACGTGGTAGTAAAAGCTTGGTCTATGGCTTTTTGGCAGCCTGCCGAGGGCGAAGCTTCCACGAGCGCCGAAGCTCCTGTAATTCCGAAACTGCCGCGGGCTATGGTTGCTGCCACTGCGGGGTTGTTGCTCGTGCAAGTGGGAATGGCCGGGGGGATGAACGTAATCTACGGTTATGCGCTAAGGGCTGCTTCCGATCTAGTTGACCGCACCCCCTATATTTCTGCGGTGCTTGGCCACGACGGGCGCGGAAGTGGCGCTTCGTCGAAGGTGGTCAGACGGTCGGACTTTTCTGTGGTCCCCCCGCTCAACGAGCAGCCGTCTAAGGCGCCAGAATTGTGGCGCTTGAATGAGCCCCAAGATGGCGAGCGGGTTCGCGTGGGGGAGGCCGAATGAAGCTGTTGCGAAATACTTCTTGGAAGATGACGGTTTGGCTGCTTCTCGTTTGGGTGGCCCTGTTCCGCTCGTTGGAGCCTCTGGTTGTAATTGGGGGCTTGTTAGTTGCTCTGTTGGTTCAGTGGGTTGGCCCTATGATGCGAGTGGGCGCAGTAGGCAGGGTGCGCTTGGGTGCACTAATTGCTTTGGGGGGGCGCTTTTTGTGGGATATGTTCGTTTCGGCGCTGCACGTTTCTAGATTGATTGTTACGGGCGCCAGGTACCGGAGTGGGTTTGTAAACATTGAACTAGGGCAAGTCTCTGACGTAGAACTGATGATTAGTTCTGCCATGACGTCTCTTGTGCCGGGCACGTTGGTTATTTCGGTTACGCGGGCCGAGGGCGACGCCCCGGGGGCGATGTACCTTCACGTCATCGATATGCAAGCTTCGGGAGGCGAGAAGGGAGTGCGTCAAATGATCGAGGCTCAAACGGCGCGTATTCGCCGCGCCCTTCCGAGGCCGCAGGGGGAATGATGCACTACTTATTAGTTGCGGCCGGTTGTTTCTTGGCAGTGGCGGTACTGCTCACGCTATACCGTCTAGAAAAGGGGCCTTCCCTGGCAGATCGGGCTATTGCTACGGACTTGCTTACGGCCGTGCTCGTGGGGGTTATTGCGGTTTCCGCCGCCCTCTTTTCGCGTGACGACCTGATGTATTTGCTGGTCATTATCGCGCTGGTGGGGTTTATCTCTTCGGCCACTATCGGGCGTGTTGCGCGCCACGGCGGGGAAGAAAATAGGCGGGTTATTACCTTAGCCGAGGAGCGCGCGCGCCGGCGCAAGTTGCAGGCTGAAGAGATGAAGGCGCAACTGGACAAGAGCGAAGAAACTTCGCACATGACTCCGGAGCAGAAGGCGCAAGTCGAAGAGGAGGCAGAATGATCGTCCTCGAATGGGCCGGTGCACTTACAATGTTGGCGGGGTCAATCTGGATTTGTATTTCCGCCCTCGGCATTGCCCGCTGGTCCGACACGCTTTCGCGGATGCACGCCGCTACTAAACCGCAGTTGTTCGCCTTTGGTGTGTTAATGACGGGCCTAGCCCTGTACATGCACACCGCCCGCTGGACTGTGCTGGTGGTGCTGGCGGTGGGTTTGCAGGCAGTGGCCACTCCGGTGGCAGCGCAGGTTTTGGGGCACGCCAGAGTTAAAGAGATGCGGGCCAAGGCAGGTCTGCAGGAGGCGGAAAACACCAGGAATAAGGCGGCAGGAAGTACTAAAGCGTGAAAAACTGTAGCCCTAGGAGGAAACATGGACATTGGTTGGAAAGTTGCTAGTGCTGCTTCGGTAGCGGGCGCAGGCTTTGTTGCAGATCGTCTAATTGATTTAGTTTGGAAAGGCTTCACAGGCCACAAGCCGCCGCGTGGCAGCGAGGACGAGGCCGTGGCAAACATGCTCGAGGTTGCTCTGTTTGGCGCCTTGTCGGGCTTAACGGTGGCGCTAATTCAGCGCCTGGCAGTGCGTGGCACCTCGAAGTGGTATGGCGGTAAAAACAAGAATGCCCTTGCTAACGCCAAGAAGTAGCTTATAGCTCGCCGGCTAGGCACACCGCCGAGACTTTGGGATCGTAGGTGGGGGACTGCACCGAGATCATGGTGCGTGCCCTAGGATCGCCCTTACAGAATTCGCTCAGCGTATTAACGTCGGCGTTTCTATCGGCCTGCTCCGAGGTAACTACGCTCGATATTTCGAGCGTTCCGTCTAGTGAGCAGGCGGCTTTCATCATGGTCACGTCCGCGCTCTCGTTGGACACGCGTTGAATCAGCACGCATCTGCCCGCCTCGAGTGGAGCTCGGCCGGATACTGGCTTTGGCGCAGGTGCTGCGGGTAGCCGCTTGGTGGGTCCCTTACCCCTGGCGATGGCAATTTGTCCGGAGGCCCCCGACACCAATATTTGTCCGCCCTGCCGGCTTATTCGGGGTGCGCTTCCAACCGAGACTGGCGAATCCCAAATTGGGTGCCCGTCCTCGAGAAGGTACACTTGCCCGGCTTTGGATACCGCAAGTGTGCCTAGAGGGGTTGCGGCGGCGGTGGCTAGGTCCAGCTGGTATTTCCATTTCAAGTGGCCGTCTTTGCCTACTTTCACTACCCCCGCATCGACGCCCATCTGCAGGCCAGATTTGTCTGCTGAGATGAAGATTGGCGAACCCGAGTAGGTGGCTCTGTCTGCATGAAAGAGCGGGGCGCCAATCTTACCCTCGGGGAATTCATATGGCACTTTTCCTTTGAGCGCTAGCTGGGGCAACTGCCGATCTTGCGTGCGCGGCAGGGTGAGTCCGGAGGGGAATTTGACTATTCTGTTGCCCACCAAGGCCGCCCCCTGGTTGCAATCGGGCAGTGGGGAAATATAAATGTCGTTTCCCGAAAAAAGTGGGTAACCGGAAACGCGCAGGTCTACTTTGCCTGGCTCTACTACATCCACCGTGCCGTTGGTGGAAACAACCGCCTTGCCGTTGGCAAGTGGCACTGCCATATCTGGGGTAAGGCGGGTGGTTGCGGTGGTGGGGCAACGGCTGGCCTCCGGGGGATTGGCTGGCCAGGCGGCAGTGAGTAGTTCACCTGCGGCCGATATTTGTGCGTATTGGCCTTTGGGTAGGCCGAGCAGCAAGCCTCCGTGGAAGGCGACAATCGCATTGGCCTTTGCAGGAGTTTCAAAGATCCAACTTGCCTGCCCATTGGTTGCGTTTACAGTTAACACTCGGCTGCCGGCGCCTCCTGCAGAGAGGCAGGCGAAGTCGGTCTTGTTGACCAGGGTGGACGTGCACGAGGTAATGGGAGCATTCACCTGTAGACGCCAGGGCGATTTTTGGTCGAGCCGCACTAGGGTGGTCTGCCCGTCAATCGCCGTTAGCCCCACGGTGGCGTCGCCAATTTTGGCGGGCCCTGCTGGGCTGGACTTGCCGAAGAGGGGAAAGAACGATCCCCCGAGTTCCTTGGCAGAATACACGTGGGCCAGGTGCACGTCTGCCGTTTTGGGGTGGGCTTTTTGGTAGGCCGAAATACCGAGGGCACAAACGGCTACGGCTATCGCCACCGCAAGTAAGGTGATACCAATGCGGGAGGCCCTTCGCCCGCGCGGGGGAGGTGCGGCGTGGGACATTAGCCTCGCAGCAAGGATGGATCCACCTTGCATTCCTTACCCAGGCGCATCGGGGCGATGAGGCCTTGCTCGCGCAGCGAAGTCAGTTTGGGCAGCACCCGGTCGCGCACCCCCCAGGGGTCGATGGTGTTCAGGTAAATGCGAGTGCCGCCCTCGAAACCGGCAAGAGTCGAGATGCGCCACTTTACTAGAATTCTCCACCGAAGCGGTGAGGAGACTGAGGCTGGCCGGTGGTACCACTCTTCGTTACAGGGCACGTCCGGGCCGGTAGCAGCGTGTACAGCGTGTAGAAGATCTGAAACCGCACGTACCTGTTCGGTGCTGGCCTCCCAGGGATTTACCGGGTCACCTAGGGCCCACACGGCCACGGTGGGGAAGCGGTGGCCGATTCCGGCAAGCGCAACGGCGTGCTCATTTTGGGCCAGAATTAAATCGCGGGAAGCGGCTACGGACAGGATTTCGTCGTAAATCTTGGGGTTGCGGCGCAATCGCTCCATCTCGGCTTCGATCTGTACTGGGCGTTCGTCGATTGCAACTAGTTGCTTGTGGAGGTGATCGAACGAAGCTCCAGCAGGTTTGAGCCAGTTCTGGAAGGCGGCCACGTAGCGCACTGCCGGATCAAGGCCGTATAGGTCACCCATGGAATTGCAAGTGAACTGTATATAGGCAGCGTGCTCTTCCGGGGTGAGCGTACCCGAGGAGGCCAGTTGGGAATCGTCGCTGGCGCCGTCTACGAAGTGGCGGCGGGCCACAATCACGTCGTGTCCGCCCGTGAAAAATCCGGTCGCCTGCGGCAGCAATTCGTCGTCGCGTTGGCCAGCAATCTTTTCTTCGGGCACCCCGTAGGCTCGCAGGCGCGCCTTGAGTACTGCCATCACGTGGTCGTAGCCAGAATCTGATGCCAAATAGGCAGCCATGCGCTCGCGCTCTGCCGTCGAGGCCTGGTGTCCGTGGTTTAGTGCCCAATAATTAGCGGAAACGATTTCAAAAAGGTTAGGAATGCGACGAAAATCGGCCACTTCCCGTGTGATCTGGTCAGCTGAAAGGCCGACCTCGTGCACCCATCGTTCTCCGCGCCGCACCAGACGATCTTTTTCGGGAGGTGTCTCGAGGTAGCGCCCGGGGCAAAATGCGCAGTGAGCACCGGCGTTGGCACTGTCTATGGGTTTGGGGTTGGGCTTTGGCACTGTCAGAGGCCGATGCCCCCGGCCCGGTACGGTCCACACTTCAGTGCCGGTCAACATGTTCTTCTGTTTAACCGTTCCGTCCTGCATTGCCACGAGGGCGGGGGAGGATTCGGTCTTCGATGAACTCATAGTTCAACCCTATAGGCAAATCGTTCCAAATAGGTGAGCGAGGCCGCCCCGGGGTTTACTCAGAGCCACCCTTGAGCTTGTTTCGAGAGGTCTTGTAGCAGTTCAATCGCGTCGTCAGTCATGCGCTTGGGAACAAAAATGTGGTCGTGGTAGAAACCGGCAATTACGTTACACGGAATAGAGCGGGCCGAAAGTGCTTGTGCTACCGCAGAAGTGAGGCCCACCATCTGGGGCGAGGATTCCACGCGCAGGGTTATGCGAGTGTAGATATCAGTTATTGGGTAGCCGGCAGCCTCAGCATCTTCGCGGGCAATCACACAGGTGGTTCCCTCGTCTTCGGCGACGGTGGCAAACACGTGAACATCTTTGGGAATCCTAGAGGAAACTAGGTAGATGTACTCGCCTTGGATCTTGGCATCTAGGCGGGCAAGCATTTGATCAAGATTAATCGGACTCATTGGATCAAAGATAACGGGAAATTTTTCTAAAAGCCATCCCCGTTCCAAAGGCTGAAAATTAAAACCCGCAGGCAGGGAATATGAAAGGTTCTTAATATTTGCCGCTGGGGCTAGTTAAAAAAAAGTTGTGGCGGG